>Ga0247757_10000471_pt1 | contig 33012 bp, 29 predicted proteins | sample UWRJL126311R4_FD_180929 | JGI IMG/M metagenome (GOLD analysis project Ga0247757, IMG submission 180929) | Plant litter microbial communities from Arlington Agricultural Research Station in Wisconsin, United States - UWRJ-L126-311R-4 | ecosystem: Environmental > Terrestrial > Plant litter >... | reverse complement strand
CGTCTTTACCTCGCGTGTATCGCCCACGGTGACCCACGCGAAGTTCTTCACCACCGCGCCCGACTTCACGCAGCCGAGCGCGATCGTCGATCTGGGCGGCACCGACGTCCAGAGCCCGAGCCTGGTCGCGGTGGGCGGTCACTTTGCCGCCTTCTGGGAGCGACGCGGGATCAACTACGGCCCGTCCATCTACGGAACCATCGTGGACGACCAAGGCAACGTGCTGCAGGCGGAGCGCGCCGTCACCACGGGCGCGAGCTACGCCCGCAGTTTCTCTGCGCTGTCCTTGGGCGACCGCGTGATCTTGGTCTGGGCCGACGATCGCGACGGCAACTACGAGCTGTACCTGCAGATCTTGGACGCGAACCTGAACGTGCTCAGCCCACGCACGCGGCTCAGCTTCACGTCGGCCATTACCCTGTCACCCGTCGCCAGCTTGGGCCCGGGCGGCGATCTGGGCGTGATGTACGACGACTGGCAGAGCGGCGATCGTCAGACCTACTTCTTGGGTATGAGCTGCGTGATGAGCGGCAGCGTGGCACCTCAGAACTGACCCCCAGCTCAGCGCAAGACTCTGGGTCCGGCTTGGTGCACTTTGCCCGGCAAGCGCCGACCCACGACCGCCTCCGCGACGCGCCCGGCTTCGATCAGCTTGTCGAGATCGACCCCGGTCTCGATGCCCATGCCTTGCAGCATGTACACCAGGTCTTCCGTGGCCAGGTTGCCGGCCGCGCCCGGCGCATACGGGCAGCCCCCGAGGCCGGCGACGGACGAGTCGAAATCGCGAATCCCGAGCTCGAGGCCGACGAGCGCGTTGGCGAGCGCCGTTCCGCGCGTGTCGTGAAAGTGCAGCGCCAGCTTCTCCGCGGGAAACTCCGCCAAAAACTGCGACACCAAGCGCTTGGTGACGAGCGGCGTGCCGACGCCGATCGTGTCGCCCAGCGAGACCTGGTAGCAGCCGAGCTCGAGCAGTGAACGCGTGATCGAGAGAGAAGATTTGGGATCGACGTCGCCCTCGTAGGGGCAGCCCCAAACGGTCGACACGTAGGCGCGCACGCGCATCCCGGCTGCGAGCGCGGGCGGCACGACTTCACGAAAAGTCTCGAGCGATTCGGCGATGCTCTTATTCGTGTTCTTTCGGTTGTGCGTCTCGCTCGCCGACATGAAGACGGCGATCTCTTGCAGGCCCGTGGCCTGAGCGCGCTCGAAGCCCTTGGCGTTGGGGCACAGCGCGCTGAGCGTCACTCCCGGCGGTGCGCGCAGCTCGCGCGCGAGCTCCTCGGCATCGGCCAGCTGCGGTACCCAGCGCGGCGAGACGAAGCTGGTCAGCTCGATGCGCTTGAGGCCCGTGTCGATCAACGCCAAAATCAGCTGCTTTTTCCCCTCGAGCGGGATAGGCAAGGCCTCGTTCTGCAAGCCGTCGCGGGGCGACACCTCGTAGATCGAAACTTGATCGGGTAGCGCGTCGAGCATGGGCCTATCGCACGGTGAGTCGGCGCCGAACCGGCGCGGAGCTTGGCTTACAGATCGAGCAGCCGCAGTTGGTTTTGCCGCGGATGCGGGGTGAACTGAATCGGGTACTCGCCGGTCCAGCAGGCAGTACAGAACGATTTTTTGTCCAACGACGAGTCGACGGGCTCGTCCGCCATGGGCAACGTGCGCTTGGTGCTGCGGCCCGTGGCTTCGGTGCGGGCGGAGACCACCGAGCGGACCATCGAATCGAGCGACAAGTAAGCCAGACTATCGCTGGTGATGTATTGGTTGATCTCTTCGACCGAATGACTCGAGGCGATCAGCTCACCGCGCGTCGGCGTGTCGATGCCGTAGTAGCAAGGCCACTTGGTCGGCGGACTGGAGATGCGCATGTGCACTTCTTTCGCGCCGGCGTCCCGCAGCATCTTGACGATTTTTCGGCTGGTGGTGCCGCGCACGATGCTGTCGTCGACGACGACCACGACCTTGCCTTTGAGGATCGCGCTGATCGGGTTGAGCTTCAGCCGCACGCCGAAGTGGCGAATGCTCTGGCGGGGTTCGATGAACGTACGCCCCACGTAGTGGCTGCGCACCAAGCCCAGCTCGAACGGCAGGTGTGACTCTTCGGCGTAGCCGATGGTCGCGGGCACGCCGGAGTCGGGCACGGGGATCACGACGTCGGCTTTCACGCCGTGCTCGCGCGCCAGCGCCCGGCCCAGGTTTTTGCGCGCCTCATACACGCTCACGCCGTCGATGTTGGAATCGGGGCGCGCGAAGTACACGTACTCGAAGATGCAGGTGTGTCGTTTCACGGGCGCGAAGGGCCACACGCTGCGCACGCCGCGCTGGTCGATCACGACCATCTCCCCCGGGTCGACGTCGCGTACGTATTCGGCGTCGATCAGATCGAAGCTCGAGGGTTCGCTGGCGACCACGAACGTCTCGGTGCCCGGCAGCTTGCCGAGACAGAGAGGGCGAATGCCCATGGGGTCGCGGACCGCGATCATGCTTTCGGGCGTCAAGATGAGCAGCGAGTAGGCGCCTTGCACTTGGCTCAGAGCGTCCGCCACGCGATCCTCGAACGAGCGCTGTTGGCTCATCGCGAACAAGTGCACGATCACTTCGGTGTCGCTCGTGCTCTGGAAAATCGAGCCGCGCTCCTCTAGCTTTTCGCGTAGCGCCTCGGCGTTGGTCAGGTTGCCGTTGTGGGCCACCGCGATTGAACCGCGTGAATAGTCGACCGCGATGGGCTGAGCGTTTTTCAGCGCCGAGCCGCCCGCCGTCGAGTAACGAACATGGCCGATCGCGTGGGGGCCGCCCAGGCGCTCGAGCTGCTCGGGGGGGAAGACGTCGATCACGTGACCCATGCCGCGGTGCAGGCTGAGCTGTGAGCCGTCGCTCGTGACGATACCGGCGCTTTCCTGACCGCGGTGCTGCAGGGCGTGTAGCCCCAGGTAGGTCAGGTTCGCTGCCTCTTTATGGCCGTAGATGCCGAAGACGCCGCACATTCTGGTCCGACTGCCCGGAGGTTTCCGGAGCGTTAGCTTGAGGGGCGCACCGCTGCCACGATTTTCAGGCGTTGGCTAGCGAAGCTTTCGACGCGCGAGCTAGAAGGTCGGCGCCACTTTGGCTGCTCTTCCTTGATTGCGCCAGCGCCAGATCTCAAACTGCGTCCGGCGCCCGGGCCGGTCAAGGGCGAGTGCGCACGCGGCGGTGGAGGCGAGCCTCGTGACGATGAAGTGAGAGTAGTGAACGGTGCGCGCTGAAGCGCTTCGACCGTCTCGAAAAATGCCAAACAAGGCGTACAGGTTTTTGGCCTTACTGGGTATCCTTGACCGGATATGAGGGCGCTCGACGAGCTCCTCCGCCAATGGCGGGGCAATCCCGATGCCGATGCGACCATCGCGCTCTGCTCCTTCCTCGGGACCTCATCGCGCGACGAGCTGATCCGCGAAGTCGCGGCGAGCGCGGAGACCTGGCACGCTGAAGATGGCCGCGTGATGCTGGCGGTCGGCCGCATGCATCTCGATGCGGGCCTGCTCGCCGAGGCACAGGCTGCGCTCGTTGCGGCGGGGAAGGCCAGTGGCCGAGACGCCAAGCCTTTTCGCTACTTGGGTGAAGTTTTACTGCGCCGCGGCGACGCATTGCGTGCGGAAAAAGTGCTCGCGCGCGCCCTGCAATTCGGCCCCACCGATGAAGAGGCTCAGCTCTGGCACGAACGGTCGGTTCTGTACAGCGCGCTACAAACGCGGGTCGGCGTCGAGGCTGTTGCCGCCGAAGTGCGGCGGGCGCTGCCGAAGCAGAGCTCCATTCCGGCGCCGACCATGCCCGGTCTCAGTCACAAGCCCTTCGGCGGTGAAGAGCAGACCAAGCCTCGCTCGCAGAACCCGTTCGCGAATCCCGCGGCGGCCGTCGATGACGCGCTACCGCGTTTCGATTCGGAAGATCCGGTGCGCGTCTCCGACACCGATCTGATGGATGACTCCGCGCCGCGTGCGTCACCGCTGGCGAGTGCGGCTCGCGCGACCACCCTCGGTATGGGTCCACCGGGGCCGAAACTGCCGCCCAAAGGTCCCGTTGCGATTGCGCGTGCGAATCCGCTGCTCGGAAAGCCCGCTGCCGCCGGCAAACCCGCCCTCACTTCGAAGCCCGCGGCGGTGCTTCGTCCGTCGCCCGTGGCGGCGGCGCGCCCTGCTCCGGCGGCACCGCCTCGCGAGGTGAAGGCGAAGCCGCGCATCGACCCCGTGCCATTCGAGGAAGTGATCACCACGGTCACCCCCGCACCGTTCATTGCTCCGTCGTGGCCCGAAGCTCCGCCTGCCGCGCGCGCGCCGCTGCCGGCGCCGGCGCCATTGCCGCCGCCCACGCCTCCTCCTCCGCCGCCTCCCGTGGCCGCGGCTCAAACGCCGGCGGCTCGGATCGCGATTGCGGCCGCAGAAACCCAGGCCGTGCCCTCGTTTTCTCCGCCCCCGCCATTTTCTGCGCCGCCGCCGTTCGCGCCCGTCTCATCCCCCGTCGCGCACTCCCGCCCCGCGCCATCACCACCGGCGGCCTCGTATTCGGAGGCGAACTCGCCCGAAGCCGGCCTCGTGCTCGAGCACCTGTCGCGCGTCGGTGTGTACGAGCCGGGCGGCGGCGCGCCGCCCGCGTGGGAGACTCCCGGACGCCCAAAGACCCGCGGTACTTGGGCAATCTCGGTCGCGATCGTGCTGATCGCCGCGGTGGGCGCCGGCTCCTACGCGTACTCGATGAAAATTCGCAATGAGCGCATGCAGCACGCCCTCGCGCTCAATGACGAGGTGACGAAGCTACTCGAGACCGGGCAGGTCTCCGATCTGCGGAAGACCGATCAGAAGCTCAACGAAGCGTTCGAACTCGATTCCTTGAGCAAGCAAGCGGCGCGCCTCTGGTTGCAAAACCGCGTGCTCTACGAAATCCTGACGGCGGAAGAAGTGCGCGGCATCGATTCCGCCGTTCATCGCGGAAAAACCGTGGATCTACCGGAGAAAGACACGGCTTTCGGGCGCATCGCCTCGTTCATGGCCGAGGGCGATCTGGCCGGCGGCGCCGCCATCCTGTCGCGCTGGGACACGGCCAGCGCGCGCGACCCGTACTATCAACTCGCGGCGGGCGCGGTGCTCGAGCGCGCCGGTGATCTGCGCGCGGTTGAACGCTACGACGCGGCTCGTCAGCTCGATCCAGAGTTCATTCCCGCGCAGCTCTTGCTGGCTCGCTTGCTCTTGCTCGAGTTCGGTGGCGAGCGTGCCAAGCCGACCCTCGAAGCGTTGCGCAAGAAGCTCGGCGACGCGCCCATCACGCGTGCGCTTTCGGCGTTGGCTTGGGTCGTCGATCCGGAACGCCCGGAGTCCGTGCCGGACGAGGCCAAGCTCGAAGCGGGTGACGCCGAAAAGCTGCCGGCGCCGCTGAGCGGCGTGCCGGCCATGGTCGAGGCCGTGCAAGCGATGCACACGGGCGACTTGCCGAAGGTCTCGCGCGCCATCGACTCCGCGGTGACCGGTGCCATGACCCCTTCCTTGGCGACTGGTCTCGGCTTTTTGGCGATTGAAGCGGGGGATGAGCAACTGGCGCGCAAAGCGGCGCTGCGCGCGCTGCAATTTGCGGCGGTCTATCCGCGCGCGCGCACCTTGGCCGCGCGCGTCGCGCTGCTCGGTGGTCGCCTGGACGAAGCGCAGAAAGCGATCGAAGAGCTGGACCCGTCCGCGCCAGACGTTGCGGTGGTGCGCGGCGTGGTGGCGTACGAAGCGCTGGAACCGGCCGATCTCGAGGGCGCGCTGCGCTCATTGGGCGAGCTCGCCCACACCCGCCAGGCTTACACGGCCTTGGCGGCAGGCCCGGGCGTGTTGCGCGGCAGCGCTTTCCCCTCGACGGAAAAACTAGAGGCCATGGCCACCCCCGCAACCCCGTGGGGTGAGGTGGTAGCGGCCGACGCCGCGCTCGATTTGGGAGACTTGGCGCTGGCCGCGAAGATTTTGAGCCGGCGCCAGGGCGATGCCGTGCGTCCCGTCCACTACCTGCGCTTAGCGCGGCTGTATCGCTACCAGGGCAAGCTCGACGAAGCGCTCAAGGCCGGCGCGGCCGCGCGCGAAGGCACGACGACCAGCGGCGTCCTGATCGAATCGCTGTATGGCTTCATGAAGAAGGAAGACGCGGCGGGCGCCCGCAACTTGGTCGCCAAGCATCCGACCGTGCTCGGTCCGCTCACGGCATGGCTCGGCGTTCTGGTCGATGTGACCAATAAGCAGAAGGCTCAGGCGGCCGCACGCGTCGCCAAGCTCGACTTGCCGCCCCCCGAAACTCCGCTGACGCTACGTATCCTGGTTGCGCGCGCGCTGGCTCTGGCTGACGACAAGCGGGCGCGTCCGTACGTGTTGGCGCTGGCGAAGCAAGTTCCGAAACACCCCGACGTGGTCGAGGCCGCGCTCGAGCTCGAGTGAGCCCGAGCGCGTTTCGACTACTAGGTAGTGACGATCAGAAGTAGTACGCCGCGCTGAGCGCGAGCGAGGTCTGGGTCTTCTTGCCGCCCCACAGCACCTCTTCGTTGGCGCGGTCGACGCGGAACTCGGCGCGGAGCAGCATCGCGTTGGCGATGGTGTAGCCGGGCGCGATCGCGAAGTTCAGCAGGTTCACCTTGGTTGCGCCCGACGGGGGAGCAAACAACGTGCGCGAGAGGCCCTTGTCCTGGAAGTACTCGAAGCGAGCGCCGATTTGGAAGGCGTCGATCTTGTACACGGGGAACAAACCGAAGCCCATCCACTTGGCCGTTTCGCCGGTGACGACGCTGGAGTTCTTTTCCGAGCCGTAGTTGCCCTGGAAGTTGAGAACCAGGCTCGGGATCGGGGTGACGGCACCGGTGAGATCGAGCGACAAGCGCGGGTCGACGCCGCTCATCGGCTTCTCGACGCCGTACGTGCCGGAGAACGCGGCGAAGAACTGCGGCACCGGCGTGACCGCCGCGCGCCAGATCACGGTCTTCTGCGGGTTGTTGTCGCCCGTGGCGAAGACGCCGTTGTTGGTGTCCCAACCGTTGACCACGCCCACGCCGACGTCGAACTTGTCGGTCGTGTAGTGGAGCTTGGCGCCCGTGTGAGTCAGCGGCTCAGCCAAGTAGTAGAGGAAGCCACGGGTGACCGCGCCATTCGCCCAACCGTCGATCAACTCGACGCCTTGGTACGTGCCGAACTTACCAGCGGTGAACACGAGCCCATAACCCTGAGCTACGGCGTACGCTTCGCGCACGTCGAACAGGCGGCTGGTGCCGAAGCTGTTGATGCCGGCGTTCGCGCCCGCATCGAAGCGAATCACACCGTAGATGCTCTCGTTCAGCTGGTGCTTGACGTAGAGCGACGCCTGGTTGAGCGCGAAGCCGTTTGCCGAATCGTACGCGCGCGTCGGGACTGCGCCGGCGAACGCCTGCACGGGGGCGCCCGAGTCCGGGTCCGTCACGTAGCCTTCGGGCGTGTGCGGCGAGCCGAGCACGCGGTGGTAGGTCCCTTCGATTCCGCCACCGATGGTGGTGGACGGGTAGGTCGGCGCGGGAGCGGCAACGGCCTCGGCGGGGCCGGCGGGTGGCGGCGGGGCTTCGCCAACCGCGGGCTCAGGCGGCATCGCGGCCGGGGGAGGGGCCTGCTGCGGACCGGCACCCGGTTGGGTGGCCGGCGTCGCGGGAGCAACCGCGGGGGCATCGGCGGGCGGGGCGGGCGGCGGCGCGTCTTGGGCGAAGGCAGCGGTGGGGAACAAACACACGCCAGCAACTAGCGACAATAGGGAAAAGCCACTCTTACGCATCACGAAATCTCCGGGTTCAAAGCAGCGGGGCAGCCCGCAGGAGGTCACTAGCGACCGCTGTCGGACATGTAGGCGCACACTGCCGCCCTAACATTGCCGTAATGTTTCGTTCAAGTTTCTCGCTCCGTGAATGCATGCATTCAGCACGCAATGGCTGTAAAATAGCCCGATTTCTTGCCTCGCACAGAGACCTCCGGCCGGCCGGAGAAACAATCCGTGTTCGGCAAACGGCAGGTTGGCATTTCGGCGACGTCTCACGCGCGCGTTTGAAACGAGGCAGCGCTCATTCCCCCGCGCGCGCGGGTGCCATAGGCACGCGCTAGTTACTGTCGAACTCGGACACGCTCACTGCGAGAGGCTGCCGCCGGAGACGCGCCCTTCGATCATCATGCGCAGCTCGTCCGTGTCGTTCGACCGGCCCATGGCTTCATCGAGTGTGATCAGCCGGCGCGCGTACAGAGAGTAGAGCGACTGGTTCAACGTCTGCATGCCGTGCTTCGCCTGGCCGACCTGCATCTGCGTGTACACCTGATGGATCTTGTCTTCGCGGATCAGGTTGCGGATGGCCGCGTTCGGGATCATCACTTCCAGAGCCAGCACGCGCCCCGGCGCGCCGGCGCGCGGCAAGAGCAGCTGGCTGATCACGCCTTCGAGCACGAAGGACAGCTGCGCGCGGACTTGCGATTGCTGGTGCGGCGGGAAGACGTCGATGATGCGGTTGATACTCTGAATCGCGGAGTTGGTGTGTAAGGTGGCGAACACCAAGTGGCCCGTCTCGGCAATGGTCAGCGCGGCTTCGATCGTTTCCAGATCGCGCATTTCGCCGACCAGCACCACGTCTGGATCCTGCCGCAGCACGTACTTCAATGCGTATTTGAAGCTCGAGGTGTCGCTGCCGACCTCTCGCTGGTTGACGATCGATTTCTTGTGCGGGTGAAGATACTCGATCGGATCTTCGACCGTCATGATGTGCTGACGGGTCTCGCTGTTGATCTTGTCGATGATTGACGCGAGCGTGGTGCTCTTGCCGGAGCCGGTCGGACCCGTCACGAGCACGAGACCGCGCGGCTTGGTCGAGAGCTCGGCGACCGCGGGCGGCAGGCCCAGCTCGTCGAAGCTCAAAATCTTGAATGGGATGGATCGGAAAGCGCCCGAGACGGCGCCACGCTGCATGAAGATGTTGGCGCGGAAGCGCGATAGGTTCTTCACGCCGAAGGAGAGGTCGAGCTCCTTGTTCTTCTCGAACTGAATCTTCTGCTCTTCGGTCAGCACCGAGTAGCAAAGTTGCTTGGTCTCGATCGGCGAGAGCGGCGGCAGCTTGAGCGGCACGATCGCGCCGTCGATGCGCAAGAGCGGCGGCGAACCCGTCGTGATGTGCATGTCGCTCGCGCCTTTTTCAATCATGGCGCGGAGCAGCTGGTGCAGATTGACTTTGAGGCCTTCGTCCGGGTTCATTTCGCTCTCCCGCCTCAATCGGCCATCGTGACGCGCAAAATCTCTTCCGGCGTGGTGATGCCTTCGAGCACCTTCTTGATGCCGCTCGCGCGCAAGGTGGCCATGCCGAGCTTGATCGCGGCGGCCTTCAGCTCTGCGCCGGATGCGCCCTGCAGCACGCGCTCTTTCAAATCGTCGGAGAAGCGCATCACTTCGTACAGGGCGACGCGGCCCTTGTAGCCGGTGTTGTTACAGGTCGCGCAGCCCGTGCCCTTCATGATGTTGCCTTTGAGGGCGAGCTGCGCTTCGCTCACGCCCAGGTCGAGCAGCACCTTGGGGTCGGTGTCGACCGGCTTCTTACAGTCGGCACAGATTTTACGCGCCAGACGTTGCGCGAGCACCAAGTTCACGCTGGCCGTGATCAAGAACGGCTCGACGCCCATGTTGAGCAAGCGCGAGATCGTCGCGGGAGCGTCGTTGGTGTGCAGGGTCGACAGCACCAAGTGGCCGGTGAGCGCAGCCTTGACCGAGATTTCTGCGGTCTCGAAGTCACGGATCTCGCCGACCATGATGATATCCGGGTCCTGGCGCAAGAAGGAGCGCAGGCCCATGGCGAAGTTCAGGCCGATCTCGTCGTGCATCTGCACTTGGTTGATGCCGTGCAAGTTGTACTCGACCGGATCTTCGGCGGTGCTGATGTTCACGTCGGGCTTGTTCAGATCGCTGAGCGCCGAGTACAGCGTCGTGGTCTTGCCGGAACCGGTGGGGCCGGTAACGAGCACCATGCCCCAGGGCTGGGTGATCGCCCACTTGAAGTCGGCCAAGGGCTCGGGGTCGAAACCGAGCTTCGCCATGTCGAGCTGCAGGTTGCCCTTGTCGAGCAAGCGCAGCACGACCTTCTCGCCCCACATCGTGGGCAGCACGGAGACGCGAAAGTCCATTTCGCGGCCCTTGCCCAGCTTGAGCTTGATGCGCCCGTCTTGCGGCAAGCGACGCTCGGCGATGTCCAGCTGGCTCATGATCTTCAAGCGGCTGACGATGGCCGCCTTGAGCTTGAGCGGGGGAGTCATCTCCTCCTGCAGCACGCCGTCGACGCGGTAACGCACGCGCAGTTTCTTTTCGTAAGCTTCGACGTGAATGTCGCTCGCGCCCTTGCGGATCGCGTTCAAGAGCAGCACATTGACGAGACGTACGACGGGCGCGTCCGCGCTCTGCCGCTCGAGTTCGAGCGCGTTGACCTCTTCTTCGTCCCCGCCGAAGTCGATGTCTTCGTCGCCGAGGTTGAAGTCGGCCATCACCTCCTCGTAGGAGGGGCCCGCGTTGTAGTAGCGCTCGATCGCGGCTTGAATCGCCGTTTCGCTGGCGACGACCGGCTCGACGTTGTAGCCACTCAAGAACTTGATGTCGTCGATCGCGTTCAGGTTCGTGGGGTCGCTCATCGCCACGATCAAAGAGGAGCCCGAGCGCGACACGGGGATGATGCGATGCTTCTCGCATACCTCCTTGGTCACCAACTTCACGACTTCGACGTCGATCTCGTACTCGTCCAGGTTGATCGCCGGGAGGCGATACTGCGAGCTCAGAAAATTCGTGATCTCGCCATCGGAGATGAACCCGAGCCGCGCAAGTGTGTAACCGAGGTTCTGCCCAGAGCGCTTTTGCTCGTCTTGCGCCTTACGAAGCTGCTGTAAGCTGATCAGCTTTTCACGGACGAGCAGTTCACCCAGACGATTCTGCGACATCGAGCTTCTCTCTCAGGGACGGATGGTGCCGGATTGAACCGGCGACATTAGCATTGCCGCCAGGGCCCTAACTCCCACAGCAGACGGCCGCCTCACGGCTTTGAAAAGTCTCCCGCGATTTCATCAGGTTCGGGCGCGTCGAGCCAGCCCCGCGCCGAAAAACGGGCGAATGCTCAAAACAGCCCCACGGCGGCCGGCAACGTGCTTGACGCGCCCTCCGCCCGGTCGAACATTAGCCCCGAAGATTGTCACATCGGAATACGCGACTTTCTTTCCGGCTCGCGAGCCGGCCCGATGTTCTGTTTCCTGAATGCTAGAAAGGCGCCCCCATGGCGAAGACCTACAGCGACTTGTTCTCGGAGATCCGCTCGAACGTAAAGCTCATCTCCCTCGAAGCGTTGAAAGAGCGCATCGAGAATCGTGCCCAGAAGCCGTTCACGCTCGTCGATGTGCGCGAGAAGGACGAGGTTCGCGCCGGCTACATCCCCGGCGCCGTGCACGTGCCGCGCGGCTTCTTGGAGATGCAAGCAGAGCAGAAGCTGCCCAACAAGTCGGACGAGATCATCGTCTACTGCGCGGGAGGGACGCGCAGCGCGTTCGCCGCGAAGACGCTGTCGGAGCTCGGCTACGAGAACGTGACCAGCGCCAACCCCGGCTTCGTGCGCTGGAAAGATCTGAAGTACCCGGTCGAGCTGCCCGCGGAGCTGACGCCCGCTCAACTCGATCGCTACTCACGTCACATCCTCTTGCCCGAGGTCGGTGAGCGTGGGCAAGAGAAGCTCCTCAAGGGCCGCGTGCTGCTGCTCGGTGCGGGCGGCTTGGGCGCGCCCGCGGCGTTGTACCTCGCGGCCGCCGGTGTCGGCACCATTGGTCTCGTCGATGCGGACACGGTAGACGCTTCGAATTTGCAACGCCAGATCATCCACGCCACGTCGCGCCTGGGGATGAACAAGGTGGACAGCGCGGAGGTCGCCATCAACGACCTCAACCCCGACGTGAAGGTCATCAAGTACCAAGAGCGCGTGAACAGCAGCAACGTCGATCGCATCTTCGGTGCCGGCTGGGATGCGATCGTCGATGGTTGCGACAACTTCCCGACGCGTTACTTGGTCAACGACGCCTCGCTCTTCCACAAGACGCCCGTGGTGCACGGCTCGATCTTCCGCTTCGACGGACAGGTCACGACCTTCATGCCCTTCCAAGGGCCGTGCTACCGCTGCTTGTATCCGGAGCCGCCGCCCGCGCACTTGGCTCCTTCGTGCGCCGAAGCGGGCGTGCTCGGGATCTTGCCGGGCGTCGTCGGCGTGATTCAGGCCACCGAGGCGATCAAGCTCATCTTGGGCAAGGGCGATCCCCTGGTCGGGCGCCTGCTGACCTACGACTCATTGCGCATGAGCTTCCGCACCCTGAAGCTGCGCCGTGACAAGAATTGCCCCGCGTGCGGTGAGAATCCGACGATCAAGGAGTACATCGACTACGAGGGCTTCTGCGCGCGTTGATGTAAGTGAACGCGGTTCCAGCGCGTTTCCCGAGCGCGGTTGAATTTCCGACCGGGCCGGCAGCCGAGAGATGCGCGAAAGCGGGCTTGTCCCCCTTTCGCGCCTGTCCGGCTTCCTGATAGAAAGCAGAGCCGCCTCGCGTGGCACGGATTGCCCGCAGACGCGCTCTTCAAAGGGAGATATCGAGAAATGGCTGGAACAAAGCTTGTGCTGTGTGGCTTCGTCGCGCTGAGTGCGGTCGTAGGCTGTGGTGGTGACGACAAACAGGCCGTCACGGGCCAGCCCACGGCGACGCAATGCGCGCCCGGTCAATACTTCGACGGTCGCATCTGTCAGTCTCCGACCGGCACGGCGCCGGCGGCCACCACTCCCGCCGCCACCGCACCCGCGGCCACCGTGCCGGCCGGGTTCCCGGCGCTGCCCCCGATCCCGGTAGCGACCGCGGCGAGTGGTCCAACGGCTACGCCGATCGATCCGGCGGCGGCCGCTGTCGTCACCGGGCCGCTGACTCTACTCGCCCCGCCCGGCATGAAGCCCGTGGGCGCGCCGATCGCCGGCACCTTCGCGCAGGGGCAGTCGCTCGAGCAGATCGTGCAGCTGAACAACGGCAAGTGCTACACGGTCGTCGCGGTCGGTGTGCCGGGGCAGGTGCAGAACGTGGACGTTCAGTTCAAACCGACGCTCGCTGCCTTGGGCACTGTCGTGCTGGCGTCTGACTCCACCGTGGGCGCGACCGCCATTTTGGGCCAGAATCCTTGTTACAAAGCGACGGCCCTCACTCCGACGCTCAAGCTGGTCGTAACGGTCACGGCGGGGCAGGGTATCGCCGCCGCTCAAGTTTTCGAGAAGTGATTTCGGCGCCGCGCGCGGAGTGCATTCACTCCGCGCGCTAGTCGTGCGGCTTCGTCGCGCGGAACGGGCGGCACGATTTTTCTTGTTGATGGTCACGCGCTACGCCTCGTGCCGTCACTGCCTTCGGCGGCGCGTTGCGTATTCGCCGCTGACAAAGGCTCGAGTCAGCCGAGCGCCGCACGCTGTTCGCTCAAGAACTCACGCACGCTCTTCGGCTCCTTCCCCGTGAGCTCGCGTACGGCGCTGCTCACGACCGCGAGTTGCCCGCGCGTGCCCGCCACTTCGAACGACACCAAGAGCTGCGCAATCGGCAGGGGGAGACCGGCGCCCTGTAGATTTTGGGTCGCGGTCTCTGGGCTGACCGCGACGTACTCGACCGCCTTACCCGTGATCTCACTGACGATGCCTGCCAACTCGGACTGCGTGAGCGCGGCCGGGCCCGTGATGTCGAGCACGGTCTTGCCCTCGAAGGAGCCCGAAAGCGCCGCCGCCGCCGCCTGCGCGCAATCCTCGCGCGTGACGTAGCTCACTTTGCCGTCGGCGTATGAATTGACGAGCTTGCCGGAGGCGACCGCGTGCGGCAGGCCCATGAGCAAGAAATCCGTATACAGGTCGTTGCGGAGCACGGTGTAGCCGAGGCCGCTCTCACGCAGCGCGGTTTCGGTGCCCCAATGGTCGGGCGCGAGCGTGACGGGCGACTCCGGACCTGGGTTGGTCAGCGACGTGTACACGACGTGCTTCACGCCCGCCGTGCGCGCGGCTTCCACCGCCGCCAAGTGCTGTTCGAGTCGGTGTCCTGGGCGATCGAGCGCGTCGGTGCTGATGATCAACAAACGTTCGACACCGGCGAACGCGGCCTGCAAGGTCGCGGGCTGATCGAAGTCACCCTGGCGCACCTCGACGCCGCGCGCTGCGAAGTCGGAGAGCTTGTCGGGCGAGCGCGTGAGCGCGATGATTTTGCGGCCCTGCGTTTGCGGATTGCTCGTGAGCAGCTCCACGACGCGACGACCGAGATGACCTGAAGCACCCGTAACCAGCAGCGGATCGTTGTTTGCCATGGCCGCGAACGTAGGCCCCGCAGTCAATGGTGCATAGCTAGTCCGAATGAGTTAGTATTGTTCCGAATTGGAACAATGCCCCCGAGCTTGGACGATGTAGCGGTTTTCGTGGCGATCGCCCGCGCGGCCAGCGTGTCCGGCGCGGCCGCCAAGCTGCGCGTGCCCAAGTCCAGCGTGAGTCGCGCGCTATCGCGTCTGGAGGCCACGCTGAACCAGCAGCTGGTGCACCGGACAACGCGCCGACTGCGCTTGAGTGACGCGGGCGAAGCGCTGCTCTTGCAAGTCGAGCCACAGGTTAGCTCGCTCGCGGAAACGCTGGCGCTCGCGCCGGCAACCGAAACACCCTCCGGCCTACTACGCATCACCTGCACCATCGACTTCGGCGCGACGGTCGTCGCCGAGTTGGTGGCGCGCTTCGTCGCACGTTACCCCGCGGTGCAGGTCGAGGTGCATGCCAACAACGGCATCGTCGACCTTGTCGCGGGCGGCTTCGACCTCGCGATCCGCTTCGCCGCCAAGCGGGGCCTGCGTGACTCGACGTTGGTCGCGCGCCGCGTGGGGAAGCTAGAGACGCAACTGGTCGCAGCGCCGCACTATTTGGCAAAGCGTGGCATGCCGCGCACGGTCGAAGAGCTCCGCGAGCACGACTGGGTGACCTACGTCGGGGCCGAGTCGATCTTGGTCGATGTCGGCCGCACCCGGCAGCGCATCGCCGCGCGTGGACGGGTCCGCTGTGATGACATGTTCTTCGCCCGCGCGGCCGCCCGCGCCGGTGCCGGCATCGCCGTCTTGCCGCGATTTTTGGCTGAACCCGAGCTCAGCGTGGGCACCCTGCAAGCGGTGCTGCCCAAGCTGCGCCTGGCCAGCGGCGCCGTCTGGGTCGTCCACCCTCCCGCCCGCAACCTCCCGGCAAAGGTCAGCGCCTTCCGCGACCTCATCGTCGAAGCCCTAGCCAGCGCCTAGGGTATCGCTTCGTGCTCTACCGAAACTGCTCTACCGAAACTGCTCTACCGAAACTGCTCTACCGAAACTGCTCTACCGAAACTGCTCTACTGCAGCCGCCGACCTAAGCCGCGGCAACGCCGCCCGCCAAATCTTTCGAACCCGAGCCTGACCCGCTCAGGGGCGCATTCGAGAACTCGGGCCAGAGATCGCCCAGGCCCTCACGGCGGCGGCGGGCGATTTCCCAGCGCACGATTGGCCGGGAGAGTAGGACCGCACTGACCGCGATGCTGAAACCGGCCACGACGTCGATCAGGTAGTGCCAGCGCAGGAACATCGTCGCGATGATGATGTTCACGGTACAGAACGTGACCACCGGCCAGGTGTAACGAAACGGCATCTCCTTTCGGTTGCGATACGAGAAGAGCGCCAGCAACGTGGGCGCGCCCGTGTGCAACGAGGGGAAGATGTCCATCTGTGCGCCGCCTTGATGCACGGCGTTCATCACCAGTTGGTGCCAAGGCCCGTTCGGGAACTGATTCTGGAACGCGTCTGCCATGGCGCGGTACGGGCCGTAACCGGGGACGACCATGTACAGCGTGTGGCCAATGCTAAACAAAATCAGCATCGCGAACGTGAACTCGCCCACGATTTGCTTGCGCCGGCCGAAGAACAAAAGCGGCACGACATGCACGGCCATCAGCAAGAAATAGCCGAAGTAGAAGAACGAGAACCACTCGGTCGTTGCCGGGTTGACGTAGCGATCCCAGGCCATCGCCGGTTCGAAATGGAACAAGGCCAAATCGAACTCGTACAGCTTTTGATCGAGGGTCGTCGTATTGACGAGCGGCAGGATGTGCTTCAGGAAAAAGTAGCTGACCTGAACCACACCGTAGATGCCGAGTCGATAGATCAGCGCCGCCACCCACGAACGTTTCAAGATGCGCCCTCGCACCAGCACGATGCTGACCAGGAAGGCGAGTAGCAGCCCGCCGGTGCGAACCAGACAGGCGCTGCGCTCGGGGCTGTTCGGCGTGCCGAGTACCGCGCTATTCAGAAACAGGAGAAATGCAAAGACGGCGAAGTCGTGAATCGCGGTTTCGCGCAGGGTCCGCTGCCACCAGGGCTCTTTTCGGCGGCGCTCGATGATGTCTGACTCGGAGGTCATGCGGGTTCGTTGGAAGATGATTGCTTGCTGACGACCGACGCTTCGGGGCTCGGTTCGGCAGCGGCGGCCAGCTCAGCCGGGTCAGCTAGTTCTGTAACGCGCACCCGGGCGGCCAGTTCAGACGGTTGCTCGATGAAATGTTGCACGCTCACTTCGGCCAAGAGCAACTCAGCGCGGGTCTCGTCGACTCGGAGTAGGCGCGCGAGGCCCTTCGCGTCGAGCGTGCTCCCGTGTGCGGCGACGAGCCGTGAGGCTGCCAAAAGCCAGGCCTGCTGCAACGATGCCTGTAACTTTCGGGCATGGTCGCCCGCGCGGCGCCAGGCGAAGAACGAGAGCACGAACGGGATCACGCTCGCGAGCAAGGCCGCGACTTTGGCGAAGTCACCGGGCGTGGTCACCATCAATACGACCAGTGTGACCAGGATCGATAGTCCCCCCGACGCGAGCGCGAATGCCGCGCCCGCTCGAAAGGCGCCGGCCCGCAGCTGCTCACTACGCGCAGTGCGCAGGAGTGCCACCTCGGCTTCCGAGCTTGGGCTCCCGGTCGGGGGGATGCGCGGACTACCGCAGCTCCGGCACGCATAGTAAAGGCTCCGACTCGGCTCGACGTCGGCGACCGCTTGGCACAGTGGGCAACGGTAGGCATCGCCGAAGACCGCCCCGCACTTGGCGCATCTGCCCAGGGGATCGAGCGCTCCGGAACATGCGGAACACACGTCCGGTCGCGCGGCGAGGGCAGCGTCGGGTAAGGTCACGCGCTCGGCTCCTATCGCGGCTGCTGCGAGTTGTCCAACGCCACTCACTCCTGCGCCGAAACCCGGTTAAACCTGCGGAAAAACTCATCCAGCACGCGGTACGTCAGGCCCCACACCAGGCGGCCTTCGAGGTCCCAGGCCGGGAATTGGAGGCGCTGACCCTCCCGCGAGAGCGTGAAGGTTGCCTGAGCACCGCCGAGCAGCGGGGCCACGGGCGCCCACAGCGCTCGCCGAACTTCGGCGCTGAGCACGAGTGTGGGGCGAGCGCGGAGTAGATAGACGAAGGGACGGACTGCGATCGGGACGCCGCGGACCGGCTGGCAGTCGGAAAGGCGCCCCACGCGCTCACCGTTCGCCTGTAGATCGAGTCCGACTTCTTCGAGCGTTTCGCGCTCGGCCGTGGCGGCCAGATCGGCGTCGCTCGGCTCGCGGTGGCCGCCGGGCAGCGCCATGTGCCCCGACCAAGGGTCACCTTCGCGTGTGGCGCGTTCGATCAGCAGCAGCTCCGGGGCGAGCTCGAGGTCCAGCAAGATCAGCGCGATCGCTGCCGTCCGCGGCGCCACGAGCTCGGTCTCGGGCGGCCCGTCCGCGAAAGCGCGTCGAATCCGCTCACGAAATGACAGCCCGGCCATCGCGATACTGTAGCAACGTTGCTCGCGATTCACGCTGGTTTGCGGGAAAAATCTGATAGCCTCCCGCGCGATGAAAGCCCGCTCTTTCGCGTTTTCGGCGCTTCTTGCTGCTGGTCTGTCGTTGCTCCCTGCCGCCCCCGCGCAGGCGTTTCCCGGATTTTTGGCTTCGAAGACGAAGACCGAGATCAAGATCAACTCGACTCAAATCGTGTTGATGAAAAAGGGCACCGCGACGGCCGTCACCGTCATGTCCGACTACGAAGGACCGCTCGACCCGTTCGCCATGGTCTTGGTCGTCCCCCCCGACGTATCGATCGACCACGTGACCACGCTCAAGCGTGAATTCGTCGACCGGGTCGATGCCATCAGCGCGCCTCGATTTCACGAGTACTGGGAGCAAGACCCCTGTGACCCGGGCCCAGTCGAGCAAGAGTGGCAACGGAACATGAAGGCGGATGCGTCCAGTGCGTTCTTGGGCGGCGGCGACATGCCGCAGAGCAACCAGAAGGTGGCCAAGGAGCTGTCGCTGGACGTGCAAGCGAAGCAGAAAGAGGGCGAATACTCGTTCACGCTGCTGGGGAAAGACGAGTCGGTCGCGGGCTGGCTGAAGAGCAAAGGTTACTCCGTGCCCGCGGGCGCCGAGCAGGCCGTCGCGCCGTACGTGCAAGCCGGGATGCGGCTCGTGGTCGCGCAGGTCGACACGAACCGCATCGAACTCGTGGGTGGGGATCGCGCGCAGCTCTCGCCGATTCGCTTTTGGACCGAGCAGCCGTACACCACGATCCCCGACCGCGTGGGCTTGGTGAACTCGGGTGGCAAGCCGCAAGAGCTGATCGTGTATGCGATCGATCCGGAGCAGCGCTACGAGACCAAGAACTACAAGAACCTGTTCCCGCCCACCAACGTCGAGGTCGACTTCCTGGTCAAGGAGCGCATCGGCGAGTTCTACGCCGCGCTGCAAGACATCATTCAGCAAAAGAACCCGGGTGCGTTCTTGAGTGAGTACGCGTGGCCGAGCGATGGTTGCGGTCAGCCGTGCGCGACCGAGCCGCTGCAGATCTCCGAGTTGCTCAGCCTCGGTGGTGACGTCTTCGAGCTTTCGGTGCCGAAGGAAGAACGTCAGCCGAAGGTGCCCGAACCGACCAAAGAAGAGGCGGCCGCGTTCAAAGAGGCCACCAAAGATTTGAAGCCGAAGGAGCGGAAGGCCAAGGAGAAGCAGGCCAAGGAAGATCGCAAGACGGTCGTCGTGCGCCAGGCCCTGCTCTCGCGCCACAAGTACGTCGTGTCCCGCGTGCACTACCGCTACGACGAGAAAACGCTGCCGAACGACCCGCAATTCGGTCCCGCGAGCGGCCCCGTCGAAGGCGGCGTGGCTCAGCCCAAAGGGCAAAAAGGCGAAGCCGCCAGCGAGGTCGCGCCGGCGAGCCAGAACAAGTTTCAGGTCCGGTACAACAACTTCCACCCCTGGGTGCCGGTGATCCAATGCAAAAACCCCGAGCGCTACCGCTGGGGCAAGGCGCCGCGTGATTACCGTGGGCTGCGCAAGACTTGGATCGCCGAAGATCTGACACGCAAGAGCCGGACGCAGATCAAACCCGCGGCCATGCTCAAGACGGCCATTCCGTCGCTCGGGCTCACGGGCGCGGCGCCCGCGGCATCCGCAACCGCTGCCGCCGATGCCGGCCCCGACGCGGGCACCGGAACCGACGCGAAGGCGGATGGCAAGTGCGGTTGCAGTGTGCCCGGCGCGCCGAGCCAGAACGCCGCGCTCGCGCTCTTGAGCGCGTTGACGGGTCTCGCGTTCCTGTATCGCCGTCGTCGCTGATCAGTACCCGAGATCGACGGTGCCGCTGGCGTTGCGCGGCGCCGGGGGGAGCGCGCTGCTGGCGTTCGCGGGCCACGGCTCGGTCGGGGTTGCGACTTCAGCGGGCGGCCAGCGGTCACTCCCGGCCGCGCTCGGGTTGCCGTTCGATCGCGTGCTCCTCGAACTGGCGACGTTGACGGGGGCGGCTTGGGGATCGCGACAGCGCACCAAGAAATTACCGTCGTGCGGATCGAAGATGGGCGAAAGATCGTAGCCGTGTGGGCAACGACTGCCGGCGATCTGAAAGCACGCGACTTGCTCGTCCGCACAGTGCACGTGCAGCATGCGTGTGCCGTCCGGCCCAATGATGCGCGCGGCCCCGGGGGGCTCGACGCAGCTCGCGAGCGCCAGGCACAGCCCACCGGGAACCAACCAGCCGAAGCCTGCTTTGCCCATCTGCCGATGAGCATAGCCGAAAAGCCGCGCTCGGCGAAACGGCGAGCGGACCGCGCTAGCGTGCGGGCGCGCTGCCGGTGGGCGCGAGTGGATCGCTGATCCACGGCCTCCCATGAGCGTGGAAATAGTTGCGCATCAGGTCGCGCGCGAGCTCGTTGGCTTTGTGTCGCCAGACCGCGCCATTTTCGAGCATGACACTGACCACGATCTCGGGTTTTTCACTGGGCGCGAAACCGATGAACCAACTGGTCATGCCTTCGTTCGCTTCCGGACGCAGGGTGCCGGTCTTGCCGGACACGCGCATGTTGCCCAAGTATGGGCGGCCACTCGGATCGCTGAACGCGCGCCGAGAGGTTCCGCTGCGCACCGTGACTTCCATCATGCGTCGCATGCGGGCGGCCGTGAGCGGCTTGAGCACGCGACCGATGATCTGCGCGGCTTCGTCGCTCGGAGCGCTCGGCTCACTCGACTCGCTCGGTTCGTCGTTGCCCGCGTCGTCGCGCGCTTCGGTCATGCGAATGCGAATCGCCTGCCCACCGTGCGCAATCACGCTGGCTAGGTGAGCGCCGCCCAAGGGCGATAGCGTACTGCCCTGAAATCCCGCCGCGGTGCGCGCAAACTCGAGATCACCGTACGGCACTTCGAGCGTACCCACGGGTACGTCGACGTCGAACGGGACGGCGCCGTTGAAACCAAGCGCTTGCGCGGTGTCGACGAGTCCGTTACGCAGCAGGCGATGCGTGGCCAGCTGCGCGAACACCGCGTTCTTGCTGTAGCCAATGGCCGACGAAAACGGCGAGCACTCGATCGCCGCGCCGCGCGGGGCATCGAGGTGCCGGCGTTCGATGCCGTGTGAGCCACCCGAGATGCACACTTGTTCATTCGGGCTGAGCTGTGTGGTTTCGAACAGGGCGGCGGTCGTGACCAACTTGAACACGCTGGCGGCGGGGACCCGTGACGTGGCCAGCACTTGGTGGTGCCGGCCGTCGCGCGCGCTCTCCGCCCACGCCAAGACCTTGCCGCTGCGCGCGTCGAGCACGACCATGCCGCCGCGTACCGGGTTCGCGGCGCTGAGCAACTTGCTCGCCGCGCGCTGCAGATCCGCGTCGAGTGTGAGCACCGCTTCGCCCCCGGCGGCGAGCGGCGCGACCCAGCGCCCGTCGCGCTGCGCGATGTGATCCAGATCGAGCGTCGGGCGCGGCTCGGCCGCGCCGGCCCGAGTCGCCGGCAGTGCAGCCAAGGTTGCCATCAGGGGCAGTGCGCGCAGAGCGCGGGATCGAGCCCAGCTCATCGCTTCGACCTAACCGGCCTGAGCAATTCGGCCAAAGTTTCGGCGCATTCGCTGGCTAAAGCGCTGCATGGGTGGACTTATCGAAGTGAGAACGGCGTGTAAGTAATTTGCGTACATAAAACTACATTGCGCTACAGTGGCCGGCAGCCGGAGGATCTCCCATGGATCGACGTGTTGGTCTCAGAACCCGAACGGACTTTCGAGTCCTTGCGCAGCGCGGCTCGCTTTGCTCGTCGTATCGCGGCATCGATGTCTCGCCGACGGGCATCGTGATCGATCGCGGGCGTCCGATTGCGGACTTCGATTGGCCGCTGTTGCAGCGGCTGGAGCTGCAGCTGCCGGAGTACCTGAAGCCGGTGCGCGCGCTGGCGCGTCCGATTTGGTCTTGCGAGTCGCGCCAAGCGTTCAAGTTCGTGCGCATCGCCGACGTCGACCGTCTGATTTTGGCCGAGCACCTCGACTTCATGAGTGTGCGCGGCGACGTTTTGCACTGAGGAATCGAGAAGCTATGTCCGTCACTCGCCGTATCAAGAAACTCTGGGCAAAACTCGCGGAGCCAGGCGCGTTGCGCGTGCTCTATCACGGCGTCGCGCTCGCTCCGCGCTTGATCCTGCACGTGGCCTCGGTCGCGGCGATCGCGGGCTTGTTCAGCGCGTGCGTGCCGGCTGCGCGCTACGAGGAGGCAAAGTCGGCGAGCGAAGTCGAGTTCGCCGGCCGTCAGCGGGCACAGGCGCAACTCGCGATCACGCAGAGCAAGTTGGACGCCGCGGTGGCGCAGCTGAATCAACGCGAGCAGAAGCTGGCGGAGACCGAGCAGTCGGTGTCGGAATCCAAGCTCGAGAGCAGCGTGGCCGTGAAAGAGCGCGACGAAGCCACGGGCCTCGTCGATCAGTTGCGCGGCGAGCTGGCGCGCGTGGGTGACAATTTGCGCTCTTACGCGGAGCAGAAAGCGGATCTCGAGAAATCCCTCAAGGCCGCGCAAGCACGTAAGCTCGAACTCGAGCAGAACGAAGCGCAAACCGTGGCCATCGCGCGTCTGACGCGCGACCTGACGTCCGCGCTCGGCGAGCGCGTGACCAGCGGTGAGCTGTCGCTCGACGTGCGCGATGGCCACGTCCTGCTCAGTGCGGCACCCGAGCTCTGGTACAACGACGACGGCACACTGCGCGCTAGCATGACCGACGCACTCGCGGCCGTCAGCCGCGTGCTCACCGTGCACGCGCAGAGCGCGCTCGAGCTGTCTCTACCGGTGGCGGACGCCGACAAGCGTGGCCCAGCGTTGCTGAGCGCGCTGACTTCGCGCGGTGTGGCCGCTTCGCGCCTGAAGTTCAAGTCGGGCCCGTCGAGCAGCGCGCCGATCACGGATTCGGCACCGACCCAAGCGAGCGCGCCGCCCGCGGTCGTCGAACTATCGTTCAGCGCGGGCTGAGCCCGCCTTCAGTCACGCCGGGGCGCTTCGTAGCTCACGTCGAGGTCGAGCGCCGACTCCGGATCGCGGCCGCGCGGTGCGGAGACGGCGCGAAAGCGCGGCTGGAGACGCAGTGCATCGTAGAGGGCGGCCACCAACGCCGGCCGCACGGTGTGCTGGAAGCGCTCGTGCCAGGCAAAGCCGTCGTCGTCGCCCGTGTAGTCGTCCGCGAAATCCGCCGACAAATGCAGGGTGATCGTGAACGTCTTTTCCTCGCGGTGAGTCACAGGGAAAACGTCACTTTGGCTGGCCAGCTGCCGGGCGAAGGCAAGGTCGCGCCTTTCAGGGTCGAGACCAAGCAATCCACATCCGACTCGCCGGCTTCATTGGGCGGGGTAACGCCCGCCGCGAGCACCGAGCCGTCCGTCGCGACGTACACCGTTGCTTCGAACGTGCCACTGCCCGCCTTTTTGCAGGCCGAGAACTTGCGCGCTAGACGCCCGACCGCGTCCGACACGTGCTCGCTGTCCCAGGTCGTGGGGGCGCGCACGTCGTTGGGCGGATCGAAGTCGAAGGACTTGCGCGCCAAGCCGTGCAGGCCGCCCACGGGCTTTGGCCATTTCTTGCTGCGCAAGCTATCGAGCATGCACTTTTCGGTTTCACGGTCGCCGACGGTGGACTTCTCGAGGTGCGCGTGGTCGACCTTGCCGTCGGTGTCGATCTTGAGGAAGAAGGCGACCGAGCCGCCCAAGAACTCGACGCGCTTGGCGCCGTCGTCCAAGCAGCGTTGGAAATCCGAGAGTGCGCGTTGAAAGGTCTTGTCGACCTTTTCTTCGTTCAGGCCGCCAATTTCGGCCGAGGTGGAGACGCGGTGCGGGGCATCTTCGTGCGCTTCGAGCGTCGGTGCGGGCGCTTGCGGGGCGGGCTCACTGCCACCACACGCAGTCAGGCTGGGGACGAACAGGGCAATGCCGGCGATGCGCGTGAGGGAGGGGAGTCGGAACGAAGGAGTCATCGAGCGCGTAGCAGTAGCGCGAAGCCCCGCGCGGAACAACGGCCCCCCCGAAGCGCGCGGCTTCGGGGCTTCAACGCGCTTGAAAATTTGCGTCGAGTAAGCGCACCCCGGGGATTTCCCCGAGCCTCGCGCGGAGCGCTGGCTTGGGGCGCACCGCGACGCCCAGCTCGGCCTCCCGCAACATCTCCAAATCGAACACGTTGTCACCGAAGGCACCGAGCCAATGCAAGTTGCCGAGTAGCGCGCGACCGGCCACGCATTTACCCGCCCCGTACGGCAACGCGCCGTCCATCTCGGGCGCGATCACACCCCCGACGATGCGCGGCGTGCTGGCCGCGACGTCGTGCGCGGCGAACCCCCAAGCGCGCGTCGCGAGCTCGACGGTGGCGCGCGGCGACGCCGAAATGACGATCGTGCGTACGGCGTGCGCGCGCGCAAAGTCCAAGATCGGACGCAGCTCTTCGTGCAGGCGTTGCGCGTGCTTCGTTTCGAGCAGCGCTTCGCGTGCGAGCTCTGTCATCTCCGGCAGAGTGTGGCCGGCGAAACACCAGGTCATCAGCTCGCAGATTTCGCGCTCGGGGTAGCGGCCGGCCAAGTACGCTTCGAACAGGTGTTGGGCCGTGGCATTCACGTCCGCGAAGCACGGGAAGCCGCGACTCTGCGCTTGCTGGTCGAGGGCGGCACGCGCGGCCTCACGCAGCCGGCCATGCGTGATTGCATAGCGAAATACGTCTTCGCCCACGTCGCCCGACCAAAGCGTGCCGTCGCCGTCGAAGGCCAGCGCGCTCGGGCGATCGGCGTGCAAACGGCTTTCGAGCTCGCGCACGAGTTCGGCCGAGCTGACGCTGACCGCGGTCACGGGCGCGCTCCGGCGGCGCGCGGCTTCGAACTCAGCCACTCGTCCCACCAGCCGCGCGCCATGGCCAGATCTTGGCCGGTATCGATCTCCATGTAGCCGCCCGCGGTGTTTTCACGGTGCATCGACGCGCCCGCCTCTAGCATTTCTTGCAAGAGGTCGAGCAGGTACGCCTTTCGGAAGCTGCGCCCTTCGCGGAACTGGCCACCGCCGTAAGTTTGCTCGGCGCGATCGAAGGCGTCGGTGAACATGCGCGCGCCGCTCGCACCGAGCTTCATCACGCCGATGAACTCGCCATCGGCGGCTTCGCTCGAGATGGTACGGCTGATTTCGACCACGCGCGTGCCGTCGGCGCGCAGCTTTTCCGCGTCGGTCTCGGGGTGCTGGGTGCGACCGATGTAACGGCGACGCCAAGCCGTGTCGCAGCCGAGCGTGATTTCGGCCGGAGACGCGACCAGCTTTTGCACGATCTCGCCGTCGTACACGATGTCGGCGTAAGTCGAGAGAAAGCCGCCCGCGAGGTGCTCGCGCGCGCACAACAGCGAGAGCAAGATGTTGTTGTTGGCCCAGTCCGCGTTGCGCACGAACGTGAACTCCGGGTAGCGCTCGCGCACGACGTCTTCCGCATAGCCGCACACGAACACCACGTCTTTGCGCGTGAAGCCGGCGCTGTGCAGCGCGTCCAAAATCCAGTCGAGCATGGGCCTGCCCATGACCTCGACCAAGGTCTTCGGGATTTCGTCCGTGTTGTGGCCGAGGCGACTGCCACGACCCGCGCCGATCACGATTGCTCGCACGGCGCGAGTCTATCCGGTCCCCGCAGGGCTGTCCGGCTTCAAACGCGGACAGCCACGGGGAGGCGCGCTCATTCTTCGCGCAACTTGGCGAGCACGCTCAGATCTTCGAGGGTCGACACGTCGCCCTTGGTCTCGCGGCCGGAGGCGATGTCCTTGAGCAGGCGGCGCATGATCTTGCCGCTGCGGGTCTTGGGCAGGCTGTCGGCGAAACGTACCGAATCCGGGCGCGCGAATTTGCCGATCTCGTTCGCGACGTGCTCGGCGAGGGTCTTCTTCATTTCCGGAGAAGCGGTGTGCGGCGGCTTCAAGGTCACGAAGACGACCAACGCTTGCCCTTTCAGATCGTCCGGGCGGCCCACGGCGGCGGCTTCGGCCACGGCCGGGTGCGCCACGAGCGCACTTTCGATCTCCGCCGTACCGATGCGATGACCGGACACGTTGAGCACGTCGTCGATGCGACCGACGACGTGGAAGTAGCCGTCGGCATCTTCACGCGCGCCGTCGCCGGTGAAGTACACCCCCGGGATTTCGCTCCAGTACGCTTGCTTGTAGCGTTCGTCGTCGCCGTAGATCGTGCGCAGCATGCTCGGCCACGGTTGCTTGAGCACGAGCAAGCCGCCCTCACCCGCGCCGACCTTCTTACCTTCTTGCGTGACGACTTCCGGAACGACGCCGAAGAAGGGCAGCCCGGTGGACCCCGGCTTGGTGGCGTGCGCGCCCGGTAGCGTGGTGAGCATGATCGCGCCCGTTTCGGTTTGCCACCAGGTGTCGACGATCGGGCAGCGGTTCTTGCCCACGTGCTCGCGGTACCACATCCACGCTTCGGGGTTGATCGGTTCACCGACGCTACCCAAGAGTCGCAAACTCGACAGGTCCGCTTTGGCGGGCCACTCGTTACCGGCGCGAATGAAGGCGCGGATCGCGGTCGGCGCCGTGTACAGCACGGTCACCTTGTGTTTTTCGATCACCTGCCAAAAACGCCCCCAATCCGGCTGATTGGGCGCGCCCTCGTACAAGAGGCAAGTCGCGCCGTTGGAGAGCGGGCCGTACACGAGGTAGCTGTGCCCGGTGATCCAACCGACGTCCGCCGTGCACCAGTAAACGTCGTTGTCTTTCAGATCGAAGATGTACTTGCTGGTCAGGTGTGTGCCCGCGAGGTAACCCGCGGTCGTGTGCAGCACGCCCTTGGGCTTACCCGTCGAGCCCGAGGTGTACAGGATGAACAGCGGGTGCTCCGCGTCCACGATCTCGGAGCCGCCTTGCGCGGGGTTGGCGGCGGCGACGGCTTCGTACCAATCGATGTCGCGGCCGGGCGTGAGCGTGGTCTCGGCTTTGGCGCCGAGTCGCGCGTAGACCACGACTTTTTCCACGCTCTTCGTACCCTCGACCGCGCGGTCGACGGTGGCTTTGAGCGGCACCACGTTGCCGCGGCGGAGCGCGCCGTCTTGCGTGAGCACGACTTTGGCGCCGCAATCGTTGATGCGATCACGCAGTGACTCGGCGGCGAAACCCCCGAATACGACGGTGTGCGGCGCGCCGATGCGCGCGCAGGCCAGCATGCCGACGACGACTTCCGGCACCATGCCCATGTAGATCGCGACGCGATCACCTTTTTGAACGCCGAGGCCGCGCAGCACGGCCGCGAACGCCACCACTTTTTCGTGCAGCTCGGCATAGGTCAAGCTGACCGTCTCACCCGGTTCGCTTTCCCAGATGATGGCGGCCTTGTCTTTATTGGCGGTGCTCAGGTGGCGATCGAGGCAGCTCTCGCTGGCGTTGAGCTGGGCGCCCACGAACCACTTGGAGTGGGGGAGTTGCCACTCGCAGAGCGCGGACCACGGCTTGCGAAACACCAAATCCGATGTCTCACGCTGCCAAAAGGTGGCAGGTGACTCGATGCTCTCCTTGTACAGCTCGTCGTACTTTTCCCGCGACGCGATGCGTGCGCCTTGCACGAACTCCGCGCTTGGCGAAAACGTGCGATTTTCCACGGAGTACGATTCGATGGCATTGGTCTCGGTCATCGCTGCCTCATATTTCCCACTGACGGCTGTTGCCTGAAGTCCGCTTCTCGAATCGAAAGCGTGGGCCAGTATACCGGTCAGCGTCAAGGCACCAACAAGCGAAAGCGCGGGAGTCCGCGGCTATTTGTGACACCCATCTCGTGCGCGCTCGTGCGCGATACTTCCTGGGACAGGCGATCTTTTCAGTGTCTTGCGCTCAGCGACTCGCGCGTTACCAAAGGCTATACCCACCGTGAATCGCCAGGCCGAAGAGCGGCAGCGTATTGGTGTTACCGAAGGCTTTGGTCGCGCCTTCGATGTTCTGCTTGTTCAGGCTCGTGGCGCCATCGATCAACGTTGTCACCTGCGCGCCGAGCAAGAAATGCCCGATGCTCCATTGCGCGCCGAGTTCCAGCAAGAAATACGGATCGAAGCCGCTGGCCGTTCCGCCCGGAAGGCCGGTGTCTGCGGCGGCCGGGTCGAGCACCAACTTGTGGTGCACCGCGCCCGCGCCGATGGCAGAAGTGAAGCGCAGTGTTTTACCGGTCGTCATCAGCCGCAAGTTGGGGCCGAAGCGCGCCGCGGTGAGGGAATACGAGCGCAGCGTCGGGCTCTCGTCGCTCTTTGCGTCGGTCACCGCCAGCTTGCCGACGTCGAGCACGAACTCCGCCGCCACCGGCGCCCACAGCCGATACCCGGCGCGGAGGCCGATGCTGCCCATCGCGCCGTCCGAGCGCGTGCCCGTCAATTGCAGTGGGCGCTGGCCGAGTCCGAGGATGCCCAGGGTGAGCAACCCGTAGTAGCCGCGAGGGACGCGGCGCGGCGGGGGCGCGGGCATCGCGCCCGGCTTCTCGGCGGTCACCTCCGCCGGCTCACCGTCGATGTGCGGGCCGAGTTTCGCGTGCACATCGAGCGTTTTGCCGAGGGCGACGGTCACGGTCGTCTCGAAGCTCTCGTAGCCTTCACGAAAGACTTGGATCAGGTGATCGGTGTCTGGTTTGACGCTCCCGCGCCACTCATGAAAGGCCCGGGTCGTGCCGTCGATGGCGATCGCCGCGCGCGGATCATTGGCAATCACGTTCAGAAAGCCGTCGGTTGCGCGCAACTTCAGCTCGATCGGTGATTGCTTTTGCCCCGACGCGACGCTGACGACGCGCGATAGCCGCGCATAGCCCGGTAGATCGGCGACGATGGTGTGCTCGCCGACGTTGAGATCGACGCCCGTGCGCAGCTCGCTCGGAGTCGCGGCGCGGCCATCGATGGTCACTTTGGCGTCGCTCGGCTCGATATTGACGATGATGGAGCCGACGAGGCCGTGCAGCTCGGTGATCGCTTCCGTGACGGCTTGGGTCTCGCCTTCACTCAGCTCGCCGCGGTGCGCTCGCAGCAGTTCTTCGAGCGTGGCTCCCGCTTCGCGATAACGAAATAGGGCTTTTTGACAAAGCGCGACGTTCTGCAGCGAGCTCGGGCTGGGCTTGGCCGTGTAGGCCGCTTGGAACTCGGCCAGCGCGCCCGGATAGTTGGTCGCTTGATACAGCTTGATGCCGAGCTTGAAGTGCCGCCGGGCCTCGGCGGTTGCTTCCGCGCTGCTCGTGGCACTCGCCGCCTCGCGGTCATCCGGCGCCGCGAACGCCGATCGAGGCATGACCCCGAGCAGGCACGCGACCGAGAGAGCCGAGATGGCGCGGAGGCGCATCGCCCCTCGCTATCACGTTTTACGGTTCTTTGGTGCTGAGTTGCAGCCCGGACGTGGGGCGCGCGCGGGGCTTGGCGGCCGCGGGGCGGCGTGGATTGACGTTCGGCGGGCCCGCCGTGCGCACGCCCGCGCTGGGCTCGCCGAGCGTTGCGCTGCTCACGGGCAGCACGGCCGGCGCGACGGCGGCGCTGGGCACGGCGCTGAGCGCGGCGCTAGGGGAGGGACCTACGGCTTCACGGCTGACGCTCGTCGAAGCGCCGCTGCGGGCCACTAAGTATGCGGTCAGCGCGAAGCCGGCCAAGCTCGCGATGATGCCGGCCACCAACGTGCCGTAGCGTTTGCGTGCGCGCGGCAGCTCGCGCTCGGATGTCGCGGAAGGAGTGGCCCAGGCCGCGCGGTCTTGCGTGGGCGCGCCATCGAGTGCGGCGATTGCGCTCAGGAACTCTTGCGCGGATTGAAAGCGATGCTCGCGTTCACGCTCCAGCGCTCGCTTCAACAGAGCGGCGACGCTCGCGGGGACTTCGTGCGCTCGCGAGCGCACGTCTGCGGCATCTTGCGTGCAGATCGCGATCAGCACGCTTTCGTAGGTGGCCGCGACGTGCGGCGGCTTACCGGTGAGCATCTCGAACAAGATCGCGCCCACGCTGAACAAGTCCGTGCGGCCGTCGATGTCGGCGAACGACTGCGCTTGCTCCGGCGACATGTAGAACGCGGTGCCCAGCACCGCGCCGCGGCGCGTGAGCGTGTCTGCGGTGCGCACGTGAGCCACCTTCGAGATCCCGAAATCGACGAGCTTCACGAAGGATGGATCGTCGTCACGCGCGCACAAGAAGACGTTGTCCGGCTTGAGATCGCGATGCACGACGCCGACCTCGTGCGCTCGAACCAGCGCGCGCAAGACTTGGCTCACGATGCGCAGCGCAGCGGGGACACTCAGTCGTCCTTCGCGCTCCAGTCGTGCGCGGAGATCTTCCCCGGTGAGCAGCTCCATGACTAGGAACGGCAGCCCGCTGTCCGTCACCCCGGAATCGAAGATTTGAACGATGTGCGCGCTCTCGGCCATGCTGGCCGTCTCGGCCTCACGCTGAAAGCGCTGACAAGCCTCGCGGTTGCGCGCGGCCTCGTGGTCGAGGAATTTGAGCGCGACGCGTTTACCGATGGCCAGATTCGCAGCTTGAAAGACTGCGCCCATGCCACCACGGCCGATCATGCGGTCGACTCGGTACTTGCCGGCGACCGTACTTCCGACGAGCGAGCTCAGCTCACTCTCGGTCTCCTGTTCCAGGCTCGGCATGGGCCGCGACGTCTCCCGCGTGCGCCCAATGACGCACGCGGATCAGCGTAGCATGCCGGCTCGTGCATTTGCGACGGTCAGGGACCGTGCGCTCAAGCGGGTAGTCTCAGCGAGCAGCGGCTTTGTGCAGCGCAGCTTGGATGCGCGAGGTCGTGCGCGAGGCATTTCGTGCGTGCACGACGCCTTTGCTCACGGCCTTGGCCAGCGCGACCGAAGCGGCGGCCACCGGGGCCTTGGCGGCCTCGGGATTACCAGCCGCGATTGCGGCGCGAGCCTTCTTGACCGCGGTGCGGAGCGAGCTGCGCACGGCTTGGTTGCGTTCCGCGCGAACTAGGCGCTGACGATTACGTTTTTCTGCAGACGGGTGATTGGCCATCGCCTTTAATCCTCGAGGGTATGCGCTGACGCGGGTGCGTCAGGCCTTCGGCTTGCGCGCGTCGGGCGCTTTGGGGTCGTAACCCTCTTGGTGGACCGGGAATTTGGGCGTTTGGCTGCCCTTGTTGTTGGCGCCTTGGCTGCGCGCTCGGATATACCGACGACGTTCAGTCTGCCGAGTAGAAGAAACCATCAGAAACCTTTCCCCCTTTGGGGATCGCGAAGCGCGTCAAAAAGGGCCCGGTTGGGCTCGAGGGGCCGGGACTATGAGCGAAGCTTTTGGCCTTGTCAACGCGCTCTCCGGCCTTTGCGGGCCGAGATCCGGATTTTCTTCTGAAACGGTGTTCAGCGGCGGCTATTCCGGGCGCACGGTGGCGTTGACACTGAAATTTGGAGCCGCGAAAGGCTGAACCCGGGCGCGGCTGAGCTGCGCCTCGATGCAGCTGGCCGATGATTTGCCGGCCGCGGCCCCGCTGACCGTGACGCGCTGCACGCGCCCGTCTGAACCAAACACGACCACTGCGCTCGACGGCGCGTCGTCACCCGCCACGCAATGGCGAGCGCCGCTCAGCACGGAGCCGAGCGCGGCTTGCACGGCGCCGCTCGACGGCTTGGTCGGCAGTTGCCCTCCACTGCTGTCAGCGGGGCGCATGCCCGGATCGGGCGGTAGCGACTTTTGGACGACGTCCGCCTCGTTGCTCGGAGCGGCCGGCGTCGTGCGGGGGTTCGTGATCGGCTTCGCTGGCGTTTGCAGCACCGCCACCGTGCCGGTGGGCGCGGGTTTGCTAGGTGTCGCCTCGGTCGGCCGAGGAGCTTCCCCGGGCAGCGTGTCGGGATCGACGCCACGCGGCAGATCTCGTGCAGGTGCGGCGTGATGATCCGCGACCGCGGTGGGCGCGCTCGGAGTGACCGCGCTGGGCAGCGCTGTTGTCGCGCTCAACGCCGCGGGTGCGGGCGGCCTGAACCAAAACAGCGCCGCCGCCGCCAGCGCCAACGCGGGCAGCGCGAGCGCGAGCTTTGGAAATGGGGTGGGCGCAGCCACGGGCGCGGGCGGTTGCGCATTATGCGAGGCAACCGGCACGACGTGTGCGATGGGCGCCACGGGAATGGGGCGCTGCTGGGCGGCGATCGCCAAGCTCTCTTTGGCCATCTCGCGTTGGCTTGCCTGCTTTTTCTCGACGCTGCGGCGCGCGAGTTCGGCCAGGCTCTGCGTGCGAACGCCGGAGTTCGCGAGTGGCGTCGTGGTGGCCGACAGCGCGCTGGGCTCGTCGGCTTCGCTCGGCAGGGGGGCGGCCAGCAGCGCATCGTCCGTGGAGCCGCGCGTCGCGCTGAGCAGGCGTGTTTCGACCGCGCGAGCGTCATTCTCCCAATCACGCTCGGGGAAGGGGAACGCGCTCAGCGTCGCTTCTGCGCTCGAACCCAAATCCGATGAAGAACGGCGATCGTTCAAGCGGCGCCTTCTTCACCTTTGGGCGCGAAGCCGCGCTCGGCCAAAAACACCTTCAGCTTCTTTCGTGCTTCGTGCACGCGCCAAGCCACCGTGCCTTCGGGGCAACCCAACACTTCACCCGCTTGCGCGTGGCTCAAGCCGTCGACGCCGACCAGAATCAGCGTGGTGCGCAGGGTGTCGCTCAGGGCGTCCATGCCCTCACACAGCACGCGGCCGAGTTCGCGATTCTCACTGTCGCCGAGCGGGCTGGCGCTGCCCGCGCGGGTTTCGACGAGCAGGCCTTCCAAGCGCGGGTCGTCACTCGAGACCGATTTCCGATTCGGCTTGCGCGCTCGGATCACGTTCAACGACAGATTCACGGCGATGCGATAGATCCAGGTGAACGCCTCGCTCCGACCATCGAAGCGGTCGAGCGCTCCGTAGGCGCGCACGAACGTCTCCTGGGTTGCGTCTTCGGCCTCGGCGGCGTCGCGCAGTAGGTGCAGCGCGAGCCGGTAGATGCGACGTTGATGCCGGCGCACCAACGCGCCGAACGCCTCGCTGTCTCCCTCTCGGGCAGCGTCAACCAGTTCGCGATCCGTGCGCTTGGACATCGCTGAGCGCGCGCTGATGCGCGCGGAAACCTCGGGGGTGTGCGGCCTGGGTCCAAGATAGAGTAGCACTGCCCAGTCAGACAACCGCTGCCGGCGGAAGCTTGGTGGCGATC
>Ga0247757_10000470_pt1 | contig 33239 bp, 38 predicted proteins | sample UWRJL126311R4_FD_180929 | JGI IMG/M metagenome (GOLD analysis project Ga0247757, IMG submission 180929) | Plant litter microbial communities from Arlington Agricultural Research Station in Wisconsin, United States - UWRJ-L126-311R-4 | ecosystem: Environmental > Terrestrial > Plant litter >... | reverse complement strand
CGACGCGACCAGATCGTCGCGACGATCGAACCGGAATCCGACCCCGAGTCGGCCGCTCCCGACCCCCAGGAGGCCCCATGAGCGCCCTGCCCCCCGACACCCGGCTCACCCCCGCCCAACTGAGGCTCCGCGACGACGTCCGAGCATTCGCCGACGAGGTCGTCGCGCCGCGCGCCTACGCGTACGACACCGAGCGCCGGCTGCCGATGGACATCATCGGGCAGATGGGCGACCTGGGCCTCTTCGGCCTCCCGTTCCCGGTCGGCGACGGCGGGCAGGGCCAGGACTACGTGAGCCTCTGCCTCGCCGTCGAGGCGCTGGCGCGCGTCGACCAGTCGATCGCGGTCACGCTCGAGGCCGGCGTCGGCCTCGGCATCATGCCCATCTTCCGGCACGGTACCGACGCGCAGAAGGAGCGCTGGCTGCCCGATCTGCTGGCCGGGCGCACGCTCGCCGGCTTCGGCCTGACGGAGGCGGAGGCGGGATCCGACGCGGGCGCCACGAAGACGACCGCGCGCCTCGAGCGGGACGAGTGGGTCATCGACGGGACCAAGCAGTTCATCACCAACTCGGGGACGCCGATCACCTCGGTCGTGACGATCACGGCCGTGACGGGGGAGCGCGAGCGGGCCGACGGCTCGGTCAAGAAGGAGCTCTCGTCGATCCTGGTGCCGACCGGCACCCCCGGATTCCGCGCGGAGGCGCCGTACGACAAGGTCGGCTGGCACACGTCCGACACGCATCCCCTGACGCTCGAGGACGTGCGCGTGCCGGAGTCGAACCTGCTCGGTGAGCGCGGCCGCGGCTTCGCGAACTTCCTCCAGACGCTCGACGAGGGCCGCGTCGCCTTCGCGGCGCTGTGCGCGGGAGCCGCGCTCGGCTGCCTCGAGGAGGCGCTGCGCTACGCGACGACCCGCAACGTCTTCGGCCGGCCGATCGGCTCCAACCAGTACGTCGCGTTCAAGATCGCGCGCATGCAGGTGCGCGCGCACCAGGCGCACTTGGCCTGGATGGATGCCGCCCGCAAGATGGTCGCGGGGGAGCCCTTCAAGGCGGAGGCGTCGATGGCGAAGCTGATCGGATCGGAGGCCGCGATGGACAACGCGCGCGACGCGACGCAGGTGTTCGGCGGGTACGGGTTCCTCAACGAGAGCCCGGTCGCGCGGCACTACCGCGACTCCAAGATCCTCGAGATCGGCGAGGGCACGACCGAGGTGCAGCTCATGGTGCTGACCCGGGAGCTCGGCCTGACGACGGCGGACGGGCGATGAACGACCAGTCGGGCGGATCGGCGCCCGACGCGCGCGCGGCGCGGACGGTCGAGCAGCGCGGCCTCTGGTTCGAGGAGTTCGAGGTCGGCACCCGCTACCTGCACCGTCCCGGCCGCACGGCCACCGAGGCCGACAACACCCTGTTCACGACGCTCACGATGAACAGCCAGGGCCTCCACCTCGACGCGGCCTGGGCGGCCGGCACGGAGTTCGGCGAGCGCCTGGTGAACTCGATGTGGACCCTGTCGACGATGGTCGGCGCGTCGGTCGCGCAGCTCACGCTCGGCACGATCGTCGCGAACCTCGGGTTCACGGAGGTCGCGTTCCCCGCGCCGATGCGACACGGCGACACCCTCTACTCGGAGACGACGGTGCTCGACAAGCGTCCCTCCGCCTCGCGTCCCGGGCAGGGCATCGTGACGCTCGAGCACGTCGGCCGCAACCAGGACGGCGTCGTCGTCGGCCGCGCGGTGCGCACGACCCTGGTTCGGATGGCACCGGAGCCCGCGCCGTGAGCTTCGCGTTCGGGCCGGCCCTGCTGTTCTGCCCCGCGGACCGGCCCGACCGCTACGGCACGGCGCTCGATCGGGCGGATGCCGTGATCCTCGACCTCGAGGACGCGGTCGCGCCCGCCGCCCGCCCCGCCGCCCGCGCGGCGCTCGCCGCGACCCCTCTCGACCCCGCGCGCGTGATCGTGCGCGTCAACGAGACCGGCTCGGCCGATCAGGGCGAGGACCTCGCGGCGGTCCGCTCCACCGGGTACGGCACCGTGATGGTGCCGAAGGCCGACGCCCGGCTCGACGACGCCGCGTTCGCCGGGCTCGAGGTCGTCGCCCTGTGCGAGACCGCGGCCGGCGTGCTCGACGCGCGCGCCCTCGCCGAGCGCCCGGGCGTGATCGCGCTCATGTGGGGGGCCGAGGACCTCGTGGCTTCGCTCGGCGGCACGTCGAGCCGCGACGCCACGGGCGCCTACCGCGACGTCGCCCGGCACGCGCGCTCGTCGATCCTGCTCGCCGCGGGCGCGGCCGGGATCGCGGCGATCGACACGGTCCACCTCGATATCGCCGACCTCGACGGGCTCGCGGCCGAAGCGGAGGACGCGGCGGCCGTCGGGTTCGCCGCGACCGCCTGCATCCACCCCTCGCACGTCGAGGTGATCCGCCGCGCGTACGCCCCGACCGAGGCCCAGGTCGCCGACGCCCGACGCATCGTCGACGCGGCCCGGGAGCAGGGCGGCGTGTTCCGCCTCGACGGTCGCATGGTCGACGGGCCGGTCGTCCGGCACGCGGAGTCGGTGCTGCGTCGCGCGGGTGCGCGGGTCGAGTAGCGCCACCGGCGCGTGTCGAGAGCTCTCCCGCGCGCCACGGTACAACGCGGCGGTCAGACCCCCGTCACGATCCACCGCGTCCCGCGCGCCCGCAGCGACAGCGTCACGCACCGCGCCGCGAGGTACCCGACGCAGAACGCGAGCTGGATCGCGACCACGGCCGCCGCTCCCGAGGGCGCGAGCGACGCCAGGGCCAGCAGCGGCGCGAAGACCGCGAGGTTCACGACGCCGGTCCCGGCGAGGTAGCGCGCATCGCCCGCCCCGATGAGCACGCCGTCGAGCACGAAGACGACCGCGCCGAGCGGCTGCGACGCGGCGAGCACGAGCACCCCGGGCGCGATCGCGGCGCGCACCGCCGGATCCGAGGTGAAGATCCCGCCGATCACCGGCGAGGTCGCGGCGAGCACCGCGCCGAGCACGATCCCGGTCACGACGCCCCACCCGAGCAGCCGGCGCACGATCGCGCGCACCCGCGGCACGTCGGCCGCCCCGAGTCCGTGCCCGATCATCGCCTGGCCCGCGATCGCGAACGCGTCGAGCGCGAGCGCGAGCGTGCTGAACAGCGTGAAGACGACCTGCTGCGCCGCGAGGGTCGTCGTGCCCTCGTCGGTCGCCACCACCACCGTCGCGACGAGCGCGATCCGCAGCGACAGCGTGCGGACGAGCAGCCAGCCGCCGGTGAGCGCCGTCGACGAGACCCCCGCGAGCCCGGGCCGGAGGGAGGCGCCGGTGCGCCGCGCGGTCCGCACGGCGATCATGACGCACGCGGCGGCCATCCCGGTCTGCGCGATCACGGTGCCGACCGCCGAGCCCGCGATGCCCCACCCCGCCGGGTAGATCAGGAGCGCGTTGAGGCCCGCGTTCGCCGCGAAGCCGACCACGGCGATGACGAGGGGCGTGCGGGTGTCCTGCATCCCGCGGAACAGACCGGTCGCCGCGACCACGACGAGCATCGACGGGAGCCCGAGCACCGCGATCCGCAGATAGCTCGCGGCCGCCGCCGTGGTCGCCGCGTCCGCGCCGAACGCCCCCGCGAGCGCCGGACCCGCGACCCAGCCCGCGAGCGCGAGGACCACGCCCACGCCGAGCGCCAACCACATCCCGTCGATCCCCGCGCGGACCGCGCCGCGCTCGTCGCCCGCGCCCAGCCGCCGGGCGACCGTCGGGGTCGTCGCGTAGGCGAGGAAGATCAGGAGGCCGATGGCCGTCTGCAGGACCGTGCCCGCGACCCCGAGCCCCGCCAGCTGCGCCGGCCCCAGGTGCCCGACGAGTGCCGTGTCGGTCGCGAGGAAGAGCGGCTCGGCGACGAGCGCGCCGAGCGCCGGCACCGCGAGCGCGGCGATCTCGCGGTCGAGCGGGGAACGGGCGAGCGGGGAGCGGCGCAGGGCTACTTCTTCCCCAGCTCGCCGGGGTGCGTGAGGCGCCACTCGTCGGTCGGCGGCTTCACGGCCTCGTCGAGCACCACCGGCACGGTCACCGTGCTCGAGCCCGCCGTCCAGGTCACCGTGCCCACCTTCTGCCGCGCCTTCCCGGTCGTGATCGACCCCGTGGACATCTTGACGGTGATCGGCGTGTTCGACCAGGTGGTGATGCCCGCGTTGTCGCCCAGGACCATCTTCGCGCTCGCGCCCCAGCGCGTCGTGTAGGTGCCGACGACGTCGCCCTGGGTGCCGAGCGGCGTCGAGTGGAACCCGGCGGCGAGCGCGTGGAGCATCGCGCGGACGTCGCCGTCCACGGAGTCGCGGGTGTACCCGCTGAGGACCACGCCGAACACCCGCAGGGGCTTGCCCGGCAGGTCCGGCACGGTGACGTTCGCGGAGAACAGGAGGTCGGATCCCGTGTCGAGGGTGCCGGTCTTGATCCCGTCGATCCCGTCGCTGCCGAGCATGCCGTTGGTGTTCGTCATGCCGCTCACCTTGCTGCCCGGGATGTCGAGGGAGCGGGTGCCGACCATGGCCGCGACGGCCGGGTTCGCCATCGCGAGCTTGCCGAGCGCGATGAGGTCGGACGCCGTGGAGGTGTTCCGGTCGTCGAGCCCGGTCGGCTCGACCATCCGCGTGTGCGTCATCCCGTTCGTCGCGAGCCACTTCTTCGCGGCCGCGAGGAACGCGCCCTGCGAGCCGTAGGCCCAGGTCGAGAGCGCCTCCGCGTAGTTCGACGCCGACACGACGAGCATCGTCTCGAGCGCGTCGTGCTCGGAGAGGGAGCTGCCGGACGGCATCGGCGCGAGGGTCGCGTTGAGCACGTAGTACTTGTCGTACAGCGCGACGTCGGCCTTGGTGAAGGCGATCGTCGGCCCGGCGTCGGTGGCGCTGCCGAGCGGCTTGGCCTGGAGGATGACGAGCGCCGTGATCACCTTGCTGATGCTCGCCATCGGCACCGTCTCGTCGCCGCTCGACTGCCAGACGCCGCTCGCCTGCGGACCGAGGTAGTCGTCCGCCCCCGAGACGCTGATCGCCGACTGCCCCTCGGGCGCGAGCAGCGATCCGGCGGCGGCCGGCGTCGGCACCTCGGGCGTCTGCACGGTCGCGGACGCCGGGCTGATCGGCGCGTGCAGCGCCCACACGACGTACGACGCCACGAGCCCGGCGATCACGAGGACCACGGCCCCGGTCACGCTGAGCCCGATGATCCGAGCCCGGCGTCGCGCGCGGCGATCCGCCGGCGGACGCGGGGTCGGGGCGCGCTTCGCCGGCGCGCCGGCGGGGGTGCCGCGCATCATCTCCGTGAGCTGGGCGAGTCCGTCGCCGTCGTTCCGCGATGCCACCGCGCCCCCGATCGGATGATGAGCTTCGATCATGCCATGGGGGAGCGATTCCGACCCGTGTTCAGGCGCGCTCGCGCCGCGCGCCGAACGCGTCCCAGTGCACGACGTCCGCGATCGGCCTGCGGCGCGGCTCCGACCAGCGGCCGCCGTCCGGGTATCCCATCGGGATGAGCGCCATCGTGAGCGCGTCGTCGGGCAGGCCGAGGAGCTCGCGCACGTCGTCCTCGTGACCGCGGTAGAGCGTCGTGAGGTTCGTGCCGACGCCGTACGCGCGCGCCGCGAGCATGAGCTGCTGCACCGCGCCGTAGATCGAGGAGCCCGTATGCGGGTCGGTCGACCCGCGCGCGCCGAGCAGCACCGGGATGATCCACACCGGCGCGTCGGCCAGGCGCTGCGCGAGGTGCTCGGCCCCGAGGAACGCCCGCGGGCTCATCGGCAGCTCGCCGGGCGGCGCGTTCACGAACTGCTCGCGGCGCGACCCGTAGGCGTTGTTCCAGCCCTCGAGGTACCAGGCCGCGATGGGGTCCTTGACCGCCCGATCGCGCACCACGACCCACGCCCAGCGCTGCGCGTTCCCGCCCGACGGACCGCGCACCGCCGCGTCGAGGACGGCCCAGACCACCTCGTCCGGGATCGGCTCGGTCGAGAGGCGACGGCGGGCGGGCGTCGAGTGCAGCGCCTCGAGCGCGGAGAGGTCGTGCGGAGTGCTCATGGATCCAGTCTCGCGCGCCCCGTCATTGCGTGCGCCCGCCTCGGCTCCGACGGATGCGGCGGACGACGAGGGCGCCGATCGCGAGCGCGACCGCCGCGACGAGGGCCGCGTCGAGCCAGCCCGAGTAGCGGTCGACCAGCTCGAAGTGCCGGCCGAGCGCGGCTCCGGCGAGGATGAGCGCGCCGTTCCACGCCGCGCTCCCGACCGTCGTGAACAGGACGAACCGCGGCAGCGGCATCCGCTCGGCGCCCGCCGGCAGCGAGATCAGGGACCGGATGCCGGGGACGAGCCGCCCGAGGAGCACGGCCCGGCCGCCGTGGCGGACGAACCAGCGACTGGCGGCGTCGAGATCGTCGCGGTCCAGCAGCGGGATCCGCGCGAGCAGCCGGATGGCGCGCTCCCGCCCGAGCGCGGCGCCGGCCGCGTAGAGCGCGAGCGCACCGGCGAGCGATCCGCCCGTCGCCGCCAGCACCACGAGCGCGAGGTGCATCGATCCGGCCGTCGACAGGAATCCGGCGAGCGGCAGGATCACCTCGCTCGGGATCGGGGGGAACACGGTCTCGAGCAGGATGAGGAGCCCGACGCCGCCCTCCCCGAGCAGGTCGAGCGTGCGCGCGGCGAAACCGGTGAGCCCGTCGAGCTGGCCCAGGCGCCCGGGATCGGCGTCGGTCATCGGGCTCCCTCCGGCGGCGTCGCCTCCGGTCTACCCGAGCGGCCTGGGCGCCGCCTCAGTCGACCGCGTTGGACAGGGCGTCGAGCGACTCGATGTCGTCGGGCGCGAGCTCGAAGTCGAGCTGTCCGTTCGCGACGATCCGCTCCGGGGTCACGGACTTCGGCAGCGCGAGGATCCCGTGCTCGAGCAGGTACCGCAGCGACAGCTGCGCGACGCTCACGCCGTACTTCTCGGCGAGACCCGTGAGGCGCTCGTCGTCGAGCAGGCGCCCGGTTGCGAGAGGCGAGTAGCCCTCGACGAGCACGTCGTGCGCGCGGCACCACGCCGTCGTCTCCGGCTGCGTGTTGCCGATGAACCAGCGGATCTGGTTCGCGTGCGGCGTGACGTCGGTCGCGGCGCCGAGCGACTCGAGGTCGGCGACGTCGAAGTTCGAGACGCCGATCGAGCGCACCCGCTTCGCGTCGTAGAGCTCCTCGAAGACCTTCCAGACCTCGATGTTGCCGGCGCGGTGGTCGGATCCGATCGCCGTCCACGGCCACGGCGCATGGATCAGGTACAGGTCGATCACGCCGAGGTCGAGCGTCTCGGTGGAGCGCTCGAACGCGGCCCGCGCACCGTCCGCGTCCTTGATCTCGGCGCGCAGCTTCGTGGTGATGAAGATCTCGTCGCGCGGGATGCCGCTGTCGCGGACCGCCCGGCCGACGCTCGCCTCGTTGCCGTACGCGGCGGCGGTGTCGATGTGCCGGTAGCCCGCGTCGAGGGCGACGCGGACCGAGTCGTAGGTCTCCGGACCGTCGGGGATCTGCCAGGTGCCGAAGCCGACCTGGGGGATCCGCACGCCGTTGCCGAGCTGGAAGGTGTCGATGAGAGCGCTCACACGGCCACGGTACGCCGCCAGAATGAACGCATGTCGACCTGGTTCATCACCGGCTGCTCCACCGGCCTCGGCCGTGCGCTCGCGGAGGCCGTGCTCGCCGCCGGGCACTCCGCCGTCGTCACGGCGCGCGACGTCGCGACCATCGAGGGGCTCGCCGGCGCCCACCCGGGCACCGCGCTCGCCCTCGCGCTCGACGTGACCGACCCGGTCGCGATCGTCGAGGCGGTCGCCGACGCCGAGGAGCGGTTCGGGGGCGTCGACGTGCTCGTCAACAACGCGGGGTACGGCTACCGCTCGGCGGTCGAGGAGGCCGACGACGCGGACCTCGAGCACCTCTTCGCGACCAACGTCTTCGGACCGGTGCACCTGATCCAGGCCGCCCTGCCGGGCATGCGGGAGCGCGGCACGGGCACGATCCTGAACATCTCGTCGATCGGGGCGCGCGCGATGCCGCCCGGCTCGGGCTTCTACGCGGCGACGAAGGCGGCGCTCGAGGCGATCACGGGATCCCTGCGCAAGGAGGTCGGACCGCTCGGCATCCGCGCGGTCTCGGTCGCGCCCGGCGGATTCCGCACCGACTTCGCGGGTCGCTCGCTCACGCAGTCGCCGGTCGCGAACCCCGCATACGCCGACACCGCCGGGCCGCGCCGCAAGGAGAACGACCGCGTGCACGGCACGCAGGCGGGCGACCCGGCGCGCGCGGCGGCGGCGCTCATCCGGGTCGCGGAGTCGGCGGATCCGCCCGGGCTGATCTTCCTCGGCACGGACGCGCTCGAGGGCTACGCCGCCGCGCGCGATGCGATCGACGCCGAGGTCGAGGCCTGGCGCGAGGTGAGCGCCGGGACCGACTTCCCGGGCTGAGCGCGGGTCCTCCGCGCCCGGGTCGAGATCGCGCGAATGCCCGGCTCCGGACCCTCGCGCTCCCCGGGGCGCCGCGGGATGATGGCGGGATGCGGATCGACGACGCGGTGGCCGTGGTCACCGGAGGTGCCTCGGGACTCGGCGCGGCGACGGTGCGGAACCTCGCCGCCCACGGCGCGACGGTCGTCGCGCTCGACCTCGCGTCGAGCATCGAGGGGGCGGAGGAGATCCCCGGCGTGACGTACGCGGAGGCCGACGTCACCGACCCGGAGAGCCTCGGCGCCGCGGTCGCGCGGGCCGCCGCCCTCGGGCCGCTCCGCGTGCTCGTCAACTGCGCCGGCATCGGCCCGTCCGAACGGATCCTCGGCCGTAAGGGCATGCACGACCTCGCGCTCTACGCGCGCGTGGTCGGCATCAACCTCGTCGGCACCTTCAACGCACTCGCGCTGTGCGCCGCCGAGATCGCGAAGACGACCCCGGTCGACGCCGACGGGCAGCGCGGCGTCATCGTCAACACCGCCTCGGTGGCGGCGTTCGACGGGCAGATCGGGCAGGCGGCGTACTCGTCGTCGAAGGGGGGCGTGGTGGGGATGACGCTCCCGGCCGCCCGCGACCTCGCACAGCACGGGATCCGGGTCGTCACGATCGCGCCCGGCATCGTCGACACCCCGATGCTCGCGACGGTCAGCGAGGAGTACCGCGCCGGCCTCGCGGCGAGCGTCCCGTTCCCGGCGCGGCTGGCCCGCCCGGACGAGTACGCCCGCCTCGTGCTCTCGATCATCGAGCAGGACTACCTGAACGGCGAGACGATCCGCCTCGACGGATCGCTCCGGATGGCGCCGCGGTAGCGACCGTCGGGCGACATGGTCGCGCCCCGGGCGTCACTCCCGAGGGAGTTCGCACCGGGGCGCTGGATCGTCGCGATCGGACCGGCGGGGTGAGCACTACGCGTCGCCTCTGCCCCACCGGTGGAGGCATGTGCCCGATGCCGGGCGCCTCCGCAACCGTGCTGCGACGAAGTTGATCCCAGTGTGCTCAGTCCGCCGGTGTCGCACCAGGCGCGAGCGCCGGTTCGCAGGAGGCTCCCCGGTTGACTACTCGGCGGGGTAGCGATCGGCCCGCAGGAGCGCGGCCAGGTGCGCCGCGTTCCGGGCGGCCGTCGCGATCGTGCCGGCCACCGCCTCGGGCGTCTCGGGCAGGTCGAGATAGTCGACCGCGCTCATCGCCTCGCCGTTCCAGTACGCCACGCCCTGCGACGGGATCGTGAAGCCGACGTCGTCGAGCGCCTGGAAGACCTCGGCGCTGATCTGGTGCGCGCCGTCCTCGTTGCCGACGACGGCCGCGATCGCCACCTTGCCCTCGACCAGCGGACGGCCGTGCTCGTCGGTCTCGGACAGCTCCGCGTCGAGTCGCTCGAGCACGCGCGCGGCGACGCTCGACGGGTGCCCCATCCAGGTCGGCGTCGCGAGCACGAGGATGTCGGCCGCGAGCACGCGTGCGCGGATCGCCGGCCAGGCGTCCCCGTCGCCCATGTCGACCTCGACTCCCGGCTTCACGTCGTGGTCGACGACGCGCACGAGCTCGCCGGTGACGCCGTGCTCCCCGAGCGCGTCGAGCAGCTGGTGCGCCAGCTTCTCCGAACTCGACGGGGCGGGCGAGGGCTTGAGCGTGCAGACGAGGGCGATCGCGGAGGTCATGGCCCGAGCCTGCGCGGCCCGGCCGCGCGCGGACCGGGCTCACAGCCGACGCGCATTCGGGCCGATCCCTCGGCCGTGGACCGCACCGAGTTCCGCCGACCGACGGTCCGCCGGCCGGGTCAGCGAGTCGGATCCGGACCGGAGCCGACCGGCTCCCGCAGCGACTCCCAGTACGGGGACTGCCAGCGGATGAGGCCCGCGTGCCGGCGGCGGAAGGCCGCGAGCACGGGGTCCGAGAAGCGCACGCCCTGCGTCCCGGTCACGACGAAGGAGCCGCCGAAGCGGGCCAGCCCCTCCTGCGCGAGCTCGGAGTAGTGCACGCGACCGCGCTCATGGACCTGCTCGATCATCCACTGCGCCACGTCGTACTGATTCACCGTGATCGGAGCGTAGGCAGACCGCCGCCGCGCCCGCGAGGGGTTGACAGATCACCCCGCAGGCGGGAGCAGGGGGCGCGGCGGCAGCGGCGAGGAGTACACGACGCTCGTGGTCACGCTGCCGAGCTGCCCGATCCGGCCGCTCACCTGCTCCAGGTGCGCCATCGACGTCGCGACGACCTTCATGATGAAGCAGTCGTCGCCCGTGACGTGGTGCGCCTCGATGACCTCGGGCGTCGCGGCGAGCAGCTCGTGCAGCGGCTCGTAGCTGCTGCTCGGGTACCGCAGGCGCAGGAACGCCATGATCGCGAATCCCAGTCGCTCCGGCTCGACGACCGCGCTGTAGCCGGTCACGATCCCCGACTCCTCGAGCCGGCGCACGCGCTCGGCCGCCGCGCTGTGCGACATGTTGACGCTCCGCGCGAGCTCGGCGACGGACTGCCGGCCGTTGGCCTGGAGGGCGGTCAGGATCGCGGTGTCGACCCGGTCGAGGCCCGTCACGGATGTCGCCGGGAGATTCGCTGCCATCCGCCGATCCTGGCACGACGATCGCGGCACGAAGCGCCGGATGCCGCGATCGACCTCTTCATCCAGCGCTCGGGACTCCGTAGCGTTCTCGCCATGACCGACGCGCTCGCCCCGACCCTCGACACGGACCACATCGCGCACCTCCGCGCCCGGCTGGCGTGGGAGTCCGACGCCTCCGACGTGCACGCGGCGCAGGAGGCGGGCGAGCGCTTCGTGCTCGTCGACAGCCGCGGCGACCTCGCGTGGGCGCAGGGTCGGATCGTGGGAGCCGTGCACCTGCCGACCGCGAGGATCGCCGAGCGGGCCGCTGCCGAGATCCCGCTCGACATGCCGGTCGTCGTGTACTGCTGGGGCCCCGGATGCAACGGCTCGACCCGGGCGGCCCTCGCGTTCGCGTTCCTGGGCTACCGGGTGCGCGAGATGATCGGCGGGTTCGAGTACTGGGCGCGCGAGGGCTACCCGGTCGAGGCCGACGCGGGACGGATCCACCGCCCGGTCGACGGGCTCACGGCGCCGAGCGCGGGCGTCGGCTGCGACTGCTGACGCGGCGGGAGCAGACTGGCTCCCGTGAGCGTCCGGCGGAGCGTCGTGGTCGCGATCCTCGGCGCGGCGGTCGCGGTGGCCGCGATCGCGTTCGCGACGACCGGCGCGCGACTCGCGACGGCGCCGTCGGAGCGGGGGGAGCATCCAGATCCGTTCCCGTCTGCGCTGCCGACGGGCGCGCTCGCCCGGCTCGCCCAGCAGCAGACCGCCGACGACCGCGCGGCCGCGGCCCCGCTCGGACGGCTGCCCGGCTTCCCCGAGGTGGTGACCGCGCGCCTGCTCGGCCGCCCCGACGGGCTCGTCGTCGTGGGCTGGATCACCAACGCGGGCGAGGTCTGCGTGAGCGCGTACCGGCCCGGGCCGAGCGTGGAACCGGAGAGCTCCTGCGCGATGCGGGCGGACTTCCTCGACGGCGGCGTCTCGATCCGCTGGCCGGATTCGCCCGACCTGGGCCCGTTCGACATCCGCTGGCTGCCGACCGACGCGCTCGATCTGACGAGCGCGCGGCCGCCGGGCGGCATCCCGGTCACCCCGGCGCCGAACCGGACGGCGACGGCGTCCGGCGGCGGCTAGGCCGCGGCGAAGGCCAGACCGAGTGCGCGCGCCACGCCCTCGTTGCGGACCGCCCCGCCCGACGTGTTGAGGCCCTTGGCGAGCGCGGGGTCGGCCGCGAGCGCGGCGTCGGCACCCTGCTCCGCGAGCGCGATCACGTACGGCAGCGTGGCGTTCGTGAGTGCGACCGTCGAGGTGTGCGCGACGGCGCCCGGCATGTTGGCGACGCAGTAGTAGACGGAGTCGTGCACGCGGAACGTCGGGTCGTCGTGCGTCGTGGGGTGGCTCCCCTCGAAGCAGCCGCCCTGGTCGATGGCGATGTCGACGAGCACGCTCCCGGGCTTCATGCCGGCGACCATCTCGTCGGTGACGAGCTTGGGTGCTGCGGCGCCGGGGATCAGCACGGAGCCGATCACGACGTCCGCCTCGCGCACGAGCTCGGTGATCGTGTACGGCGTGCTGAGCGCGGTCTCGAGACCCGCGTGCAGGGCCTCGAGCTGCCGCAGACGCGGGATGTTGACGTCGACCACGGTCACGCGGGCGCCTAGCCCGAGCAGGTTGATGGCCGCATGCTCGCCCGCGACGCCGCCGCCGATCACGACCGCCCGCGCCTTGCGGGTGCCCGCGACGCCGCCGGCCAGGATGCCCATCCCGCCGTTCGGCGCCATCAGCTGGACCGCGCCGACGTAGCCCGCGAGCCGTCCGGCGATCTCGCTCATGGGCGCGAGCAGCGGCAGCGAGCGGTCGGCGAGCTGGACCGTCTCGTAGGCGATGCCGGTCGTCCCGGCCGCGAGCAGCGCCGCGGTGAGCGGCCGGTCCGCGGCGAGGTGCAGGTAGGTGAAGAGGGTGAGATCGGGGCGGAGGAAGCCGTACTCCGAGGCGATCGGCTCCTTGACCTTGAGCAGCAGCTCCGCGCGCCCCCAGACCTCGGCGGCGTCGCCCACGATCGTCGCGCCGACCGACGCGTACTCCTCGTCGGAGATGCCGGCGGCGGCGCCCGCCCCCGTCTCGATGGCGACCTCGTGGCCGCGGCGGGTCAGCTCGTGCGCCCCGGCCGCGGTGATCGCGACCCGGCTCTCGTTGTTCTTGACCTCGCGGGGGATTCCGACGCGCATCCTCGCGCTCCTCTCGACGCTCCGAATCTGGTCGAATAGGCGGTGCAACGGAAGAGCTGCCGCACGATCGGCAGCAGAAGCGAAGGGAGACCGCCGATGTCAGCGACGACCGGCCCCGCCGTCCCGCCCCGGCGCAATGTCGTGCGGCGCGAACCCGACGCGATCGACCGACGCCTGCTGGAGCTCCTGCGCGACGACGCCCGGATCCCGAACGCGCGTCTCGCCCAGGAGGTCGGCCTCGCCCCGTCCACGTGCCTCGCGCGGGTGCGCGCGCTCGTCGACGCGGGGGTGATCGCCGGATTCCATGCGCAGCTCGATCCCCGCGCGCTCGGCCTCGCGCTCGAGGCCCTCATCAGCGTCAACATCCGGTCAGGCGCGCGGCAGACGATCGCCCACTTCGCCGAGGAGATGCGGGAGCTGCCCGAGGTGCAGCAGGTCTGGTTCCTCGGCGGGGCGGAGGACTTCATCCTCGACGTGGCGACGCGCGACTCCGACCATCTGCGCGAGTTCGTCGTCGCGAACCTGTCCGCGCACCCGGCGGTCGCGTCGACCCGCACGAGCGTCGTCTTCGAGCACACGACGCCGGGGCTGCGGCTCGCGCCCTAATCTGGTGCCGACATGGCACTGCGCGATCACTCCGCCGGCGTCCACCTCGGACTCATGCTGGCCCTGACCTTCTCCACCGGCGTCGTCGACGCCCTCGGCTACCTCGGCCTCGACCGGGTGTTCGCGGGCAACATGACGGGCAACGTCGTGATCCTCGCGATGGCGCTCACGGGAGCCGACGGCCTGCCGGTCGTCGGTCCGCTCGTCGCGCTCGCCCTCTTCGTCGTCGGCGCGATCGTCGCGGGGCGGACGCTGCGCGGCATCCCGGCGGGCTGGTCGTCCCGCACGACGGGGCTCGTGCTCGGCGTCGGCGCCGTGCTCCTCGTGGTCGCCGTCGCCGCGTTCGTGGCGCCCGAGCCGCCCGCCTGGCTCGAGTACGGCATCACGGGTGCGCTCGGCCTCGCGATGGGATGCCAGGCGGGGGCTGCGCGGCACCTCGGCGTGAGCGACGTCACGACGGTGGTCGTCACGTCGACGCTCGTCGGGCTCGCCTTCGACTCGCGGGCGGGTCGCGGTGCGGCGGGGCATCCGTGGATGCGGCGCGTCGGCGCGATCCTGCTCCTCATGGCCGGCGCCGCCGCGGGGGCGCTCCTGCTGCGGCTCGGCCTCGGCTGGCCGGCTCTGGCGGCCGCGCTCATCGCGGTTGCCGTGGCCGTCGTGGGAGCGGTCGGGCGCCCCCACGACGCCGGTCGTGCCTAGAGCTTGGTCCAGGCCTCCGTCAGCACCCCGCGGAGGATCCCCTCGATCTCGTCGAACTCGGCCGGCCCGATCGTGAGCGGCGGCGCGAGCTGGATGACGGGGTCGCCCCGGTCGTCCGCGCGGCAGTAGAGGCCGGCGTCGAACAGCGCCTTCGACAGGAACCCGCGGAGCAGCCGCTCCGACTCGGCCTCGTCGAAGGTCTCGCGCGTCGCCTTGTCCTTCACGAGCTCGATGCCGAAGAAGTAGCCGTCGCCGCGCACGTCGCCCACGATCGGCAGATCCTTCAGGCGCTCGAGCGCGGCGCGGAACCGCGGGGAGTTCTCGCGCACGTTCTCGTTGAGCTTCTCCTCCTCGAAGATGTCGAGGTTGGCGAGCGCGACCGCCGACGAGACCGGGTGCCCGGCGAACGTGTAGCCGTGGTAGAAGCTCGTGGTGCCGTGGCGGAAGGGCTCGTAGATCCGGTCGGAGACGATGGTCGCGCCAATCGGCGAGTAGCCGGAGGTCATGGCCTTGGCGCACGTGATCATGTCGGGCTGGAAGCCGTAACGGGTCGACGCGAACCAGTCGCCGATCCGGCCGAAGCCGGTGATGACCTCGTCGGCGACGAGGAGCACGTCGTACTGATCGCAGATCTCGCGCACGCGCTGGAAGTAGCCGGGGGGCGGCGGGAAGCAGCCTCCCGAGTTCTGCACGGGCTCGAGGAAGACCGCGGCCACGGTGTCCGGCCCCTCGAACAGGATCATCTCCTCAATCCGGTTCGCGGCCCACTGCCCGAAGGCGGCCTCGTCGCCCCCGGGGAAGCCCATCTCCCCGGCGCGGTAGAAGTTCGTGTTCGGCACCCGGAAGCCGCCCGGCGCGACCGGCTCGAACATCTGCTTCATGGCCGGGATGCCGGTGATGGCGAGCGCCCCCTGCGGCGTGCCGTGGTACGCCACGGCACGCGAGATGACCTTGTGCTTGGTGGGCTTGCCCTGCAGCTTCCAGAAGTACTTGGCGAGCTTGAACGCGGTCTCGACGGCCTCGCCGCCGCCGGTCGAGAAGAAGACGCGGTTGAGGTCGCCGGGCGCGTAGCCGGCGAGCCGGTCGGCCAGCTCGATGGCGTTCGGATGGGCGTAGGACCAGATGGGGAAGAAGGCCAGCTGCTCCGCCTGCTTCGCCGCGACCTCCGCGAGGCGCTTGCGGCCGTGGCCGGCGTTCACGACGAACAGGCCGGACAGCCCGTCGAAGTAGCGCTTGCCCCGCGAGTCCCAGATGTGATGCCCCTCGCCGCGCACGATGATCGGCGCGCCCTGCTCCTCCACCACCGACTGACGGGTGAAGTGCATCCAGAGGTGGTCCTTCGCCTTCTGCTGCAGGGCGGAGTCGTCGGTGCCCGCGACCGGCTGCTCGGTGATCGTCATCTAACAACGGTATCAACCGCTCCGGAGCGGGGATAGAGCGGAATCCGTTGACGAGTCACGGTCCCGCAGCCGAAATGCGCTGCAGCGGCCGCGCGCCCTCTCCGCTGCCGGCGAGGGACCTACTCCTCTCACCGGCGTTCCGCAAGACCCCCGCTCGTGCCGCCGCCCCGGCCTACCTTCGAGGAAGACGAGGGGCGGAAACGATGAGCGTGATGGCGAGTGTGACGACCGCGGTCGTGGCGGCCGCAGCGGCAGTGGCCGCAGCGGCAGCGCTGTTGGGCGGAGCGGTGCTGCGGTGACTCTCGCTCCCGAGCGCCCCGGATCGCGTCCGGCTCGCGCCGCGCGGTCGTCCGCGCCGGCCCTGCTGTCGCTCGCCACGAAGCGGCCCGATCTCGTCGAGGTCTCGACCGCGCAGAGCGTCATCGGCTATGTCGAGGTGGTCGAGCACCTGTTCGTCGCCCTCGCCGGACCCCGCTACGACGTCGCCATCGAGATCGTCCAGGCCCACGACTTCACCCACGCGCTCCGCGCACTCCAGGAAGGAATCCGAGATGACGACCTCTAAGCCGAACGGGGTGGCGATGCTCAGCCGCGTCAGCTCGCCGTATCTGCGGGCGCTGGGCGAGCTCCACGTGCTCGAGCTGCGACTCCGCCACGTGGCCCGCGACACCGCCATGGGACCGTCGTGGCACGAGGCCACCGACTTCCTGCTCCAGCAGAGCGAGGCGCTGCAGGCGCGACTCGCCGACGGACCGCTCGTGGAGCACTCGCTGCACGTGCAGGCGGTCGACGGGTCCATGGTCCCGGCCGACATCGTCTTCGTGCAGCGCCTCGTGCGCCGCATGGGCTATCAGCTCGGGCTCGTGACGGTCGAGCTCCCGTCCACGACGGGGCAGTTGCCGACAGCGCCGGTCTCGACCATCGCGCCGGAGCCCGTGCCCGTGGCGGCGGCGATCGCATCCTAGGCCGGGGGCGCCGGCTCGGGGACGATGTGCATCCCGCCCGGCGAGTTCGCCGAGCGGGTGAGGGCATCGACCCAGGCCGGATTGATCGCCGCGGTCTTGGAACCGAAGTAGTCGAAGACGAGGGAGACGTGAGGAGTGACCCAGATGGACGTGCGACCGAAGCCATTGCGCTCGGGATCGTTCCAGGTGAAGGCGAACGTCTCTCCGCGGCGCAGCTTCGACCAGAAGACGACCTGCAGGTGCGCGAGCACGCGGTCGTCGATGGTCGCGACGACCTTGGAGTCGTACGTCAGGGTGCCCACGCTCCGATCGTATGCGGCGGTGCGGTGACATCATGCCCATCGCCATGAGCGAGAACGAGCTGCGGACGGCGATCGACGCCGATCAGATCTTCGCGCTCTACCAGCCGCAGGTCGATGTGACCTCGCGGCGGGTGGTGGCGGGCGAGGTCCTCGCGCGCTGGCAGCACCCCGACGTCGGGGTCGTGTCGCCGCTCGAGTTCATCCCCCTCGCGGAGCGCACCGCGCTCATCGACGACATCGGCATCCGGATGCTGCAGGCGGGCTGGCAGGCCGCGCAGCGCTGGAACACCCCCGACATCCACGTGGGCGTCGCGGTGAACGTGTCGCCGGTGCAGCTCAGCTCCGCACGCCTCGACGCCGCGGTCGCGATGCTCGTGGAGCACACCGACCTGCCCGCCGACACGCTCACGCTCGAGATCACCGAGTCGCACCGGATCCTCGACGTGCCGGGCGTCGCCGCCCGCCTCGAGAGCCTGCGCGGCCTGGGCGTCGGCGTCTCGATCGACGACTTCGGCGTCGGCTACTCGTCGATGGAGCGCGTCGAGGAGCTGCCGATCTCCGAGATCAAGATCGACATCTCGATGGTGCAGGACGACACCGACGCGGGCTACGCCGCATTCATGGAGATCGCCGAGTACGCCCACGCGAACGCGCTGCGGCTCGTCGCGGAGGGCGTCGAGACGCCCGAGCAGCTGGAGCGCGTGGAGCTGCTGCGCTGCGACCGCGCCCAGGGCTGGCTCTTCGGCGAGCCGCTCGACGACGCGGCGTTCGAGCGCGCGGTCCGCCCGGGACCGCTGCGCGGCCTCGACCAGGACTGAGCCGGGCGCTCAGAGCTCGGTGTAGCCGGGCTCCGCCGTCGTGTCGGCCGGGTTGTCGGCCACCTCGATCTGCGACCACGTCGCGGGCATGCCGGGCGAGAACAGGATCTCGATGCCCGGTCCGCCCCGCAGCGGCGGGATCGTGACGTAGCCGCCGCCCGCGCGGATCGCGTCGAGGATCTGCTGCTTGAGGCCGTCGACCGGATCCGGGAGGAAGTAGTCGCGTCCGTCCACGGTCAACCGGTGAATGAGTGCCACCCGCTTAGTATGACAAGCAGAATGGGCCATCTCCGCTACGGGTCGCCGGTACAGACCTTCGACATCGACGACCGGACCCTCGCGCACGTCGAGATCGTCACCCTCGCCAAGCTGCGCCGGGGCGAGGCGTTCGCGCTCACGATCCCCAGCCCGACGGGCGGGCGGAGCACCCTCTGGGTCAACGCGGCGAGCACGCTCGTGTTCGAGCTGGACGGCGATGCCGGGCCGATCGACCGCGCATGGCTCGAGTCGCTCATCGACGCCGCGAACGGTGCGGCGGGGCTGCGGCTGCCGCTCTAGTCGGAGGCGCGGTTGCGCCCGGCGTCCTTCGCGCGGTACATCGCCGCGTCGGCGCGGTCGAGGTTCTCCGCGGCCGAGCGGTCGGGGTCGATCGCGGCGATGCCGACGGATCCGGTGACCGTCACGGTCGGACGGCCCGGCGCCGTCACGGGCTCGGCGACGGACGCGAGCAGCCGCTCGGCGATCGCCGTCGCCTCCTCCACGCCGGCGCCGCGACAGAGCAGCACGAACTCGTCACCCCCGAGGCGCGCCACGATGTCGTCGGGGCGGGATCCGTCGCGCAGCCGTCGCGCGATCTCGGTCAGCACGACGTCGCCGAACTCGTGGCCGTAGGTGTCGTTGACGTTCTTGAAGCGATCGAGGTCGACGAACAGGAGCGCGTCGCGTCCGGCGTCGGCGACGGCCGCCTCCAGCCGATCGAGCAGGTGGCGGCGATTGTGCAGGCCGGTCAGCGGGTCGATGAGCGCGAGCCCGGCCAGCCGCGACTCGGCGCGACGGGCGAGCACGTCGCGCAGCTCGCGTCCGAGCTCGGCCGCGTCGGACTCCGCCTCGCCCCACGGCAGCGAGGTGCCGGAGACGCTCTGCTGCCAGGCGGAGAAGGAGCGCCGCGGCGACAGCGGATCCGGCCGATTGTCCGGCCCCAGGTCGCCCAGCCAGCGCACGACCTGCGCGGCTTCGCGGCGCAGGAAGAGCAGACGGTCGCCGTCGCCCAGCGGCACGACCAGGAGCCCCGCGACGCCCGGCAGCAGCGCCGCGAGGTCGGGGCGCGCGGTGGCGAGCGCCTCCGTCGCGAACGCCTCGTCGCCGGCCGCGTCCACGACGGCCCGACGGTCACCGGCGGGCACGTCACCCGCGACCCGCACGACCCCGCCGACGCGGGCGATCACGCCCTCCGCGGGGATGAGCCCGCGCACCGTGTCGCGCCCGTCGAGCAGGGTCGCGAGCACGTCGCCCGAGGCCGTGAGCGGGGCGAGAAGGGCGACCCGCCGCTCCCGCATCAGGAGCGTGCGGCTGAGCCGCTGGATCGACTGCAGCGCCACGATCTGCAGGGTGACCTGGGTGGCGAGGACCTCGAGGGCGCGGCGGAGGAGGATCGGCATCCGCCGCTCCGTCCGGTGCGCGCACGTGATCATGCCGATGAGCCGGCCCTCGGAGATCATCGACAGGGACACGGTCGTGGCCTGGCCCATGTTGCGCATGAACTCGAGGTGGTGCGGCGAGACGGCCCGCAGTTCCGCCTGACCGAGGTCGAGCTCGGCGGCGTCGCCGTCGAGCGCGAGCAGCGGCGTGCCGGGATCGCTCGTGCTCACGATCGCGCGCGAGAGCTTGGTGAGGTAGAGCGCCCGCGCCTGGGCGGGGATGTCGGACGCCGGGAAGTGCAGCCCCGCGTACTCCTCCATCTCGGGCGCGCTCGCCTCGGCCGCCACCTCGCCGTGGCCGTCCTCGAAGAAGTGGTACATCATCACGCGGTCGTAGCCGGTGATCTCGCGGACCGTCTCGACCGTGCGGCGGCGGATCTCGTCCACGTCGGCGAGCTGCGACAGGCGCTGGATCGCGCCCACGACCGAGGTGCGCGCGTACTCCATCGACGTGATCTCGGGCTCGAGCTCGATGATCGCGCGGTCTCCGAGCGGATGCGTGATGGCGTCGTAGGACCGCCCGGCCAGCTCCACGCGGACCGGGTCGATGTGGGCGCCCGAGGCGACGGCCCACTCGACGGTCGGGCTGCCGAGGTCGGCGATGTGGCGGCCGAGCAGACTGCCCGCGTTCTCGCTCGCGACGTTCACGACGCCCGAGATGGCGTCGACGCCGAGCAGGATGCCGTGCGACTGGATCCGTCCCGGGGTGCGGATCGCCTCGACCGAGCACTCCGCCAGGCGGAGCTGCTCGCTGGTGAGGTGGAATTCGAGCGCGGCGTCGTCAGGCATACGGTTCCAGATGTACCAGGGCTGAGAACCGGACGACACCCCTTGACTCCGGGTGCCGCGCTGCATATATGCCGCCGTCAGCATTGAAGGTCCCTCACCGCGGGGGAGGGACCCGTGACCGTAGCATCGTTCCATGCCCGAGGCCGATCAGGCGGCCGGCGGCTACTGGTACACCCTCAGCGACGACCCGGCTCCGACGCCGGTGGCGGTGCTGCACGCGTTGCGCCGGTACCGTGCCGCCGAACAGGAGATGCGTCGCCGCACGCGCGCGTCCATGGGCATGGGCGAGACCGATCTCGTCGCGGTCCGCTACCTCCTCGGCGCGCAGCGCACGGATCGCGTCGTCACCGCCAAGGACCTCGCGCGGCATCTCGAGATCTCGTCCGCCTCCACGACCGTGCTCATCGACCGGCTGGTGCGGTCCGGGCACGTGCAGCGCGACCGGCATCCGACCGACCGTCGCGCCGTCGTCGTGCGCGCGACGCCGAGCTCCGACGGCGAGGTGCGCGCGACGTTCGGGCGCATGCACGAGGCCATGCTCGAGGTCGTCGGCGCCCTCGACGACGCGGAGCTGCGGACGGTGCACGCGTTCCTCGAGCGGATCCGGGACGTCGTCGACGAGGCCGGCCCGCGCGCGTAGGCGTTCGGGGCGCTCGGGCCTCGATCGCGGGCGGCGCTCAGGCGCTGAGCCAGCTCCGCCAGTCGTCGGGCAGGTTCGCGATCGTCGCACCCGGCTGATCGCCGGCGCCCGCCGCATACAGCTGGACGAGGGGCCACCGCTGGCCGTGCTCGTCGTGGTAGTCGAGCCGCGACAGGAGCTCCGCGCCGGCCGCGAGCTGCCGCTCGAGGCGGTGGAGCAGGCGGCCCAGGTACTCCTCGTCGGCCGGGAAGACGGAGCCGTCGGACGATGCGGTCGCGATCGTGTCGCCCCTCGAGCCCGAGAAGTGCGCCGCTCCGCTCGCCTCGAACATGCGATCGCGGGTGTCGAGCAGACGCGCGACGCTGCCGGCCCAGGCGGCGACGTCCTTCGCGGTCGCCGTGCTCCACGGCGGCGGCTTCAGGCGCTCCTTCTGCAACCGGGCGACCGGCCGCTCGGCGGCCTCGCGGAGCTTGACGCTCCGGGCGACCTCGACGGCGAGCAGTTCCAGGCGCGAGGCGTCGACCGCCACCTCGCCGAGGTGCTTGAGCACCACCTCGTTGGCATGCCCGCTTCCCATCCGCGGTCCGACTGCCTCCATGGTCATGCCGCTCAGCCTGGCACCGGCTGGGGGCGGAGGACAGCGTCTTGCCCCCCGTTCGGGGGCTGCGTACAATCCCGCGGCTCGCCGCACACAGTTGTGGCCGGTGGAATGGATCCACCGGCCACAACCATTCCCAGTCGGGTCTAGACGCGACTTCCGCGGCCGCTGATGAATCGGATCAGCCACACGATGATCGCGATCACCAGGAGGACGATGCCGACCCACAGCAGGAACTGCAGCGACTGCACGAATCCACCGGTGAGCAGCAGGACGACCGCGATGACCGCGATGATGATCGCGAGGATGTTCATGTCGTTGACTCTCCCTTTCACGTCCGGCCGGGTCCGTTCGTGTCGGGGGCCTCGCGTGGTCGACTTCCATGGTCCCGGGGCGGCTCCCGGCGCCTCGGTTCCCCCAGGCAACGACCAGGCGCTCGCAGCCTGAATCCAGGTACCGCCAGGCCGTAAGCTCGGGGTTGCGGAGGTGGACATGGCCGACGACCCGAATCGCATCGACCCCCGGTACGACCCGGTGTTCCAACGCGGTTTCGACGGAGACGTGCGCACGCAGCCGCGCGCCGAGTCCGCGCTGCGGCGCACGGCTGTCGTGTCGCCCACGCCCGAGCGCTCGGCGATCGCGACGCCGGTGCCCGCCCCGGTGACGGCGCCGACGGCGGATCCCGCCGAGGACGCGGTGCCCGTGCCCACGGCCGCGGAGCCGGTCGGGGCGGCGGCCGCCGCCGGCCGCGCGGGCGAGACCGTGGTGATCGCGGCGGAGCCCGCGGCCTCCGCGCGCGATCTGACCCGCAATCCCTTCTACCTCGCCGTCGCCGCGCTCGCGGTGCTGCTCATCGTGGGCGGCGCCGTGTGGCTCAACCAGGGCTTCGCGGCGATCGCCGACGGTCGGGCGGCGAGCGACGTCGGGTTCTACGCGGCGTCGACCATGGCGGTCGGAGCGCCGCTGCTGATGGGGATCGGCATCCTCATCGTGGCGGGACTGCTGTTCGTGCTCGCGCGCGGCTGGCGTCCGCGCGACGAGGACTAGGCCTTCGGCTCGTCGCCGTCCTGGGTGAGGCGCGGCGCCGGCTGCGCCGGCCCGGCCGCGGCGGGACGCGTGCTGCGGAACGCGCCGATGAGGATCCGCACGCAGCCGAGCGCGCCGAACGCGATGGCGAGCACGAGCGACGGGATGTTGCGGGAGTCGCCCAGGTGCGAGAGCGCCTGCGCCCAGAAGTTCCCGTCGACGAGCCCGTCGATCACGCTGTGGCCGGTCACCTCGACGTAGGAGGGCATGAGGTCGACGGCGAATCCCGAGATGTAGGCGAGCACCAGGGTGACGACCGTGATCACGAGCACCGCGATCGCGCCGGTGCGGCTGAACGGCCCGTTCGAGCCGATCCGGTACAGGCGCATGGCGCCCCATGCGATGCCGAACGCGACGATCGAGGCCACGAAGCCGAAGCTCCAGAGCACGTCCCAGAGCAGGATGCCGGCCGGCAGCGTGATGAGCGCGAGCGCGACGCCGCGCTGCACGTTCTCCGGCGGGGCGTCGGGACCGGTGAGCACGGGCTGCTGCCGCGCGGGCTGAGGCATCGTCACCCGACGAGTGTAGGGGGCGTCAGCTCTGGCAGACCGGGCACCACGTGACGACGCGCTCCTCGCCCTCCCGGCGGCCGAGCTCCCCGCCGAGAAGCGTCGTGCCGCAGCGCCGGCACGGCTCGCCCGTGCGGCCGTAGACCCAGCTCCGCCTGCCCGCGCGCAGATCGCCCGTCGTGGAGCGGGTGAAGCGGTCGCGGTTGGCCCACAGCATCCGGCGGGCGAGGGAGACGACGGCCGGCAGATCCGCGACCTCGCCGACCGGCCGCGTGGGCAGCAGCCCGCGCACGAAGCACAGCTCGTTGGCGTAGACGTTGCCGACGCCCGCGAGGTTGCGCTGGTCGAGGACCGCGCCGAAGATCGTCTGCTCCGGCTCGGCGCGCAGGCGGAGGAGGGCCTCGGCCGGGTCCCAGGCGTGCGGGCCGGGGTGCTTCGACGCCTCGGGCGCCAGGAGGTCGGGGCCCAGGTGACCGACGACCGACTCCTCGTCGGCGGTCGGGACGAGCTCCGTGATCCCGAGTTCGAAGCCGATCGCGACGGCCTCGGCGGTCGTCAGCACGGTGCGGGCCTGGAAGGCGGGGCGCGGCCAACGCTCGCCGGGGGCGACGGTGCGCCAGGCTCCCTCCATCTTGAGATGGGTGTGGAGGCTGAGGCCGCCGCTGAAGCGGTGGAGGAGGTGCTTGCCGACGCTCGCGACCTCGAGCACCGTCTCGCCGGAGAGGTCGACCGTCGCGAACTGCGGCATCCGGACCTCGAAGCCGGTCAGCACCGTGCCCGCGAGCGCCCGGTGCTGCAGGACCGCGGTGCGGCGGACGGTGTCGCCCTCGGGCATCCGTCAGCCCCGCAGCCGCAGGCCCTGCGGCGTCGCGGCGAAGCCGGCCGCCACGAGCGCGTCGCCGAGCGGGGTGCCCAGCGCGAAGGCCCCGTCGATCTTCTCCACGCGCAGCCGGCCGCCGGTCGCCCGGACGGTCGCGGCGAGGGAGGCGGCGGCGGCCTCGCGCAGGAGGGGCGTGCGCTCCGCGTCGTCGTGCGGGAGCAGGTCGAGCACCGTCTTGCCGCCGCGCTCGACGTACAGCGCGAGGCCGCCGTCGACGAGCACGACGAGCGCGCCCGCCTTGCGGCCGGGGCGGTGGCCCTCCATCTCCGGCCACGCGAGCGCGGCGCCGTAGGGGTTCGCGGGGTCGGTCGCGGCGAGGGTGAGCGCGCTGGGCGGCTCGTTCTCCTCCGGCTCCGGGGCGAACGCGCGCACGCGGTCCACCGTCGCGGGCGTCGCGAACTGGGCCGCGCCGAGCCCCTCGACGAAGTAGCCGCGGCGGGTGCGCCCGGTCTCCTCGAGCCCGGCCAGCACCTTGTACGCGAGGGAGAACCCGCCCGCGACGCCCTCGTTCTGCACGGCGCCCCGGGTGACGACGCCGTGGCGGTCGAGCAGCTGCTCCGCGAGGGCGGCAGCCCGCACGGTCGTCGCGGTCTCGGGCTGCGGGAGCAGGCTCCAGCGTCCGGCGACCGTCGGCGGCGCGGTCTGCGCGAGCGACGCGGCCACCCGGGCCCGGGCGCGGTACTGCCGCCCGCGCGGGGTGCTGCGGGCGCGCGTCGTCGTGGCGCCGAGGCGGGAGCGGAGCGGGGCGAGCGTGTCGTTCGTGACGAGGCCGGCCCAGACGAGGTCCCACAGCGCGCGCGCCAGGTCGGTGTCGTCGGCCGGTCCGGAGGCGGCGAGGGCCTGCTGCAGCTGGCGGAAGAAGAAGGCGCCGCCGCCCGTCAGCGCGAGCAGGATGCGGTCGTGCAGCTCCGTCATGTCGGCGAGGGGCGGGGCATCCGGGTCGGGCAGCGGCAGCGTGAGCGGCGCGCTCTCGGCGAGGTGCAGGGCGAGCCAGCCGTCGCCGCCGGGCAGCTCGCCGCGGCCCGACCACAGCACCTCGCCCGTCGTCGTGAGCTCGTCGAGCATCGCGGGCGAGAAGTCGCGCACCCGGCTCGGGAGGAGCAGCGACTCCCACGCGGAGGCCGGCAGCGCCAGGCCGCCGAGCTGGTCGATCGCGGCGACCACCCCGTCGATCCCGCGGAGCCCGGGACGCGGCGAGGCACCCGGCTCGAGGGAGCCGACGTGCTGCCAGTCGGGCAGGAACCGGCCGAGCGCGCGCTGCGGGACCGGCTCCACCTCGGAGCGGAGCGCGGCGAGCGACCGCGCACGCAGGCGCCGGAGGACCTCGGCATCCACCCACTCGGAGCCGGTCGCCCCGGGCCGGAACTCGCCCTCGGCCGCGCGCCGATCGGCCGCGAGGCGGCGGAGGGCGTCGGTGACGACGGCGACGCCGAGCCCGAGTCGGGCGGCGGCATCGGCCGCGGCGAACGGACCGTGCGTGCGGACGTAGCGACTGACGAGGTCGCCGACCGGATCGGCGACCGGGTCGAGGAACGCGGTCGGCACGCCGATCGGGAGCGGGACGCCGAGGGCGTCGCGGAGGCGCGACGCGTCCTCGATCACGGCCCAGCGCTCGTCGCCGGCGATCGTGGCGCGGAGGATGCGGTTGGCGCGCGCGAGCTCCTCGAGCGCCTCGGTCGTGACCACGCCGTCGAGGGAGCGGTCCTCCAGCTCCGCGACGGAGAGCGGGCCCAGGATCCGCAGCAGGTCGACGAGCCCCTCGGCGTCCTTCGCCCGGCGGTCGGGCGCGAGGCGCTGGAGCTCGAGCTCGGTCTGCTCGATCACCTTCGGGTCGAGCAGCTCGCGCAGCTCCGCGCGGCCGAGCAGCTCGGCGAGGAGCGTCGGGTCGAGGGAGAGCGCTGCGGCCCGGCGCTCGGCGAGCGGCGAGTCGCCCTCGTAGAGGAAGGCCGCCACGTAGCCGAAGAGCAGGGTGCGCGCGAACGGCGACGGGACGTCCGTCTCGACCTCGACCATCCGCACCCGGTTGGCGGCCAGCTCGCGGGCGAGCGCGTCGAGCGCGGGCAGGTCGTAGACGTCCTGCAGCACCTCGCGCACGGTCTCGAGGATGATCGGGAAGCTCGGGTACTTGCGCGCCACCTCGAGCAGCTGGGCGCTGCGCTGGCGCTGCTGCCAGAGCGGGGAGCGGCGGGTCGGGTTCATGCGCGGCAGCAGCAGCGCGCGCGCCGCCGACTCCCGGAACCGCGACGCGAACAGCGCCGAGCCGCCGACCTCCAGGGTCACGAGCTCGTCGAGCTCCTGCGGCTCGAAGAGGAACAGCTCCGCGCCCGGCGGCTCCGCGTCGGTCTCGGGCAGCCGCACGACGATGCCGTCGTCGCCCGCCATCGCCGAGCCCTCGACGCCGAGCCGCTCCCGGATCCGCGCCGCCACCGCGAGCGCCCACGGCGAGTGCACGGGCATGCCGTATGGGGAGTGCAGCACCAGCCGCCAGTCGCCGAGCTCGTCGCGGAAACGCTCGACGACGAGCGTCGTGTCGGTCGGGACGACGCCGGTCGCCTCCTTCTGCTCCTGCACGAAGCGGAGCAGGTTCGCGACCGCGTAGTCGTCGAGGCCGGCGTCGCGCAGCCGCGTCGCGACCGCCTCGGCCTTCTTGCCGCCGGCCAGCAGCTCCCCGGTGAACGCCCCGATCGCCTTGCCCAGCTCCGCCGGGCGCCCGAGCCCGTCGCCCTTCCAGAACGGCACGCGACCCGGCTGCCCGAACGCCGGGGAGACGAGCACGCGATCGGAGGTGATCTCCTCGATCCGCCAGCTCGTCGCGCCGAGCGCGAAGACGTCGCCGACGCGCGACTCGTAGACCATCTCCTCGTCGAGCTCGCCGACCCGGCGCGCGCCGTCCTCCGTGCCGACGATGAAGACGCCGAACAGCCCGCGGTCGGGGATCGTGCCGCCGGAGGTGATCGCGAGGCGCTGCGAACCGGGGCGCCCGGCGATCGTGCCGGCCACGCGGTCCCACACGATGCGGGGGCGGAGCTCGGCGAACTCGTCGCTCGGATACCGCCCCGCGAGCAGATCGAGCGTCGCGTCGAACGCGGAGCGCGGCAGCGTCGCGAACGGCGCCGAGCGGCGGACCGTGTCGAACCACTCCTCGACGTCGATCGCCTCGAGCGCCGTGGCCGCGACCGTCTGCTGCGCGAGGATGTCGAGCGGGTTCTGCGGGATCGTGATCGCCTCGATGAGCCCGGCCGTCATCCGCTCGCTCGCCACGGTCACGTGCAGCAGGTCGGCCCGGTGCTTCGGGAACAGCACGCCCTTCGAGATCTCGCCGACCTGGTGCCCCGCCCGGCCGACGCGCTGCAGCCCGCTCGCGACGGACGGCGGCGACTCCACCTGGATCACCAGGTCCACCGCGCCCATGTCGATGCCGAGCTCGAGGGAGCTCGTCGCGACGACGCAGCGCAGGCGGCCGGACTTGAGGTCGTCCTCGATGATCGCGCGCTGCTCCTTCGAGACGGAGCCGTGGTGGGCGCGCGCGAGGACGGGCGTCTCGGCGACCGCGGCCGCGACCTTCGTCGCCCCCGTGATCCCGGAGCCGCCGACCGCCTGCGCCGGGAACCCCGCCGGCGCGACGCCGGTCTCCTGCTCCTCGTACAGCTCATTGATCGATGCTGTGAGCCGCTCTGCGAGCCGGCGCGAGTTCGCGAAGACGATGGTCGAGCGGTGGCGCAGGATCTCGTCCATGATCGCGCGGTCGACGTGCGGCCAGATGGAGCCGGCGCTCTGCAGCGCGCCCTCGTCGTCCTCCAGGGACTCCTCGGTGCCGCGCGCCCCGAGCTCCGTCATGTCCTCGACGGGCACGACGACGCGCAGGTCGAAGGTCTTCTGGATCGGCGGCTTGACGATCGCGACCGGCGCCGGGCCGCCGAGGAACCGCGCCACCTCCTCGACCGGGCGCACCGTCGCCGAGAGCCCGATCCGCTGGGCGGGTTTCTCGAGCATCGCGTCGAGCCGCTCGAGCGAGACCGCGAGATGCGCGCCGCGCTTGGTGGCCGCGACCGCGTGGATCTCGTCGATGATGATCGTCTCGACGCCCGCGAGCGTCTCGCGCGCGGCCGAGGTGAGCATGAGGTACAGGGACTCGGGGGTCGTGATGAGGATGTCGGGCGGCTCCCGCAGCAGCAGCCGGCGGTCGCCCGCCGGGGTGTCGCCCGAGCGGACTCCCACGGCGATCGGCGGCACCTCGGTGCCCAGCCGCTTGGCGGTCTGCGTGATCCCGACGAGCGGCGCGCGGAGGTTGCGCTCCACGTCGACGCCGAGCGCCTTGAGCGGCGAGATGTAGAGGACCCGCGTGCGGTGCTTCTTCTCCGCGGGCGGCGGCGTCGCCGCGAGCCGGTCGAGCGACCACAGGAAGGCCGACAGGGTCTTGCCGGAGCCGGTGGGCGCCACGACGAGCGCGTGCCGGCCCGACGAGATCGCCTCCCACGCCCCCGCCTGCGCCGGCGTCGGCTCCCGGAACGCGCCCTCGAACCACGCCCGCGTGGCGGGCGAGAACGGATCGAGGGCGGACGCCATGCCCCTATCTTCGGGGCGACCACCGTCCCGCCGCCCGGTTCCCAGCGTCAGCCCGGCGACGTGCGCGGGCCGGCCGCGCTGTCGACGGCCATGTGTACGCTGTCCACATGTCAGCGCCGACGCCATCCGAGGCCGTCCCCGGTCCGGCCCCAGGTGCCCCGGAGGTGCCCGAGCGCTGGCGCGCGAACGTCACGATCTTCCTCGGCGGCCAGACCGTCTCGCTGTTCGGCTCGATGATCGTCCAGTACGCGGTCATGTGGTACGTCACGCTCGAGACGAAGTCGGGATGGGCGCTCGCCCTGTACGCGCTCGCCGCGTTCGCGCCGCAGGGCATCGTCTCGATCTTCGGCGGCACGCTCGCCGACCGGGTCAACCGCCGGATCCTCGCCATGACCTCCGACGGGATCATCGCGCTCACGACGCTCGCGCTCGCGCTCATCATGATGTCCGGGATCACCGAGCTGTGGATCATCCTGCTCGCGGTCGGCGTCCGCTCGGTCGGCGCCGGGGTCCAGCAGCCCGCGGTGCAGGCGATGATCCCGCAGATCACGCCACCCGACCAGCTCATGCGCATCAACGGGCTGTTCGGCACGGTCCAGTCGGTCATGACGCTCATCGCGCCCGCCGCGGCCGGGCTCGTCTTCGGTCTCGTCGGGATCGTGCCCACCTTCTTCATCGACGTGGTCACGGCCGTCATCGGCATCGGCCTCATGGCGTTCGTGCGGGTGCCGTCGCTGCAGCGCATGACGCAGGCCGCGACCGGCTACTTCGCCGACCTCGCCGACGGCCTGCGGTACGTCGCTCGGCACGGGGTCGTGCGCTGGCTGCTGCTCGTCTTCACGATCATCTTCCTGCTGACGGTCGCGCCGTCCTTCCTCACGCCGCTCATGGTGGCGCGCTCGTTCGGCGACGAGCCGTGGATGCTGGCGGGTCTCGAGATCGCGTTCGGCATCGGCATGACGCTCGGCGGCGTCGCCGTGTCGACCGTCCTCGCGAAGCGGAGCCGGCTGGGGCTCATCCTGTTCTCGACGTTCGGCTTCGCGGTCCTCAACGTCGCGCTCGGCTTCAGCCCGAACCTCTGGGTGTTCTACGGCTTCATGTTCCTGTTCGGGCTCGTCGTGCCGGCCTTCTCGGCACCGTTCATGACGCTCATCCAGGAGACCTCGGATCCCGAGAAGCTCGGCCGCGTCTTCTCCTACGTGGGCATCGTCATGGCGCTCGCGACGCCGATGGGCATGGTCGCGTTCGGACCGCTCGCCGACGTCGTGAGCGTGCAGCTGCTGCTCGTGCTGGGCGGGATGGCGACGGCGGTCGTCATGCTCGTCGCGATGCTCGTGCCGTCGGGGCGGGCCGCGATGAGGGCCGCGCGCGGTCCGGTGCCGGAGGACCTCGACGCGGATCCGGCGGCCGCCTAGCTAGTCGCCGAGCCGCTCACCCAGCCGCTCGCGCAGGAACGCGCCCGCGTCGACGGCCTCGCGACGCGACACTGTGTGCCGGAGCCGCGGGTACAGCCGCGCGGTCGCGGTCGCGTGCCGGTCGAGCCAGGCGGTCGTGCGGTCGATCGTCTCGGGGCGGATCACGTCGTCCATCCCGCCGCGCCCCCAGAAGACCGGCGGACGGCGCTCCCGCAGCTCCGCGTCGCGGGGGCGCTCGCCGCGCACCGAGAACCCGCCGAGGTTCACCGCGAACGGCACCCGGTCGGGGTCCCGGCGCAGCAGTTCGAGCGCCATCGCCCCGCCCTGCGAGAACCCGACGGCCCCGACGAGCGGCACCGGCGGCAGCGTCGCGAGCCACGCGAACACGGCGTCGGCGGAGGCCTCGGCGTCCTCCGGCCGCGGATCGCCCCGCACGTTGTCGGCGCCGAACCACGACCAGCGGTCCTCCTCGGGCCACGGGCCGCGCAGGTGGGCGACCACGAACTCCTCGGGCCACGCCGCCGACGCCGCGACGAGTCGCTGCTCGCCGCTCACGCGCCCGTGCATCGCGAGCAGCAGCGGCCGGGCGAGCCGCGCCTCGGGCGATGCGCTCCAGCGGATCGCGTCGGCGTCGAGCGCGAGGGCGGGCGTCATCCCGCGTGGGCCTCGATGAACGCGGCGGCGTCGGCGATCTCCTGCTCGGAGATCGCGTGCGGCAGCCCCGGGTAAGTGCGCTCCTCGAGCGCGGTGAGCGGGCGGGCCCACTCGACGAGCATCGTGTTCCACTCGGGCGGGACGACCTCATCGGCGAGGCCGTAGCCGACGAGGAGCGGGGGTCGGATCGCGCCGAGCGCGGCGTCGTCGGCCTGCCCGGGGAGGAATCCGGCGAGGCTCACGGCGTAGTCGAGCAGCTCCGGGCGCCGCCGCAGCACGTGCACGGCGATCGCGCCGCCCTGCGAGAAGCCGAGGACGCCCACCGACGAGGGCGCCGGCTGCGCCTCGATGAAGCGGATCACGGCGTCCGCCGCGTCATCGACCTGCGCGGGGAGCTCCGCGGTCTGCTCCGGCGGGAACCACGACCATCCCGGCGGGAACGCGATCGGCGCGCGCACCGATCCGATCGCGAGATCCGGCGGGAGCATCGAGACGACCGGGAGCAGGTCCTGCTCGTTCGCGCCGAGGCCGTGCAGCACCAGGAGGAGCGGGCGGCCCTCCCGGTCGTCGCGGTTCCAGATGACGGCCGACGGGTCGATCTCCATGCCCCGAGGGTAGGCCCCGCCTTCCGAAATGCAGGAGAAGCGGGCGGCCGGAGGCAGTTCGGCCGAGGACCTCCGGAAGATGCCGGGCGGGTTCTCCTGCATTTCGGACGGTTGCGCGCGGCCGGACGGACAGAATGGAGCCATGAGCCCCGTCGGCACACCGGACCCGCCTCCCGAGGACTTCGAACCCCGCGAGCCGAACTCGGCCTGGCTGACCGAGCAGGAGCTCGCGGACGTCCGGCGCCGGATCCCGCTCCTCTACGTGGAGGCGGTGCCGGTGCGCGTCGACGGCATGGGCGTCGTGACGAGCGTCGGCCTGCTGCTGCGCGCCAACGCGCAGGGCGACATCACGCGCACGCTCGTGAGCGGCCGCGTGATGTTCGGCGAGACGCTGCGCGACGCGCTGTTCCGCCACCTCGAGAAGGACCTCGGGCCGATGGCGTTCCCGCAGCTGCCGGCGAGCCCGGTGCCGTTCCAGGTGGCCGAGTACTTCCCGATCCCGGGCCTGAGCGCCTACGTCGACGAGCGCCAGCACGCGGTCGCGCTCGCCTACGTCGTGCCGATCACCGGCACGCTCGAGCCCCGTCAGGACGCGCTCGAGGTCACCTGGATGACGCCCGCCGAGGCGTCGAGCCCGGAGATGCACGCCGAACTCGAGGGAGGCCGCGGCACACTGCTGCGCGCGGCGCTCGCCTCGGTCGGGGTGCTCGGCTGACGCGTCTCGCGCCCCGGCCGCGATCCGGTAGGGCGTCGTGGCGTCGGGCGACGACGTCCGCGGACGACATCGGCTGAGGTGGTCGGCGGAGGCATAGAGGAGCGCGGCCGACCACGCCGGACGTCGCCGGCAGGCGCCGGCCGCGTCGGGGTGAGGGGTGCGCCGCGGCGGCCGGGCTCGACGCTCTACCGGCCGGTCGCGCTGCTCGCGCGGCGACCGGTGCGGCGCGGGTTGCCGGTCGGCGCGGCGCCGCCGTGTCCGCCGGTCGCGCCGCCGCCGGACGACCACACGGTCGTGCTGCCGCCGCGCGTCGACTGCTGACCCGAGCCGGAGCGCTTGGGCGCCGATCCCGAACCCGCCGGACGACCCGAGCGGTCGCGACGCGGACGACCGGCGCCGGCCGCGGCCTGACCATCCCGCGCCTGTCCGTCGCGCTGCTGCACGCCGCGTCCGCGGGCGCCGGAGCCGGAGCTCGAGCCGCCCTGACGCGCGTCGCGGGCCGCGCGCTTGCGCTGCGCATTCGCACCGGTCGAGCTGCCGCCGCCGCCCTGCGTCGCGACCGCGCGCGGCGCCGGCTTCACGTACTCGGCGACCTCGCCGACGAGCGCCAGCACGGGCGCGTCGGTCGCGGTCACGCGCTGCAGCGGCGCCGTGATGGCGGCCTTGCGCAGCATCTGCTTGAGGTCGCCCTCCTGCGTCGGCAGCACGATCGTCACGACGTCGCCCGAGGAGCCGGCGCGCGCGGTCCGGCCGCTGCGGTGCAGGTACGCCTTGTGCTCGGCCGGCGGGTCGACGTGCACGACCAGCTCGACGTCGTCGACGTGGACGCCGCGCGCCGCGACGTCGGTCGCGACGAGCACGCGGATCTCGCCCGCGCCGAACGCCGCGAGGTTGCGCTCGCGGTGCGCCTGCGAGAGGTTGCCCTGCAGGTCGGCGGCCGGGATCCCGGACTCGGTGAGCGACCGCGCCAGCTTCTTGGCCTGGTGCTTCGTGCG
>Ga0247757_10000468_pt1 | contig 33342 bp, 30 predicted proteins | sample UWRJL126311R4_FD_180929 | JGI IMG/M metagenome (GOLD analysis project Ga0247757, IMG submission 180929) | Plant litter microbial communities from Arlington Agricultural Research Station in Wisconsin, United States - UWRJ-L126-311R-4 | ecosystem: Environmental > Terrestrial > Plant litter >... | reverse complement strand
CCCAGTACTGGCCGACCGCCTGGGTCGCCGCCGAGGTGTCGGGCGTCTGGCCGGAGTCGACGAGTTTGATCGTGAAGCCGTCGGGATAGCCGGCCTGGGCCAGCAGCTTGCGCGCGCCGTCGGGGTCGTAGGGCAGCGGACGCCAGGCGTCGCTCCACCCCGGAAACCCTTGCCGCAGATAGAAGCCGAAAGAGTTCGTCGTCGCCGACCCGCCGTAGATGGCGTCGATCAGCTCGTCTTTGTTGATGGCCATCGCCATCGCACGGCGCACCAGCCGGGCCTTGGCCTGTGCCTGCGGGTCGGACCGGTCGCCGACCCACGGCATGTCGGGGTGGTAGTCGGCGGTGTCGACCGCTGAGAGACCGGGCAGGGCGACCCAGACCTGTTGTGCGTCTTTGGTTTCCAGGATGTCGAAGCCGTCGGTGCGGGCACGGGCGAGGTTGTCACCGCTGACCTGCGCGACGTCCACCTCGCCCGCCTCGAGCGCCGACAGCTGGGTCGAGACGTCGGGGATGAGACGCAGCTGCAACGTCTTGAAGTCCGCGGTGTGCAGGAAGTGGTCGGGCACCCGGGTGAAGGTGATCTGCGAGCTGGGTTCGGTCGCGGTCCACTCGAACGGTCCGGTGCCGACGGGTTCTGCCGATGCCTTCGCGTCTCCGACAGCCTGGACGTAGGAGCGGGAGTGGATCCACGCGGTGTCGGTCAGCGCCTCGAGGAAATACGGGCTCGGCTTCTTCAGCGTGAATTCCACCGTGTGGTCGTCGATTTCGTGCACCGAGTCGACGCTGGACTGGATCGCCTGGGCGGTGAAGCCCGTGTGGGCCGGATCCAACCACTGCTGGGCGGTGAAGACCACGTCGTCGGCGGTCAGCATCCCGTGGTTCTTCTGGAACGGCACGCCCTGGCGCAGGGTGAAGGTGTAGTGCCGCCGATCCGGCGAGATCGTCCAGCTCTGGGCCAGTTCGGGCACTGGCTTGCCGTCGACGGACCCGATCAGCGTGTTGTAGACCTGGTCGTAGACCGGCAGATCGCTGAGCGTCGAGTCCCACGACAGCGCACTGTCGTTGCCGAATTGGGCCAGTGCCACGGTGACGGTGTCGGGCGACTGGTCGGCGCTGCTGGGAATCGAGCAGGCGCTCGATGCCAGCACCATCAGGCAGGCGCAGAGCACGGCGATCGGCCGCCACCTGGCGGGTCTCCTGCGCGGGCAGTTCACCGGCCTCACCACGTCGACTCCTGACTGTCGCGCTCACCGACGACCGTAGTGTCCCGTTGAGCGAGACGTCGTCTTACTTAGTCAGTGTGTCGGTGCTCACAAACTCTGTCAACGGGTGACGCAGAAACAGTTTCCGCCCTCGAGGCCTTACGCGAAACCCGCGACCGCTGTATCGTTTATCAAGACACTGTCTCACTAGGAGAGTCATGAGCCGCGAATCTCTGAACTTTCGGTCCTTCTTCGAGCAGTCCGCCGAGGCCGTGCCGGATCGGCCGTACCTCATCTGGACCGGGGACGACACCGAGACGACGTACGCCGATGTCGACCTCGCCGTGAACCGGGCGGCGAACGCCTGGCGCGACCTCGGCGTCCGCCGCGGGGACCGGGTGTCGTTCATGCTCGACAACTCGCCCGCCTTCATGACGTCGTGGCTCGGGCTCGCCAAGATCGGCGCGGCCCTGGTGGCCATCAACACCGGTTTCAAGCGCGAGGAGGCCGCCTACCTCGTCGCCAACTCCGAGTCGCGGTTCGTCCTCACCGACCGCACGCACGTGGAGACGATCGCCGGCCTCGACCGGGAGCAGGCGCACGTGCGCGCGCTGCTGTCGATCGACGCGGCGCCCGGCACCGAGGACTTCTCGGCGCTCGCGGCCACTGCGGACACCGCGCCGGTGCCGGTCACCCCTGACCCCGACGACCTCATCAGCCTGATCTACACCTCGGGCACGACCGGACATCCCAAGGGCGTCATGCAGACACACGCCAATTTCGTGCTGACCGGCCAGAGCTACCCCGAGTGGATGGGCATGGTCGACGGTGGCCGGATCTACGCCTGCCTGCCGCTGTTCCACATCAACTCGCAGGCGTACTCGACGATGGGGGCCATCGGCATCCGGGGCTCGATCGTGCTGTCGCCGCGGTTCAGCGCCCGCCGGTTCTGGCCCGAGGTCCGTCGTCACAAGGTGACCACCTTCAACTACATCGGGGCGATGGCGGCGATCCTGTCGAAGAAGGACCCGTCGCCCGACGATCGCGAGCACAGCGTGACCACGGCCTACGGGGTGCCCGCCCACGATCACGAGGTCAGGCTCGCGCTCGAGGAGCGCTTCGGCATGACAATCATCTCCGGCTTCGGCATGAGCGAGACCACGTTCGGGCTGTCGGAGTCGCGCACCGGAGAACGTCGTCCCGGCTCGATGGGCACTCCGCGCAACCATCCCGATCCTTCGGTCCCGCGCACCGAGGCCAAGATCGTGGACGACGACGGTACGGAGACTCCGGTCGGCCAGACCGGTGAGCTGCTCATCCGCAACGCCGCGATGATGAGGGGCTACTTCAACGATCCGGCGAAGACCGCCGAGGCGCTCGACGGCGACGGCTGGCTGCACACCGGCGACAACGCCTGGGTCGACGAGGACGGCTTCTACTACTTCGTGGACCGCAAGAAAGACATCGTGCGCCGGCGCGGCGAGAACATCTCGTCCCTGGAGGTCGAGCGGGTGATCGAGTCGCACCCGGCGGTGCAGGAGGCGGCCGTCGTGGCGGTGCCGTCCGACATGTACGACGACGAGGTGCTGGCCTACGTCATGCTGCGACCCGGGGCCGAACTCCAACCAGAGGCCGTCGTGCAGTGGTGCCTGGAGCGGTTGGCCCCGTTCAAGGCGCCGCGCTTCGTCGAGTTCATCGACGCCATGCCCAAGACCCCGACCAGCAAGATCCAGAAGGCGCGGTTGCGGCAGCGGCCCGCGGGACGGCGGTACGACCACGAAGCCGCCACTCGCACACATGCTTAATGTCTCGCTGACAGAGACGTACGGTGAGGGCAGGCGTGACGACAGGGGGAAGGCGACGTGAGTAGCGGCACCGAGGAAGGCACGAACGGCACGAACGGCCTGGACGCGGACGCGGCAACGGGGCGTGCCGCGCCCAGTGTCGCCGCGCGGGTGACCGCCCTCATCGAACTCGTCGGCACCCACGGCTCGGAGATCGGTCCGCGCGAGGCCGCGCGGCTCACGGGCATCGACCGGTCCGCGGTCAGCAGACTGCTCCAGCAGCTGGAGACCCTCGAGTGGGTGGAGTCCGACGGCAAGGGTGCCTACACCGTCGGCCCGGCTCTGCTCTCGGTGGCTGCTGCTGTGCGGCAACAGGATTCGCTGTGGAAGGCGGCGCGCCCCCTGCTCGAGGGGCTGACCGACACCTACGGGGAGACGACGTATCTGGCGGTGCTGCGGCACGACAACCGCCTGGTGTTCCGGGAGAAGGTCGACTGCGCCCACCGGATCCGCTACGTCCTCGACCTCAACGAGCCGTTCCCGCTCACCACCGGCGCGGCCGGTCGGGCCATTCTGTCGGCGCTCGACGACGACGAGGTGGACGCGGTGATCGCCGAGGGCCTGCAGGCCTACACCCCTGACAGCGTCACCGACCCGGACGGGTACCGCGCCCTGATCGCCGAGGATCGTCGGCGGGGCTTCAGCTATTCGCGCAGTGGTTGGGTGTCGGGCGGAGCGGGTGTCGCCGCGCCGTTCTTCGACGCGGGCGCAACGTGCCGCGGCGCGATCACCCTCAGCGCACCGATCGATCGCCTGCCCGAGGACCGCGCTGCCGTCGTGGGCGTCGCCGTCGCCGACGCCGCCCAGGCACTGTCGGCGCGGCTCGGATTTCGTCGCGCCTGAGGGCCGTCAGCGCTCGGTCGACAGCACCGCGGTGGCATGCGCCGCCAGCGTCATGCCCATCCCGTGCACGAGTGATGTTCGCGCACCGGCGATCTGGCGCGCCCCGGCATCCCCGCGCAGCTGCTCGACCGCCTCGAGCACGAGGTAGAGGCCCAGCATGCCGGGGTGCAGATACGACAGCCCGCCGCCGCTGGGGTTGAGTGCGACGGTGCCACCGGGTGCGATGTTGCCGTCCCCGACGAACGGGCCACCCTCACCCTTGCCGCAGAACCCGAGATCCTCCAGGAGCACGAGCAGGCTGATGGTGAAGGCGTCGTAGACGTGTGCGGTGTCGATGTCGGCGAGGCCGACACCGGCCATCTCCAGGGCGCGCCGCGCGCTGACAGCGGCACGGGTGGTCGTCAGGTCCGGCATCGCGAGGATGTTGCGGTGGTTGGCTTCCTCGCCGACCCCGCGGACGTAGACCGGGGTGCGGGGGAGGTCGCGGGCGCGTTCTGCCGAGGTGAGCACCACGGCAGCGCCCCCGTCGGTGACCAGGCAGCAGTCCAGTTTGTGCAGGGGGGTGGCGATCATCGTGGAGGTCAGCACGTCCTCGACCGTCAGCGGATCGTCGAAGCGGGACCTGGGATTGCGCACCGCCCACTCGCGGGCCGAGACGGCGACCATCGCCAAGTGCTCACTGGTGGTGCCGTATTCGGCCATGTGTCGATGCGCGATCATCGCCATGCTGCCCGCCGGGTGGATCAACCCGTAGGGCTCCTCGAAGACCAGCTTCTCCGACATGCTCACCAGCCGGCCGCCGTCGGAACGCTGCGTGCTGCCGTAGCAGACCAGTGCCGTGTCGCAGAGCCCCGCCTCGATCGCCGCGGCGGCGTGGGCGAGGTGCGACACGAACGATGAGCCGCCTGCGTTGCTCGAATCCAGGTATCGCGGTGTGAGGCCCAGGTATTCGGCCACGCTGAGTGAGGGGAAGGCGTGGTAGGCCGACGCCACGAACACCGCGTCGATGTCATGCTTGGACAGTCCCGCGTCGGCGACGGCGCGTCGTGACGCCTGGGCTGCCAGACCGAGTGGGGACAGGCCGTGGCCGGGCGCGATGTCGGCTTCCCCGGCGCCGACGATGGCCACAGTGCTGCGCAGGCTCATGGGGATTCCTCCGCCAGCCGGAAGCGGGGCAGGGTGTCGACGTCGCCGGCCACCCCGTCGAAGACGACGGTCACCGCGTCGCCGACACGGATCCGCTCCGGCTGGTCGGTGGCCACCCCGGCGAGCACGCGGTAACCCTCCGTCATGGTCACCAGGGCCACGGCGTAGGGCACCTCGTCGGCGAAACCGGTTGCGCCGGGCCGGTATTGGACGGTGAACGAGTAGATCTCACCCTGGCCGGCGGATTCCAGCTCGCGCAGGTCGGTCGACCAGCACTCGGGACACTGCGCCCGCGGATAGGACGGAATGTGTCCGCATGCGTCGCAGCGCCAGTAGACCAGCCGACCATCGGCGGCCGCGTCGAACCACCGCTGCTCCTCGCCGCGCGGCCGCGGGGTGGCCTTCGGTGTGGGCGCGGACACGATGCTCAGAACACCGCGAGCGGGTTCAGCGGCGATCCGACGGCGCGGGTGATCGACAGCGGAGGCCCGGCGAACAGGAACTCCCAGCGGTTCTCCTCCCGGCAGGCCACGGCGAGGTCCTCGAGGTCGAAGATCTCGCCGAGCCACATGCCCATGTGCACGATGAGGATGATGTGCAGCGGCTGGTTGGTGTCCGGCGTCTCGTTGGGCCGCACCTCCAACCCCCAGGTGTCGGTGGCCAGTGCCGCGATCTCGCGCTCGGCGATCCACGGCACCGACGCCAGGCCGAGACCAGGTGCGTCGCCGCCGGAGTAGTCACCCCAGCCGCCGCGGTCCCGGACCTGGGCCATCTGGCCGGTGCGGACGAAGACGTGGTCGCCGCGGCGCACGGTGACACCCTGGACTTCCTCGCACCGAAGCAGATCGTCTGCGGTGATGGCGTAACCCGGCTCGAGCCACTGCACCCCCAGGACCGAGGGGACGTCGAGAAGGACGCCGCGGCCGATCATCCGGTCGCGGCCCTGGGCGATGTCGTTCTTCATCGCACCCTTGCTGCTGACCTGGTCGGCGGGGTAACCGTTGTACATCTTGCCCTCGAAGAAGATGTGCGACAACGCATCCCACTGAGTTCCGCTCTGCAGCGGCATGATCAGGATGTCGTCGGTGCCGCGCAGGTGGCGATCCTCGCCGCCGTAGAAGTCGCGGATGGTGGTGCCCGCCGCGACGTCGGCGCCGTCGCGGATCATGAGATGGATCGGGTTGAACCGGCCGAAGGAGCCGCCGCCGGACTGCGGGCCCTGGTCGTCGATGGGCAGCCCCATGTGCACGATGCGACCGTTGCGCACCAGCTGGGCGGCGGCCACCACGTCGTCGGGGGTCACGTGGTTGAGGGTGCCGAGTTGGTCCTCGGCGCCCCACCGTCCCCAGTTGGTGTACTTCTGCGCCAGGCCGCGGACGGTCTCGATGTTGGGTGCGGTCATCAGAACTCCTCTCGCGCGAGAACGGCTCTCGCTGTGCTGTGCTCGGCGACGGAACCGCCGCCGAAGGTGGTCATGCGGCGGCGAAGGTGAGCCGCGACGTCGAGGTCATCTGGACGAAGGCGTCGGGCATCCGCTGAGCCACGGCGCGCACGGTGCGCTCGCCCGAACAGTGCATCGGTGAGACGAGAGCAGGTTCGAGGTCGACCAGAGTGTCGACCGTGCGGTCGATCTTCTCCTGCGAGATGCCCTCGTGACCGAGGTGGAAGCCACCGAGCACGGCGTGCACCCGCGACTCGCGGGAGACCTCCTGGGCGCGGCGCACGCAGCTGATCACCCCGGCGTGTCCGCACGGGTCGAGCACCACCAGGCCGAGGTCACGGACGTTGACCACCAGCCCGAGGTAATCCTCGATCATGTCGTCGACGACGCGGCCGTTCCGGACCGACAGCCGGCCGGCGGGCACCTCGTGTTCGAAGTCGACGACCGTTGGGATCTCACCGGTGGTCCACACGCCGGGCGCCAGTTCCATCGGATCGCACAGCGGCATCACCGCAGCGCCCGCGGTCGCCAGGCCGTCCTGGGTCAGACCGCGGTTGAAGTACAACAGGGTCTGCGTGGGCTTGCTGATGGTGCGGGGGATGAAGGCCGACGGGTGGACCACGACCGGCACCCGATGCCCGATCGCCGCGAGTGCCTCGTGGATGCCGCCGAAGTGGTCGGGGTGACCGTGGCTGAGCACCACCTGGTCGACCGCGGTCAGGTCGACGCCGAGCACGTCGGCGTTGTGCAGCAGCGTCGATCCGGTGATGCCCGCGTCGAACAGGATGGTGGTGCGCCTGCCCGCCGTGTCCACCTCGAGCAGGAAGGATATGCCGTTCTCCGCCAACGGGATTCCGCGGCGGGGAGTGAAATGTTCGGCCATGCCGAGGCGCTTCACCGCCGCGGTGCTGGGGATCAGCATGTCGATGAAGTTGTCGACCAGCACGGTCAGTGTCAGTCGGTCACATGTGCGCACGTTCACCTGGGCTCGCTCACTCGATGAAGGGCAGCAGGAGGTACGGCGGCTCGTCGGCGTCGAAGTGCAGATGCACTGTCGTGTCGAAGATCTCGGCCGGCCGGTCGGTCTCGTCGGCATGCAGGAACGGGCCGACCCCGCTCATCGCGTAGGGCTGGTTGGCCAGCGTGCTGCCGCTGTTGGCGTAGTCGTGACCCTGGATCGCCAACTCCAGCGTGTAGCCCGGCGGCACCACGATCGACGTCGGCCAGATCTCGATGTCCAGGTCGACCGGTTCGCCGGGGACCAGCGGTTCGGGTAGATCGTGGCGGTGGAACGGGCGGAACGGGGTGGTGCGCTGTGGGTCGAGGGCGCGGTGCGACGCCCGCAGCCACCCCAGGCCCACGGGCACCTTCGGATCGTTGGATCCGATGAAGGTGACCTCGTCACCCTTGGGGTCGAGCAGGCGCAGGACGACGAAGATGTCGGCGTCGCTGGTCTGCGACGAGACCCGCAGCCGCACCGTGACGTGGCCGCTGAACTCGCGGTCGACGTCGGTGGGCGGCAGCGTGAACCGCAGACCCTCGCCGAGGGTGTGATACCCGACGGGTTCTCCGGTGGCGGGTGTGGTGTCGAGTTCGCGGGTCTGCGGGTTCAGGTGGAACTTCGTCCATTGCGTGCGCTCGGGCGGCCACGCGGTTTCGAAGCGCGACACGAACTTCTCCCCGGGGTGACGCACCAGCAGCTCCACCGGTGGCCGGTCCATCCAACCGTTGTCCTCGTCGCGCAGGAACGTACCGAAGAACTGCTTCTGCATCGCGACGCCGCGGTCGGTGTAGAAAGGGCTGAAGTGGTTGTCGCCGTGCATCTCCAGCCATTTGTGCTGTGATCCGGCCAGCATGAAGCCCTCGACGTTGCCGCGGTTGTGCAAGCCCTGGCCGCCCCAGTTTCCCGCGGTCAGCAGCGGCACCTGGACGCGGGACAGGTCGGGCGTGCGCTCGTCGTAGAACTGGCCGTCGAGGGTCTTGTCGCGCGCGACGTCGAGCGGGTTGCGTCGGTTCTGCTCGAGCAGCTCGTCGGGGAAGTCGACGTCGCCGGAGACGAAGTAGCCGGTGTTGCGGTCGACGCCGCCCCGGCTGCCGAGCCCGTGCTGGTTGCTGGCGACCTGCCTCTCGAACCACCCGCCCAGGAACTCGCAGAGGATGCCGCCGTGGCGGGAGATGTCGCGGTAGAAGTCGACCGCGCCTTCCCAGACGCAGATGGCGTGGAGGTGGGGAGGTTGCAGCGCGGCAACCTGCCATTGGTTGATCGCGTAGTAGGAGATGCCCAGGAGGCCGACGCGGCCGTTGCTCCAGGGCTGCACTCCCGCCCACTCGATGGCGTCGTAATAGTCGTGGGCCTCGATCAGCGACAGGATGTCCAGGTAGCCCGGTGAGCGTGCGGCGCCTCGGGAGTCGACCCTGACGAGGATGAAGCCGTCCGGAATCCACTTCTCCGGATCGGCCAGCTCCCAGTTCTGGTACCGGCCCGAGGTGCCCACACCCACCTCGGGGTAGGCGTCGTGCATCCGCTGCCAGGCGCTCGCGTACCCGTCCTCGAAGTGCAGACCTTTGCCGTACGGGCCCATCGAGAGGACGACCGGGTACTGCCCGTCGGTGTCGGGCCGGAAGACGTCCGCGCGCAGCACGAGGCCGTCGCGCACCTGGATCTCCACATCCCAGTCGATTCGCATTCCGGCGGGGACAGGCTGGCCTGAGGCGCTCACGGCAATCTCCTTGGATCGTTCAGTAAGACTTGGATCTCTCAGTAAGACACTGTCTCACTGAGAGTAGCGAGTCGCCTGGGCCGTGGCTAGTACTTCGTCGGAAACGATTCGACCCGACTGTCGGGCGCCGCGCAGTGCATAGTGCGCACGTTCAACCAAAGGGTATGTGGCGCTGCGGGTTTCGGCTGACGGACGCCGCGCGGGAGGTTGCCCATCATGGCCCGGAAAACACGAAAACCCGCCAGAGGCGGGTTTTCGTGGTGGTGCGCCGTCAGGGTTTCGAACCCCGGACCCGCTGATTAAGAGTCAGCTGCTCTACCAACTGAGCTAACGGCGCGCGTCAGAGACAATAACAGGCCTGCGGCGCAGGACGGAAATCAGCTCGTCGGGGCTCTCCTCATCTCGATGCCGTGGTCGCTCGGAGACCCGGTACATGTCGGAACGCACCCGTAGAATCGGTGCAGACTCCCAGTCACAACACAGGCAACGTCCAGCAGACGGTCAACGAGCGAGGTGGAGCGCACCATGGGACAGGTCAACACGGCGACCCGCGCGCGGCGCGGATTGACAAGGCTGGCCGCCGTCGCGCTGATCCCCGCCTTCGCGGTGGCACTGTCCGGGTGCGGGGCAGGCTCGCAACCGTCGGCACCCGAGGTCATCAGTGAGAAGGGCACCCCCTTCGGCGATCTGCTCGTCCCCAAGCTGATGTCCTCGGTCAAGGACGGCGCGGTCGGGGTGAGTGTCGAGTCCCCGGTGACGGTCAGCGCCGAGTTCGGCGTGCTCGGTGCGGTCTCGATGGTCAACGAGAACGGCAAGGCGGTGCAGGGCCGGCTGTCCGAGGACGGCCTGACCTGGGAGACCGCCGAACCTCTCGGCTACAACAAGCGCTACACCCTGACCGCGGAATCGCTGGGCCTCGGCGGGGTCGCCCGCCAGCAGATGAGCTTCGAGACGCACTCGCCCGAGAACCTCACGATGCCCTACGTGCTGCCCAACGAGGGCGAGGTCGTTGGCGTCGGGCAGCCGGTCGCCGTTCGGTTCGACGAGAACATCACCAACCGATCCGCGGCCCAGCGCGCGATCAAGGTCAAGACCACACCCCACGTCGAGGGTGCGTTCTACTGGCTGAGCAATCGCGAAGTGCGTTGGCGCCCAGCCGAATACTGGAAGCCGGGCACCAAGGTCGACGTGGCGGTGAACACCTACGGTGTCGACCTCGGTGACGGGTTGTTCGGCCAGCAGAACGTGTCGACGAGCTTTACCATCGGTGACCAGATGATCACCACCGTCGACGACGACACCAAGACCTTGACGGTCAGGCGCAACGGCGAGGTCATCAAGTCGATGCCGGTGTCGATGGGCAAGAACAGCACACCCACCAACAGCGGCACCTACATCGTCGGCGACCGCCGCTCGCACATGGTGATGGATTCGTCGACCTACGGCGTGCCTGCCGAGTCGCCCAACGGCTACCGCACCGAGGTCGACTGGGCCACCCAGATCTCCTACAGCGGGATCTATGTCCACGCCGCGCCGTGGTCGGTGGGCAGCCAGGGGTCCAGCAACGTCAGCCACGGCTGCATCAACGTGAGCAACAGCAACGGGCAGTGGTTCTACAACAATGCCAAACGCGGCGACATCGTGGAGGTCGTCAACACCGTGGGATCGACGCTGCCGGGTACCGACGGCCTGGGGGACTGGAACATCCCCTGGGAGCAGTGGAAAGCCGGGAACGCCACCCTCTAGCCCGTTACGTCGCGGGTCTCAGGGCCACCGGTGTGACGACCTCGCCGGTCGCGCGTCCCTTCTCGTCGAGCAGCCAGCCCACCCGCTTGGCGGTCCTGAGGTTGATGCCGCTGTCGCGCAGTTCCAGCCACGGCAGTTTCTCGCCCAGCACCTGTTCGATCTCCAGGATGCGGTCCAGGCCGGAGGTCCACGTCGTGATCAGCAGGTTGGCGTCGCCCGTCGTGGACATGCACAGCCGCAGATGCGGCAACGTGTGCAGGGCCGCGATCGTGCGGGCGTGGTCCGCGGGTCGCAGCCTGGCCCGCCAGGTGCAGCTGATCGGGCGCCGCGCGGCGGTCTGCGCGACCTCGCACCGAATCGACAACAACCCCGAGTCCAGGAGCCGGGGCAACTGGCGGCGCACGGTGGCGGGATTGCGGCCCACCCGTTCCGCGATGTCGGCAGCGGTCCGTCGACCGTCACCGCACAGTTCTCGGATGAGGTCCCACGAGTTCGGTGGAGGACTCGGCGGGGTCGCGGCGTGCGATCTGCGGGCGATGTTCTCCAGAGCCCGAACCTGCGCAGGGCTGAGCGCATCGAGCCGCCAGCTGCTGCCGTCGCGGTGCACCGCGGTCGCGAGATAGCTGCGGCGGCCGGCCACCCCGGCCATCGCGCCGAGATCGTCGACCACGAATCGACTCATCTGCGCGATGTCGGTGGTCATCACCGTGAGCAGCAGGTCGTAGCCCTGCGTGGATTCCTCCACCGTCACCACGCGGGGGTCCGCGCACAACGCCTCGACGACGTCGCGATGCGCGCCCGCGCGGCAGTCGACCTCGACCAGGGCGGTGGTCTGGTGCCGATAGGTGCCGCCCGGGTGAACGGCGACCCAGGCCAATCCCGCCGTCTGCAGCCGCTCCCAGCGCGTCGCGAGGGCCTGCGCCCCGACGCCAAGCACGCGGCTCGCCTCCGACCAGCTGATCCGCGGCACGATCTGCAGGGCATTGACCAGGCAGAGATCCACCTCGTCGAGCAACTCGTCCTGCACGATCACCAAATATATGCGGTATTCAGTTCACAAATGTATGGTTCGGGCCGCAGGGGCGGGGCCAATCCCTCAGCGTGGATCACATGTGCTACACGTCCGAACGAACAGATCTCGCTGAGCGGCTCGTCGCGCTCCGCAGATCTTTGCACCGACAGCCGGAGATCGGCCTGTCCCTACCCAAGACCCAGGCCGAGATCCTGGCGGCGCTGGTTCGTCTGCCCGTCGAGATCACCACCGGCACCGAGCTCTCCTCGATCACGGCGGTCATCCGGGGTCAGGCCTCCTCGCAGGCCGTTCTCTTGCGCGCCGACATGGACGGGCTGCCCGTGCAGGAGGCGACGGGTCTGCCGTATTCGTCGGAGACACCCAACCGGATGCACGGGTGCGGTCACGATCTGCACTCGGCGATGTTGGTCGGGGCGGCCGAGTTGCTGTGCGCGCGCCGCGACGAACTCGAGGGCGACGTCGTGCTGATGTTCCAGCCGGGGGAGGAGGGCTGGGAAGGCGCGCGGGCGATGCTCGACGAGGGTGTCCTGGATGCCGCAGGCGTTCCTGTCACCGCGGCCTACGCACTGCATGTCTTCTCCAATCAGCCTGCGGGGCAGATCCGTACCCGCGCGGGCGCGGTGCTCGCGGCCTCGGCCGAACTCGACGTGCGGGTCATCGGCACGGGCGGGCACGCGTCGGCACCGCACCTGGCTCACGACCCGGTGCCTGCGGTCGCCGAGATGATCCTGGCTCTGCAGCGCGCGGTCGGACGCGACCTCGACCATCAGGACCCGGCCGTGTTGTCGGTCGGCGTGATCGAGGCCGGCGAGCGGCCGAACGTCATCCCCGAGTCCGCGCGTTTCGTGGCCAACATCCGAACCTATTCTGCCGCAGCGCAAGACCGCGTCGAGCAGCTCGCGCGGCGGGTACTGGAAGGCGTCGCCGCCGCACACGGTGTTCAGGTGAAGGTGGACTTCGTGCGCATGCGGCCGGCCACGATCAACGATGACGCCGAGACAGAGTTGGCCCTCGACGTCGCCACCGAACTGTTCGGTGCCGACCGGGTCAGCCAGTCCGCCCGGCCGGAGAACGGTTCCGAAGATTTCTCGCGGGTGCTGGCCCGCGTGCCGGGGTGTTTCATCAGCCTCGGTGCGATGCCGGCAGGCATGGACGCCGACACCGCGCCCTACAACCACAGTCCCGACGCACTATTCGACGACGGCGTGTTGATCGACGGGGCGGCTCTGCTCGCCTCGCTCGCGGTACGCCGGTTGCACATCCGCCCGCCGACCTCGAAACGAGAAGCCTCATGATCACCAACGAAATCAGTCACCAGCAGCCGGTCCAACCGCACGCGGCGCCGAAGCGGCACCTCGCGGCGATCGGCCTCGGCCACGCCATCGAGTGGTACGACTGGGGCGTCTACGCGGTGTTCGCGCCGTTCTTCGCCAACCAGTTCTTCGACTCGAGCAACGCCGCGACCGCTGTCCTGGCCAGCCTCGCGGTCTTCGCGGTCGGGTTCGGCGCACGGCCCCTGGGCGGCATCGTGTTCGGTCTGTTGGCCGACCGGCGCGGCCGCCGCTTCGCGATGATGGTGGCGGTCGCCTGTATGGCCGCCGCGAGCCTGGTCCTCGGGTTGACGCCCTCCTACCACGTGATCGGCATCTGGGCGCCGATCGTGCTGCTGTTCACCCGGCTGCTGCAGGGAATGGCTTGCGGCGGTGAACTTCCCGCCGCACAGACCTATCTGTCCGAGATCGCGCCACCGGCAAGGCGCGGGCGGTGGTCGAGCCTGATCTACATCGCCAGTGTCTCGGGTAACACCACCGGCATCGCCCTGGGGCTGCTGCTGACTTCGCAGCTGTCCACCGCCGCGATGCACGAATGGGGTTGGCGGGTACCGTTCCTGGTCGGCGGCGCCCTCGGTCTGATCACGCTGTACATGCGACGGGTGATGGACGAACCAGAGGTCTTCCGTGCCAGTGGCGAAAGCGCCCGCGGCCGCGACATTTTCGCCACCATCCTGGGGCACCGCCGGCAGTGCGTGCAGGTCGTCGGCCTGAGCATCGGCTTCACTGTCGTCTATTACGCCTGGGTCATCGCCGCACCGTCCTACGCGATCACCACGCTGAAGATCGGCACCACCCAGGCCCTGACCGCGGCGATCGGCGCCGCGCTGGTGTTCATGGCGACCATGCCGCTGTGGGGTGCGCTGTCGGACAGGATCGGTCGCAAGCCGGTGTTGCTGATCAGCGTGCTGGGTAGCGCCGTCGTGCAGTTCCCGCTGCAGTGGCTGCTGCAGGATTCGGCGTGGCAACTGTTCCTCGCGCTGCTGATCGCGATGGTGCCGCTGGCTGCGGGCGTCTCGATTCTGCCCGCGGTCTACGCCGAACTGTTCCCGACCGGAATCCGGTCGAGCGGTATGGCCATTCCCTACTCGATCACCGTGGCTCTGTTCGGTGGGACCGCACCGTACCTGCAGGGCTGGACGAGCGAACACCTCGGCCGGTCGGCCTTCGACGCCTACGTGGTGGTGGTCCTGCTCATCACCGCGGTCACCGTGCTGACCCTCCCCGAGACCCGGCGCAACTCGCTCGACGAGGCCGGCTGACATGCGACTCCTCGATCACCTCGCCGAACACCCGGTGCACGTCGTCGACCTGAGCCAGCCGCTGTTCAATGGCGCACCGTCGTCACCGTCGCATCCGGGGTTCCGGTCGGCGCTCACGCTGCGCCACGGTGACGTCGACCGGCCCGACGGGATGACGGGGGCGCACGAGATGTTCACCTCGGGCGGGCACGTCGGAACGCACGTCGACGCCCTGTGCCACGTGGCCGTCGACGGGAGGATCGCCGGCGGCCGCGCGGCGCAGATCGTGCAGGGTCGCCACGCAGCCGGCGGCATCGAGGAATTCCCGCTCGCGGTGCGCCGCGCGGTTCTGGTCGACGTACCGGCGCTGCGCGGCGTCGAGCGCCTCGATCCCGCCGACGCCGTGACCGCCGACGACCTCGACCTGGTCGACACCGCCATCGGGCCGTTGGACGTGGTGCTGATCCGGACCGGGTGGGCGCAGCTCTGGCCGCAGCCCCAAGCGTACGTGGGGGAGGCCACCGGAGTGCCGGGGCTGGATCCGTCCGGCGCCGACTGGCTGGCGGACCGCCGCGTGTCGGTCGTCGGCTCCGATACCATTGCACTGGAACACATTTCGCCCGACACCGGACACAGCCGGTTGCCCGTGCATCGCATCCTGCTGGCCGAGAACGGGATCAACCTGATCGAGGTGATGAACCTCGAAGTCATCCGTGGGCACGACGAGTTCGCGTTCGTCTGCGCACCGTTGAACATCCTCGGTGCGACAGGGGCCCCGGTGCGCCCGCTGGCACTGCTCGACAACGGGCTCGACTGACCGTCAGTCGCGCGGTGCTTCGGCGGTCGGGTGGTTGACATAGCGCAGCAGGAACGCCGCCGACGTGATCCCGGCGGCGACGCCGATGACGCCCCACAGGGCGATCGCGAAGACCAGCGACCCGAACAGGAAGTCGTAGCTGATCGTGAGGTACAGCGACCAGAACACCCGGTACGCCGACCAGAATGCGACCAGCCCGGTGCTGATGCCGATGATCAGGGCGCGCTGACGGTCGACCCGGTTGACGTACTGGTCGAGTGCGGCGGGGAGCAGCTTCATGGGATGTCCTTGCTGGCGGTGGGTCCGCGGTTGCGGTTCACCGACAGTCAAGGCCGGCGGCCCCGCTACCGATCCCAACAACGACGGTGTCTACCCCAGATCGGCCAGCTGCGGCACCACCGGGGCCATGCCGTCGATCCACGCCGCCGGTGACCCGGTCATCGGCGCGACGATGACGGTGTCCACGCCCAACTTCGCGTAACCGGCCATGCTGCGGACGAATTCGTCGCGGGAGGCGGCGTCCGGCGATGGGCGGTCCATGGGGACGATCGTCTTGCGGATGTCGTCGTAGTCGCGCCCGACGTCGTCGCAGTGGCGACGCAGCACGCCGAGCTTGTGGTCGATGCCCTCGACCGAGTCGGCGAACAGGTTGCAGGCGTCGCCGTACTGAGCGACCAAGCGCAGTGTCTTGCGTTCGCCGCTGCCGCCGATCACCACTTCCGGTCGGTGGACCGGTTGCGGCACGCACAGCGTCTCGGCCAACCGGTAGTGCTTCCCCTCGAACGGTCCGCTGTTGTCCGGGTCCCACATCTGGCCGCAGATCTGCAGCGTCTCCTCCAGCCGCTCGAACCGCTCGGCCAGCGGCGGATACGGCACGCCGAGCGCGAGGTGTTCCCGGTCGTACCAGGCGGCGCCGATCCCGAACATCGCCCGGCCGCCCGACAGCACGTCGAGGGTGGTGACGGTTTTGGCGAGGATGCCCGGGTGGCGGTAGGTCACGCCGGTGACGAGCAGGCCGAGGCTGATCGTCGAGGTGTGCGCGGACAGGAAGCCCAGCGAGGTGTAACCCTCCAGCATCTCCGATTCCGCGGGCAGCCCGCTCGGCGCGATCTGGAAGAAGTGGTCCATGAGCGTGAGCTCCGTGGCCCCGGCCGCTTCGGTCGCCTCGCCCACACGGGCCAGCTCACCGGCGATCGCCGCCGCTCCGCCGTCGATGTCGAAACGCATGAGATGAATACCGAGGTCCATGTGGGGGGAAACGGCGGCGGGTCCGGATCCGTTCCCCATCACGGCCCCACGAAAAAGGTCAGGGGCCGAATATCGGCCCCTGACCTCTGGTGGGGTGGCTGACGGGACTCGAACCCGCGACAGCCAGGATCACAACCTGGTGCTCTACCAACTGAACTACAGCCACCATTGCCGCGTGAGCGGCGTCGTAAATACTAGCCCGTGGAACCCCCGTCGACCGAATCAGTGGCCGAATCCGGTCCCAGCTGGGCGGCGATCGACGCGATCTCGCTGGTCGACGGGCCGGGCGGGGCCACGAACGCCGTCTGCCGGTAGTACCGCAGCTCCCGGATCGACTCGTGGATGTCGGCGAGCGCGCGGTGCGCCAACCCCTTCTCGGGCTGCCCGAAGTAGATGCGCGGGTACCAGCGCCGGCACAGTTCCTTGATCGAGCTCACGTCGATCATCCGGTAGTGCAGGTAGTCGTCGAGCTTGGGCATGTCGCGGGCCAGGAAGCCGCGGTCAGTGGCGATCGAGTTGCCGGCCAGCGGCGCGGTCTTGGCCTGCTTGATGTGGTCGCGGATGTAGTCCAGCGCCATCGTCTCCGCGGTGGCCAGGTCGATCGTCGATTCCCGCACCTCGTCGATGAGCCCGGATTTGGTGTGCATCTTGGTGACGACCTCGACCATCGACGACAGGGCGTCCTCCTCGGCGTGGATCACCACGTCGATCCCGTCGCCGAGGACGTTGAGCTCGGAGTCCGTCACCAAGACCGCGATCTCGATCAGCCGATCGGACCGCAGGTCCAGGCCGGTCATCTCGCAGTCGATCCACACCAGTTCGTCGCGCACAGCGCTCAACACTAATTCCCGGCAGGACAACCGGTGTCCGACACCCACCGGATCGGGGTCCGACCGCAGTATGGTGCGACGCATGACGACCGATCGGGCCCAGCAGATCGCGGCCGGTTACACCGTCGAGGGCTCCGCACTGGAGCTCGGGACGGTCGTCGTCGACGGGGTCTGCGATCCCACAGCCGCCATCCGGATCCCGCTCGCCATGGTCAACCGGCACGGGTTGGTGGCCGGGGCGACCGGCACCGGCAAGACGAAATCGCTGCAGGTGCTCGCCGAACAGCTCTCCGCCGCCGGCGTCCCGGTGTTGATGGCCGACGTCAAGGGCGACCTGTCGGGGCTGTCCCGCCCGGGTGCCGCCGACGACAAGATCACCTCGCGCGCCGCCGACACCGGCGACAGCTGGACGCCGACGGTTCTCCCGGTGGAGTTCCTGTCGCTCGGGACGTCCGGAGTGGGGGTGCCCGTACGCGCCACCGTCAGCAGCTTCGGGCCGATCTTGCTGTCAAAGGTGCTCGGGCTCAACCAGACTCAGGAGTCCACCCTGGGGCTCATCTTCTACTGGGCGGACCGGCAGGGGCTGCCCCTGCTCGACATCAAGGATCTGCGCAGCGTCATCCGATACCTGACGAGTGAGGACGGCAAGCCGGAACTCAAGGCGCTGGGCGCGGTGTCCCCGACGACGGCCGGGGTGATCCTGCGTGCGCTGGTCAACCTCGAAGCCGAAGGGGCAGACACCTTTTTCGGTGAACCCGAACTCGAGCCGGCGGACCTGATGAGGCTCGATGCGTCGGGACGCGGCGTGATCTCGCTGCTGGAGTTGGGCGCTCAGGCGGCCCGGCCGGTGATGTTCTCCACCTTCCTGATGTGGGTGCTGGCCGATCTGTTCGCCACGCTGCCCGAGGTGGGCGACGTCGACAGACCCAAGCTGGTGTTCTTCTTCGACGAGGCCCATCTGCTGTTCACCGACGCCTCCAAGGCGTTCCTCGCCCAGGTCGAGCAGACCGTCAAACTGATCCGCTCCAAGGGCGTCGGGGTGTTCTTCTGCACCCAGCAACCCACCGACATCCCCAAGGACGTCCTGAGTCAGCTGGGCGCCCGCATCCAGCACGCGCTGCGGGCCTTCACCCCCGACGACCAGAAGGCGCTGACGAAAACGGTGCGGACCTATCCCAAGACCGACGTCTACGACCTGGAGTCCGCGCTCACCTCGCTGGGTATCGGCGAGGCGATCGTGACGGTGCTGTCGGAGAAGGGCGTGCCGACACCGGTGGCGTGGACCCGCATGCGTGCCCCGCGCTCGCTGATGGACACCATCGGCCCCGATGCCATCGCCGCGGCCGCCTCGGCGAGCCCGCTGCAGGCCGAGTACGGCCGGACCATCGACCGCGAGTCCGCCTACGAACGCCTGGCCACCAAGCTGGCCGCTCCCGAGCCGGCCGCCGAAGCTGAACCGCCACAGCAGGTTCCGCTGGACCTGCCGCCGATGCCGGAGCCGGCGCAGCCGCGCGAACCCGGCTTCCTGGACACGGTGATGGACAGTCCCGCCTTCAAGAGCGCGATGCGCTCGGCAGGCACCGTGATCGGGCGCGAGATCACCCGCAGCATCTTCGGGACCGGCCGCCGGCGGCGCAGACGCTAGTCGCCGCCGAGCTTCTTGTAGACCGCGCCGACGATCGGCGCGACGATCGCCCGCGGCGCGTAACCGCTGGCCGCCGACATCGCCTTCGACGTGACACCGGGGACGACGCGCATCTTGTTGCGGTCCAGCCCGTCCAGCGACACCTTGGCGGTGTACTCGGTGTCGATCCACAGGAAGTCGGGGATCAGCCGTTCGACCAGTGACTGCTCGTCGGGGTTCGGCAGTTCGGTGCGCACCGGCCCGGGCGCCAGCACGGTCACGTGCACCCCGGCCGACTTCACCTCACCACGCAGCGATTCACCGAAGGTGTTCGCGAACGCCTTGGAGGCCGCGTAGGTGGCGTTGTTCGGGATCGGCGAGTTCCCCGCGGCCGACCCCGAGATCAGGATGCCGCCCGCGCGCCGGGCGACCATGCCGGGCAGCACGGCCAGCACCAGATCGTGCACGCCCAGGACGTTGAGCTGGACCTGCTTGCGCTCGTCGGCGGGATCGAGGTTCGCCACCGCACCGAAGGTCGCGGTGCCGGCGTTGGCGCACAGGATCGAGATCTCGCGCTCGGCCAGCTCGGCGCACAGTCCTTCACGCGCCGCCGGATCGGCCAGGTCGACGGCGCGGACCTCCACGGTCACGCCGTAGGTGGACCGCAACCGCTCGGCGAGCGCGGCGAGGACCTCTTCGCGGCGCGCGGTGATGATCAGGTGGTGGCCCCGGGCCGCGAGCTCGACGGCGAGCGCCTCGCCGATGTTCTGGGATGCGCCGGTGACGACGGCACGGGCGTCCGGGCGTGGACCGGGTACGGGCATGGGCGCTGACTATATCGTGGGCGTCCATGAACCAGTCGCCGCCGGTGCGGCCGCCCTCCGCCGGTCGGGCACGCGGCCCGGCGCGCTCCCGGGTGGCGGCCTGGGCCCTGTGGGACTTCGGCGCGACCGCGGTCAACTCGATCGCCGTCACCTTCGTGTTCTCGGTGTATCTGACCGGCGCCGTTGGTGACGACCTGCCCGGTGGCGCGAGCCCGGCGAGCTGGCTGGGCCGCGCACTCGCGCTGGCCGGACTGGTCGTGGCGTTGTTCGCCCCGGTCACGGGGGTCTGGGTGGACGCGCCGGGCCGGCGGCGCCGCGCGCTGGCCGTCCTCACCGGGGTGATGGTGCTGCTCACCGCATCGATGAGCCTGATCCGCGACGACCACCGCTACCTGGTGCCCGGCCTGATCCTGCTCGCCGCCACCGCGGCATGCAGTGAGCTGGCGACCGTGCCGTACAACGCGATGCTGCGGGACCTGTCGACTCCGCAGACGGCGGGACGCATCTCCGGAATGGGTTTGGGCGCAGGGTTTGTCGGCAGCGTCCTGGCCTTGCTCATTGTCTATGTCGGGTTCGTCGCCGGTGACGGGGACAACCGGGGACTGCTCGGTCTGCCGATCGCCGACGGCCAGAACGTGCGTGCGGCCATGCTTCTGGTGGCCGGGTGGTTCGCGCTGTTCGCCCTACCGCTGATCATCTACGGCCCGCCCGGTGCAGGAGGGAGCGCGCAGAGGTTCGGGATGATCGGCGCGTACCGGCGGATCTGGCGAGAGATCCGCGAGGAATGGCGCCGCGACCGCAGCGTCATCTACTACCTCGGAGCCAGCGCGGTGTTCCGCGACGGTCTGACCGGGATCTTCACCTTCGGCGCCGTGTTGGGCGTGCAGGTGTACGGGATCTCCACCGCCGACGTGCTGCTGTTCGGGATCGCGGCCTGTGTGGCGGCCGCGGTGGGGTCGGTGTTCGGTGGGCAGATCGACGACCGGATCGGCGCAAAGCGGGTCATCGTCGGCTCACTGATCGTGATGATCGCGATCGGGGTGGCACTGCTCGTGTCGTCGGGCGCGACGGCGTTCTGGATCCTCGGGTTGCTGCTGTGCCTGTTCATCGGACCCACGATGTCCTCGGCCCGCACGCTCATGATGCGGATGTCCACGCCCGGCAAGGAAGGTGTCACGTTCGGGCTGTATGCGACCGCAGGCCGGGCCGCGACTTTCCTTGCGCCGTGGCTGTTCTCGGTGTTCATCGACGTGTTCGACAGCGATCGCGCCGGTTTGGCCGGGCTGCTGGTGGTGCTGGTGCTCGGTCTGCTGGCGGTGGCGGCGGTCCGCCTGCCCGATACTCGCGCTTAGCGCGAGCCGGCGCAGATGGTCAGACCGGCGCCGGTGCGCTGCTGGATCTGCACACCGTTGACGCTGATCGAGCAGGTCACCTCACGGCCCACGTTGATGATGCTGACACTGGCCGAGCCGCGGGCCGGCGAGGACAGCGACACCTCGCGGCTCCACGGCAGCATCACGTTGAACTCGGTCTGCAGCAGCCCGCCGGTGTCGACGTAGGTGATGTTGATGGCCCGGCCGGTGCCCGCGACGTCGTAGACGACCGTGTCGGTCACGCCGGGTGTGGCACCGGTGCTGGGCGGGGTGGTCTGCGGCGCCGTCGGCAACGGCAGCACCGGCGTCCGTGGGGTGCGCGATGTGGTGGTGGGCGCGGGCCGGGTCGAGGTGGCGCTGGGCTCCGGGATCGACGGGGCGGGGGCCATCACGGTCTGCTGGCGGGAACTGTTGACGATCACGAGTGCGATGACGAGGCCGATGATCGTGAGCACGGCCAGTCCGGCGATCACCCAGAGCCAGCGCGGTGACTTCGGCTCCTCCGGTGGTGGCTCCCCGCCGGGACCGGCGGGGTACTGCCCACCGGCGTAGGGGTCGTATCCGTAGGGCGGATACGCGGGCAGCCGCTCGGTCGGCCGTGGCGCAGCGGGCGGCTGGTAGGCCGGCCCGTAGGGCGCCTGGCTGGCGTAGGCCGGGTCGGGGTACCCGGGGTAGGCCGGATAGCCGCCGTAAGCCTGAGTCGGCTCGTCCCGGCGTCCGTCAGGTGAATCCGTCATGCCCACCTCATGGCTGCAGGGTACCTGTGCAGCTGCTGCCGCGGCCCGAGGTGACCGGGGCGCGCGGCCGGGCGAGGATCCGTGTGAGAATCGACCACCGTGGTACAGCAGGTTCGCCGGGTCTACGGGGCGTCGATGTCTCCCGACGCCACCGCCTTCGCCCATCTGGTCGACGACGGCGGATACCCGCGCGCTGTCCAACGGTTCCTGCGGGGGTGGCGGGCCAGCTCATCGCGCGACGTCGAATTGCCCGTCGAGGGTCCGGTGACCCGGGTCTTGCATTCCGCCGACGGACACTGGCTGGCCTGCCAGGTTGCGCCCGAAGGCGGCACCCGCAGCCAGATCTGGGTCGTCACAACCGATCCCGACGACCGGGATGCCCGGCGGATCGACTATTGGCCGTCGGGGGATGAGGGCACCGCCGAGCTCATCAGCTGGGACGGCGCCCGGGTCGCGGCGATCCTCACCGGCGCGGACGGCGTGGGCAGTTCGTGTCTGATCGACCCCGCCGACGGCACGACGACGGTCGTCGACCGGCGCTCCGGCGGACGCTTGGTCGACGCCTGGTGCGGGGCGTCGCTGGTGCGCGTCGGGCCGCGCGGGTATCGCGACCTGATCATGCTGCGCGGGCTGACCGAGACCGGGCTGCTGCCCTACGATCCCGGCTCGACCACCGACACCGGCATCATCTGCGACGACCACAGCCCGCGCCGATTGCGTTACGGCCCCGAGGGCGAGCACACCAAGCTCTACCACCCGGCCAAGGATTACGGAGTCAACAGCACCGAGGGATATGTACGGGCCCTGATCCGCAGTGAGAACGGCGCCGAGCACGCCCGGTTGCTCGAGGTGACCGTCACCGCTGACGGCGTCTCCTACCACGTGCTCGCCGAGCGGCCCGGCTGTGAACTCGACGAATTCACCGTCAGCGACGATCTGTCGACGGTGGCGATGCTGTGGAACCTGCACGGCGCCAGCGAGTTACAGATCCTCGAGTACGCCGACAACACGTTGCACGACCCGATCCCGCTGCCGGGGCTGGTGGCCAGCGAGCTGTCGATCAGCGCGGGCGGGTCGATGGTGGCGGTGACGGTGGAGGGCCCCTCGCAGCCGCCCACCGTGGAATTGGTCGACCCGCGTACCCGCGAATGGGAGCCCATCGACCGCGAACCCAGCAGCGGACCCCTCTCGGCCGACCCGACGTTGGAGACGGTGGCCGCGCGCGACGGCCTGAGCTTCACCGGGTGGCTGTTCCACCCCCCGGCCGGGGTGCCCACCATCGGCGCGATGCTGTTCCTGCACGGCGGTCCGGAGGGGCAGGGCAGGCCCGGGTACAACGAGTTCTTCCCGGGACTGCTCGACGCCGGCATCTGCGTGTTCCTGCCCAACGTGCGCGGATCGGGCGGGTTCGGACGCTCGTTCATGCACGCCGACGACCGGGAGCGGCGCTTCGCGGCCATCGACGACGTCGCCGACGCGGTCGCGTATCTCGTCGACAACGGTCATGCACCACCGGGATGTGTGGCGTGCTGCGGCTGGTCGTACGGGGGCTACCTGACGCAGGCCGCGTTGGCCTTCCACCCCGACGTCTTCGCCGCGGGCATCAGCATCTGCGGGATGAGCGACCTGAACAACTGGTACCGCACCACCGAGCAGTGGATCGCGGCAGCGGCGTACCCCAAATACGGCCACCCGGTGAGTGACCGGGACCTGCTCCAGCACCTCTCCCCGTTGCCGCGGGCCGACGCCATCACCGCGCCATTGCTGCTGGTGCACGGACTCAACGACACCAACGTGCCGCCCAGCGAATCGCAGCACATGCACGACGTGCTCAAGGACCTCGGCAGGCAGACCGATCTGCTGCTGTTCGACGACGACGGCCACGAGATCGACAAGCGCGAAAACCGTGCCGTGTTGCTGAAAGCCATGACGGCGTGGCTCACGGCGGCCTTCACCGGCTGAGCAGGGCCCGCGCGTAGGTTTATCGAAAATGACTCCCGGGTAAACCCTGACGCGCGTCGCCGATGGCGCGGGTTACGAAGGAGGTGGGACATGCGAGGCATTCTCGGCATCATCGTGCTCGTCTGGTTGCTGGTCGGCGTCTTCGCCGCCTACCAACGCGATTACTTCGCCGGCGGCGACGCGAACTGCGCCACCGCGGGAAGCATCGCGCTGACTGTGGTTGCCGGACCGCTGAACTACGCGGGCGTCAACCCGAAAGTCACGAATTGCAAAGTACCGCAACCGAGTCAGTGATTCTGGCCGGCGCTCGAGTCACAGTGTTGATCAGAGAAAGGGAACAGGGATGATCGCGCTCGGAGCGATTCTGCTCATCTTGGGTTGGGTTTTCAACATCGCGGTCGTGCTCTACATCGGTGTTGTCCTGCTGGTGATCGGAGCGGTGTTCTGGATCCTCGGATCCGTCGGTCGTCCCGTCGGTGGACGACGCGTCTGGTATTAGTCTCCACCCGACTTTTCGGCCGAGGTCAGTGCGGCAACCGTCATCTCCTTCAGGACGGTTCGCGAACTGGCCTCGGCCGTTGTCGTGCTGCCCGGTTTCAGGCTGTGCGCCGTCGAGTTGAGCAGACCGAAGGTGGCGTGCGCCATCACCCGGGCCGCGGCCTCGGACAGGTCGCCCCGCGTTCGACGTAGAACCTGCACCCACACCTCGACGTACTGTCGCTGCGCACGCCGCACCTGACGCTTGGCCGCGGTCGGCAGGTTGCCCAGGTCGCGATCCTGGATCCGGATCAGGTCCGGCTCGGTGAGGGCGAAGTCGAGGTGGAAATCGATCAGCCCTGTCAGCGCCGACTCCGCATCCTGTGCCTGCGCGGTGACCTCACCCGCGCCGGTCAGCAGACGGGTGCTGATGCCGACCAGCAGCTCACTCAGCAGCGCCTCCTTGCCGGAGAAGTGCCGGTAGATCGCCGGACCGCTGACCCCGGCGGCCGCCCCGATGTCCTCGAGCCGGACCGCCAGATAGCCGTGTTCGGCGATCAAACGTTCTGCCGCACTCAGCAATTGGGTGCGCCGGTCGGACTTGGCCCTGCCACGCCGGTGCGACGTGTCCGTGGTGGTCATGGTGCACCTCCGAGCCGGGATGGACAGCGTGAGTTAATCGTGATTAACATACCACCGGTTGGTCATGATTCCTTCAGACGAGGTGGATACGACGATGGAAGCGCGGACCTCACATCGCGACGACCACGTCGCGTTGCTCGAACAGCTGCGCGCGAAGCTCGCCACCGCAGCGCTCGGGGGATCGGCCCGGGCTCGTCAACGCCACGTGGAACGGGGCAAGCTGCTGCCCCGCGATCGCGTCGACGGACTGCTCGACCCGGGTAGTCCCTTCCTGGAACTCGCGGCCCTGGCCGCCGACGGAATGTACGACGACGAATGCCCGGGTGCGGGCATGATCGCCGGAATCGGGCGGGTGTCCGGACGCGAGTGCATGGTCGTCGCCAACGACGCCACCGTCAAGGGCGGCACCTACTATCCGGTCACGGTCAAAAAGCATTTGCGCGCACAGGAAATCGCGATGCAGAACCGGTTGCCGTGCGTCTACCTCGTCGACTCCGGCGGGGCGTTCCTGCCGCGCCAGGACGAGGTGTTCCCCGACCGCGAGCACTTCGGCAGGATCTTCTACAACCAGGCCACCATGAGCGCCATGGGGATCGCCCAGATCGCGGCGGTGCTGGGATCGTGCACGGCCGGCGGCGCCTACGTCCCCGCGATGAGCGACGAAGCGGTCATCGTCCGCAACCAGGGCACCATCTTCCTGGGTGGGCCGCCGCTGGTGAAGGCCGCGACGGGAGAGGTCGTCACGGCCGAGGACCTCGGCGGTGGTGACCTGCACGCCAAGGTGTCGGGTGTGGCCGATCACCTCGCCAACGACGACCGCGACGCCCTGCGCATCGTCCGCCGGATCGTCGGCACGCTGGGCCCGAAAGCTCCAACACCCTGGGACGTCCGGCCTTCCGTGGAACCGGTGGCCGATCAGTCGGAACTCTACGACGTCGTTCCTGTCGACCCACGCGTGCCGTACGACGTGCACGAGGTGATCTCGCGGATCGTCGACGGCGGGGACTTCGACGAGTTCAAGCCCACCTACGGCACCACGCTGGTCACCGGGTTCGCGCGCATCCACGGCCACCCGGTGGGCATCGTCGCCAACAACGGTGTGCTGTTCGGCGAGTCGGCGGTCAAGGGAGCGCACTTCATCGAGCTGTGCGACAAGCGCGTGGTCCCACTGCTGTTCCTGCAGAACATCTCCGGCTTCATGGTGGGCCGCGACTACGAAGCGGGCGGTATCGCCAAGCACGGCGCCAAGATGGTCACCGCGGTCGCCTGCGCCAGGGTGCCCAAATTGACGGTGGTGATCGGCGGGTCCTACGGCGCGGGCAACTACTCGATGTGCGGGCGCGCGTATTCACCGCGCTTCCTGTGGATGTGGCCGAACGCGAGGATCTCGGTGATGGGCGGCGAACAGGCCGCTTCGGTGCTGGCGACCGTGCGCGGTGACATGACCGCCGACGAGGAAGAGGCGTTCAAAGCGCCGATCCGCGCCCAGTACGAGCACCAGGGCAACCCGTATTATTCGACCGCACGGTTGTGGGACGACGGCGTCATCGACCCCGCCGACACCAGAACCGTTGTCGGACTGGCTCTGTCGGTCGCCGCCCAGGCGCCACTCGATCCGGTCTCCTACGGCGTCTTCAGGATGTGACCTCGATGTTCGATACCAGGGGCGACCGCAGCGACGGGTTGTTCGACACAGTTCTGGTCGCCAACCGCGGAGAGATCGCCGTACGGGTGATCCGCACGCTGCGCGCCATGGGCATCCGGTCGGTCGCAGTGTTCAGCGACGCCGACGCCGGCGCCCGCCATGTCGCCGAGGCCGACGCGGCCGTGCGGCTGGGTCCGGCGCCGGCGCGGCAGAGTTACCTGTCGATCGACGCTCTGCTGGCGGCGATCGAACGCACCGGCGCCCAGGCCGTCCACCCCGGGTACGGATTCCTCTCGGAGAACGCGCAATTCGCCGAGGCGCTGGCGGCCGCGGGGGTGACGTTCATCGGGCCGCCGGTACCGGCGATTCGCACGATGGGTGACAAGATCTCCGCCAAGGCGGCGGTGTCGGCGTTCGGGGTGCCGGTGGTGCCCGGCATCTCACGGCCCGGTCTGACCGACGACGACCTCGTCGCCGGTGCCGACCAGGTCGGGTTCCCGGTGCTGGTGAAACCGTCGGCAGGCGGCGGCGGCAAGGGGATGCGCGTCGTGCGTGAGCCCGGTGAACTGCGCGCAGCCCTGGTCTCGGCCCGGCGTGAAGCGGCGTCGGCCTTCGGTGACGACACCCTGTTCCTCGAACGTTTCGTGCTCAACCCGCGCCACATCGAGGTGCAGGTGCTCGCCGATACGCACGGCTCGGTGGTGCATCTCGGTGAACGCGAATGCAGCCTGCAGCGCCGTCACCAGAAGGTCATCGAGGAAGCGCCCTCGCCGCTGCTCGACCCCGACACCCGCGCGCGCATCGGCGCCGCCGCCTGTGACACCGCGCGTAGCGTCGACTACACCGGCGCGGGCACGGTGGAATTCATCGTCTCGGCCGATCGCCCCGACGAGTTCTTCTTCATGGAGATGAACACCCGCCTGCAGGTGGAGCATCCGGTCACCGAGATGGTCACCGGGGTGGATCTCGTTGAGTTGCAGGTACGTATCGCCGCGGGCGAGGAGCTGCCGCTGCAGCAGGACGACATCCGGATGCGCGGCCACGCCGTCGAGGCCCGGGTGTACGCCGAGGACCCGGCCAACGGGTTCCTGCCCACCGGCGGCACGGTGCTCGCCCTGCGGGAGCCCGCTGAAGTCGGCGTGCGGGTGGATTCGGGGCTGGCCACCGGAACCGTCGTGGGCAGCGACTACGACCCGATGCTGGCCAAGGTCATCGCCCACGCCGGCGACCGGTCGGCAGCGTTGCGCGCCCTCGACACCGCGCTCGCCGACACCGCTGTGCTCGGACTGACCACCAACGTCGAATTCCTGCGCTTCCTGCTGGCCGACGCGGACGTGGCCGCGGGCCGGCTCGACACGGGGTTGTTGGACCGGCGCACACCGGATTTCGCACCGGCGCCGCCGCGCGACGACGATCTGATCGCCGCCGCCGCCTACCGGTGGATCCGCAGCTGGCCGGACCGGCCGGCCGGCCCCTGGGAGGTGCCGTCGGGATGGCGTATCGCGGGCAGTGCGCCGACGCGGGTGCGGTTGCGCGCGGGGGAGCGGACCGAGCACGTGGCGCTGACCGGCACCCCGCAGGCCGCGACCGCGTCCGTCGAGGACGGCGAGAACCGCACGCTGACAGCCACTCTGAACGGCGAGCGGCTCGATGTCGTCATCGACGGTCTGCGCACCGCCTATCGGGTGGCCGAGGACGATCGGCAGATCTGGCTCGCCACCGGCGGCCGGGTCCTGGCCGTCGACGAGGTGCGCGAAGCCCCCGTGCGGCCCGACGACGAGCACAGCGGAGACGCCGAACTGACCAGCCCGATGCCCGGTGCGGTCGTCGCGGTGGGAGTGGCCGACGGTGCCACGGTGACCGCAGGCACGGTCGTCGTCACCGTCGAGGCCATGAAGATGGAGCACGCGCTCACCGCACCTGTCGACGGGGTGGCAGAACTCCTCGTCGGCGCGGGCGAGCAGGTGAAGGTGGGCCAGGTGCTGGCCCGGATCACGGCGACCGAGGAGACCCAGCAATGACCGTCCAGCGAGAAGCGGAGCGAATCGCGCATGAGCATTAGTCTGTCCACCGGAACGCTGCCCGACCATTACGCGCAGCTGGCCAAGACCGTCCGCGACTTCGCCCAGAGCGTCGTCGCCCCCGTGGCGGCCAAACACGACGAGGAGCACTCGTTCCCCTACGCGGTGGTGGCGGGGATGGCCGACATGGGGTTGTTCGGCCTGCCGTTCCCCGAGGAGTACGGCGGCATGGGCGGCGACTACTTCGCGCTGTGCCTGGCCCTGGAGGAACTCGGCAAGGTCGACCAGAGCGTGGCGATCACCTTGGAAGCCGGTGTGTCGCTGGGCGCGATGCCGGTCTACCGGTTCGGCAACGACGAGCAGAAGCAGGAGTGGTTGCCGCTGTTGGCGTCCGGCAAGGCGCTCGGTGCGTTCGGCCTGACCGAGGCGGGCGGCGGCAGCGATGCCGGCGCCACCAGGACGACGGCGAAGTCGGATGGGTCGAGCTGGATCATCAACGGCAGCAAGCAGTTCATCACGAACTCCGGCACCGACATCACCAAGCTCGTCACCGTCACGGCCGTCACCGGGGAGACCGACGGAAAGAAAGAGATCAGCGCGATCCTGGTACCGGTGCCCACCGACGGGTTCACGGCTGAACCGGCCTACAACAAGGTCGGCTGGAACGCCTCGGACACCCACCCGCTGAGCTTCGACGACGTGCGGGTGCCCGCGGAGAACCTGCTCGGCGAGCGTGGCCGCGGTTACGCCAACTTCCTGCGCATCCTCGACGAGGGTCGTATCGCGATCGCGGCGCTGTCGGTCGGCGCCGCGCAGGGCTGTGTCGACGAAAGCGTGAAGTACGCCAAGGAGCGTCAGGCGTTCGGCCGCGCGATCGGCACCAACCAGGCGATCGCCTTCAAGATCGCCCGGATGGAAGTCCGCGCGCACACCGCCCGCGCCGCCTACTACGACGCCGCGGCACTGATGTTGTCGGGCAAGCCCTTCAAGAAGGCCGCCGCGGTCGCAAAGCTGGTGGCCAGCGAGGCGGCGATGGACAACGCCCGCGACGCCACGCAGATCTTCGGCGGGTACGGCTTCATGAACGAATACCCGGTCGCCCGGCACTACCGCGACAGCAAGATCCTCGAGATCGGCGAGGGCACAACGGAAGTGCAGCTGATGCTGATCGGCCGGGAACTGGGCCTGTGAGCGGGGCAACGGGCAGGGTGGTGGTCCAGCGCGGCTTGTGGTTCGAGGAGTTCGAGACCGGGGTGCTCTACCAGCACCGGCCCGGCCGCACCATCACCGAGGCCGACAACGTCCTGTTCACCACATTGACGATGAACACCCAGGCGCTGCACCTGGACGCCGCGTTCTCCGATGCGCAGCCGCCGTTCCACCAGCGGCTGGTGAATTCGATGTTCACGCTGTCCACTCTGGTGGGTCTGTCGGTCGCACAGCTGACCCAGGGCACCATTGTGGGTAATCTCGGCTTCGGGGAGGTGGCGTTCCCCAAGCCGCTCTTCCACGGCGACACCCTCTACGCCGAGACCGAGGTGACCGACATGCGGGAATCCAAGAGCCGCCCCGGCGAGGGCATCGTGACGTTCCAGCACGTCGGGCGCAACCAGCACGGCGACGTCGTCGCCACCGCGTCGCGAAAGACCATGGTGCGCAAGCGTCCCGACGGGGAGGCGTGATGCTGGCAGCGACCGGCCCCGGATGGCTGTTCTGCCCGGCCGACCGCCCGGAGCGCTTCGAGAAGGCAGCTGCCGCTGCCGATGTCGTGATCCTCGACCTGGAGGACGGGGTGGCGGCCAAGGACCGTCCTGCCGCCCGCGCGGCGCTGGTCGGCACCCGGTTGGATCCGTCCCGCACGGTGGTGCGCATCAACCCGGCCGGAACACCCGACCATGGTGACGACCTGGCGGCGGTCGCCGCCACGGACTACACCACCGTGATGCTGGCGAAGACCGAAACCCCCGAGCAGATCGTCACTCTGGCGCCGCTCGACGTCATCGCCCTGGTCGAGACGCCGCTGGGTGCGCTCGCCGTCGCCGACCTCGCGCGGGTCGACAACGTCTATGCCGTGATGTGGGGCGCCGAAGACCTGTTCGCGGCGTTGGGGGGAACCACCAACCGGTGGCCCGACGGTGGGTATCGCGACGCCGCGCTGCACGTCCGGTCGCAAAGCCTGCTGGCGGCCAAGGCCTTCGGCCGGCTGGCACTGGACTCCGTGTATCTGGACATCAAAGACCTCGACGGCCTGCGCGCCGAGAGCGACGACGCGGTGGCTGTCGGGTTCGACGCCAAGGTCGCGATCCACCCGACGCAGGTTGCGGTCATCCGCGCCGCGTACACGCCCACGCAGGAGCAGGTCGACTGGGCGCGAGAGGTGCTGGAGGCGGCGCGAACCCAGCGCGGCGTCTTCCAGCTCGGCGGCCTGATGGTCGATGCCCCGGTGCTGCGGCGGGCCGAGCGGATCGTCGCGCTGGCTCCCGGTAGCTAGTTCACCTGCGCTTCGCGGCGGCCAATCGCGCGGCGAACTCCGGGGATTCGATCGAGCGCGCCTGCGGGCCGATCTCGACGTCCACCGCTGTGCGGTGCTGATCCAGGTCGACGGTTCCGGGATTCGCGGTGGCCCGCATCGATGCCTTGGTCGACAGCACGACCTCGCGCGGCGCGGACGCTGGGCCCGCGGCCAGCGCGCGGGCGGCGGCGACGGGGTCGTCGGCGACCTCGAGGGCGAGCCCGTGGCGGACGGCGGATTCGGCGTCGAACCGCATGCCGAACAGCAGGGCCGCGCGGGCGGCCTGCGGGCCGATGGCGCGCTGCAGCATCCAGGTGGCACCGCCGCCGGGGTGGATGCCGAGTTTCTGGAATCGCGGGTCGAACACCGCGCCCGGGCCTGCGATGCGGACGTCGGTCGCCAAGGCGAGGTTGAGGCCCGCGCCCACGGCCGGGCCGTTCACCGCGGCGATGGTCGGCAGGGTGCATTGCGCCACGGCGAGGAAGCCGTCGTAGATGACGCGCAGGCCCTCCTCCGTGGCCTCGCCCAACGCGGTCAGATCGGCGCCTGCGCAGAACGCCTTACCCGCTCCGGTCACGATCACGGCGTGCACGCCGGTGTCCGCCTCGGCGGCTTCCACCGCGGCGCGCAGCGCTGCCGAGCTGTCGGCGGTGACCGCGTTGCGGCGGTCGGGATCGTTGACGGTGATGAGCATGACGCGGTCGTCGACCTGGGTCAGCACGGGCTCGGACATCGGTCCAGCGTAGCTACAGGCGCCGCAGCAGGGCCGCGGCCCGCACCTCGTCGCCGACGGTCAGCGCGATCTGCACGTCGTCGCCGCGCCGCGCCCATCCCAGCACGACGTCCTCGCCGTACTTGATCGGCTTGCGATATTCGATGACCGCCCGGTAGGGCGGCGTGCACACCTCGGGCGCGATCGCCATGATCTCGTGCACGGCGTGCCAGTAGGCGGTGTTGGTGACATGCTCGAACAGGTCGATATCGGTGCGGCGCAACGCAAATGGCGCGCTCTCGTCGATGGTGTCCGGATTCTTCAGCCACGGTCGCCATTTGAGGCGATGCTCGGTGGTGGTGGTCCCGAACCGTTCGAGCAGGCTGTCGGTCGCCCGCTGCGGGGTGAGCGTCTTGGCGTTCATCGCGATCCAGAAGCCCTCGGTCTCGATGCGTCCGCCGTCGCTGCCGACGAGGTCCACCCGCATCGTGCACCAGCGCAGCGACAGCGCCGAGCACCACCTGCTGAACGTCACCTCGTTCGGGAAAGCGATCGGCTCGATCACGTCGATCACCGTGCGCTGCACCAGCCAGTGCGGGTGCTCCTCGGCCTCCCCGGCGTCGACGAGGTTCTCCGCCCCCACCTCCTGGATGTAGCGCGCGACCCCGTCGAGGCGCAGGTTCAGGTCGTCGCCGACGTCGCCGGTCGCCACTCGCCAGGACGTTCGGTACACGTATCCCGTGTCGGGGAGTCGACCCAAGCGATGGTCGACGTCATCGGTGCTCATCGCCGGTCAGCCTACGGTCCGTGGTCGTCTTCGGGGAGGAGGTGGCGGTTGGGGTGGTGGTAGCCGTTGACGCGGTGTTGTCCGTCCCCCGCAAGCGGGTGGTGCCCCCAGTCGAGGTCAGGGGGCGGCACCCATTCGGTCTGGCCGCGGGTGTTGCGGCGGGTGGTCCAGCCGGTGTGTTCGATGAGGCGGTTGTCGGGGCCACAGGCCAGGGTGAGGTTGTCGATGTCGGTGTGCCCGCCGTGTTTCCAGTCGACGAGGTGGTGGACCTGGGTCCAGTAGCCGGGCCCGTCGCACCCGGGTCTGGTGCAGCCGATGTCGCGGGCGTGCAGCATGATCCGCTGCGCCGGGGAGGCGAGGCGTCGGGTGCGGCCCAGGTAGAGGGCCTCGTTGGTGTGGTGGTCGAACACCGCCAGATAGTGGTGCGCGTGCGACGCCATCCGGATCAGATCGGCCATCGGGAGCACAGAACCGCCGCCGGTGACCGCCACCCCCGCACCTTTTTCCAACTCCTGCAGCGTCGTGGACACGATCACCGTGACCGGTAACCCGTGGTGGCGGCCGAGCTGTCCAGACATCAGC
>Ga0247757_10000467_pt1 | contig 33351 bp, 33 predicted proteins | sample UWRJL126311R4_FD_180929 | JGI IMG/M metagenome (GOLD analysis project Ga0247757, IMG submission 180929) | Plant litter microbial communities from Arlington Agricultural Research Station in Wisconsin, United States - UWRJ-L126-311R-4 | ecosystem: Environmental > Terrestrial > Plant litter >... | reverse complement strand
CGGTTTGCTATCCTTTTTTTTTTTTTTTTTGTCGGCCACAGAGCTGAAGCTAAACGCGCTTAACATAGCCCCCTCTCCCCCGAGGACCCTCATCTCAAGATCTTGTCTCCACCTACCTTATATCGAAGTGATTAGCCGACAGACTTGAAGTAATGAGAGCATCAGCAGCAGTCATCAGGTCAGAAAATTTTGCAGAGTCAGCGGTGGGCAGACGGTACAAGAGCTGTGTTGAGGAGGGTGCGCCCTGATAGTAATATAGATGAAGCTGGCTGATGAGGGTTTGGGTGTTGGGATCTGTGTTGCTTTCGAGATAGGTAGTACAGTTGAGGATGAGGGTCTAGAGATAGGGGCACAGACATTTTTGAATAGTCTAGAACAGGTGAGTACTGAGGGTTACAGATGTTACAGCTCGAGTCATCGTCAATTCTTTTAGTAGCTCACAGGGCCTTTTGAGCTTTTCTGAAGGCCCTCGTACATCTTTTTAAGCCGAACACATAAGTAAGCTATCGTAGATCCGAATTGAAGCACCTCAATACAAATTTTGAAGCCATTCAAGCGCTGAATCGCAAACTTATATGATGGGTTGGGTTCAGATTTGGGGCTGTAGAGGCCCTACGCCTGACCTTGACAATCAGTTGATCCAGTATATCTTGCCTGTATCATTTCTGCTGTCATTCCAATAATCATAAATTCGGTCCAACGTCGAGAGCTTATAAAAAATAAGTAAATTTTCCAATCGCCCGAAGTGGTGCGTTACCAAAAGAGGCCCGTTTATGGACATGTGCCGGAGCAATGATTACGTCTGGGCGTCAAGGCTACCATAGTTTGTGCCTGAGAATCCTACCTTGCAAGAACACTCTTCGCAATTTATGGCATGGAATATGCCTGTGTACGCAAACAGCCCTGATCCCCTCGGCCTTTCTGTCATACGCATTACACGGCATCCCAGCCACCCGCACGACATCTTTACCGATAGTGGGCAATAGCTTTTTCTGGGCATTCTAGGCGCCGTCATGGCACACAATGACCTTCCTAATAACGCGAAGAGCTATCCAGCGCAAAAATCTGTGCCGCTAGGACCTTATCATAAAAAGAAAATGCTATAAGAGTATGTCAATGCATGGAACGTGGCATAGTCATCGTGTGTGTGGAGGCTGAACGTGAGGATGCAATTTCTTACCCCACTCTTTGCGTCGCTTGCGCTGTTCGCATCCACCAGCAGCGCTCTCAACCTCACTGGCGATGTCCTCAATGGTGTACCCGTCATCTCGGCGCTCAATATCTCTGCTGTACCTGCACGAAAGGTCTCTAGATACTACCTCAGAGTTGGGGAACTCAATGGCGGGCATCCGGTGCACATTCCCGTCTTCGTTGCGCGTGGAACACCGGAGAGCCTGGAGAGCGGCAAGAAGCTGTCGCTTTCGGCTGCCATTCATGGCGACGAGCTAAATGGCGTTCGCGTAATGCAGCGCATTCTGGAGCAGCTCGAGGGTCAGGTATCGACGCTCAACGGCACAGGTGAGGCGCTGAATTGAAGCCAACTTAAGCCCGACTTTACTAACAATACAAGTCATTGGTATCCCAACTGTCAACCCAATGGGCATCTACCTGAACCAGCGAAACTATTTTACATCTGGTGCGAGCGGATGGTTCACCAACGTTAATCGTGTCTTCCCGGGCACCGCTGCATCAGAGGGCGGTAGCGGACCACAGCTTCTCGCCTATAACATCTGGAACGATGTCTGGGGCAACAAATCGCAAGTCGACGTCGGCATTGACCTGCGTACGTCAATTCGTCCAACCTCAATAATTGCTCTTCCTCACAAGATCCTATAGACACCCCCAGCTCCGGCGGTGAGACGTCCCTCTGGTGCTACGCCGATTTCCGCCTCCCCTACGTTGAACGCCTTGCGAAGCTGCTCCAGCCCGACACCCTCAAGATTGATCCTGGTGAGCCTGGTAGCATCGAAACGACCTTCGTTGACAATGGCATCCCCTCCATAACCGTTGAAATGGGTCTCGCTAAGGTCTGGAACGCGTCCCTTATTGATCGCGTTTACGACTTTGTCAACCGCGTCCTCGACGACCTGTATATCATTCCATCGAACCGATCCACACCTTACGAGCCCGACCTCAGCAATACTTACATCGCAAACACCTTCCACGACTCTGCGTCTACTTACGGTGGGTTTGTCGAGCAACTGGTACATGTGGACGAACCCGTGGCCAAGGGCCAGCCCATTGCGAACATCAGGAACGTGTTTGGAGACGTCCTTGAGAAGATTTATGCGCCCGCAGATGGAAGAATGTTTCAGAGTCCACGCGATCCAAGCATTGAGCCTGGAGGCAGCGCAGGACAGATTGCATACAACTCTACGGACCCCAAGTGCGCCGATGGGTGCATTCTTTGAAGCCGTTTACGAAAGCGTTAAATAATCTAGTAATATTCCCGAAGACACCTTTGATATCTTTACATGAATTTTTAGCCCTTGAGTGATGGTTTCTGCTCTCACTGACGTAACAGCCGTATCATAGTCTATACACATTTGATTCAACCTTTAGCAAGCCTGCTCTAACCATTTAATTCCTCAAACTAGGTCGGTCGCTGGTTTCGACACAATGATTGGACACCAAGTTCACAAGTGCATAGCTTCGTCTAGACCAGAAGTGCCTACAGGTAGTCTTTTGGCTTTGATCCTGCTTACAATTATGCCTTCAATATGCTGACGAAGATGCCTCCAATATCACTGGTTGAACAAAATGACATTGTTTCCAGACACACGGGCTGAATTTTTGCTTTGAGGAGCCGAGGCACAAACTGTGAACAATATATGATCTTTTTGTCGGAAAGGATCTTGCAAGTTAGGATGATACTGTTCACGGGCGCACCTACAGCCTCTCAACTAAGTACATGAGAGAGCGGATATCGACAGCCGTAAACGAACTTGGCCCGATTGTTGCCGCTAAAGGTTTATTTTACAGTCTTCAGTCACAATGTCGTTAATCCATTTGACATGTAACTCTTGGACTTTAATAGTCGGCTTCGCTTTAATGACCCTTGCATATTTAGCCCCCATTTGTCGCCTAAATGTCCAAATGTGTAACGGCTGGACATTGGCCTTAGATTCATCTACCAGTAAGAAGCCATCATATTTAAGGCGGGGCATTTTTAATTCGTTTGGAGCAGCACGTGCACTCACCCATTCTGTGCATGTGTGCACGGCCACGAGGTTTCACTCAGCCTATAGCAAGCAAACGGAGATTTGGAAATGGTCCATATGGAGTCCGTGCTAGTGGAAAGAGACCATACTGAAAGATTTGATGGGTCTAACTGTCCTGAGGATCCGCAAGTAGCCAGGTCTTTGCCTGGTGAATCAGCACAGCAGGGCAAATCTACTAGTCAACAACAAGTAAATGTTAAAAAGACACACAATACTGTGGGGGAATTAGGTACGTACCTTATAGACAACTAGAATCCTTCTGCACTCTGCCACGCCCACTTACCTCAGATCAGGTTCAATAAACCAACAGCCTTCCAGACCCTCAGAATCAAGGGCATCCCTAAAGTCCACATTAGTCTCTCCAGGGGTGTGCATCATGTACTTCTCGGTACTTCTCACGACGACAATCGCGGTGTTACTGGCACTGCTGCCCCACTCCAAGGCTGTCGACATTCCTGACCCAGCTCCCCATGACATGCCCTGGAAAGTAGCCCACAACCGCTCGTTCTTGGTCGATACATCACGCAAAGACCCCTACGATCCAACCGAAGACCAAAAGGTAGCATATTCAGTCTTTCTCCCAGTCCGTACGTGCTCCTCGACTGTCGATAATCTGTATATGCCCGACCGGACAGCCAAGGCTAGCAATCTGCAGTTCTTCGGCAGTGAGAACGCAAATGTGTTCGAGAAGCTGCACTTCAAAACCTGCAGCGGTGTCACCGACAAAATTCTTCTGGCAAAATTTCCTCTCATTTTCTTTGAACCTGCAGCAGGCACTACGAGGCTCCTATACAGTCAGCTGGCACGCCAGTTGAGTGCCAATGGTGCCATCGTCGTGACTGTCGACCACACATACGATGCTTCTGTCGTAGAGTTCGGAGATGGTTCTTTCACGACGAAGGCTGGGCGTTCTGGACTGGAATCGTTCGAAATCAACAAGCCTTGGGATAACGACATTGCGACGGCTGTACAAGCGCGCACAGATGATATCAATGCAGTTATCAAGGAGTTACAGCGTCTCGATACTTGGAAGAAGCTCTTCCCTGATATTGCTTTCGAAAACGAGCAGCTGAACACCGCGAAGATCCATATCGTTGGCCATGGGCTTGGTGGTACAGTTGCAACTTCTATGGCTGCTGAAGATCCTCGAGTCTATTGGGTCACCAATCTCTCAGGGTCTGTACCTCAAGTGGCCAACGATATTGAGAGCTACGTCGTCTTTTTCGGCCGTGAAAACTACTCCAGGAATGATGATCCCGCATGGGTCCAAGCCCAGAAGCACTTCACGGGTCTCTTCGCAGAGTGGACGTATAAAAAGGCTGATCAATTCGACTACAGCGACCTTCCTCTTGTTAGCCATCTGGTAGACCCTAAAAAGGAGGCCAAAGGCCTTGGAAAACCCTATGAAATCATGAAACAGGGTCCAGAATCAACTTTCAATTGTCTGAGCTGCTTCCTTGAGGCATATTTCAGGGATACGGTTCTCCCCTCATGGCCAATAGATCTCCCAGGAAAGGAGGGCAGGAATGAATTGTCCACTTGTATGCGCTACTTTACGCCTGCTATGCTTCCTTACCAGGCCTGACGGTTGCAAGTATTGATGGGACTAGCACCTTTGTAAAGGATTGGCATTTATCAGGTGGTTTTCCAAATAAGATTGCACGGTATCATTCAGGGATTTGTTATTGGGTATCCGCTGGGATTCAAAAATCAGCAAACGACGGTTGGTCCTATTCTGGGGTAGATTATAGCATAGTAGGCCAGCAGTCATATGCTAAACTATGACGTATATCCATGATGATTCAATCAATTACCATAATATACTTGGAGGAGTAGGTGTTGAATATTAAATTGTAGCACCTCTCGCCTCACAAGTTGTTTAAAACCTCATTTTTTGTGCTCGAAAACGACGTTTTTCGTCATATCGTATGTGGAGGCCACGAGAACAACTCTTAAGTCCTTATTGTAGCTTGATAAGTGTCCTTGGAATAATGTCTTGGTACTTCGAGTCGGCCTTCGACTCCATATTGAAGTAGAGCACAGTTGAACTTGCTATTTATCAATTCGCTTGGCCCTATTTGCCCCAATCCCGAGATCCTAGCAGAGGACTGCATGTCCTAGCGGCCATTAGTCACATATATACAACCAATCTTAGAAGCCTAGACGCACATAATGTTACCAGGCGGGGTTCAGATTTAGTGTTTCTCGCTGTAGGCGGTACCGATGAGTTGGTGAGTATTTTGGCAACTTGGATTCGCAGTGATTTAGATCTGATAACTCTTTGGAATCCCCGGCATTTCAGCTACAATGGGAAAGTCAGCGATATAAGACCACAAAGACGTCCATAAATCCGGATGATGCCATACGGTATCAAGCACATCTCTTTTGTAAGAACCTCCGATCTCATAGATCATCTTGAGAGGCAATTTCAAGATCACGAATGCGGCTCCTTTGCCACAGTGAGTTGAGAAGATGTAGGGTTCCTACAGTCTTAAGAAATTAATATTCCACTGATGGTGGTCACAAACTTGGTAAGCTTCATTCACCTGCTTTCAATATTTGATTGTAGAATGGTCAGCTCTGCTCAACTTCCCTGTAGGTGGCACAGATATATTCGCATAATGTTTCCTTCAATGCCATAAAGGCAGCCGATTTCCCCGCCTATCGCTGGAGGTCATTGTTCAGCGTTAATGCGGAGAGATGTACCTAGCTCTTAGAAAAGAGATGATCAGGGTAAAACAATAAAGATGCAAAACAGTTGCCGTACAACCGTTAAGTACATCGGCAAGGTGAAGCAATCTATGAGACGCTATTCAGATCACTAGTATAATATACCTTGTCTCACCTACCATGGAGCCATAATTTTGCTACGTTTGATGACGGTTCAATTATTCTGGGTACGATGGATTAAAGTTACTGTTGACAATCGGCTCCCCAAGTTGTCCCGAGTGGCGCGAGCAAAGCTGTGCCTGCTCTAGTCTCGTTGGAGAAATAGCGTCGCACGCACTAGGAAATCTCCATTGTCAAAAACCATGCTCATTCTTTAGCGCTCGCCCGACAGAAGGGCATAGTATTTCCTCATTTGTTTTATGACATTTTGATATGGTAAACCGCGTTTTGACTTACCCAACCATGATCTTCTACTGTTTGCCACTCGCATGTCGGACATCGAGTCTTCCTCACACTCGACTTGAGGCCGTATTTAGAGTGCAGTAGTTCCACACTACAGAGCGTAGCTCATGCTTATTCTCAGTAGATTTCACATGGCCTAGCAAGCTGATCCAGGGGATCTTGAAGACACTCGGCGTCCGGTTTTCGGCACTACAACCCTTTGAATCCATACTACGCAAGATCATACTACTTTAGATTAGGAATCGACGAAATCAGATCGCTAGATCGTCATATGAACGACACTAGTGACATGTCATCTCAATAAGCAGTCCAATGACCTTGTACCGGCTCAAGGAGGCCGTGCCTAAAATCCGTTTCGACGCTGAAATATATACGGAATTCTTTGGGACCTAAACAATCACTGGTAGAAACAGGATTTTTCGGCTCGAACATCCTGTCTATCTTTTCAGCTAAAGTACTAAGCCAGCGGTGGACATACTAACATCCAGAAACAATCTCACGATCGAGAATGGTGTATATAGCCATGGTTGTCCCCTCTACGCCCACAAAGCTTCTTGATCGTCCCTGTCTATCAAACGACCTGGCGATTAACCTTCAATTGTATCGCGCCAGATCCTAGAGGAGCTCTGGTTGAGAGCCTCTGCTTTTCTCATACCAAAATGTTATTTTTCCTCAGCAGGGCAGCGTTGCTTCTGACATTACTATATCCACTAGTGGCCTCTTCTACGATCAAGCAACACCCATCGCTTGGAATTCTTACGAAACACAAAAGAAATGTCCATCGAGCCAAGCGTGCATACATTTCTCGTGCCACCAATGACAGTGCATCCGTAGATGGTTCCGATACAGGAAGTACGTGTACGAACGGTCCTTTTTCGAGAAATTGCTGGGATGGGACTCTAGACATCAACACAGACATGGATATAACATGGCCTGATACTGGAAATACAGTCAAAGTGAGACAGTATGATCCATATGTAACATTCCCGCTAAACTTAGCAGTACATCTTTACGCTTACTGATGAAAAAATGGCGCCAGACGGCTATTACAAGGAGATGCAGGTCGTTAATGCGCAGTATCCTGGGCCAGTAAGTCGGGCTCTGGATTTTGGAGACGGCTATGCTGATTTGGTCTAGACTGTTGAAGCATATTGGGGAGATGATATTGAAATCACCGTGATAAACAAGCTTAGAAGCAATGGTACTGGCATTCATTGGCACGGTATTCGACAACTTTATACAAACGACATGGATGGCACGGGTGGCGTAACCGAGTGCCCCATACCACCAGGCGGAACAAGAGTTTATAAGTTCAAAGCTACACAGTACGGCACTTCATGGTGGCACAGCCACTATTCAATACAGTATGCTGCCGGCGTTGTTGGTCCAATTATAATCCACGGCCCGGCGACAGCCAATTATGATATAGATCTTGGAGCTCTGCCCTTTAGCGATTGGTTCCATGGAAATATGTGAGTTCTCCGAACACTTCTTGCCATAGTCTTACTTATCTTGTATCCCAGGTACTCAATCAATACGGCCACCCTCCATGCGAATGGGCCCCCGACCGCCGACAATCTCTTAGTCAACGGTTCGATGCCGTCTACATTTGGAGGAAATTACTCTATCACTCATCTCACCTCCGGAAAATCCCATCTCTTGCGTTTTGTGAATACTGGTATCAATAACTGGATAAACGTGGCACTTGACGGGCACCCATTCGAAGTCATTGCTGCTGATTTTGTACCAATTGTACCGTTCACGACAAATTCGCTCACTGTGGCTATTGGTATGTAATTATTCATACATTCCTACTTTGTCACAAAATCAATCGATTGAGCGACATTTGAGGTCCTTTCCATGCTGACCACTCTCAGGTCAACGCTATGATGTTATTATTCACGCGAACCAAAGTGTCGACAATTACTGGCTTCGCGTCAATACTGGCGGCGGATGTGATGGGCCCAATCTCAATGCCGAGCATCTTAAAACGATATTCCGCTACGAAGGTGCGCCAATCCTGGACCCTGTGTCCAATGCTACGGCTCCGCTGTCGCAGGGATGTCATGACATGCCAAACCTCGTTCCCTGGGTTCACACACAAGTCCCACAGGAAATACCGGAAGAGTTGACCGTCACCTTTACCAGATCGGCTGCTGATGGCAACTTGGTACAATGGTACATTGATGATTCGCCTATGCATGTAAACTTCAGTAAGCCCTCACTACAGCATGTTATTGAAGGAAACGACACTTTCGGTACGCTATCGAACGTATACAATGTTGGCGAGGCGGATAAGGTACGCTAGTCAGTCAACAATCCCACCTGTAACTGTACTGACGTTATGTAGTTTCAATACTGGGTAATTCAGCAGAATTCAAGCAACATCGCCGCCGTTCCACACCCTATACACCTTCACGGCCACGACTTCTACATACTCGATGCCCAAGATGGCGCTACATGGTCTGGCGATACCTCGCGCCTTCAAACGAACAATCCTACGCGCCGGGATACCGCGACATTGCCTGCTAGAGGCTATGTCGTGCTTGCATTTGAATCGGACAACCCAGGTGTGTGGCTAATGCATTGTCATATTCCTTTCCACACATCGCAAGGCTTCGGTGTCCAGTTTTCGGAACGAGGTCAGGATATTTTAGATGTTGTCGCACTGGAACAAGACTTCTCAGATGAATGTAGGTTGTGGGAAGAGTGGAGACAGAGTTATTACCCTGATGGCTTCCCAGATGGTGATGTGGGATTATGAGTCATTTTCTTTGCAGCCCTCTATTTATTTAATGACCAATATTTTTCTTGCTGTAATTTTCAAGCTTGGCGGGTCTAAAGTTGCCAAACTATTTTGAAATGGTGTTGCTGTACATGTGAGCTCAGAGGATTGGTAAATAGAGTATGGCAGCTGTTTTTAAGCTGAAAATACATCAGCTTATTAAAATTGTAATAAAATAATCGCATATTAACTCAATTATGCCGAGCTTTTTAAGAATGCGTATTATTGACTTGAAGCATCTGATCGACCACAAGGACAACAACTCAGCACCGTAGAGCGCTGACCCAAAGCATGCGAGCCGCATGATTAATGCATGATTAATGCGGATAAACGTTGAATCATAAAAGCCTCAGAATAACGAAACAGGTTGTAAGAGGGTTATTTTTACTGAAGTATTGTCACTCTCTTTCTTGTGCATGCTGCAGGGACACAGGCAGGCCGAAGAGGCGGTCGAAGTTTTGAAATTCAAAGTGTCACTTAGAAGCATAAGATACTTTGAATATTTGCGAGCTCACTTGACCCTGAGGATAACCGTAACATGTGGCAAGTTGAAGGCAAAAGTAGGGAGGTGCCAGGGCAACCTCAGCTGACCAATACGAGCTAATTGTCCGCACAGCCACTTTTGACTCAGCCTCGAGATTTCTACACGGCGAGCCTCAGACGACTTCGCCGCCCACCCCCACACCGAACCGCAACACTACCTATCCGCTCATCATGGCTTGGCCTTACCCATGAGCGGATCTGAAATTACGCCTTGCAGTTCACCCCATATCTGCCTACCCGATCTGGTAAATTCCACATCTTCAGCATGGCCGAAGATTCCTTGCTAGTGATGGCGCCTGCAGGCGACCTGATACTTTCGGTGAGCCAGGGCGAAGGCGAGCTGGAGTTCCGGTACCGTGTCGATTCGTCCGCCTTGAAGGCGAACTCGAGATACTTCGAGAATTTGTTGAGCGATCGATTCAACGAAGGGCAGCAACTCTCCGCAGCGCTCGCACAGCTCAATACCGAAGGGCAGTCAAGCTTCGCGGAGACCCCCATAGCCAAACTACCGCACATCTCTCTCGTAAACGTCGGTCGCATAGCGCTCTCGAAAACTTCGAATATACAAAACTTAGTAGCCGACTTCTTACGCGCTGTGCATGGGCTCGACCTTGCTGTCGCGACCCCTCCGGTCCCAAATCTTGCGAATCTTGCCGTCGTCGCTGATCGCTTCGATGCAGTGGAATGTCTTGCGCGATTTGTGCAGCGGAAGAAATACCTGCAAGTACTGGATGCTAAGACCAAAGGGAAGATTAGTAGTGGAATTACAGAAGAAAGGGTGCGGCAGAAATTATTTGTAGGCGTACTGTTCGACCATGCATCGTGGGTGACAAGATATTCGAAGTATCTAATAATGAAGGATTCGTCACAATGGCAACCAGGCGTTGAAGAGGACTTTTCGAAGGCATTGTGGTGGAACCTGCCGAATGGATTGGAGGGTTTGTACTCACGTGCTAGCCTTATATCTATGCTAATATTTGGCAGATGAACTGATAAAACGGAGAGAGTGTATTCTTGAAACTATTAACTCGCTGCAGTCACATTTCCTCAAACTATACACATCCGGAGAGCGCCAATGCAAGCTGGGCTACGATACCTCAATTCAGTGTGATTCTTTTCAACTTGGCGAGATGGTACGATTTTTCACGAGGCTGGGGACATTACGTTTACAGGGGACTATATACGATAGTACCGAACCAACTTGGTATACTGGCGACATCGAACGGCTTTTAGAATCACTCCGGCAGTGTTCATCATATCAAGTTGATCGAAACCACGCCCACTGCGGTCTACGGTCTAGGATGATACCCCTCCTTGACCTGGTCCAAAATCAGCTTTGTTTAGATACAGGTAGTTTAGACATTGGCCTTTGCCTAGACTGCTGGAAACACCATCGTGCCATGTATGCCTGGTTGTCTGCGAAGAGACCGGTGATATGGGCGCATCCAAAGTCCTTGACCGGTAGCATGGCCTTGCATACTCTCGGTAAGGACTTTAGAGGTCGTCAGAGGAGGCCGAGCAGTTGCCTTAATAGGCACGTGGTAGTCAGGGATATGTTCATGGCTACAGAACGGGATTGGACAAGTAGAGACACTTATTGAACGAATGAATAGGCAAAGGGCGTCATGACCATGTGTCTGTCATGCTTTTCAGACATGTGCATGGCTGCCTCCACGGCTAAGGGGATAGGGCTGAGAGGGACGAAGGACTAAGGACTAAGGACTAAGGACTAAGGACTATATGTAAGGACTAGGGACCAGCAGGACAAGGCAGCACGTGCCACACCCGCGTGTGCGTGGGGAACGGTCGTGTCCAGATCAAGATCTATGGCCCGGGCCCAGAAGAAGCTCTGGAAGCTGATGGCCGACCTAGTAGTAGTATTGCCTGCAGAGCTACATTACAGCTCGCCGCATGCGCCCTCGTTATCTCCGAGTATGAAGCGCTGTTATTGTAATTAGAGATGGTAGAGACAGTGATAGTGCAGCCCAGCTGGAATTCAACCTCTGTAGCTCTGGTGCAACTCATGCACACGCACTGCGGAGTTAGTCGTGCATATGCATAGTTCGTTCTCTATAGTGAAGCAGTTCGTAAGGCGTCCTGTGTATCGGCAAAAGTTATGTTGGTCGCAGCCATCTTCTAGTGTCGGCTATGTAAACAATCGGCTAGGGTTGGCTGCGCCACAACGCAACCATCCTAAGGCTCCGCCCTCCTAAGGCGAAGGCGCCCCAGGCTGTGCTCGGGGGTTTTCTTGATCGAATGTGAAAGCAGTTTCTGACCTCAAGGCATTTACAAGGCAGGATGCTGTTGTACAGCTTTTTGGGGGGCTCCACGACTATATATATGAATGGACAACCTGGACTATTGAATTCCACAGTACCACGTTGCAATAACAAACTAAGTCCCTCTGCAGTCCCGCGTTTGCTTTCCATCGCACATAATTCGCCAGGTCGCACCTGACTAAGTCACCATGACAGCGTCATTAAGTAGGCATTCATTTAGTGCCCAGCACCTCAACCTTCAAACCACCACACCACTCTTCCCGATCATAGAAGCACCAAGCAGGCGCTCGCAGACGAACATGTTTAACGGGTGGAAGAAGAAGCTTTCAAAGCTTAGCACAAATCCCCCAAGCACAAGCTCGTCCAATGAGCGGCAAACAACAAACAGATGGTCCTCTTCAGGTGGTTTTCCCGCACCTTCTCAACTCTCTGGCTATGTAGCGCCCCCAACACGCCGTCCAAGTAAGTTTGACTCATCAATAGCACCTTGTTCCCGACTGATATACTCAGGCGGCTCCATGAACCCTTTCACGAGAATGGGAGCTCCTAGTGATCCTCCGCCGGCATATACGCCCAACGACAGCAGCTCGGCACCAGCTCCCTTGCCACCTGTCACAACAGCTATAGATGATGACGAGTATTCATTTCTTCGACAATTTGACACTATCTTCCTCATCGACGACTCCGGCTCTATGGCGGGCAGCCGCTGGCGTCAAGTCGAAGAAGCCCTCAAGAAAATCGCGCCCATTTGCGCTGAACGCGATGAAGATGGTGTTGATGTCTGGTTCCTAAACAATAAAAAGATCTGCCAGTCGATCCGTACTGCTAGCGAAATCATAGAAATCTTCCAATCTACGAGCCCTGGTGGAGGCACCTACACCGGCAGCCGCTTACACCAGATCCTCAACCCATATCTTCGAAAGTATGAGCGCCACCCAGAAACCACCAAGCCCATCAACATTATTGTGATCACAGACGGTGACTCACACGATGACGTTCAAACACCTATCACAACTGCAGCGCAAAAACTGGACCGCTTAGACGCGCCGCCGTGGCAGGTCGGTATTCAGTTCTTCCAGGTGGGGAACGATGAGAATGCTAGGAGGATGCTGAAGGAGCTGGACGATGACCTAAGCGCCAATTCCGGAGATGCAAATATGCGTGATATGGTAGACACTGTGCCCTTCAAGGGGGAGAATGGCGGGGAGCTTACTCACTCGGGAATCCTCAAATGCGTGCTTGGGGCAGTAAACCGTCGGTTGGACCGGAATTCTAAGGAAATTCATCGCCCCAAACAAGGATCCATTTAGACGGAGTTGTGCATTGGGAAGGCCCGGGTCTGGCTTACTTATTGGCGTTTATGGTATGAGCAAATTGAATGGTGTGGGTCAATTGCTGGTTGCATTATGCATCGATACCCGGGATCTTATCATACGTTTGGGGACCAATGAACTAGACGAGAAGCTTGTTTCATTCCTGGCTGTGGGGTGTCTTTCTACATGCTTCAAAATACCCCTTTTCAGATGTGTTTCAAGTCCGGAAACATCACTATAGAGTAGAATTAGATTGCTATCAATCCCTTCCGAGTGTATTTCTTGATCCCTGAATGTGGAGTGATTTAATTTCTATGGCTGCATTAATGCTATATCAAAGTCAGCCTCGCGAGGCTGACTCTCACAGTATCGGGAAAGTAGCCAAACCGGCTTCCTTGTTAGGGCTTTATGCCCGTGGTACGTCAAGGATGTGCCATCATTCTTAGAGCAGCGGGCTTAATAAATCTTTAGGCTTGGTTTGGTTCAGCATCGTCGTATTTGTAAACGACTTTTGTACACAACTTTGTACGAAGTATAGGGTGCGGACGAGACTCTGTAAAACTCCTTTCCAATGAACTTAGATTCATTCTTTCTTGTCTTCTTGTTCTATAAAACCCTCTTCTGAAGGGTTTACATGTGACTTCTTCGCTTCTATGGGAGGCATGGAGGATCATAGGATCCATCCTTCGCTCGGCAGACACAATCTCGCTTGTTGGCCAGGCTGATTCCAACCTCATTATGCATGTGATATTGGTGTGGCATCTTTTCTAATCTAAACCGGAAACCCGTTCGTTTATACTTTGAAGGGCCCACACTCAATTCAATCGAACGCGGCGGGGGCTGAATCTACTCAACCCCCCACATTCATCGGCTTTCCTAGGTAAGATTCCGATAGAATCAATACAGAGGAATAGGCCATGCAGAAGGACATCATACGAACGACAGGACCTCACCGGAATTTGGCTTGTTCTTCACCCCTCACGCGATATGCACATAATTTTAGAACTAGGCGGCGCGAAAGGTGTGGGTCATCGACATCCTGGATTTAGTGACTACTGCTTTTTCGATACTACGGAAACGAATATCCAAGGCGCACTCACGCGGTGCCCTTGTTGGACGAAGTGGGGTAGCTTATGAGAAATGTGTGTGTGGAACACCAGTCAACGTTCGGCGTATGAGTTCAATATAGTAAACGAATATATGAAGATACTTTGTAGCCTCTGATCTTGCCTTGTTGTCTCATGAAAGCCCACCTTAAAAGATGGCGGCTACACGCAAGCCAGCTTATCAAATACTTGATGAACTTCAAGAATCAATGAATAAAGACTCATTGTATTCATACTACACGTGACTATCCTCTGTTTCGGATCCTCAAGATGAGACCAATAGGCCCTCTCGGATTCCCAACTCATGGATATCTCGTGCGAATTCGTCCAATTTCACCTTTTCCCGAGGTTTTTTAATTCTCCTAAGCTTACTCTCTCTACTAGTCAGGTCATGTATTCGAAGCTTCACCGCAATCCAACTTCACGTCTAAATCTTCTTGAATTGAGGTTATACATACAACTCCAAGATTCTTTCCGGGCCCAGAAGGTTTAGATATGCGCAGAAGTTGAAGATGATCTTACTTCTTAGAGCATCATTCTATCTACTTCATTTGTTTATTTGTTTTTGGTTAGACTATAAAAACCATAGTCTTGCTTGGTGTTTTATGAAGCAACTCTGGGGTATCCCAACAGTTAGTATCACGAACCATGTAGCGCAGCCTTTGTAGAACAACATAAAGCCGCTAAATGGCAAATTACAGGCGCTTAATCTTATAGCTGCATAACACTATTATTATAATCACAAGCACCCCGAAACGCTGAAAATAGAGTAAATGCACTCACAATAGCCACTTTGCGCCCAAGATAGCTGAGGATTTAACCCAGCTAATCTGATGCTTATCGAAGTCAGTCAACGGAGTTCCTTGACATGGAGAGATAGTTTGTCTTACCACAAGAAATAAACCAGGATGCACTAGGGGTCCATGAGGATTTAAAGAAGCCCCTTGGGTTATAACGATAGTGAAGACGGCTGTCATTATTGTGGACTCCATATATGCAATAAGGACGCCAATATATAAGCTGCATTTAGTGGGATAGCAAAGAGCAAAGATCATTACCTGATATACACCAATACTAAAATATGTATGCGCCATTCAGTCACAATTTGTTCTTCTTGGCCGACAAAGTTGGTCTGTATGTTTTTAGATGCTAACTTTAAAAGTTTTCCGCCCTTATATATTAGAGACACAGTTTGGATAGCGTCTTTTGAGTGCATTAATACGAAGTTGAATAATTGTATGAAAGAATCATAGATTTGAATGATAGGGGAGGAAAGATGGAAACCTTCATAGTTCTGTTCTAGATTTTTGTGGATGGATGATATCTATCACTGTGGTCCTTTCCATTTCATATCACGTTTTCTTCGCATAATATAGTTTGGTCGCTTCATAGTGGACCCGCTGCAGCATAGAACATGATGAGACATGTAGAAAGTTCATGAGTCAATGTCGGAGCGACTTAGAGGCTGTGTAGGAAGCTGTAGTATTGAGTCGTTAGCAAAAGTAAGAAATACACCATGTTCCGGAGCATCCAAGGGGACTCTCAACCACAAGGAACCCGCGCGTGGGCATGGCGCATATGTTGTGCAGGTCAACCGGAGCTGGAGTACAGAGTATTCAGTACACAATGCGCTGTCACCTTGGAATGGTAAATCGATTCTAGATTCAACAAGGTTCATATGTTATGCTCATCCTAAAAAGGAAGCTGACGACGAGGAAGGAGTCGCTCGCTCTCGCTAAGATGCAGAGCACTGATTCCAAAGACCACCGCTCCGCGTAAAGCTCTGACTCTTTACAAACTTGCTCAATGTGCACCTTCCATATTTATCACCGTCACAAAACTCGAGCGGCATGACGCGATCATTTACAATGATTCGTACATATTCCTCCTCGACCTTTTTGCACACGAGCTTCTCTACGTATATACGTGCGGCGAACGGTACCGTCCATGCAGCCGAATATCCGTTTGTCTGTTTGGTGCTCTCAATAGTTGTATTCGACAAAGGTCGGGTTTTATTGTAGACGCCTAGCGCAGCGAGCACTCCAGCCATGTCATTGTCGTGGCTGAAATCGGCGTAAACATTGCGGTCGAGCGGGAAAGTGGCAGGATTCGCGTCCAGCGTAGTGTTGATACTTCCCACCGCTTCAACAGGGGTCTCTGTCAATCTGGCTAAGAGCTCACTGACATATCCAATACCTTGGGTTGGACCAAGTGGATTACCATTTCCATAACCATACCACTTGCCCAAACTCTCGTAGTAGTCGTACTGATGCCATTCGTCTTCGGTGAATAGATGGCAGAAGTCAGATATCTGTGCGGTCGATGATGCTAGTGTATTGAAAGGGCACATATCCATCAGATAGATGATCTCACTCGTGGTCAGGTTCGTGCCAAGCTTGCCGTTGACGCGGGCCTGGATAGGTGGAGCAAACTTGGCTAACCAAACCTTCTGAGCATCATCGCCAATATCCGACAAGGGGCCATCCTCGAAGTTGGCACAGTTCTCATGGGAGAGAGTGTTGTTGACCCCAGCTGCCTCTGGAATGCTTACATCAATGGTGCCTGGCGTGGACTGATGTGCAGCCAGGGCATATCCCTGAAGCCATTTATTCGCAGACTCGATCACACGAGCCTGACCCGACGAGCGTACAAACGGCGTCTTGTTCTTCAAAAACTTCTTATATCTCCTGTAGAAATGGGTACCTGAATTGACCATTTCCTGTCGCCCTGCATCGGTCAGGAGATCGGCTCCAAGATTGTACTCGTAGTCCTTCAGAAAGGCAAATTCGCCCGGATATGCCTTGCTCGTGTTCTGGATCAAGCCAATAGTCGCTCCGTACGCGATCGACTTGCTCATGGTAGGGTCACGGCCACCGTGGCGTGAGAGGACCGACGCGAAGCTCACGGAGCATCCCTCAGGAGGGTCAACGTTGATTTCAGACGGAACTGAGAACCAGAGAGAGTACTGGCCCCAAAAATGGCTGATTTTGGGGCTGCAGCGGTAGCCATGGTCGATGTCGTCGCAGGACTTGTTCTGAGTGGGGGCGCCGAGTGACCTTGGGAGGATCAACGAAATGAATAAAAAGGCCGCAGCGAAGCGGAATAGCATACCTGACGAGGCCATAGAGACTGAAAAGGGTGGCGAGAACTACAAAGAAGAGGGTGATGTGCCGCACAGCTGTTGAGCTTCTTCTTCGCTGCTTCGATGAAGCAGGCTCCTTCTCGTTCAGCGGAAGCAGGCTATACTCATGCGAGGCCCCTCCTTTTATCCTTTTCCAGAGATGGGCCATGGCGCAAGCGATGCGATGTGCTGTTGACTTGCAGGCCTCGGAGGAGACAATTCACGGATTGGTACGAAAAGCGGCAGGGATATGCATGCTTCCGCAAGATCTAGCGACTTGGCCCATCAATAGAAGACCAGGCAAGCTACACGTGCAACGAGCTTATAGAACTACGTCCACGCCGCGGAAATAAGAAGACGAATCGAAGGTGCGGATGGAGGAGGGTGCATGCCCCGGAGACGGGCCCATTGTGGCACTCCTTGCCGAGGCCTGACACGTGCCAAGGCAATTCCTGGTCGCTGTCAAACACCTTCCGAGTTAATAATATCTTATCACAGAAATGCCATTCCCGAGAATGTCAACATATAGCACGAATCATCGAGTATGCGGTGTACATCTAATGCCGCCAAAAGAAAGAGCTTGCAACGATTGCCTTTATATAGCGAAACACCTTTCAAAGGCCGCGTGGCAGCGGACCCCTATGCTTTTCGAGTAATAGCTGGACGTTCGATACAGGTTCACCATATTTTCTCAGGCTCCAGGACGTATGAAAGTCAGTCTACATTGGCATCCTGAAGACATACATACCATACATGGTTGATATACCCAGCAGTGCTATGTCGCGAAGTTCTTTACAATAGCGCTGAGACCACTACTCCTTACCATACGCAAGGATACTAAACAGGAACAGTACAGGAAGCACATGAGATTTGCATTCTGCACTCAAGATGCACACTGGCGGAAGAAAGCTGGCAGGCTGTTGCAATTGCCATCTCCGAAAAGGTTGGCAACTACTCCGCCGAACGTGATTGGTCTCGTATTGTGGTATAATGGACAGTGGCAGTCACATTGATCGACGACCTGCTACTGCATTGCAAAAGAGCTCAAAACGTACATCACCGAGCCGCGGGGAAATTCCAATGAGGTGGATTCAAGTCTCCAAATATATAACACGCTGGACGAAGATGTCCTGACTGGTGGTCAGGCGACTTGTAACGCATTGAGTCAGGGTTCCAGGCGGTCGTAATTTATCAAATTTTTCTGGTTGATGTCTGGCTGATAGGAGTGGAACGATTCAGGGTTTGGCGACGGGCGCCAGTAGCTATCCAAAGTATTGGGACTACACAAAGGACAGGTGCAGGATTTGCTTCCTTTGGGTTGACGAAGAGGCTGAATGAAGTGCTAATAGGGATTTCTCGAGCCAATCTACGCTTCTGCTCTTCATTGCGTGTCTTCTCCACTAAAGAAATCGTTCGCTTCAAGCCCGATTTGTAACATTTTGATGGGCTTATGATTCCTCGGCGGATCGTGAAGGTCGTTATTGGCGGCCATTTCAAACTGCCTAATCAGGAAAGCTAGGTGCACGTCGAATGCTGTTGCGAAGGATGTGGCTTTTACGTAAGCGAAGCCGCATCCATGATTGAACTCCCGACCAGCCTCCAACGCGACGTACTTGATCCACGCGGAAAACTTCTTATCATCGCTCTTAACAAACCCGAGTACTCCGTCCTTAAGGCTCGAGCCACTTCCTGACTAGGCGCTCTGCGCTCGAATCATGTTCCCAACATGAGCAGTCGCTCCGCCGGATATCGCCTCCTGGCGACCTCGGATTCATGGGCCCATCCTTCATCTGCCTCCGCCGAGAGATGTGACTCCGAAAGGCGTAGTGACGAGATTGGTGAGCCGGGCACAGGCTCAAGGTCTTCCCACGATACTGACGATAAGGTGAGTACTCGGGGGCTCTGTTACACTTCACGCTGTCTCTATCTCTGCATGGGCGTGGCCCGGTCATTATATCTCCCATCTAGCGTCATGGCTGGGTACCGATTCCCGGCCGGCTCTTGCTAAGCTTTGGCTTCCGGGGAATTCCAGAAAGCTTACCACGCTAGACTTCCCAATGGGGAATGTCCACACGGCGATCAGTGAGCCTTGATGACGTTTGGGCATTTGAAGCAGAAACCCTTTCTCCACACGGTCCCCCGCGTGTCACTTTCCGCCGTTAGTAACTCTTATCGCGCCCTAGACGCTGAGAGACCCCCGACTTGTGCATCCTCTTTTATATTTAGTTTCGTCGGATGTCTCTTTGCTGTTCTAGAAAACACGTCTGACAATGGGTCCTCGCGAACAGAGCAATGCGGACGAACTGCAATTGGCTGCCCTCGGGCACAAGGGAGAAATGCAGCGGAGATTCTCTCCGCTTGCTATGCTCGGGCTGGCATTCGCCATTCTGAACTCTTGGACAGCCCTATCCGCATCGTTGTCTCTTGCCCTTCCATCCGGAGGCTCCACCAGTGTCATTTGGGGCCTGGTCACGGCAGGCATATGCAATTTATGCTTGGCCGCATCACTTTCCGAGTTTCTTTCTGCATACCCGACTGCTGGTGGCCAGTAAGTCATTGTCTTAACAAACCACAACAAAGGCTAACTATTCAGATACCATTGGGTGGCCGTCATCTCCTGGAAGCGATATGTCCCTCTTCTCTCCTGGATCACTGGATGGATCAATGTATCCGGATGGATAGCCCTGGTCGCTTCTGGGGGGCTTCTTGGTTCTCAGCTCATCGTTGGCGCGATTTCGATGTATACGCCTGACTATCATCCGCAACGTTGGCATCAGTTTCTCATCTACATTGGGTATACCATCACGGCATTTCTAATCAATGCCTTTATGAACGATCTTTTACCTTATATCAACAAAGGTGCCATAACATGGTCTATCGCTGGCTTCATTGTCATCTCGATCACCGTTTTGGCTTGTGCGTCCCCGCATTATGCTTCGGGAGATTTTGTATTCCGATCATTTATAAATGAAACGGGCTGGCCTGACGGTATTGCCTGGTTGCTTGGTCTATTACAAGGTGTGTGGACCCTCTATAGGTTAGCAAATCGGAATATGGCTCACATATCTTTCAGGTGGCCTTGGATTGACAGGCTACGACGCGGTCGCGCATATGATTGAGGAAATCCCCGACGCATCCATCGAAGGGCCTAAGATTATGATCTATTGCGTGGCTATTGGTACCTGCACGGGCTTTATCTTCCTCACTTGCCTTCTCTTCGTTTCTGGTGGCAACACAGAAGCAATTATCAACTCACCTCTTGGGCCCCTCTTGTACATTTTACACAACGCTACAAAGAGCCGCGCCGGCTCTATGTGCCTGTTGATGTTCCCATTGGTCTGCCTTCTCTTTGCCACCACATCAATCATGACAACCTCTTCGCGCATGACATACGCATTCGCACGCGATGGAGGCCTGCCAGCTTCTAAGTTCTTTGCGAAGATCCATCAACGGCTAGGTCAACCGCTGAATGCGTTGATATTGTCGACCATCTTAACCATTATCTTTGGATGCATTTTCTTAGGTTCCAGCAGCGCTTTTAACGCCATCATCTCCGCATCCGTTGTAGCTCTCGGTGTCAGCTATGCGATACCGGTGGCGATCAACTGCCTGCGAGGGCGGAAGATGCTTCCAGACCGTGCTTTTACGCTGCCGCCCTGGTTTGGCTGGTTCGCGAACTTACTAGGCATCGCCTACGTCATTGTAACGACAGTGCTCTTTGTGTTCCCTCCCGAGCTTCCCGTGACTGCAAGCAACATGAGTATGCCTGCTCTTCGTGTTCAAGCGCGTTAACGACTGACTCATTCTCAGATTACTGCATTGTGGCATTTGCGATTATTATTGTGATCAGCACTATCCAGTGGTTTGTCGACGGTAGAAAGAACTTTACGGGGCCGCGTGTCGATATGGGATTGGAGGTCCTCGAAGCTGTGCAAGGACAGCAAACCAGTGTTGATAGTGACCGCGGGAAGAAGGAGCTCGAAGAAGACGCGCACATGTAGACGCAGCCTACGAAATTTTCTTGTCAATAGCATCGAAAGTTACCCCAGTGGAAACGCCCGAACTTTACCTTTCTGACAGCAGCGCATCCAAGTTCTTGTGGGGCTGATGAACCCAAGGAGAGCCGACCTCTCACTTCTATTAAAGGCCCGGAAATGTTTTAAAACCCGCTTCCCAGATGTAATTTTTTGTTGCTTGCGAGAGAGAATTATGCTGATGTTTAGTCATGCTCGAGTTGTCCGGCCTTAGGACTCGTGGTACCCCGGCTACCCAGCGCCATGCACGCTAGACTTGCGCGCCATATCCGGACATTTGATTCGCTTCTGTTTTGGCAATTTTTAAGATTTGATGTCGAGCGCGTGAGCCGATACACCTTCATCAAAGTGTAACCAGGCCGGATTGCTCGGGTGCTTTAAACGGAGTAGTGCGACATCATCTCGCACGAACACCCTGTGGGAGAGTCCCGAGGCCTGGATGCAAAGCTGCTCGTGACAACAGTAGAATCGCCCCGTCCGTATCTCTGCGACGAAACCAACATAGCAGCAAGGTGTTGAACAGTAGCCAAGGGTCCGACCCGAGAAGCCGCCCCACGACCTCCCGACAGCACCCACACGCACTTCCGACCTCGTCGGCACCCACGTCCGTTCAGCCTTGCACACACGAGATCTCTCTCCATATGCCATGCCCTCCGGTCCCAAGAGTCGGACCTCCGTTCTTCTGGCCCACCTCTATTCGCGGTGTTTCCTGCGACACGAACTTAGCGAGCGATGGCAGGGATTCGCCAAGGGCACGGAAGTCCGTCTGGTTGGCCATCTGACATCATTTGCCAGCCGGCCCACGCCAGGCGGGCCCTGATTGGCCGGAGATTTGCATGCTGTGCCCGTGGTGAGGAGCAAGCGTGCTGAGAGGTGCCTGTGCCCTTAACGGAGTTTCTTTCTGCGCGACGGAGACTTGATGTGGTGCTGTAGGAGATTTTTTGACTTGATGAGAGTGCGGTGGGCTGTGCTGTGCTACCGTGTCGAGGGGTCAAGGGGACTGCGTATATACAAGGACGGGACGCGGGAGGTTTATGCAGCTAGGAAATATCGCGAGGATACGAAATCGGGCTTTTCACTTTCTTTGATTAATTGGCATCGGAGCTGCTGCTGGTGTTGCGGGCAAGTCACTTTTTGCTCGTGTCTCCCTTTGGATACGATGCTAATTCAGCGATAGCTTTTCATTCATTAGACCACAGTCGTTACCTCCTGGAGAGCTACACTCATTATCGTCGATTTTCAGAGCGTCATTTGGTTCATCAATCCGTCGTAACTCGGTTGTGCACGTACACACAAATATTAATCACAATGGCGCGCCTCGATTCCTGGATCAAAACCAGAGTCCTCGCCTTTGTCAAGCCCCGCCATCATAAGAAACTCACGACAAGAGACATCACTATCAGCAAGCCAATACCTTCTTCGCTACATCACTGGTCTCCTGTTATGCGATCTCAAAAATACGCCTCTGCCTCCGCTGAAGACCTTCTCGGCAGCCCCAGCTCTTCTACCAGCAGCGAAGTTTCCACTCCCAGTCTTTCTCACTCCCGCGACTCGAGCGACAGCAGCGGCATAACCATCGTCGTCCACTCGCCGCCCCCATCCACCCCTCCACCTAACTTCTTCCCTCACGAACTACCACTCCCAACGCGCGCTATGTGGGATGAGGCCCCCGTCGGCCTTGCGATCGGCGCACCTACCCACTGGGCACCACTCCCACGTCCTCAAAAGAAAACGCAGGCGCCCCCAGAAGTCGTAGTGCCCAGCTCTCCACCGATTCTCTTCTCCGAAACACCGAGCCCCACAAGCTACTTCAAGACAGCATTCGAGATCGATGTTTCGGATCTGATGGGCGCCGAGGGCGTCTTTGGAGAGTGGGAAGTCACCGATGTCAGAGGGACCATCCGGAAGAGCAAGAGCATGGGAGGATTCCATTTGAGCGAGTACAATAGGATCTGAGAAGGAGACGATAAGTGAGATACTATCGTACACACATTCAGCTTTCTCTCTCAGGGACTCTGGCGTTCTTTGCTGGACGGAGCGCTGGGTCATCTTTTTTTGGCATGGGTGCGTTGGGCGGAGAGAGTCTTTTGATTCTTATATCTTTCTGCATTGATTGGTTGGTTTGTTATACCCTTTCCCCTTTTCTTTTCCTTTACTGCCACTCCTTTACGTCCTTTTTTCAACTTACGCTCTTTTACCTTACTTTCTAGTGTATATACGCCTTTTCTTTGTTTTTGCTCTCGCTTTTTCCTTTTTACGGACGCACAAACGACCGACACGCTCATTGAACCTTTAGTTCTTGTACATAGATAGACTCCCTCTCCTCTATTTCCTCTTCTTCACTTTAGATAGTTTTTTTATTCGTCTGATTGTAAATAGTTTACCTCTGGTGTTTATATCATTTGCTCATGCTGCTTTTTATCTTGTTCTCAATTTCGAAGTGCATACTCAATATGGTGTGATCGGAATGTGAAATCCTGCATATTGAATCTGGGATTGATGATTATTATGATGGGTCTTCATAGTCACCTAAGCTCAATATGAGGACAAAAAGAAAAAGACATCCTATGGGTGGAGCACCCATCTACATAAACAGACTGCTTACGCCAACCCCTTGCGCACCGCTGCCTCTAGTACCTCGATCATATCTTGGAGCCTATCCAAAGTAGGTTCAATAAAACACTGCCCCTTCTTCCACTTAAAGAAAGGGCCACTCTTCCTGAACATATATTCTGTCGTCCTCTCATCCCAAAGCTCCTTGCACTCCACCAACTCCTTGGTGATGAAATCATTCTGGCTAGGAGCGCTCTTAGCAGCCATCGTCGCAGCCTTGTGAGCCATAGCATTCCCCTCATTCGCCTCCATATGCGCCTTCACCCAAGCAATAATCACCTTCACCCCTAATTCCTCCAACCTCGCCGTCTCTTCATAAATCCGCTCCAGAGCCCAATCCTCTTCCCCATCCACCTGCGCCGGCCCGAGCGCCTCATCCATACTGTGACCCGGAAGCAGCCTCACAACCCGCGCGCTGTCCGTAAATACGACCACGTAATCCAGGTCCCCGTAGTCGCCGTCTTCCTGGTGCATCCGCGCCATCTCGAGCGCCATCTTGACGGCGTAGAGCTCCGCGTCGTCGATGCTCGCGATGTTGCGCTCAAAGGCGATCGCCTCGCCCTCCCACTCGTGCTTCTTCTCGACGTCGTCGCCGTCGCCGGCCTTGTCGTTCTGGTACACCACCGCCGAGGCGGTGACGCCTGCCATCGGGCCGCGGGTTATGCGGGACCCGTCGGTGAAGTAGATTTTGCCTCTTTGGGCCCAGGTGATGAGGCCGCGCCGGACGAATTGCTGGACCTCCTCATTTCCAGTCGTGTTGGTGCAGAGGACGCCGGGAAAGCGCCGTCCGGAAGTGATTTCGTCGTAGATCGCGGAGACCCGCGACCCGTGCTCGCTTTGGAGCTTGTTGATGAGGGAATTGGCTTCGGAGCGGAGGTTGGAGATCTCTTCAAATACCATCGTGATGGTGGATCGGTTGTTGTATGGTGGGTGGTGCTTGGTGGTTCGAGGTGTTTCCAGTAGTCTGTGCTGGGAGTGCAATTTTATCTTCGTGTGTGTAATTTGAGAACGGTGAATGACAATAAACGAGGCATGGATTTTTGTTCAATCATTTTGATTGAGCAACAGTTCTCCAAATGAAATTACCTATCCTTTTTCATTCTAGATGGCTTCTTCAACACCTACGGAAGCCTTCACGCAGCATTGTAGCAGTGCTGGAAGAAAAAATCTATACGGCCGTGGAGGGGCTCGCACCACCGTCATACGAAGCCTGACGTACAATATGCAAACGCCTTGAAACTCTCTTTGGAGAGTTTTTATCATGGTAGGGGAAGGATATCTTATCAGTAGGAAGGGATTTTAAAACAGTTCCATGTAGTAAGCCGACGAGGTTAAAAAACCTTGAGAATGCCTTCAGAGCGCCCACGAATCGAAGAACTTGAGTTCGATATTGAAGACACCAGATAATCATTACAAGTTAACCTTTCTGCATGCTTTCTATCTAAACCCTCAAAGACCCAACGCCAAATGCATACAAGCACGCTAGATATCCCCCGCATACGGTCGGCCCATCGCCTTATGCGCCCCATGGAACCCGAAACTCATCGGCCCATCCATTTGTGCCCTCCCCACCTCCGTCAAATCCTTCGCATTAAGGACTAGTAGATAACTCTTCTCCGCCACCCCATCCAGCACCACTGTCAACAGCACACCGTCGTCTTCTTCTGTGCCCTCGGGATCAGCGATGAAGATGGGCTCGCCTGGCGTATGCGCCTCGTGGTCCCAGAAGATAGCTGTCTGTGTGCTGTTGTCGAACTTAACGATACCATCCATGAAGCTGGACTTCAGGCGGTCAACGGTACCGTACGTGAAGCGGTGCTTGTGCGTAAGATATTTGGGATTGATGGTAGGCAGTTCCATGGAGATCATGGGATCTGCTTTGAAGATGAGTTCGGCGGGCTGCATGTGCGGTGGTCGTGCTGCGTTGACGCTCGGCAGCCGGAATTGAGAGCAGCGGGGGAGACACGAGAGAGATTTCTTCTCAGCATTTTTTTTCATGAGATTGTCGTAGTAGAAGGTGTGCATGACGTCGGTGTTCTCGTACAGTGAGAGTTCACACACGATATCTGTTTCGCTGGGGTCGCTTGGTGAGGGCTGGTCCCAGGCGTTGATGGTGTGGAAGCAGAAGAAGGGTTCGGATTCGTAGGTTGCGACTAGCCCCTTGCCATTGCGATCGACTACGTACCATGTCGCCTTTTGGGAGCGGTCGAAAGGAGATATTGAGTCGAGAATATTTTTATTGTAGAGAAGCGAAATTCCATTCCAAGACATATGGCTGTTCCATACACATAAGACAACGTATTTCTCTGTAAGAAACATGGAATGAAGGTATGCCGGTTTCCCAGGAAATGTTGCGAGGATTTCAGTGTTTCCGGTCTGCAGAGACGTGCGGAACACGCGGTATATGGACTTGGATTTGAACTCAAGGTTGAAGTTGAAGAGGTCACCAGTTTTTGGATCAGTCTTTGCATGCGCGGCTGAAAATGGGCCCTTCAGGGCGGGATGGAGCTTCACCTGGGTTGTCACACCCCGTGGCTCCAGTGTTTCTGGATCGACCTTCATCAGTAACGTAGCGTCCGTTTTCGTGTGCAATGTCTCGATGCCGTTTGAATGGTTGCTAAGCAATGGCCTCTCTCCACCTGTGGAATAACCACCTCCTGGCATGTTCACTGACAGTGTTACGCCAATGTTGTCGGAACCTTTATTCGCGGATTTGAACATGCTCGTTACCTTTTGGAAATAACTCTCGCATAGATCTTTTTTCCTACCAAAAGTAAACCCATCGAGCTTGCCCGTCTTCTTCACTTCCTCCAACATATTGTCAACTAAGCGCCTAGAGTTGTAGGTAACCTTTGGCGACTTGCTTTCTCCTAGAAAGCTGATCTCAAAGCGGTGAACTGGAAGGAGCAAGATATCAGTACGTATGTTGGAAGGCTGTCAGGCGCAAGCAACTCACCACATGACAGGCCATCAAACCAGTGACTTGCTTCCCAGATTTTACCTTGGTCTGTTGGCACTTTGAACCCTAGTGGGCCGGTTCTATAGAGTACGCCCGCTACATAATTTGGAATTATGCCATGAACTGTAAGTTCAACGGGTTTGTGTACTTCGTAATCGTTGTCAAACTACAATGATCAGCTCAAGAATATGATGTAAAGTAGAGGGAGACTATACCCCTGCTTTGTTGGGCCACGTATCCATTCTGCTCAATGTCGCTTGATGTCGAAATTGGGCCGACGAAGGAAAGTGAGTTGTTAAGCGTAATGATAAATGCAATTGAGTCGGTCAGAAGATGTTGATCATACAAGTTCAAATACCTTTAATGTATGGAGGTTTGAGTGTGCTGATATTGCATGTGGTGTTCTGGACGAGACAAGGAATGAACAGGGTGATATATACGAGACGCGAAACGGACGTAAACCCATCTGTGGAACAAAGTCACCCCGCAAAGCCAACACCCGTAAAATTCGGAGACACGCTAGACTTTTGAGCTCCGCGAAGAAGAACCGAGAATGCGGCTTGATGGCCAAGCGGCGTATTCGGTTCGGCCGATCGCGTGCAGGCGAATGCGAATTGTAGCCATGAGCGAATGACATGCCGTCGCGATGGCTAAACGCTTTGGTGACGACTCGACCTTCGTATTAGAGAGCGAAGCTAACTCGGAGACGGTCACCCAGGGCTGGTTGCCCGTGCAGATGGTTACGGCCGCAAAGTCCTTGGCAACGTGGAATTTCGCCGACTGCGACACTACATATTTGAGACCTTGGGCCGCGAATACCGAGCTCTTGGACGATGGAGCTCTGCACGTAAGCATTTTTGAGGATGCGAAGAAGCCAGGGAAAATCGACAGTGATGGCTGCGATACTCTCAAGGCTGGTCGCAGATGGACCAATCCCCGCTGAAGAGGCTGCGGCTTGGCTCAGCCCCCTTACCTTCCTCAGCTTCTTCATACCTTAATCAATATCAGTTGCCATCCTACCAATACCTGGCCTGATAGTTCTATCTAGATGCGCCTTCTTAATACTCGGTTGCTCACCCTGCAATGGTTTGGTGGTACTGAGAAGCCGCCCTACGCCATCCTGTCACACACATGGATGACAGAAGAGATCGTATTCCAAGACTTTGTCGATGGTTGCATCAAGGATGAGAGTGTTCGTTACAAGAAAGCCTTAGCCAAGGTGCATGGAGCATGCAAACAAGCGGCGGCCGACAACTATGCCTGGATATGGATCGACAGCGTGTGCATCGACAAGTCGTCTTCTGCCGAGCTGCAAGAGGCTATCAATTCTATGTGGATGTGGTACAAGAGTGCCTGCGTATGTTACGCCTATCTCGAAGATGTCAAAGAAGAAGAGACCGGATGGGAGACTCTGGAGGTTCAATACAGTCGATGGTTTACCAGAGGCTGGACATTGCAGGAATTAATTGCCCCAACCTATTTGATATTCTTCAACGTAGACTGGAAGCCCATTGGGACTAAACTGCGGCGAATAAACGAAATCCATAAGGCGACGGGAATTCCAACTGAGGCCTTGGAAACGGGCGACATGGAACAGCACAATGCTGCTGAGATAATGTCCTGGGCAGCACATAGACAGGTCTCGCGCGAAGAAGATATGGCATACTGTCTCATGGGCCTGTTCGATATCAATATGCCCATGTTGTACGGCGAGGGTGGATCCAAAGCTTTCCTTCGCTTGCAAGAAGCCGTTTACAAATCATGGGCCGACGACACGTTATTTCTTTGGATGTACACGCCTTCGAAAGAATTACCAGCCTTACTGGCCGAGAACCCAAACCAGTTCTGTCGAGCTTGGCCCTGTACACGTTGCGGCCGACGCCCCGGATACCGATGTTTTCCTATGGATATACCTTATAAGGCAATTCAGCCGATTCCGCGCTCTGTAACTATCTACCAAGACTACCGCCCTAGGCAGGAGCTTTCCTTGCAGAGGTGGGGAGTCCGAGCAAATATGGTGATAGTAAATCTGGTCAAGGCCTCCCAGTTGGGTCTTCTCAAAAGCCGCAACGTAGTTGATTGTGGATCCGAAGGAATACCAGAAGGATTCAAGATTCCTCAAGCGTCTGTAGTTGTCGTGCTGGATGTTGTGGATCTCAGGGGGCGCTTTTTCTGTTTCGACATGGGCCCTGGACGTGTCATGCATATGTTCCAGCGGATACCCACGTTAAGGCTGATTCCACTGCAACGAGAGGCACTCCCAGACGGATTACCTGTTGAAATATACACGCCGGTACCTGGAAATCGTGGTTGCATGTGCAGTATCCAACTCCAATCGGAGCAATTCAAGTGTCATCGTTGGGAATATCAGATCAAGGGGACCAGATTTCTGCGCTACCGAGATTCTATCTCCATAGACAGCGATGAAGCTTCCCCTGATTTCTCTTTGGAAGTCTATGATCAATTTAACCCTGATTGTCGCGTCATCGTGGGACTGGTTCACAAAGGGTTGCAGTTTGGCAGCTTCAGAATTACTTCTGTGCAAGTCCACGAGCAGGACATGATGATTACCGATCCAAATACGGAATATTTATGTACGGATGAGTACTTTCAGGAACTTAACAACGAACCATCCATTCTCATCTCAGTCCGGCAACAAGCTGGGTTTCATTATTGTATTCAAATGACTCGAAAAGCTTCTGAGTAACACATAACCAGCAACTGTACTCTGTATGGTTCGGGGTATAAAACGAACATTATTCCGGGCAGTAAACAGGTGGACAAAGTTTTACTCCTGGAGTTCGAATAAGAACTGTGTTGTACACTACCTTGAGCGTATCTGTTATGAGGCTGCCCTAGCTCTTGAAAATGCATGTGTTTATCGCCAACGTCTAATAATGTGGTGCATGACATGTCGTAAGCTCATACCATAGCCTCCGCTCTCTGACGGACAGCCTTCTCCAGAATATCCCCAAACTCAGCAGAACTGACCTTGCCATCCCGTGAGTCGCCCGACGCAGCAGCTTCTTCATATGCCCTCCGCATGAGCTTTACGTCGATCTTAACAAGATATCCATCTCCCGTGATCATAGTCTTATCTTCCGACCCCTCTATCTGCACCAGCATTCCGCTCGCGCGCACCAATCGTTCAATCCAGATTCTATCCTTCCCTTCGTCGATTGCGATATCCACGAGATCAACATATCCCCACCTTGCTGCCTTCTCGCGAACAAGGTTTACCACACGCTCGCGCCGCTGCATCTCAGCCTCCTGCTCTTTCCTCTGTTCCTCTTTCCTAGCCTCCCGCTCCTTCTGCTCCGCCGCCATTATTTCACGCTCGACCTCCGCTCTCCGAGCTTTCTCAGCCGCGCGCGCTGCCTCGCGTTCCTCGCGCCCATGCTCCTCGAGTCGCCGGCGCTCCTCGGCTTGTGAACGCTGAAATTCGTGGTAGGCACGGCGTTGGTCGCGACGCGCAAGACTCTTCGCCTTCTTTGCGCCGATCACCCGGTTTGCGCGCGTGGGCGGGGGTCGTTCGGCGGGCCCTGCTTCCCCTTCTATCTCTCCTACATCGCCTCGGTCTGGCGGCACGTTCGCCCAGAATACGGCTTGCTCTGGCGGTGGGGTGGGCGCATGAGGTAAAGGATTCGTAGGGTCTTCGCCATCATTGTCCGAGTCTTGTAGTACAAGTGTGTCGTCTATTGGAATGTCCTCTATGGGCGAATCGTCTGGCGGCGGCGCGGGGTTATGAGTTTCTGGAGGATGCTGCGCATGGTGGGTTTTGTAGTAGTCTGCTATTTGTGGTGCATAATAGAGAGTTGTGCAGAGAATTATGGTGTGTAGTATGTCTTGCAAGAGCGGTGTGGATGGATTTGTGAAAGGCAGGAGGATGTTGAGGGTCCCGCGAACGGTGGAGAGAAGAAGGCCCATTATGGGCGAATTTGGTGGGTTGCGCGCGGAACTCGGCGCGATAATTAGGTGATTGTCTTTGGGTAGACTCGAGGAGGATCTTCGGAGCAGTTTGTTCGGTGGGCGCAGGTTCAGAGAATGTGTCGGAGGGAGGTTATGGAATTCGGCTTTGACTTTCAATCGGTAGGGCTGAAGGTGATGCGCTAACCGCTTTTGAACATGACGTTTATGTATAACATCAATTAGACTGTTATGTTCTTTCATCACTGAGACCTTTTGTAATTTTTTAGTATTTCAAATCGGCCATCTGCATGTACATGGTCATGTGCATTAGATTTAAAATGCTTGATACTGGTATTATCGTCTTATGTGCGGTGCTAATTTCGTCAGTAATCTGTCTCCGCCCTATCAACCTACCGCTTTTGACGTCTACTGTGTATAAAATTTTCGCCCTCTTTTCGCCAGGCTTCCTCTCTAACCCGACCTTGGCGCTTCTGCTGCCAAGCAGCCCACGCCTTTCTACGCCTCGTCTGCCTGCTCACCCATCTCACCTCCGGCCCCCAATCAACACCCAGTGCGGTTTCCCAGTTTCCGCCATATCCTTCTATTTTGTTCAGGTTCTTTTTTAGTGAGTAGAGAGCTTGAAGGGCTAGAAAAAGGGGGACGCAGGATAGATCGAGGAGAGACCAAAAGAAGACGGTGGGAAAATTAAACCCGCAAATACAGTAGCGGACGTAAAGAGCAGTTGCTTGTGTGAGTGACTATGACCTGCAGCTTAGCATGGATTCTAAAAGTCTATCACAAACATTGATCACTGAAGTCGCTTACAAAAGTGCAGGTTCAATTTTCAAATTCAGAAATCCGAGAAAGGGGGGAACGTGAAGTGGGTCCGGATAGGCTGAATTTGGATGAGGATTTTGGCCCCGAGGTGGAGGGAACCCCGCGCTTGGTATGAAGTGTTGCCTACGCTTTCAGCAGTACAGTCTCCAACACTCCAAACCACTCGAGAAAAATATTTGGCCTTCATTCCTACGATCATGAACTAGTAAGTGCATGAGAGAATGATCTTAAGTATCTCTCCGATACTGACCCTAAGCTTTGTGTCCACCGCAAGGGCAGCCTAGCCCAACACCCCACATCGGAGTTCGAATACACTCCCCTAAGCCCAGAAAACCGGGACATCCGGCTTGTTACCATGCTTCCCGGTAAAATTGGTGACGAATTCTGCATCAAAATCTTTCATGTACCGTTTCTGGAACCTGACATTGTTGGAACAAAGCCTTCCCCTCGCTTAAGCTTCAGAGGAATTGAGCAAACGGTACCAGATGGATGGATGATACGGGAAACCATAGAAGGTCGACATCTCTTCATTTCGACTAATAATCTTAATGTGACAACCTGGACACACCCTGATCCAGATATAGAAACCGAGCAATATAGGGGTTATCCAAAAGATGTAGACGATTACAGTCCCCAGTATGAAGCATTATCCTATGCGTGGGGCAAGGATGCAGCCATTCATCGAGCATACGTATATGACGAAAACTCACCCACAAAATCTTCAAAGAGGTACCTTCAAATTCGCCCAAACCTTGAAAGTGCCTTACAATATTTGCGCTATCCAGATCGGAGCAGAATGCTATGGATTGACGCCATCTGCATCAATCAGGGAGACGTGCTCGAAACAGAGGCCCAAGTCAAGCGCATGCGGGAGATTTATCAACGAGCATCCCGTGTAGTTCTCTGGCTTGGGCCGGAGCAAGATTCCAGTTCTCTAGCCATACGGACTCTAAGACACTTGGGCTTGCAAGCCGAACATTCGGTGGATCGCTGGTGGGCATCACCAGATGCCACCGAGATCGGGTGGGGTGATCCGCAAACCCCCCTCCCATATAGTGATGATACGTGGACAGCTTTGGGAAATTTACTCTCCCGATCATATTTCCAACGCGTGTGGATTGTGCAGGAAGCACGGCTTGCACGCCAGGGGATAGTTCATTGCGGATCCGACAGTCTCCCTTGGAACTTATTTCGACGAGCTGTGATTACTCTTCGCGAGAAGACTACCAAGCCTAAAGACATGATTAATATATATAATGGCGTCAGAGCGCTATGTAATTCAAGATTTCAATCAGATTTCTTCAAGTTAATGACAATGAGCAGATCTCGAGAGTGTGCAGATCCTAGAGACAAGCTATACGGAGTTTTAAGTCTTGCGTCGCCTCTCATTGCCCAGGGTATTAAACCTCAATACAACCAAGACGAAGTCGAAGTGTACAAAGATGCGGCGGTTTTGTATTTTGGAATCTGTTCCCGTTTGGATCTGCTTTCGCAATGAT
>Ga0247757_10000466_pt1 | contig 33373 bp, 37 predicted proteins | sample UWRJL126311R4_FD_180929 | JGI IMG/M metagenome (GOLD analysis project Ga0247757, IMG submission 180929) | Plant litter microbial communities from Arlington Agricultural Research Station in Wisconsin, United States - UWRJ-L126-311R-4 | ecosystem: Environmental > Terrestrial > Plant litter >... | reverse complement strand
GTGGGGGTGGTGGTTGGGGGTGTTCAGGGGGGGAGGGGGGGGGGGGAGGAAGGGGGGGGGGGGGGGAGATTGTGATTAGGTAAAGTCATCCGTGGGTGTGGGTGGATGGCGATTCTGCATGAGAAGGAGAATTTGAGCGATGCTGTGAGGAAACTGCTGTAATGGCGGGACACTCTACTCTGATCTGTAGTCTGGCGTGATTTAGAAAAGAATGCATGATGTGTAGAAGTAGAGCTAGCACGTGAGGGGTTTTGGAGGGGCATCCTCACAACGCAAGCATCTCAGCTGCATGCAACAGCAATATCTCCCTACGAAATACCTATGATGCCAATGTGAGCAGCATACCTGCGAATGGTCTTGTGCCCTACTGACGTCAGTTAGTGCGGATCCTTCTATATGGAGTGATGCTGAGTATATCCGTTGGAGCAACTTCTGGAAAGCCATCAGATTTCATGACCTGGACTTGTTCACCAAAGCGATAAACAGTGGCTTGGATATATACTTACAATGGCCTGCATTCAAGGAAAACCGGGTTCTCATTGTTAATGGTAAAGAGACTTGGTTCTCAATATCGTCTAGTCAGAGCGGCTTCCCGCTTCATGCCGCTGCCCGCATCTACGATGAAGCTTTTGTACAGCTACTTCTATCTCGTGGCGCTGATGTCAAAGCTAAAAGCCTTGATGGCTCCAGTGCATTGCACGAGTCTGTCTCCCGGTCCAACAACAAAGTCTCAGCCTTGTTGATCAAGCATGGGGCCGATGTCGAATACAAAATTATTGCTGCATATCCATATTATGGCCATGACTTGACTCCGCTTCATATCGCATGCAAAAGATCAGACCTTAAATCGACAAAAATTCTTCTCAATGCCGGCGCGCAACCGGACGCAAGAGCTGTTGAGAATTCTTTGTTTAACAGTGACTATCATGTGTTGCAACTCCTATTAGCGCGCGGGGGACTCCTTGATACCACTTCCCCTGGAGCTCAATATGCTTTTAGTGAGGCCGCTTGGAAAGGCCAAACTCTACTCCAAAGACTGCTCACACGAAATTATGCGATTGCGGATTTCGTTGGTCTGTCTGAAACCATGCTTGAAGAAGCAATCTTAGAATGTAATGGGCCCTTCGAAGTCCTGGTCAAAAATCTTCGGACGCATAACACTGAGTGGATGGGGCAGCCTGAAGCATCCACTTCAAAGACTAGGCTGTGCATCTACTGCAAGGACTTAAACTCAACCCCAAGACCATTTCCAACTTCTAGACAGGTAGAGGAGGTAAAAGCCGAAGCCTGCCCTGTATGTCGTATCATCATTGATCAAAAACTATGGTGCAAAGGTTCAAACGAACACCAAACGTACGCCCAGCACAAGCTTCGATTGAAGTTTGCAGATGATCGACCAGGTCATGAAGGGCAGTCACTCGATAGATATATGCCAATTGGTTACCCAAGAGGTAGTGTCATTTCTGAATGTCTGATACAGTTCTAATTTTATGCAGGCCAGTTCGCTCGGATTCTAGGAAAACTACAAACTTCTCCCGATGTTGGCACACATAGCGAAGGGACCATAGCGTTAGCGAGAGCCTGGCTTTTAAATTGCCTTACGGATCACAAAAGCTGCTCTGCCCTTAACACGGGCCTTCCTAATCTGCCTACAAGAGTCATCGATGTAGGCAATGACGACCAACAACCGCATCTTTGTATTACTCATGCCAGATCTGGGATTTACTGCGCGCTAAGCTACTGCTGGGGTCGAAAGCCCTTTTTACGCACCACCGTAGCGTCTTTAGTCAAGCACCAAAAGGGCATTCTATTGGCAGAGTTCCCAAAAACTCTCAAAGATGCTATTGTCATATGTCGCCAGCTTTCCATACAGTATATTTGGATTGATGCCTTGTGCATTGTTCAAGATGATTCAGAAGATTGGGAAAGAGAGTCAAAAAATATGACTTCCATTTATCGTAGTGCCATCGTGACCATTGTTGCATCAGCTGCAGAAGATACTAGCGTGGGGTGCTTCCAGCCGAGGACTCGCAATAGAATATGGCCAGTGAGAGTGCCGGATCGGCTTTCAGCAGGAAAGCGAGCCGAAGCCATGGCTGTACACAGTTGCGGCAACTGGCACTGCTCTGGCGATTTATCGGATAAGATCGAGTCGACGGACCCCAGTGTTCCGCAAGATGACTTCTTCGTATTCCTAGATTTTGAAGGCCGCCCGAAAGAGCCGGTCGATCAAAGAGCGTGGTGTACACAGGAATATTTTATGTCCTCTCGAATACTATACTGGTCGCACGAGCTTTACTGGGAGTGCCAATGTTCCGTTGCATCTGAAAGACAACCTGGAGGAAGTCGTGATTTGAACCAAGCAACTCGAAGGATAGTGCGAGAGGCAAGTCTCGAGGCTGGGCCTATAGGCGCTGACCATGACCGCATAGACGCTATTTTGAATGACTGGGAACTGGTGGTTGAGGACTACGCACAGCGCCACATTACAATGCAGAGCGACCGGCTTATTGCGCTTGCTGGTATGGCCTCAGCAGTGGGGAAAGTCATCAGATGTGAATATCTTGCTGGACTCTGGGGAGGGGAGCATCTGTGTCGAAGCCTGCTGTGGGAAGTACGAGACCTTGGTCCTACAGATCTTAAACCCTCATCTCTCGATCAAAAAAGTCATATTCAGAACGTCGAGTTAAATAGAGGAAAGAAAAATAATGGCAAGATGTCAAGAAAAAGTCTATTTCCATCATGGAGCTGGGCGTCGTGTATCAGCGGAGCCAGGAGAGTTGTCTTCCGTCGGTGGGACGAGCCCATGAAAGCGGATCGAAAAACTTCGCGAAACCCATTGGAGACTATTGACTTTATATCAGCACGTGTCGATGACATATTCACGGTTAATGCCATCAAAGGGGAAATTATTGTGTCAAGGAGGCTAAGAAGAATGAAAATAATCGGCAATCATGGCAACAAACATGGCCAAGAGTTAGCCAGAAATCTCGTTCAGATCATACCAGTAGAGGAAACAATTGACCAACAAGACAGAACTGTGATGGCGGGTACAGATGATGACTATCAGTTGTCAGAAAGCCCACCAACTGAGGCGATACTGGCCCATCCTATCATTGAGGAATCTGCCCCCAAGGAATGGATCGACGGCTTGAACTACACATTGAGAGACAAAATGCACCATCGATCCAACGCTAACAATGGTCTTGGACTTTTCCCATCGGAAGCGTCTACTAACATGTTTGGTGACGACTTTATAGCTCGCCTACAACAGCTTCAATCTATCAAGGAGCAGCAAGGGGCTGGTGAACTGAGACCTGTGCCAATATCTTTGCGGAGACACTATTGGATTAAGGATGATCTTGATCTGGACAACAAGCAGATTTGGTGTTTATCCATAGCGCTTTGGATGGATCTACTGGTTGGATTATGCTTGGAGCGAACATCTACTGACAACCTAGAGTTTCGAAGGATAGGATTATTTACGATGGAGAGATCGGGGAATGGCAACTGGGAAGAAGATGTCACGTTTGAAAGCTGGAAAGACATACCGAAAGTCGAAGTGTGTCTAGTGTAGACCAATGGCTCTGATATGAAAATATAATCATGTTTTTGGACAATAGCCGATACATTCGACCATAGGATCCTGAGAATTGGGCTTCCCGTCCGCTCAGCCTTACACAAGCAGGATACCGGCAGATTAGTAGTTAGGTGGGTGACCACTAGCGAATACCTGCTGTCGAATGTTAATTTTCATTTTATTTTTGTTAACGCCGATAGAACATTGTTCAATAAATCGTTGTTCGCATATCTTTTAATAGGTCTGTTTTGGGGTCATTAAGATAGTTCATTCGTATTGGGGTGTCTGTAGTAGAAAAGTGATTTGGGTAAATATGAATAGGCAAGTAATCCACTTGCACAGTCTGTTTACAGGTTTAGCATGTGTGAACGTAAAACTTGGTCTGTCCTCTCCGCAGTCTTTTCTTTAGCTGATTTATACAAGATTCTTGAGAGCTCCATAGCCATATCCTACTCTGGAAACACATGTCACACCTCGTAGAAATATTCTTCAAACATGTCTGTTACAGCCTAACGAGTGTAAAATACACCAGCCAGCAAGCCTCCGAAAAAGAATTCAGAACTTCCGATCTAGATACTCCGCTCCACCTTTCTTCCTAGCTCCGCCACTCTTTCCTTGCTTACCCTACGCACCCATCGGCTTACCAGGAAGTGCATTGAGCCCTTAGTTCTTGTTAGCATTTGATTGTTTTCCGTCGTTCTCCCCCCTTGTTTCTATTCATAGGAAATAGGAAGAGGCCACTCACATCCGTCGATGTTATCGCTGACTACGGTCTTCGCCTTGCAAGCGTTCATAGCCGCCACATTTTGGCTCTTAAGCGGGCGTCCGTTTTCGCATGCATTGAACATGCACGACGACTATTCACGTTGTATTAGTGATTCGTTCATAAAAAACTGCACACGTATAGTAAAAAAGATAGCAAGGAAGCAAAGAGAACTCACGTTCATGGCCTTCTGTAGCGAATCCCCCTTCCACCCAAACATGTAATCCGCATGCGTTCCGTACGCGTGCCCCTCTTGGTCGCCGTAGCTGAACACGAAGGGATTTTTGCCATCCTTGGGCCATATGCTGTTAAACTGCGAGGTGTCCTGTGTCCATGCGTTAATGCCTTGTTAACCTCTCTGGATGAAGGGCAAAGAAGAGAAGAAGGGGGTGATTGGGATACATACCCAAAGCGTCTCATACGCCAACTGCGGCACACGAACAGGATGACTCGACGGGCACGCGCCGCCGGCTGCGAAACCTGTGGGTTGCGTGTCGTACATGTGGGACTGATGGTCTGGGGAATCGAGGTTCTTGCCATCCCAGCATCTTTAGCACACATTAGCTGCAGGTTTCATACCCTCTGGAAAAGCGAAAAAGGAGGTGGAGAGACTGGGCTAAGGACAAAAAACGTACGCGGGGAAATGGTGTTCCGTCATGATACCAGCCTTGCACGGCTTAGCTGGGAAATCGTTGATCTCGGGGAACCGCGTCGACTTGTTGTCGAGGCAAGTGAAGCGCAGGCCTTTATGCTTAACGAGACCGTCTGCGCCCTGGGTGGGGCTACCGACTGTCATGCGGAAGCCCTTTTTGTGTCGTACGATCAGCACACGACACCACAGTGTTTAAATAAGACCAAAGGATACGTACCGGCGGGAAGGCGGTGATGTGCTTATTCCCATTTGTGTTGAAGTCCTGCTGGGTGTAGTAGATGGTCATTCCGCCGTTGATACCGGCGGGCAGGGCATCGTTGGCCATGATGGGGACGCGCTTGTAGGACCCGTTCGTGTGCTTGAAGAAAAGGACGGCGGTCCAGTAGTTGCTGCAGAACCCCGGCTGTCAGTGTCACGTATGCATCTGCTTGTTATGGAATACCAACCTGAAGTCCTCGCTGAAGACGCACGATGTGCATGTTCCTTGCTCGCCAATGTCACCGGACATGTTGGCGGCGAAGGCATTGCCTCCGACAACCTGAACACGTTAGTACAAGCTGGGAGGTGATTGTTTGAACCTAAGAAGAGTCTGTGGGGCTGACTTGGTGGAGATGAGCAGACGGGGAATTTCCAGGCTCAACGACGGGGTCGAGACGCTGGATGGTAACGGTACTGCAGCCAAAGCGGAGGGCCGCCTGGGAGCGACCCAGCAGCGCCGCGAGGGCGAGGGAAGACCACTTCATTCTGGTAGGGAAGACTCTCAACACTCTTGTTTTTGTCCACAAACGAGAGAGAAGAAGGACCCGTTCAGCTAAGTGGAAAGACAAGGAAGGCTTGAACAAGCTTATAGAAGAGAAGAAGCCAATCCGTCTCCAAGAACGAAGAAGTACGCAGCAGCCCAATTCAGTGTCCAGTCGCCCAGATATCTGGAATATCTGTGACGTGCATGTCAGAAGGGCTCCCGCCGGTCGCACGAGGAGCTACAATGCCTGAGTGCCGGATATTGGCGTCCCATCTATCCAAAGTGCTTAGCCATCTGCACCCCGCAAATCTCGTCGCCCAAGAGCTGTGTTCACCCAGCAGGATGACATGCTCTGAGAGGTCGAAGTTGACTGCATGGCCCCTGCGTGTATTATTTCGATGAAGCAGGAAGCTGGTTGGTTCTTTGCCTTGGTAACAAAGTGCGCACGCACGACAGTGATAGGCCCGTGTAAAGATGAGAACCGAAACACTCAATTGCCGAAAGTAATCTGCCGGCCAGTCCACAAACTCAACACTCATCTATGGTAGATTGTAGAAATCGGAGAGATGTTTTCGTCGTGCGCTCTCGTTCGTTCCTCGCTCTCCAAGTGCCATCTCCCATATCGGATGCCGACGGCGGGAGTCCAACGGCAGATTTGGCGATTCCGCTTAAGATGTCCTGCTGAGCAAGGGAACCTGCGATAACAACCTGACATGGAGCCTGTTTATTTGGAATTCCTAAACTCCTTTACAGCATGTGAGGTGCCGTTGACATTGGCCTTCTGCTGCCTGCTCGATTTCTCGATTCGCTGCGCCCAGATTCGTGTCGCACATGTGCACAGTGAAGAAGCGAATAGCTGAGACTGTACTGATTGTTTAGAGTATATGCATAACAAATGCTTCCCATGTTCAAATTCCGGGTATCTGAAGATTCGTGCTCGTGTTTGCAACAACACGCACTCACACACACATACAAAAGGAAAACCCACGAACAACCGATGCCCTGAGCCAGGTTCTCCATAGGCGTCTTCTTCCTCCGCCCAGATTCATTTTCCCTCCATCTATGTGCGGTAAAAACTCCATTCGTCGACTATATGCTTCTTAATCATTCTTCCAGTGATGCGTCAATCGGCCGTCGTCATCGCCTTTGGACATCCGAAGCTCGATGGCGTACACAGCCATGGTGGTGCCAAGGTTCACCCAGCGCCAGAAGTTGCCTCCCGCATCGCCGCCTTGGTTCTTCCACCATTCTCCCTGAACAGCACTTCCGTCCGAGCCACCATTTCCGCTGGCAAAGTGCTGCATCAACAAGCTCGTATAAACGGCGATGAGGATACTTGGACTAAACCACGTCAGAAATCCTAATATCTTGGTCGTATCATCATCATCATCCAGACTGGGCTCCTGAGACAAGGCTCTGGCGCCGCTTTCGCGAATGGCTGGAATGATGCGGGCGGCTGCATACAGCACGAATACGCGGTAGGCAAGTGAGATGATGACGCTTGGGGTGATGGTCATGACAGCGCCGACCATGAGGTTGAAAGCCGTGTGCATAATCGAGGGTAAGGACCCGAGTGCGTGGAGGAGCGTGGTGTACGATGCCATGATGATGGGAGGTAGAGGTGGCAAGGCTGGATCTGAAGGTGCATCAGCAGCGGCTGCGGAGCCTGGAGCAGGTTGGTAATCTGTGAAGATCTGGTAAATGCACAGCGTCACGTAAGCGAACTGCAGACATTAGCTATAGACGCAATCGATAGGCGCGGTACACATGCCAGCAAAGATGATTCCACTGGATTACCCTTTCCACTGACAATGCCCGATGCACACAAGAACACAGCGGTGGCTATGGCCGCACCAATGAGGATGGCGTCTACGTTGCTGATCTCTGGGAATGTGGTGATGCGCCAGAGAAAGTAAACCGACGAGGAGATGATGGAAGCAGAGCCTATCAAAAGGCCAATCTGTAGATTAATTAGCTCGGAGCTGTTTGGCTGTGAAAAGCAGTGGGTCCTTGCCATCCAGCTGTCTCCCTGCTCCCCATTGACCAACCATCTAGTGATCTGGCCCAGAGACTGAATCAGCAACAGGCTGCAGAAACCCTCGCTGATCTGGAAGACGGGCGTGCTGTATCGCAGCAGTTTATCCCAGCCGCCGATGGTGACGGTCTCCAGCAGGCCATTGGCGCCAAAGATCCACTCCCTCAGGCTCTTGTCCTCGGCTCTCTTGCCACCAAAGGTGCGCTCGACCCATCCCGAAGTATTGTCCGAGTCGATGGAAAACTTGTTCAAGCTCCAGATCAGAAAGACGCCAATCATCAGCCACTGGGTCCAGGCGAACAGCTGGCATAGTGCCCATCTGAATCTCGACGAGTCGGGAGTGGCCAGACGGAGGGCTGAGTAGACCAAGTAGTAGGTGCTAAGGGCTAGCGAGAAGGCAAGGCCGCATGTTCGTCCGCCGATGTCGAAGGCAAGTGGAATGGTAAAGATGATGGCACCGAGGAAGAAGGTCGAGGAGAGGGCCCTGATGAGCCACATGTGCGCGTCGTCGTGGCCAAGCTCGCACAGCACGAGCTCGGTGGGGTGGGTACGGCGGCAGAGGCGGGGTGGGCGCGTCGGAGCGCGCTGGGTGCGCGGGGGATCGCAGGTGTGGCAGCCAAAATGCTGGCAAAAGGTTGTGGGCGTGGGCGTGGGCGTCGGGCGGGCGTGATGTGGTTACGGCGAGGCTGCGGTCTCGCTACGCTACGCAACGGCGCAACTTTCACGTGCCCGACGGTGGCCAGGCCAGGGACTGGGACCGGGACTGTAGGCCGGGACTGTATGCAGAGAATCAGAGAGGGAGTCACAACGACGGTGAGGGCAGGGCCAGGGAGTCCAGGGAGTCCAGGCAGTCCAGGCAGTCCAGGCAGTCCAGGCAATCCAAGGGGAGTCTCGTCTGCGAGCTGCAGGCACAGACGGGGCGATTGGCTGCTCGGCTGCTGCTCGCTGGGATGCGATGTCGCGTGCTGGAAGCTGGGATGACCAGGGCTCGGTTCTTGTCTGGTGGCCACAAGTCTCCCCAAGAGGACAGGTTTGCAACAGCCGCCCAAGTCCCCCGACACACGCACTGGGGCTGCCGTGTGTGCGTGTGGGTGGGTGGACCTCGCCGTGCCGAATGCCAGAGCAGCGCCTTACCGCATGTTGCGTAGCGCCCTGTGCTGCTTCGTCGCAACTGCCCCCCACCGCCCCTCGCCTGGGACGCGGCGGTGAATGCTCAGTCGATGCTCTCCCTCCTCGCACGCCCACGCCCTGCTGCCTCCCTCCTTCGAGCCCCCGTCTCGCTGCTCTTCCGCGCAATGGCCACCGAAAGCCCCGCAAAAAAGCTCAAGCTCGATGGCCCATTGATCGGGACGCACAGGTGAGGCCACCCAGGTCACCCTCCCCACGCCTGCCTGTCGATGCTAATGGGCGCCCTTCCCAGCGGCCACTTCCACGCCGACGAGGCCTTGGCCGTCTCCATGCTCCGCTTGCTCCCCACGTATGCCAATTCACCTCTCGTCCGCACCCGCGACCCCGACGTGCTCAAAACATGCCACACCGTGGTCGACGTCGGCGCCGTGTACGACGACACTCAAAAGCGTTACGACCACCACCAGCGTGAGTTCAACACCACCTTCCCTGGCCATGCCACCAAGCTCTCCTCGGCCGGCCTCGTCTACATGCACTTTGGCAAGGACATCATCGCGACGGTGACTGGGCTGGCCCCTGGTGCTGATTTGGACATTCTTTACGAAAAGATCTACACCGACTTCGTTGAGGCCTTTGACGCAAACGACAACGGCGTGAATGTCATTGCGCCAAAAGACCTCGAGGCAGCGGGGCTTACCAAGAAGTTCGAGGACCGTGGATTCTCCATCGCCAGTGTAGTTAGCCGATACAACTACTCATCGTCCAAAAGCGCCGATGCAGGCAAGAGCAAGGAAGCGCTGCAGGCCGATGAGGACGGCCGCTTCGCCAAGGCCTCTGTTTTTGTCGGAGAACAGTTTTTCATTGAGCTTACTGACCGCGCAAGTTCCTGGTTGCCCGCGCGCAACTCAGTGAAGAAGGCCTATGAAGAGCGACTGCAGTTTGATCACCAAGGCCGCATTCTCGTGCTCCCTGAGGGTATGCCGTGGGCTGATCATTTGTATACCCTCGAAAAAGAGTCCCCCATTCCCCAAGGTGTCGCTCCGCAGGTTCTCTATGTTCTGTTCCCTGAGAGCACCGAACCCGATAGCAAGTGGCGTATCCGCGCTGTCAGTAAGGAGAATGGCGGTTTCGAGAACCGCAAGGACTTGCCAGACCCTTGGAAGGGCGTCCGCGATGACCAGCTTGACCAGATCACGGGTATCCCTGGGGGCGTCTTCGTGCATGCGGCTGGTTTCATCGGAGGGAGCAAGACTTTCGATGGCGCTCTCGCCATGGCCAAGAAGGCATGCGATTTCTAGACGTTCGGTAGACATAGGGGCCATAGACGGTCGGGTTCGGCATCAAAAGTCCTTTGATTTACCTACATATAGCATGGTTTGGCGTTTGGAAAAAGCGTGGCTATTGTGGTGCCATACAAATGCTGTAAGAGCTTGCCTTAGTAATCAATTCAAGGTTGCTGTCTAGGCGACTATTTTTTCTCTTCTGACGTGTCTCGTTTCCGGTCGCTTGTTTGGGATGCGTGGGTATACCCAGCATGATCCCACGCCCGCTCACACGGTGTGTTTTTATTCACTGCTGTCGTGCTTTGGTACCAGCAATGGAGTTTACCAACCCTGATGGGATGAAAGGCCAAATGAAGATGAACACGCTAACCGTATTAGGGCTGCGGTGAAGCGCGACCAATAACGCTGGCGAGGAGGTCCGCCTCAGGCAACATCACTTTGGTTTCGACACGATTCCTCAAATATACGACCCCATAGTTCGTAACTTGCTTCAACCAAATGGTAACTGTCATACTGCCTGCTGCACAACAGGTCTCGTAGTATACAGCAGACCCCTATCACCTTGACTGGTTCTGTGCCATCGCCATCTTTCTCCCATGTCGTCTACGAATAGTACGGGGCTCACGACCCATGAAATGTCTCTTTCCCGCAAAAGAAGCATGTATCTACCCCTGGAGCCTAGTAGCAAGCGTCTGAAGACTTCCCGTCCCCCATCCTCGGATGCTTTCTCTTGCTTTGCCCTTGATGGCACAGACGTCAACCTACACCGTCGCTCAGTCTTCTCTCCCAAAAGGAGAGCCGAGGTCAATGGTATCCGTAGAAAAGGTGCCTGCCTGCGATGCAGGCTGCTCAAGCGAGCTGTAAGCAATCGCCTGTGCGCAGTGCTGCCTAGTACTTACCGTCGAGACAGTGTTCTGGAGAAGATCCTTGTAGAACGTGCTTGGCGGTAGCGAGTGCAGCGGTGAACTCGAAAGCACTCATGTGGATGGAGTGCGTTCGGCCTTCATTCCAGACGATCAATATCTTCAACAGAGGTAACATAAGCCATACAGCTTCAAGTGTTGGGAGTAGCTGACGCATCATAGAACCAGGGACCGTCACTCAAGCTCGAATTGACAGCATTGTTCAAGATCTTTTGAACGATGCCGTCTACTTGGACTTGTACATTCCCTTTGCTCTAAATGTTGAAGCTGCATCATCCCACCTCACTCGGTGGCTGGCTGACGACGAGACTCCGTCTTCCCTCAGTGTCGTAGGTGTCTTTTCGAGCAGTTCCAACTCAAATCTACTGCAGAATGCGCTCGACACAAGTCTGGGACAGGACCTGCGCCTTTTCGTACATTTGACGACACATCTTTACACTACTGGGCTTCAAGGCGGATACGACAGCTACACCGACGAGGAAATACGCTCCGTCCGCGATTGCGTAGGCAACAGACTCTTGATGGCCTTGGATCCGCTCTTGCGCCCCTCCGAAATCGAAGCTTCAGGGGACAAGCTCGCCAAGCTTCGCTCCATTTTCTTACTACTCCTAGGTACTATGGTAGGCATGCGGTACACATGCTCAGAGGTGTGTATACACTATATACCCCTTGCCCCCTGCTCTGGGAACCATCTAACCCCACTTCTAGGTCTTTGACGAAACCGTAAGGCACTGGCCACAGTTAGAGGCCAAGCAAGAAGCGCTCCTCCGCTTGCTTTGTCATTACCTTATCTATATTGGCAAGGCGACCGCCCTACTGGAACTCAGTAGCCAAGAGAAAAGTCTACTCGAGCACTCGCGCACCGACTGGAATAAACCGGCGGCGTTCACGTGGGACTGTGCAAGGGGCCTGGAGATGCATTATCGGATTGAGCCGCCGGCCGAGTGGATCGTGTCCGAGGAGGAGGAGGAAAGTCTGAGTAGCATTGATGTCGATCTTACCGAGTTTGATGATTTTGCGCTGTTCACCCAAGGAGATGATTTCGTTGTTCCTTTGGTGGATGACAGTGCAGGGTATTGAACGGAAACTATCTCTTGAGGTTCGGAGAGTTGTATTGATGTTGTCATATTGACACGTATGAGTAAAGATAGCCACTGCTTTGTCTAAGTTATGGTGATCTACGTCCTGAAGCTGATCCCTTTATCTCTCTTCGCAATGGCGGGGTTGGAGAGCTAGAGAAGATTGCTGAATGATTATGAGGCATGGAGTGTCTCCTTCTCGTAAAGAGGTCTCGTTAGGAGATTCATTCAACTTGAGGCTTCTATTCATATGGAGAACAGAATTTGGAAGTCAATTTGAGCACCGTATCACTTACTCTCGCTAGAAGCATGTGGCCGACACTGCTTAAGAACCGCTCTCTACTGGTGCAACCCGATCTCTGATAGGACAGGTGCTCATAGTGCTTCTATGAGAAGTCGAAGACACGAGAGCGTCCATCACATCAATTCTATCGATCGGGTCCAGAAGAGTTGTTCAGATTTGCATCCCCTGCATTTGGTAGTACGGAATGGACTCGCAAGGTCGACAGCGCAAACTCCAAGGCATCCGCTTTCATTGTTTCCGAAGATGGGATCTTCACACACATTGACAGTACTTCGAACGTTCAGCACATCGCCAACGCAATCGTATTGTGACCGTAGATTTCAAAGGTTGGTTTGTGATGCCTGGCATGCATGACGCGCACAAAGCTAAAGTTACAAATACCCAAGAAGCCTCTTTCAGCGCAACATTGCTACACGCACTGCGTGAAATGGAGAAATAGGGGTCCCTGAACCTCGACATCTGCACGTACAAAGTGTATGGCTGTGAGTAGTTCGTCTGTGAATCCAAAGCTGGTTTAAACGCTCTACTAGACGCGGCAGACGACTTCGAAAGCAAACATGTGGATACACGCTTCGCCATGATCATGCTAGATGACACGCCGCTGCCGCCACTATACACCCATGCCGGCCTTGACTCGCACGGGGATGTAGAGCACAGCAAAATAGTCACCCGTCGAATGCCCTGTGCATCCGATTGTGTCCACAAGCGACGGGATAATGGACTGGATTTTCCTCAGGATGCTAGATGCAGGCGCTCACCTAACCATCGACTCGGACTAGGGCGCCGTCCTCGACCCTTCACCTTTGAGCGCTATGGAGCGTATCGTAGAAACGGTAGGTCGGGGGGAGTTGGCGAAGGGTGGAGAACCTCTATGTCGCATACTCACATTGAATAGGGCGCAGGCTACGAGTTGGGAAAGCGAGCTTGGAAGCATTCGGGCGGGTAAGAAAGCAAATTTCCATCGTTGTGAGCGCGGACCTGAGTTAAGGCGAGTTTAAAGGCGCAAAAGTGTCGAGGACTTATTTAGAGGGGCAGAAGGTCCGGAATGCGAAGGACTAAGCAACATCATACCTCTTTCCGTTGACGTACTGTGCGACATAATGTTGAGGTGAGGCTCCGAATCTACCGCTTCGTCATTTTCATGATTCACAACTGAGCTTCAATGAGAGCGAGTAACTATTTGCGGCTGATTGTGATTGGTCAAGCGATAGGCTGGCGCGTTTACTAATTGTTTACTTTCGCCCACTCTTCTTTTGGTATCAATAATTCACCTCATTTCCTGCACGTGACAGGGTGCGCGCTCTTGGGGTACTCATCCGGCGCGCTCTGGACAATACATTCTATCACCCATACCCACTCGCTTTCTCGCCTAGCAAAAATGTTGTCGCCATCGCGGCAAGCGAAGCCACCATCATTGATAGTCAAATTGAAGATAGGCAGTGGCCGCCCCAAGCGCCCGCGAGAGTCGACCACTACACCATCATCACCACCACCAGAGAAGAAGGAGAAGCTGTGCAGTTTTCTGTAAGCCATATTCAAAACTACCTAAGCACAAATAATATGCTGATATGCAAAATTGATAGCTCCGACGCTGAAGACCGAGTCATTGTTGTCGAGATTGGATCACCACCTCGGAGCTTCTATCTTTACGAGTCTATTTTGATTCGCCACTCTGATTTGTTCAAGACAATTTTGGATGAGCAAGCGAATGAGGTTGTCAAAGGTGTGATTCGGCTCCATGATATTGAGCCTGACACTTGTAGGTTATTAACCAATTCCTCGTACCAGAGTGGGTTTCTAATCAAAGCTAGTTGATTGCTTCGCTGAATGGGCCATCTCTGGTGCTATAACACACCCCAAAGCCGATGGAGTACGTGAGAAATACGGAATGTGCAATGAGATGACCCCGGCCAGTGTTCACATATCCATGGTGAAAGCGTACCTTCTAGGCGATCGATTGCTTGCCCCGAAATTCAGACGTCAGGTCCACAACAATCTTGTGAGCGCTCTTTATCTTGCACATTGCAAAGTCACTAACTACTGGGATCTAATCACCTTCGTTTTCAATCATGTTCCAGAGGATCGGATGATTCTGCAGCTCTTAGTTGATCAATTCCGCAGCGAGCGAAAGGAAATTACCAAGGCTGATCTACCACCAGCGTCCTTCATGCGCCGCGTCATACATGAGTACCAGGAAAGATGGCCCATTCCTATCTGCTCACGATGCTACCAAGAGCACGAGGATAATGAAGAGGAGGAGTGTTGTCGCTATCATTGGCATATGAAGTGGAATGCGAAGACCGGCTACGGTGATTTTGCATAAATAAGGGGAGAGTTGCCAAGACTCGCTGTCCTTAGGAGCTGACGGGATGGGAAGGAAACTAAAAGCGATGAAGTCGTCAGCTGTAAAGATGCCAAATTCTTCCAAGACACCTTATGACTAGCATCCGACAATTGGACATGCTACTGCTAGGGTGCGATTTTCAAAGACATCCTTGAGGTGAATGAAGAAAACTAGGTTGACTTAGTATACCTGTGAAGTTTTCCATAACCACTGTAGGAATTCATTGTCAATTTGTTCACGTCGGGAATCAAGTAGAATTAATGTTTTTTTTTTTTTTTTGAGAACTGGTCTGTATTGATGCATATGCTGGGGCACTTTGAACACGACTGAATATACCAGAGCCAAATGTGATCATTTTTACTTGAAGACTCTCGTTTTCTTAGTATCTTATCACTTGACAGCCAAAGGAAACACCTGCCACGGCTGGAACATGTGCAAACCGTGTATGCCCACCATTACATCAGACCTCCATTTTTCTATTGTTCCGTCCATTGAGTGCATAAATGCCTACATTCGTCTTCCTTTATGGTGTGGAGTAATAACTCCCCTCGATCTTCTCGATCTTCTCGATCTTCTCGATCTTCTCGATCTTCTCGATCTTCTCGATCTTCTCGATCTTCTCGATCTTCTCGATCTTCTCGATCTTTTCCATTCAGGATATTGTTGGGATGGTATCTAAGAGAACTTGCCTAGACAAGTTTCTGCATTCCAAGTCATGTGCTTCTTTCTGCACTGAGCGGAAATGCATTTGCCATCTTCCTTTGGGTACTGATAGCATCTTTCGGCTTCGTAAGATATTTGATAGTTATGACCCGCATAATACCCCTTTGATGCTTTGGAGCAATTTGTATTGTGGAGTTGTGCTAAGGAATGCATCACCCGTCGTAGGAAAGCAAGTGGGAGGCTTTCTTCTGTAGTAGGATTGACTGGAAGACCGTTCGAGGTTTCGGAGGAAAAGTGGTCGACTAACCACTGCAATATCAATCGGTCCTCTGGAATGACGTCGAATGCAAAATTTACAAGGTTGTAGAATTTGTCATGTCCTAGCAAACTTGGTTTGAGAGTAGCCACAAGCGCTTCATGGATGTGAGCCGTGAATTTTGGAGCGAGCAGCCGATAGCCAAGCATGTATGCCTGTATGAGCGATTTATATACCTCATCCGGCATAGATTCAAGATCCTGGGCGGCGGGAAGGATGTTTTGAATATTTCCAGCGGGAGTAACACAAGCCACGGTGGTAGTATAGATCCAATGAGCGAACCAATCAACTATACAATCAATTAGCACTGCTCCCTGAAAATGTACGGAGGACACTTACAAGCTCCAGTAGCGATATCATCAAGCACCAACACACGTTCTTTCGCCTCCTTCCACTCTCCTTTGAAAGCTGCTTCGAAAAAAGAAGAGTGATAGGTTAAGACCGCTGCATGAAGAAAGTATTTCTTAGCTTCAGGCCCAACTATGACTGCGACGATGCCCTTCGCGGTGGCAGTACTATATAAATTAATGAAGAGCCTTTAACGGGATTCCTGAATCCTGACTTGCGACCTACCTGAAGTGTATCGGTCTTTTCTGTTTCTCCTCTGGCGGGCTCATGGTTGGTGGCTCAGCCGAATCTTGTTGGTAGCTGGGTGAGATGTTGGGTGGCGGGAGTCGAGGGGTGGGTATGGAGGAGCGAGGGTGAAAGAGCACGACGTAGGACGTTGGAAGAGGTGTTGATGGTGTGTCAAATTAAAGGCATATCACGTAAATCAAGCACTGGGGGCCTATATACTTCTGTCATAGCGAGTTGTTGGGCTTGGGAAAGTAGGAGCCATGGATCCGTTCCCGAGGACTTTTTTCGTTGTCTTGTTAACGTTCCCACAAATATCCTTATGTCAGTCTCTGATCGCGTATGGTGACCCAAGACGACAACAGGCCAAGCCAGTCCACTGAGCCGTGGAATGGTTATGTGATTGATTCGTGCATGCCATAGCGAATGGCCCTTCACGTGACGGACCACCCCGCATTGCAAGAAGCCTTTTTTGGTCGTGGATGGGATACACGGTGTCCGCATGTTGCAGAATCGTAGAAGTCGTCCAGGTCGATCGGGGATTTTTCTTGGATAGATGAAGTGATCGGCCGTGGCAGGCCAATTGCAGGGCTCTGACGGAAGCTTTAGACCGTTTCGGGGTGCAGGTTGCACAAAGCAGTGAGCTAACCCCACCATTTCATCACCGCGCCTCTCAACCTCCCCCATTGCAGCAGCATCCCATCTGCATTGTCGCCCGACCCCACGCCCACACACCGTCCGACTCCTCGCAACACCCTCGGGATTCCTGGAACACCACGGGCGAGCAGATCTCGAGGGCGCCTTGATGGAGCTTGCCCGGCTACTGGCCTTGTCGCGATTGCCGTAGGAAGACATCCCGTCTTCCACAGCTAGCGATAGCCAGTATGCCCGAGCGCGCACAGGACACGTCCCAAGTACACTCCGCATACACAAAGCCGAGAGACTTCCACAATGTCTCGAGGGCTGTGCTGCGGAGCGAGCAGGCCAAGCGATGGACCAAGCGGTACCGTACCGAGGTGGCGGCGAGCTCCAGCAGTCTGCTCTCTACCTTTGTCGCCGTACGTACCGCCCTGCTTCGTACCTTTCGCCATGCTGATGCTAGCCAGTATCCTCTCGATTCCGTGAAGACCCGATTGCAAGCGTATGCTTCCCTTTCGTTCCAACATGTACAAGACCTAACCGCTCCAGATATAACTTCAGTTCCTTCTCCGACTGCGTCCGCCATACATACAAGACCGAGGGTTTTCATGGATTCTGGCGAGGTGCGTATTAGACGTGCTGAAGACGTGCTAATGCTGATACTGATGGCTCAGGCGTCTGGTCGCCACTCCTCAGCATCACCCTCGTACGCACCGTATCTTTCTCGATATACCAAAAATCAAAATACGCGCTCGATGACTGGATATACCAGGCCACGGGGAGCTCTCCCCTGGTCATTGCGAACACGAAGGATGCCCTACCTACCCTGTCAACTGTGACGTGTTTTGGGCTTTCGGGTGCTATGGCGGGGGCTGCTATCACGACCATTGCTTGTAGGTGCAGATTTCCTGTAACAATGTGAATTATTGCTGATTCTAGCCCAGGCCCCTTTGAATTGACTAAGCTGAGTGCCCAGATCTCGGTTTTGATGGCGGAGAGGAAGGATGGCGGCGGCTCCAACGACGCAGTCCGCAAAAGCTATCAGAATCTAGGGACTTTTAGGACGGCGCAAAACCTCGTGCGTCACCGAGGTTGGATGGGTTTGTATTCTGGATTTCATCTGCACATGTGTGAGTAACCCAATTTTCTGGTACTGGACATGATGTCTAACTGTTGCAGTACGTGACACGATCGGCACCGGCATCTATTTCATCACATACGAAAGCGTGAAGCAGGTCTTAGCGAGCGCGCGTGGAAGCTCCCCTAACACACCCTTTGCCGTTGTCATAGCTGGTGGAATGTGCGGATTAGTGAGCTGGGCTTGTGTAAGTTGCATCTCTAATCTTCCAAGGTTGTGCCTTTTTGATATTTCATGCAGATATTTCCCATCGACACTGCCAAGAGCATCTATCAGCGCAACTGCCTCGTCGGCGGCCGAGGAAAGGCAGAGAGACCCAAGATCCACTTCTTCAATGCGCGCATGTACCGCGGTAAGTTTCCCACTACCACACCCCTCGCGGAAGTAAAAAGGCCGAAAATGAAACAATAGGCTGCTATTGGAGGGCCCTCGTACCGACTTCTTTTCTATTTCCAATTCACATTCCTTAATGGGGGCCCTTGTTGAGGGAGTGGTTTTATATCCGGCTTGTTTGTTTCTACAAGTACTAATTGACTTTCAAGGCCTCGGCGTCTCAATGAGCCGATCTTGCGTTGTCAACGCTATCTTCTTCACCGCATTCGAGCTCAGCAAGAAGCGCATCAATAGGTTGTCCGTTGATGATGAACTTCTGCGCGAACTCGGAAAATAAGCGTTAGCGGCTTGCCGGCGTTGGTTTGTCATCTCTTTTCCTGTGCGTGTGATATCAGACAGGGCGCGGAACTATGTTTTGCTTTTTCTTTGCCAAACTGGGCATATCATCCCAGTTCGCTGCATACGAAATGGAGTTTTCTATGATTATGGAAGTTGATATATAGCGTTTCTATCGAAATGGCCATTTTAATGTGCAAGCGGGAACCTTCAAAGCGTGATTTTGCTCTCCTTCTCCGCAAGAGTTTACTCTATATGAGATCGCTTACCGAGATTTCTTCTTTTTCGTTGTGCTCTTGAAGGTGTTTGGGGCCCAAGGAGCGATAGAGGTATTAACAGATATTTGCCACCATTTACCTCAAGGGCCATCTTCAGAGCTATCAAATGCATGCATTCGGTATACTGCTATACAAAAAAAAAAAAAAGAAAACGCTTTCATGACAAACCCTTTTGACAGCATTTAGAATCTTGCCTCAACCTTCTCCTCGGTGTCTTGCAGAGCCCATTGGCTCCTGGCCTTCTTACTCCGCACGGCATCCACCTGTGCCTTGGTGAAGCCCTTCGCTTGAACGGCTGGGTTGTATCCTAGACCAGTTATCTTGGCCACTTCGTCGCTGGACACGTCGGTAGCAGCCGAGCCATCAGCACGCTTGTAGACGGTCACAACGACAGCGCCGCCAAGGCCAAGGTTGTGCTGTAAGGCGACCTTGGTGTCCCTGACGGAACGGTTGTTTGCCCATCCGCGCATATGCCACACGAGCTCAGCGCACTGGGCGAGACCGGTCGCGCCGAGTGGGTGGCCCTTGGAGATGAGGCCGCCGGAGGGGTTGATGACGACCTGGCCGCCGTACGTAATGCCGCCCTTGCGGATCAGCTCGTGGGCCTTGCCTTTGGCGGCTAGACCCAGGGCCTCAATGGTCACCATCTCGTTTGCACTAAAGCAGTCGTGCAGTTCGCATACTTTGACGTCGAGCGGGTTCACGTTGGCCTCTGCCAGAGCCGTCTTCGCGGCTAGCTCCGACATGCCGTACCCAACAAGATCAATTGCGCTGCGGTTGAAGAGCTGCGGAGTATCGGTGGCGAGGTATTGGCCCGCGATCAGGACAGCTTGAGACTTGAGCTCGGGTCGCTTGTCGAGGAAGGCTTGCGAGACGAGGACAGCGGCGGCAGAGCCATCGGATGTAGGGCAGCATTGAAGCTTAGTGAGAGGCTCGTGGATCATGGGGGCCTTCATGATCTGTTCGAGGGTGTATTCGTCCTGGAACTGCGAGTATGGGTTGTTCTTGGAGTGCGCGTGATTGATGCGGCCAATTTCAGCGAAATCTTCGAGCGTGGAGCCATATCTAGAAGAGTCGAGAGTCAGCGCTCAAGCCAGTAAGAAACAATGGGAAACAACGCACTTCTCCATGTGCTCTCGTCCAGCGTTGCCGAACATCTGCGCGGCACCTGGCGCTTTTGTGACGCCCCACGTTTGTGCCATCATGAGCGCAGTCGTTCCAGTAGGGTTCGCTCGGTCCTGAAAGAATGTCTGCAGGCTGCCTGGGAACATCTTCTCGAAACCAACGACGAGCACGCAGTCGGCTGCGCCGTGTGCAATCATGTTGCGGCCCATGTACAAGCCGGTGCTTCCTGTGCTGCAGTTGTTGTTGACATTGTACACGGGGATGCCTGTCATGCCGAACTGGTAGAAGACTCGCTGTCCGCAAGTCGAATCGCCATAGCAGTAACATGCAACGCCCTGGTCGACGTCGTCGTAGTTGATGTGCGCGTCAAGCATGGCCTTGACACCCGCCTCAAAGCCCAGCTCTGGGTAGTCAACCTTGCCACGAGGCTTGATGAACTTGGTCATGCCCACGCCGAGGACGTAGACGGGTTGCTTTTGAGAAACCATGGTGTGCGTAGGATCGTCACGTTTCTTGCTACAGCGTAGAATCTATGTAGAGGAAGGGGGGTTGCAATGCGTCTTCAATGGATGGCACGTGTGCACCAGAACTTGGTGAAAAGGAAGTCTTAGGTGAGATGTGCGATGTGGACCGCATCGCAACGTTGGCCGTATAAAGACTGGGGTAACGCGTGGGGAAGCTGGAGGAACCGAGGTTCGCCGGCGTCGTTTGCCATCTGCGCTTGGACCGGGATTGCATTGCCGACAGCCTCGCATGCATCTGACAGCTCGGTCCTGTACCAAATCCATCGATAGACCCTCGATGAGGCGCATGGTACGACTCTTGCTCCAGAGGCATCAGAATCTTGAGCCTTATCTCTCTTGATTCGAAACGTCGAACATCCTCCATGTGCGCGTTGGTGAGCCAAAAACGGATGGGCCCGAGCTGTCAAAGCGCTGACGAGCGAAGCTCTAGTCAGATGTACCTTTGGAAGGGAGCAAGCTGGCCAGGGACCCCCGTACTACAAAGGCTACACTGCCATGAAACAGGTGATCCCAGCTGGATTATTCGCACATTAACGCCTACCACTGTACAAATCGCGTGATTATTGAATCGTAGGTTCAAAAACGTTCCTCTATATGTCTGTCCCTCGCCATCAATGGATGCTTAAGCGGACGACCAGCGGTACCGAGGAAGGGCTGGGTTGTTGCGACTGTGCAATTTCAGAACTCCATGGCCAACCCTGCAGATTAACAGGAGTATTACTTTTACGGTGGACGTATTCTATCGACCAAAAAAGTATTGTTGAGAGGCTGGCATAGGTTGGCAGTGAGCTGGTTGGCGCTCGTGGTATTACCCTTGACCATAGCCAAGCAAAGCTTCCCCGTTATGAAAACCAACGGGGTATAGTCACCTTGTGGTTGAATATCATCATTGGCAGGACTCCCAGAAACGTGACCTGTGCATTGTTACCGACATTGTAGTAGGCATATTGAGACTATCGGAGATAAGCGTTCTATTTCCGAATTCATTCCCGTAAACAAACCACTTCGGAGACAAGACTTATAAATGCCGATTGTGCACAGTTTTGCACTCTTGTGGATAAGATCGAAGGTTTTTGACATAGTAGTCGTACGGCGACGATATTGATACTGGGTGAAGATGGAGCGTTCATTAAGGCCGCTACGTCGCGCTCATCCCGAAACTTCAACAGCTTCAATTAAGTGAGAGCTTCGCTATGAAAGGATTGATTCGTACCTCCGTGTTTGGCCAGCTCGCGAGATTGGTGTCCAACAATAGCATTTTCAACTATCCGGATGAAGTCGATGGGGAACTGTGGAAAGTGTTCCTCGAGCAGGGTGATGCAGCCGTTTTGTCTACAAAAGAAAAAGAAAATAACAATGAGAGGGGACATATCCCAGCATCTGGATATGAATCTACTCCTATTCGCGAGAACTTCGAGACGACCATTGTGGGATGGTATGGCACAGATGATCCAGAGGTGCATCAGCCCGACTTATACATATTTTTCTACCAACGTTAACATGACCCGACACCAGAACCCTCAGAATTGGCCCACTTCATGGAAGGTTTTTACTCTAGCGCAACTATTCGTCCTCAACTTCGCGGTATATGTCGCTAGCTCCATCTACGTGCCTGGCGAGGCTGGTGTAATGGAGCAGTTTGGCGTCAGTATCACAGTGGCAACCTTGGGACTCTCGCTCTTCACTGTGTAAGTTAGTATTAAAGCCGGCAATGGAAGCTGCTAACCTAACATAGAGGCTATGGTCTTGGGCCTATGCTTTGGTCACCTCTGTCCGAAATCCCGTGGATAGGACGCAGTAGTATCTTTGTTTGGACGCTGCTTGTCTTTACCTTGCTCCAATTCCCGGTCGGCTTCGCACCGAACATTGCCACATTCCTCGTATTCCGTGCTATCACAGGCTTCTTCGGAAGTCCGTGCCTTGCTACCGGTGGCGGGGTAATAGTCGACTTGTATGCACATGATCCTGTCAAGGTGCTGTCTAATATCTGTGTCTATTCAAGTTTCGGAGTTTTAGGTCCAGTACTTGGTCCTATAATAGGCGCGTATGTTGCCCCAGCAAGAGGATGGTCGTGGACAATTTGGGTGTTCACATGGCTTTGTGGGTTTGTGTTCATCATCATGTTCTTCATGTTTCCGGAGACGACTACTGCGAACATTTTGCACAACAGGGCCAAGCGTCTTCGAAAGCACACGCAGAATCCTCGCTTCAGGAGCCAGAGTGAGATGGATAGCGTGAATCACAAAGTCCGAGACCGTCTCATAGTGCTGGCCCGAGCATTTACTTTAACCTTCTTCGAACCGATCGTCTTCCTGATGGATTTGTACACAGGTCTTTTGTATGGCGTGCTCTTCATATGGTTCGAGTCCTTTCCACTCGTCTTCGGCGATATATATGAGTTCAGTATCGGATCACAGGGCCTTGTATTCATCGGTATTTTCGTAGGATCCTTCATCACCGCTCCCCTCATGATATTGTGGATCCGTAAGAGCGTTGGACCAGTGCTTACGGCTTCTAGTTTCAAACCAGAGATGCTGCTTCCGCCTGCATTTGTAGGCTGTGTTGCCTTCCCATTTTGCCTCTTCTGGTACGGTTGGACTGCACGTGAGAGCGTGCATTGGATCATTCCAATCATCGGGACGAGCTTCTTTGGCATCGGCATTGTGACGCTTTTCAACACCGTGTTCAACTACCTGGCCATATCATATCCATCTGAGACCGCTTCTATATTCGCCGGAAATGCACTATTTCGTGCAGCTTTCGGGGCGAGCTTTCCGCTATTCGTAAGTCTATCCAATTACAGTTGACTAGATTGCTTCCATGAGGACTCTTTTAGATAGACTTAACTTGTAGAAATATCACAACCTAATTTGCTAACTATCTTGATATAGGCACGAGCTTTCTTCCATCGGCTGGGTATTGGTGCAGGAAACTCGCTCCTCGGCGGTATTGCAGCATGCTTCATCCCTGTTACCTTTATTTTTTATAGAGTAAGCGCGCTCGGTCTGTTCGTTAGATTGATAGAATCTGACTATCCGCAGTACGGCGTAAAGATTCGACACTGGAGCAAGAATGCGCGCCATGATGTCTAATTAAGGAGCATCTTGAATTTTTGGATTATATCACGGCAAATGAGCGCAAGGTGTCAAAGTAGGTAGGGTAGAAGGTGTAAGGAAATTATCTGGGGTTTGTTTGCATGAATCTGATGCGACATGCACCAACGCAATGTTAGGTTGGATTAAAAAAATCCGGCTTATAGGAACTAGCATCATCATGTCTCTTGATACCCAGAATCGCTTTTTCCCATATACACAGCACTTAATCTAGGTAGTTTGATAGATGTGCCGTGACGTTGTCCAGGAGCGGTCGAGTTACTTGATCGATGGGATTATTCGCCAGAAATTCAGTGAAGATGTGCACTCGACCCTAAGTACCGTTAAGCTTTTTGCAAACGAGCCATGCTTCACATAATACGCTTTCTAGGTCGCAAAGCCTGAAGTTCCCTGTTTCGAGATGGAGACGTCATACTAATTAGCCACGGGTAACGGCACCTCGACCCTCAACTCCCAAACCAATGCCTCTAAGCCAGCAAACGTGCATGGGGCTCAACAGCGGCGAGACGAAAGCGTAGTGGCGAACTCTGCAAGACGCTCGGCAAAACGGCATAAACTTAATCAAGCTGTCGCTGCTTTCAAATTCCTGCCGTTGATGTCGATCCCACTCTCAGTATCTCGGGGCTGGAGAAGGTTCACTTCCGAACGTAAGAGATATAGGTCAGCCTCGTGCCATCGTATTGTACGAAGATGAGTCACCCGGGATAGTAGGCGTGCTCTGATTCGATATCGAGTAAGTGGAATTGGACTGAACGTCTTCGATCCCGCCTCACATGATTCAAGATGATGGTGTTTGACGTCGTTGGTTTTGGCATGGCGAAGACAAGAGCCGCATCGCTGGCTAGTTTATGCTTGTCGGGGAAGGCTCGGCCTCTGCCAAACCCTGCCACCATCTCTTGTTGGGACCTTGCGGTACTTTAGCGGCCGATGCTAGAAACCAGACGAAAGAAGGTCTAATTCTGGTATGACGTCGCATGGCTATTCACTGGCCATGTCTTCTGGACTGGACTGACACCCTGGGCATGGTGGAGCGAGTGATAGGGTAGTGATGTATATCATTCATAAGTTCGGATGCACCTTCCGTGTCATAAACACAGCGAACCTTTTTCTGCCTCCCTTTTATCACGCCTGAATTACCCTTCACATATAGTATCGTTACGCATCATGGCTATCATGGACCTTTTCAGGCAGGGAACTTCCTCCTACCCCAGCTTCGTCAATGATGGACCGGGAAAAGCGTCCACAGCAGCTGCAGCTCTCTACACGTGATCGATTCCGTCCAAGAATCTTGTGGATGGCGGTTTTGGTCTCCATGGGCGGCTTCATATTTGGCTACGATACAGGTCAAATTTCAGGCTCCTTGGAGATACCTGATTTTCTTGCAAGATTCGCTGACTCGACCAACGCTGACGGAGGACCGGCTCTCTCGCATGGAAGAAGTGGCACCATCGTTGCCCTGATAAGTGTATCTAATTAGAATAGTTAATGTCACTTCTAATAACTTCTCAGCTGTCCATTGGGACTTTGATGGGTGCATTAATTGCTGCGCCTATTGCTGATAAGTTTGGACGGAGGTATTCCATGTGTTTCTGGGACGCTATCTTCTGTGTCGGTGCCATTGTGATATTACTGGCGCGATTGACTATCTATATGGCTACATTTTCGCTGCATGTTGCTTCACGGGTGCAGTGGTGGTTTATCTGTTTGTTTGCGATAGTCATGGCCGCACTCTTGAAGAGATTGATACCATGTACATTCTTCACGTCAATCCTATCAAGAGCAAGGATTAGGAGCCACCAGAGGGTGATGAGCTGCCGAATCTCGACAATACATACCTGGCTCCCGGCGCAAGATCCATCCGGAAAAAGCAGGAAGCGCGGGTACCAGAAGAAGAAAGACAGGAGAGCATCGTACAGCCTCTTCCCTCGGCTTTTGTCTCCCAAGCTTCGAGAGCGGTACAATAAAGCCTTATTCAGGTCTATTCTGTTGCATTCGCATATTGTATAATTATAAGAGCCTCTTTGGTATGCTTGCATAGCGTGTTGTTTGACTAAGTCTATGATTTTCTTTTCAGTGGCGCATTAGAAGAACTAACATGATACATAGACATTACGATGTTGGTGATAATTTTATATCATATGACCTTTGGATTCATGCGTAATTATGGAACGTGATGATCACTTTTCTCTAAGGCTACGTACGACTTATGCCCTAGTCTGTGGCAGAGCAGTCACAGCCTGACATAACCTATTTCCAAGTTTAAATTATCACCGACCGGTGGATGTGTTTGTGTATCGGCTATATTGATTAATGGGTCTAAATAATATTGGTTGCATGCTGGTTACATGTCTCCTGCGTAGTCAGCCCCCATAGAGAAATTGTAAATCTCTATTGGCTGGTCAATGTCCGGATATGGATATTAATGTCGTATTCGTAAACATTCAGCAGAGCCAAGTAACGCCTAGCTTCTAAAATTACTTAGTTGCACGGCCCCCACCGTCGTCTTCTCTGCAAACCCCGAGCCGTTGGTCTATAAAACATCGCGCTTTGCCTTTCATGATTGCAGGTGCCTTTCCCTACACCATGACGTTGGAGTTAAACCCCCCTGTGTGTAGCTTCCTTTGGTAGTCTTTTGATGATGTAATTTAATTTTTTGATAGAAATACCACGACGATCTCCAACGTGTGCCTGATTCCAACCTTGAAGTCTTCCAGCATGCCTCACCGCCCTACCCCACGTCCCAAATATCCGAGGAAAAAGCATGCAATGAACGTAACGATTCAAAAATATGTGGGCTGCGTAAGCGAACTTTTTGGGTTCTGATTATGTTCGTGGCCGTGGTTAGCATTGCCATTGCGATAGGTGCCTTGGCAGCCACTATTCTTCCCAAAGGAAAACCGAGCTCCAGTAATGCTACATCTGAGCCTCCTACAGCGTTGAGTTCCAATCCTACTTCGACGACAGGTTCTACTTCCAGCACCCCAGATGTAGCATCAATATTAGAGAGCTCGCCCACATCAAGTGCCGCGTTTCCCGTCTAAACTTATCTCCACCACCATCTTTAGCACTTATCCGGCCTTGAATGAGAGGAATTACACATCACACGGAACGCCCGGCAACCCTGGGCAAGGGTTTAACATTTTTTGCTCATGGACCTTCACTTTCGATCGGCGCGACTTGGGGAGGCCCGTGGCTACGATGACCGAATCTCTTGAAGAATGTATTGAGTTGTGTGCAGTGTAAAACGTAATGAATGGAACTGGGTGGTCTAGTTCCTGTAGGACAGTCGCCTGGCGACCACATTCAGACGAGGAGTATTGGAGGTGGTGTTGGGGGGGCTTTGGACCCAAGAGTGGAGAACGTTTTGGATCGCTGGCGAACGCAACAGGTAGTACTGATGGACCTTCAGATAGTGCAATTTTACTTGATGGATTGTAAGTGGGAGCAACACAGGCTGGGGAGGTATTTCTGCTCATAAACCTCCGCCTGCAAGGAAGGGATCCAGTGATAGGCTTATAATTTCTTTGTGTTCTTCGGTTTATGTCGTCATGAATTGCGTATTTAGAGTCTTGATGTTTTATGCAGACTATTTTCAGATTCAAGCGTCAGAGGCCGCTAAGTAGGACCATCTTGAGTTCCACTTATAGATTAATCGCCGGCCATCAAGGCAGGGTTCCAGCGATCCAGAATTATGCTTTCTGTAAACCATCTTCAGATTGCTAACTCTTGAAGATACTGATAGTTTCTGGAAGCAAACCTCGTAAGTTAAGATTGTTTTGAACGATTGACGAGGTATGCGGGCTTATCATAATCACTACCAAAACATTTCCCATCCTAGGCTAGTGCTTATTATAGCACCGTGCATAGATTGTCGACAAGGGGCACAGCTGTCACCTCTCTATATGTCCGTCCTAACCATTTCATGACTTTGTTTTCATTATGTTCTCGCCTACGTTAGTGACCGTGGCTCTACTTGCTATCAGTATTATATTCTGGCCACCTAAGAGACGTGATTTTGCGCGCCGCGGGATAGACCCTGGACTATTCAACCTCAAGGTATGGCCGGCGAGAATATACTTCTTCTTTAAAGGTCATGATGTAGTTGAATCTGCTTATCGAGAGGTATGTTCACTGATCACATCATTTCATGCAGCATACATGCTCAACTGTCAAAGGCAAAGAACACGCCTTACTTCCTACAGACACTAATTGACGACGTATTGGTGCTACCGCCCAAATATCTTTCGGAACTTCGTATGCTTCCAGGCACTAAGCTGGGTGCTTCAGATGCATTGGTGACCAGCGTTTTGGGGCAATATAGCGGTGTCGACATAATCTTAAAGGATCGACAGGCGTACGATGTTACAAGATTGCAGCTGACACAGAGTCTTCGTAAGTATTTTCTGTTTCAGGTTAAATATAAGAAACTGATATCATGAAAGCTTCAATGCTCCCGGTATTATCGCAGAGGGCTGACACCATCCTTGCTAAAGCATTGATAGCATCCACAGTGGAAGGTACATATCGGGTAATACAGATTTCTAGCAACGTCTTAGCTCACATAGTTTAGATTGCGTAGAAGTCAGAATACAGGATGTGGTTTCCGACGTCACACTTCACACAACACTGTTGGCTTTCTTAGGGCCCAGACTTTCAGAAAACAAAGAACTGCAGGAGCTTGTAAAAAGGCACACAAATCTTGTGCGAGATATTGCTATATGTCATTTGTTTATTCCCAGCTTTCTACGGCCGTGGGTAAACTCTTTTTTGCCTCCAAGTATACGCATGCGGCACCTGCACTGCCGGATGCGAGAAATTATTTTCGATCGGTGGCATAAAGACAGAGGGTCCCATTTCGATACTTTACTTCGACATCTCATAGAGACTTCAAATCCAGTGATTGAAGAAGATATCGTAGCAAAGCTTTTGGTAGTGATCGGAGCTGCAGTACGTTCCTCCCAAGCACTGAGCCGTCAAGACGAGGCTGTTCTAACGCTGTCTTAGCTTCACACTATGACAATGTCCACAACACATGCCATAGTTGACCTCTGTGCTCACCCTACACTAATTCCTTCGCTCCAAGAGGAAGCGTCTCAGCACCTTCCTATGTCAGCACCGTACTCTACCGACCAAGTTGCTCGTCTTAAAAAGCATGATGCGTTTCTCAAAGAATCCCAACGGTTCAATTCGCCCAACTACCGTAAGTACTAGGCTCATGGATGGTTACAGGCTGACGCTGGAGGTAGTGAGTTTTGACCGCCTCACCTTAGCACCAATCTCACTTCCTGGAAACCCCATCATCCCACGCGGAACCTACCTATGTATGGCTGCAGGATCCATGGCCATGGATCCATCGTTCTATCCATCGCCCAACATTTTCTCTCCACAAAGATTCTATGCTGCAGATTCTTCATCCCAGCAAGGTACCAAAAGAAATCTTGACTTCGTGAGCACAGAGAGTGGGAACATACACTGGGGTAGCGGGCGCTTCACCTGCCCGGGGAGATGGTATGCAAGTGCCATGATGAAGACCGTGCTCGCACTGGTCGTTACTAGATACGACGTTATGTTTCCTGGTGGGCAGACAGAGAGGCTGCCGAACGTGTATATGGATATCTTGGTCGAACCAAACCCTGACCAGCGTGTGCTGTTTAGACGGCGGAAAATGTAGCCTCAGCTATCAAGGTCACCAGTCAGACTGTCCGACAAAGAAACTTCAACATAGATTATGGCAAGAAACATATGGTGTCGTCGGCGAGGCTCGATACCAATTATTTTTTAAAGGGATACCATTAGGTATTGTTAGCGAGAAACTATGACTTTCCTATCGTAGACTGTAGCTCCCTAACGGGGCGTGTGGATCATGATAAGCTCATTCTAACAGGTATACGAGAACGCAGATTATGCTTCTCATTCAAGCTATGGACGTGATATTGATGTCAGTACGCATCCGTCTCAATAGCTACTACATTCTAGTCCTTAAAACCTCCTTACATTCGTATACTAGCGCCAAGACAATTGTCGACGGGCTGAGGGACTTCGATCTTGTTATCAAGGCTTGGGTGTATCTAGGCCGACGATGACGCCATTTTTGACTTCACGATGGACATCCAGGTCTTATACTACAGAGAGCCCATGGATGAAATTATCCCTAGGGAATTCTTGCTTCGTACTGCGAGCTGAGGCATGGCTGTCTGAGAGGGGTATGAAAATAGTCGAAGCGCTTTCTCCTGTAGTCTGTATATACGCGGGTACCATATGCGCGATGCAGAAACTGAGCGTAGAGCCTGCGATGGGAGGAGAGATGGTCTATCTGTAAAGCAGTAGTGATTTGCTCATCACTAAGTCTGCCTCTACGACAACCTGATAGCCTTCACACTGCTGCACATCTACCTATCCTTTCTTCGTCTTCTCGCGTACTGCAGGCCTTTAAAACATTACCCGCCTTCTCTATGTTGGGTAATTCCTCCTACTTTACAGTGAACATCTTCTTATCACAAGCCAGAGCTGGAACGGTAAACGAAGAAAAGAAATTCGTTTTGCTTTCGTTCATGGCATCGCGCAAATATACGGTAGTATCACATCCCATCCTCCTTCAGTCACCCTATATAGACCTTTTGTACAATTCCCTATCCATCCCTCTTCTTGCTTCTTCCTCTCCTAAACACCTAACTATGGACTAAAAACTAAAACTTATCTCGTTCCAATCCCATGCCTATTCATCATTCCTCCGGTATTACCAGACACCAACAACGCCTTACTTGGGAGGAAATTCCAGAGGAAATACAAAAACTCAAATCAGACCAGATTTACCACAAAGACTCCTCCTCCCATACCGCTCCCAAGACCCGGCTTTTGCATATACCCAACGAAAACAAAAACCAAGCGCGAATAAACAATCCCACGAAGGGGTTACGCACAAACAGATGCGTACGCTAGATAGGAGAGGAAAAGTGGATATAGGCTAATTACCCTCCCCCAAATCGATCCGCCCGCGATCCATGGTTCCCTCTCCTTGCCTCAGGCCTCTCTGTCCTCTCTGGCGAAGTCGACGAACTCGAACCCCCCACCCAACTCCTCCTCTCCCTATGCTCCACACATGGCAACTGCTCCTTCTCGCCGCTGCTACCGCTCAGCCTCTTCTTCAGCCGGCTCCAACGCCTATGTTTTTCAGGTAATCCCAAACTCTCCCTCCGCTCCTTCTCCAACTCGCTCTCTCGCCTGGCCTGCTCGTCTCTCACAGGATCCGCTAATTCCTGTGCGGCCCTACACGGCCCATTCAACCATATCGGAAACAGCGTCCCCGTGCCAAATGCCGCGATAACGACGCAATACGCATACTGGACATTGCGCGCTTTATACGCTGCGAACAGCATGGGCGGGAATACGGCGCCGCCGCCGATGGCAGCTGTGAGGAGGACGGCAGCGTCTTTCGTGTGTTTTCCAAGACCACGTAGGGCCTGTGCGTAGATAAGAGGGAACAGCGGCCCTTCGAAAAAGAGGGCCATGATGAGCATAGCGGGGTCCGCGGTACGGGATTTGGATGCCATGGCTGCAGCGGCGAAGGCGATGGCACCCGCGTAAAAGAGAGCAAGGAGGTACCGTGGTTTGATCCAAACGCAGAAGAAGGCGGCGGCGAGGCGCGAGACGGCGAAGCCTGTGTGACCGATGGTTTGAAAATAGACAGAGTCGAGGTGCGGGGCTACGAGCTCCATGTATTCGCTGAAGGATGTGGATATGCTTTCCTGGCCGCCGACGTAGCAGAATTGGGAGAGGACGCCTAGACCGAGCGTGATCCAGATGACGCGTACGTACTTGCTTCCTAAATTGAGTGTGGCGTCGCGGGGGATAGGCATACGAGCGGAGGCAATCTCGAGCTCTTCATTCGTAGCCTCGGGCAATGGCACGTAGTAGAATACGATTGCGAGTAAGACTGTGAAGAATGCAATTCCGAGGTAGCACCTGATTGACAGTAAGTTGAGTTTCCAGCCCTGACACATGCATCTCTATGACTTACCATTGGACGTCTATCAGGCTTTCTGCCGAAGCCTTGAACAGTACCTTCCGGGCTAGCAGCGGCGAAACAATAGTACCAATGGCCTGGATACCTTGTGACAAATTGAGGCGCACCTCGGCAAACTCAGGGGGTCCACAGAGCGCGATGAATGGGTTAGCCCCCAGCTCCAGCGTTGATAAACCCAACCCAACGAGAAAATTAGAGATCAAAAAAGCCGGAAAGGAAGTCAGGACGGCAGATGGCCAGAAGACGAGGGTTCCGCACGCGTAGACGGTAAGTCCTACCATATAACATCCCTTGAAACCCCAGTACTGGAAGACAAGCCTGCCAAAGGTGAGGGGGGCGACTATGTAGCCAAAGTAATACGCGCTGTGCTGGCCCACCGTCTGGCTGTCGCTCATATGCCCCACGGCTTGAAATTGAGCATTGAGTGTATCGAGCAGACCGTATGCGAAACCCCAGACGAAGAACAGGATGGTGACCATGGTGACGGGAAAAACAGACTCGCCGTTGGTGCGCAGCGTAATGTTCTTTTTCTTGTGCATATTTACAAAGTCGAAGAAGGTAAACGAGTTTTGACGAGTAAGCGTGGTGCGATTGGTTGCAGTGTGGGTGCCCAAGGTTTCATTGGGAGAGACCTGGGGCATTCCAGCGGTATCGGGCGTTGTCAAAAAGTTCATCATGTCGATGGGATCATCAGGACCGGCGAGGGCGGGAGGTGGTTTTGTCGTGGGCGATACGGGAGGACTTGGAAGGTTCGTGAGTTTGGTAGCGTCCACGATGTCTCCAGGAAACACCATGCTGTCGCTCGTCTTGCTGGTCGATTTGTCGCGCACGGTGTGATCGAGGACCCAGTGGGGAAGAAAGCGCCTGACCAGGGGCTTCAAAGCCGGCACGCATGCGCACATAATGCCCGTGTTGATTTCGACGGCGCTCCACATGGATGAGAAGGACGCATACCATGAAAAGTCAAATTGGTTGCGCGAATCGGACCTATAGTGTAGATATGAGCACGTGTATCTTTAGCTTCCCTTCGGAGTGGAATGACTGACCCGTCTCTATCTATATTCTGCTGTTTCGCGCGGAGATCATCTCTCTGTGCGCTCTGCAGGTAAAAGATGCGCACAACATCGACGGCAGCCACAAATATACCAAATCCAAAAGTGATGACCAAGATCATCTTCTGCTTCCTGGGCAAGTGCATGCCGGTCAAAATGGGCATGGGGAGGAAGAAGATGGCCAGGTCAGTGATGATGTTGAGGGGCGCGGATGAGAGGTAGATGGTCACAATGTTGATGCAGTAGGCCGGCGGCTTCACGGGGATGTGGAAGGCTGCACTGACGGGGTCGCACTGGAAGACGTTGAGCAGGGCCAATGCCAGGCCCCCGACGTTGACGACGACCATGGTCGCGATGGTCGCCCAGCGGAAGACTTTGTGCGTCTTGGACAAGGTGAGGTAGAAGATGAGGATGGAGGTCTTGGTGG
>Ga0247757_10000465_pt1 | contig 33387 bp, 30 predicted proteins | sample UWRJL126311R4_FD_180929 | JGI IMG/M metagenome (GOLD analysis project Ga0247757, IMG submission 180929) | Plant litter microbial communities from Arlington Agricultural Research Station in Wisconsin, United States - UWRJ-L126-311R-4 | ecosystem: Environmental > Terrestrial > Plant litter >... | reverse complement strand
CCACGGCTCGACGTCACCCACCCCGATCGGCGGCTTCGACAGGTGGTCGATGACGATCCGCAGATCCGGGTGCCGCTCCGAGAGCGTCGGCACGTGCGCGAGATGGCGAGGCAGAACCGACACCAGGTCGAACGCCACACCGCCGTCTTCGAGAACACCGAGACCCGCGTCGACCTCAGGACCCAGGATCCAGTCGGGGTCAGCCTTGGTGTGAATCAGGTTGCGGACACCGACGACTCGGTCGTCACGGCGCAGTTCGTCCAGACGCGCGGCTGCCTGCTCCGGGCGGTCCAGGGCGAGGTAGGCCACGATCGCGACGACGGTCGGATGCGCGTCGGCGACCTCGAACATCAGGTCGGTGTCCCCGTCATCGTCGTCTGACTGCACCATCACGGTCGCGTCGACGCCGTTACGGGCGAGCTGCGGAGCCAGCTCGGCGAAAGTGAAGGTGCGGTTCCAGTGCGGAACCTCGGGGCCGAGCCACGGATACGGGGCCCGCGTCAGGTCCCACACATGCTGATGCGCGTCGATGATCATCGCTCACCCCGCCCTAGACGGCGGCCGCGCGCGGGTGCTGATTGCGCCAGTAGTTCCCGTCGGGATAGGCGTATTCGGCCACCGACGCGGGATGCATCTGCGCGCTGTACCCCGGCTGGGTGGGCAGCACGTACGCGCCGCGTTCGACGATGCAGGGGTCGGTGAAATGCTCGTGCAGGTGGTCGACGAACTCGGTCACACGGTTCTCCGTGGTGCCCGAGATCGCGACGTAGTCGAACACCGAGAGGTGTTGGACGAGCTCACACAGGCCGACCCCGCCGGCGTGGGGGCACACGGGCACACCGAACTTCTTCGCCATCAGATAGACGGGGATGATCTCGTTGATGGACGCCAGCCGCGCCGAATCCAGCTGGCAGTAATCGATCGCCTCGGCCTGGAAGAGCTGCTTGAACAGCACGCGGTTCATACCGTGCTCACCGGTCGCAACACCGATGGGAGCCACTGCCTTTCGCACTTCGGCGTGACCGAGCACATCGTCGGGACTGGTCGGCTCCTCGATCCACAGGGGCTGGAACCGGGCCAGCGCATTGACCCATTCGATGGCCTGGGGGACGTCCCACACCTGATTGGCGTCGATCATCAGGTGCGCATCCCAGCCGATCACCTCACGGGCGATGGCACAGCGCCTGATGTCGTCCTCGAGGTTGGCGCCGACCTTGAGCTTGACGTGCCGGTAGCCGTCCGCGATCGCGAGCGCGGCGAGCTCACGCAGTTTGTCGTCGGAGTACCCGAGCCAGCCCGCCGACGTGGTGTAGCAGGGGTAGCCGGTGCGCTCGAGGTCGGCGACCCGCTCGGCTCTGGTGGGGACCAGTTCGGCCAGCATCTCGATGGCCTGCTCCCGCGTCAGCACCTCGCTGAGGTAGGTCAGATCGAGTGTGTCGACCAGTTCTTCGGGGGTCATGTCCGTCAGCAGGCGCCACAGCGGTTTGCCAGCCACCCGTGCGGCCAGGTCCCACACCGCGTTCATGACCGCCGCCATCGCGAGGTGCTCCACGCCCTTGTCCGGTCCTAGCCACCGCATCTGGGAGTCGGCGGCCAGATCCCGGTACGTGCCGCCGATGTCACCGACGAGCTCGGCGACGTCGCGCCCGATCAGCGCCTCCCCGCGACGTTGCGCGGCCAGCGTGCAGATGTCGTTGCCGCGGCCGATGGTGAACGTGAAGCCGTATCCCGCGAGCTCGGCGTCGTCGGTGCTCAGCCGGACGTACGTCGCCGAATAGTCCCCGTCCTTGTTCATGGCGTCGGAGCCGTCCATGGACAGTGAGGTCGGGAAGCGCACGTCGGTCACGTCGACGGCGGTGATGCGGGTCATTGCTGCTCCAGTTCGGGGATGGACGAGGCGGGTGCTGCGGTGGCGGAGAGCAGTCCCTCCGCGGCGAGTTCACTCCAGAGGGCCTCGGGAACCTCGGTGCGGTATCGATCGACGGCGACGGCGACCTGCTGTGGTGATGACGCGCCCACGACCTCCGACACGACGGCGCGGTGCCGCAGCGGGAAGGCCACGGCGGCTTCGGGCAGGGTCACACCGAAGCGTTCGCAGACGTCGGCGATCGCGTGAACCCGTGCGATGAGGTCGGCGGGCGCCGGCTCGTAGTTGTACCTGGCGTCGGCGGCAGGCCGCGGTGCCGAGAGCAGCCCTGAGTTGTAGACGCCGACCGCGACGACGCCGACGCCGCGCTGCGCGGCCACCTCGAGGAGGTCGTCGGCCTGCTCCAACAGGGTGTACCGGCCGGCGCACATGACGAGATCGACGTCGTGGTCCGTGATCAACTCTGTCAGGTGATCGGCGAAGTTCATCCCGGCCCCCACGGCGCGGACGATGCCTTCCTCGCGCAACTCGTGCAATGCGGGCAGCGCCTCGATGAGCGCCTGCTGCCAATGGTTTTCGGGATCGTGCAGATAGGCGATGTCGATGCGGTCGACACCGAGGCGGGTCAGGCTCTCCTCCACCGACCGGCGGATGCCGTCCCGGCTGAAGTCCCACCGACGGCGCAGCGTCGCGGGGACCGCGAAGCCCTCGCTGTCCATCCGGCCCGCGCCCTGCGGGTCGGGTTCCAGCAGCCGGCCGACCTTCGTGGAGAGCACGTAATCGTCCCTGCGGCGATCACGCAGGGAGGCACCGAGCCGGCGCTCGGACAGTCCGAGCCCGTAGTGGGGGGCGGTGTCGAAGTAGCGCACGCCCGCATCCCAGGCCGCGGTGACGATGCCGTGGGCGTGCTCGTCGTCGATCGCGCGGTACAGGTTGCCCAGCTGCGATCCGCCGAGGCCGAGTTCGGTGAGCGCGACGCCCTTGGCAGACCGCAGAGGAAGCACGGTCGACGACCCTCGACCGATCCGATCGTCGGACATCAGCCTTTCACCGCCCCCACGGTCTCCCCGCGGATCAGATACTTCTGCGCCCCGAGGAAGACGACGAGCAGCGGCAGCATCGAGATGAACGTCGCCAAGGCCAGCTGCGGCATGTACAGCTTCACGTCGAGGCCGGCGGCCACCGTCGGGTTGAACAGCGGGCTGGCGCCGATCAGCTGCTGGATGCCGATGGACAGCGTGTTGTTCTGCTGATCCGACGACAACAGGGCAAGGGGGAGAAAGAAATTGGTCCAGTTGGCGACGAAGGCGAAGAAGCCGACGAGGACCACGGCCTGCTTCGAGATGGGCAGACCGATCCGGTAGAAGATCGCCACTTCGGACAGCCCGTCCATGCGGGCGGCCTCGACCAGTTCGCGCGGCATCGTCGTCATGAAGTGGATGTAGGACAGGTACACCCCGAACGGGAAGAAGCCCATGATCACCAGAACGGGCCACAACCGGCCGACGGCACCGATGGCGTTGACTTCCAGGAACAGCGGAATGACCAGGACGGTGTTGGGCATGACCATGGTCACCAGCGTGGTCAGCAGGATCACGCGGCGCATGCGGAATCGCAGGCGGGCCATCGCGTAACCGGCGGGCAGGGCCGCGATCAGGGCGAGCACGGCACCGCCTCCGGCGACGAAGAGCGAGTTGAGGATCCATCGGGTGAACAGACCGCCGCCGCCCGGGCCGAAACCGTTGACCTGCGACCAGCTGTAGGCCACGTTGCCCAGTGATACGTCGCCGAGGCCGAGCACGCCCCCGGCTCCGGCGTCCACGCCGGCGTTGGACCGGAACGCCATCGCGATGAATCCCACGATGGGGAAGACGAAGACCGCGGCGATCAACAGCATCGTGGCGACACGGGCCAGCCGTCCCGCCGTCCAGTTCTCCACGCCGCGGGTGTTGATGGCGGCCATCACCGCTCCTCTCCGAACAGGCCGCTGCGGAACACGATCAGCAGACCGATCACCAGGGTGATCACCAGCAGGATCAGCGACATCGCCGCGGCCGCAGGAAAGTTGTAGTTGCTGAAGGCGAATGCATACCCCAGCTGGGTGGGTGTCCACTGGTCGGGCAGGGCGTTGCCCGCGACCTGGTCGAGCAGCTGGGGTTCGAGGAAGAGCTGGAAGCCGTAGGCCAGGTTCATCAGCGCGGCATAGCCGATCCACGGCCGGATGATCGGGAGCTTGACGTGCCAGGCCACCTGCCAGGCGTTGGCCCCGTCCATGCTCGCTGCCTCCAACACTTCGTCACCGATGCCGTTGAGGCCGCCGTTGACGACGATGATCCACGAGCCCACCCCTTGGAAGAACATCATCGCGGCCAGGATGAACGGCAGGTGGTTCGGCGTCGCCACCGCCTGCTTGATGGTGTCGATGCCCACGACGTGCCAGAAACCCTCGATCGGGGACTGACTGGGATTGAGCAGGTACACCCACAGCACCAGGTTGGCCACACCGGCCAGGGCGCCGGGGATGTAGTACACGAACCGCATGGTGGACCCGAACCGGCCCGGGCTCGCGTGTACGAGCAACGCCAACCCGACGATCCCGATCATCATGATCGGCAGCCACACCAGCAGCGTGGTGAAGATGTTGAGAAACGTTTCGGCGAACCGGAAGTCGGTGACGACCGTACGGAAGCTCTCGATGCTGCCGAATCCGCCGTTGGGTTGCAACGGCGTGGAAGGGCGCTGGAAGGCTGTCGCCAGCGCGTAGCCGACCGGGATGATGCCACCGATCAGCAGCAGCACCAGGTAGGGCGCGGTCAGGATCCAGGCGCCGCGCGCCTCGGCGCCACCCGCGCGCCACGGCCGGCCCGCCCGCTCAGGGCGGCCCGGTGCCGGCGGGTTCTCCGCCGACGCCCGGGTGCCTGGCACTTCTCGATGCAGCGAGCGGGTCGCGGCTTCGCCGGTCATTCGACCGTGTATCCCAGGGCCTTGGCCTGGTTGACCAACTCCTTGCCGAACTGATCCCAACCCTCGTCGACGCTCTTCCCGTCCACCAGCGCAGGCGCCATCGTCTCGGTCCACACGCTGCCGGTGTTGTACAGCATGTAGGAGTGGTCGGGTTGCACCGCGGGAATGGCCGCCTTCATCGCTGCGAAGGTGGTTGCGTTGTCAGCGAAGTAGTTTGCCTTCGACTGCTTTTCGATCCAGGGATCCTGTACGGGACCGTAGGCGGGCAGCCCGGTGGACAGTTCCACCTGCCACGCCGGATCGGTGGCGACGAAGCGGGCGAAGGTCAGGGTGTTCTCCAGCTGCTTGCCGGTGATGTGCTTGGACACCGACCACAGGCCGCCGCCTTCGTCACCGGTCGCCGGCTTGTTCTCGCCGTCCCACGCCAGGGGTTCGACGGCCGTCATCTGTCCCGCCGGGATCTTCCAGGTCTGGTTGAACAGGTAGTCACCCCACCACGCGGCTCCCGGGCTCATCACGAGATCCTTGCCGACGTTCGCCGCGTCGGCGTCGAAGATCCCCAGCGGCGAGAGCGCCTTACCCGAGACCATCGTCGACAGGAGTCCCTTCGCGCGTTCGCATTTCGGGTTCGACAGGTCGATGCCTGCCACGGTCTCGGAGACCCGCGCGTTGGTGGGGCACCCCGACGCCCACAGATAGCGGTCGGGGGCGTACGCGTCGCCGGTGAATCCACTGACCTTGCCGGGGTGCTCGGCGGCGATCTTGACCGCCAGCTCACCGTACTGCTGCCAGGTGCGTGGGACGGCGTAGCCGTTCTCGTCGAAGAATTTCTTGTTGTACCAGAACACATCCGGGGCGGCGTCGTTACGCAGGCAGCGGATCTGTCCGTCGATGGCGCACGGGGAGATCACCGCCGGGTCGTAGCCCTTGATCACCTCGGGCAGCTTGTCCGTGAGGTCGGCGGCGTAATCGATCTGCGCACCGGTCGCCCAGGCGATGTCGTCGTTGGAGGGGAAGAAGATCGCGTCGGGCCAGCCCTTCTTCGCCTGGTTGAACTGAGCGAACTGCTGCTGGAGACCCTTGCTGCCCACAGTGCCGTCGATCTGGTTGACCGTGACCTTGATCTCGGGATGCGCCTTCTGGAACGCCTCCGCCGCCGGAACCCGCGGCGGATCCACCCAGACGGTGATGGCACCGCCGGAATCCGTCTGGGCCGCAGGCGCGCTCGGCCCGCTGCCGGCGCAACCCGCCAGCAGGATGGACGCGGCCGCAGCGACGGCCATCGACACACGAGGCGCGGTACGGATCGGAATGCGAAGCGACGCCATCAAGAACTCCTCTGCATTGGGGTGACCGAGAGACTGGCTGTCCGAAGTTGCTCAAACGTTAAACCTTGCTCTCCGAGTTGGTCAAACGTTTGAGCCAAAAAGTTGGGAAAACTGTGCAACCGGGCTGTCAGCGACGCCGGGCTGGCCCTGAAGAGTCGCGTTGTACCAGTTCAGGGGCCGGGTTGGTGATGACGACGTCGACGCTGATGCCGCTCTCGATACGTGCGATGACGCCTCGCACCGCCGTGCGCCCCATCGCATAGAACTGCATCTTCACCGCGGTCAACGGCGGCCAGGTGTTCTCCGCCGTCCACGAGTCGTGGACGGCGACCACCGACAGGTCGTCGGGCACCCGGAGGCCTCGAGCGCGTGCGGCGGCGAGCATACCCACCGCGGCGTTGACGTTCGCGACCACGACCGCTGACGGCGGATCATCCTGGGCGAGAAGGCGTTCCAACGCAGACCAGCCGTTTTCCGGGGCGTATCCGAACCGGGTCTCGTACCCCTTCGCGACGGTGAGCCCCGCGGCCGTCATCGCCGCGTGGTAACCGAGGCGCCGCCGTTTCGCGGTGAAGGACCGCGGCAGGCCGTTGGCGAACGCGATCCGCGTGTGCCCGAGCGAGAGGAGGTGTTCGGTCGCCATCCTGGCGCCCGCCTGGTCGTCGAGCGTGACCGATCCCGGATGACCGGGGTAGGACGAGTTGATCAGGACGATCGGCGCGCCGGACGCGAGCAACTCGCCGAGTCCTGTCGTCGGCACCCCGTCGCCCACCTGCACCACCATGCCGTCGACGCGGCCCTCCCCGATCAGGCGCGCGATCACGTCACCCCCGGGGCGGGTCTCGTCGGCATGTCCGAGGAGAAGGGTGTACCCGTGTGCGGCCGCCTCGTCCTCCGCGCCGTGCATCAGCTCGGTGAACAGAGCGTTGGTCAGATCGGGGACCACCAGCCCGATCACCTGGGTACGCGCTGATTTGAGGGCTCGACCTGCGAAGTTGGGCCGATAGTTCAACTCGCGCGCCGCCTCGACGATCCGCTGCCGCGTCGCGTCGCTGACGCGTGCGGACGGCGCTTTGGACAGCACCCGGGACACCGCGGAGATCGACACCCCCGCACGGGCGGCGACGTCGCCGAGGGTGGCCACGCCGTGGAGTTTGACGTCGGTACCCGCCCGCTCAGAATCCGTCATGCCAGTGTCCAAGCCGCCGTCGCCTTTCGCCACGTAGGACGATACCGGCAACCTGGTGGACGGGTAGCACTCCTTCGACAATCCACGGCACCCCCGAAGTGATCCTTGACACCTGGTCAATCGTTTGAGCAATATTAAGCGGTGGATCGATGGTCGGCAACGACATCCGGCCCGACCCACAGCGGCGCGGGTCCGCAATTCGGTTTCCGCACAGCCGCTCTCATCGTCACGTCCGGCGCTGTGGCGCCGGTGGAGGGATATCGCGCGTCATGGCTTCTGTCACCTACGACAACGCGGAGCGCACCTACCCCGGTGCCGACACCCCCGCTGTCCGCGACCTGAACATCGAGATCGGCGACGGCGAGTTCATGGTGCTCGTCGGCCCGTCCGGCTGCGGCAAGTCGACGTCCCTGCGGATGCTGGCCGGACTCGAGGAGGTCACGGGCGGCCAGATCCTCATCGGCGACCGGCCGGTCACCCATCTGCCGCCGAAAGACCGCGACATCGCGATGGTCTTCCAGAACTATGCGCTGTATCCCCACATGACCGTCGCCGAGAACATGGCGTTCGCCCTGAAGATCGCCGGGGTCGGCAAGGCCGAGCGGACCGAACGGGTGAAGCAGGCCGCCCAGTTGCTCGACCTCGAGAACTACCTCGACCGCAAGCCCAAGGCCCTGTCGGGCGGACAGCGGCAGCGGGTCGCGATGGGCCGGGCCATCGTGCGCAAGCCCCAGGTGTTCTGCATGGACGAGCCGCTGTCGAATCTGGACGCCAAACTGCGGGTGTCGACGCGGACCCAGATCGCCGCGCTGCAGCAACGTCTGGGCGTCACCACCGTCTACGTCACACACGACCAGGTGGAGGCGATGACCATGGGCGACCGGGTCGCGGTGCTCAAAGACGGTGTGCTGCAACAGGTCGACACCCCGCTTCGGCTCTACAGCGCGCCGGTGAACCTCTTCGTCGCCGGGTTCATCGGCTCGCCTGCGATGAACCTGCTGCAGGCTGACATCCGCGATGGGCATGCGGTCGTCGGCGGCCACGAGATCCCCGTCGACCGGCAGGCCGCGGCGCTGGCGTCGGGACCCGTCACCATCGGAGTACGGCCCGAGGCGTTCCGCGTCGTCGGTGCCGAGCAGGACGGCATACCGGTGCACGTCACCCTGGTCGAGGAACTCGGCGCGGATGCCTACGTCTACGGCACCTCGGGAGTCGAGGGCACCCCGAGCAACATCGTGGTCCGGGTGCCCGCGCAGGTCGGCCACCAGAAGGGCGCCACGATCAAGGTCAGCACCGATCCGGGAGCCGTGCACCTGTTCGACACCGCCTCGGGCCACCGCCTGTCCGCGTGACCCCCGGTTCACACCGCGCACCACCTCCCACCAACACACCTCCCACCAACACACCTCCCACCAACACACCTCCCACCAACACCGAAAGGAGCCCGGTCGTGCTCACTGCCCGTTACACCGGCGCGCGCAGCATCGAGATCAGCGAGCAGCAACCCGATCCCGTCGGCCCGGGGCAGGTGCAGATCGAGGTCGCCTACGCGGGTATCTGCGGCACCGACCTGCACATCTTCCACGGCCACATGGACGGTCGCGTGGACACACCGGCCGTCATCGGCCACGAGATGAGCGGCGTGGTCGCCGCCATCGGCGACGGCGTGACGACCGTGCAGGTGGGAGACCACGTCACCGTGATGCCGCTGGACTGGGACGGCACCTGTCCGGCCTGCCGGGCAGGTCACCAACACATCTGCCAGAACCTGAACTTCGTCGGCATCGACTCCCCCGGCGCCCTACAGCGACTGTGGAACGTCGACGCGAACCTGGTGATCCCGCTGCCGGCGGACCTGCGACTGGACCATGCCGCGCTCGTGGAACCGGTCGCCGTCGCCGTACACGACGTGCGCCGCGGCGAGGTGTCCCGCGGTGACCGTGTCGTGGTGATCGGCGGTGGACCCATCGGAGTGCTCATCGCGACGGTGGCCCGTCATCAGGGCGCCGAGGTGACCGTCCTCGAGGTCGACCCGGGTCGCCGCGCGGCCGTTGCCGCGCTGGGTTTCCAGGTCCTCGACCCCACCGGCACCGATCCCGTCGCATGGGTCGACGAGTGGACCGCGGGCGCGGGCGCCGACGTCGCGTTCGAGGTGTCCGGCGCCGCGGCCGCTGTGCTGCTGTCGACCGACGTGGTCAAGGTGCGCGGCACCGTCGTCATCGTCGCGATCCATCCCGAGCCCCGTCCGATGAACCTCCAGCGGGTGTTCTGGCGCGAACTGCGTCTGCTCGGGGCGCGCGTCTACGAGCGCACAGACTTCGAGACGGCGGTGCACCTGCTCGACAGCGCCGTCATTCCCGCCGACGCCCTGATCAGCGCCATCCAGCCGATCACCGGCACCGCCGCGGCGTTCGCCGACCTGGAGAGCGGCAGGGCCATGAAGGTGCTGATCGACGTCGGGAGCGCCGAGGTGCCCGCATGACGGCGCCGGGCGCGGCAGCACTGTTCGATCTGTCGGGGCGCACCGCGGTGGTCACCGGCGTCAGCCGCGGCATCGGGTTGGCCATCGCCGAGGCGCTGGCAACCGCAGGCGCCGACATCATCGGCGTCAGCGCGACCCTGCCGCCCACCGGCAGCGACGCGGCCCGGCGGGTCACGGCGGCAGGCGCCGCATTCACCGCGCATCGCGTCGACTTCTCCGACCGGGATGCGGTCCGCGATCTGGGTGCCGAGCTCGCCGAGGCGGGTGTCGACATCCTGGTGAACAATGCAGGAACCATCGAACGCAGCCCGGCTGCACAGCACCCGATCGAGTCGTGGGACCGAGTGCTGACGGTGAACCTGGACAGTCAGTTCGTGCTGAGCCAGGCGCTCGGCCGGTCGATGATCGACCGCGGCTACGGCAAGATCATCTTCACCGCGAGCCTGTTGAGCTTCCAGGGCGGCATCAACGTCCCCGGTTACACCGCATCGAAATCCGCCATCGCGGGTCTGACGAAAGCGCTCGCCAACGAATGGGCCCCGAAAGGGGTGAACGTCAACGCCATCGCCCCCGGATACATCGCGACCGACAACACCCAGGCTCTGCAGGACGATCCGGATCGCAGCCGGGCGATCCTCGACCGCATCCCCACCGGCCGATGGGGGCGCGCCGACGACCTCGGCGGGGCCGCGGTGTTCCTGGCGAGCGCTGCGTCGGACTACGTCTCGGGGATCACGCTGCCCGTCGACGGCGGGTGGCTCGGCAGGTGAGCTCGGCCGCCCCGCTCGGGCCGGACCGCACCATGCCATCCGGCCGGTCGGCACGGCATGGTGATTCATTCATCGCCGGATACCTCAGCGATCACGTTGCGGAAGGCGGTCTTTCGACCCGGCTGGAGACCGCCGCGACCGCCGGCGCCTTCGCTCACCTCAGCGGCGGCGACTGGAGAAGGATGCCGCGCCGGGCGGAACTGACCCTTCTGAGCGCCTCGGAGCCCGTCACGCGCTAGCGGCTTCACCCGGCCGCCGTCGTCAGCCCGGTATGCGCCCGTGTCGGCACTGCGCCGGCATCGGCGGTGCGGCCGCGAGCAACTCCCGCAGGGGTCGCACCCGCTCGCCGTCTCCGAGCTCGACCACCGGGGGCAGCGACATCCGGAGCTCGACCACCACCGAACCCTCGCCGGCCGTCTTCCGGCATCCGAGACCGATCCGTTCTCCTGCCCCGGGTCCCAGTGCGGCGTCGGCGCGCTCACGGATCTGGGTCAGCGTCACACTGCCGCCCGCCGCGTCGGCGAACATCGGGTCCAGCACGGTGCGTGCGGTGCCGGTCAACGTGGCGGCATCGCGGAAGTACACATCGGGTGAGACACCCGAACACGTGCCGTGGGTGTACCACTCGTGCGGGATCAACGATGCGGCGTCGACCAGGGTGGTGTCGAGTTGCTCGTCGACACCGGAGCTGAGATCGACTGGCGGCAGGTCCTTCTCGCTGCTCCCCTGCGGTACTCCGCAGTTCTGCCGCGCCGGTGGTTGCGGCCACAGGCCGTGCAGCAGCATCGTCGGGCCGGCGCGTTTCACCTCACCGGATGTGCACGCCGGATTCGACGGCTCGACGAGACAGAAGCTCGGGGCCCAGGTGAGCACGAGCCAACTCGACGACTCATCGGTCACCATCGCCGAGGGGTCCGGATTCTTGTCGAGGACACGGAAACTGTAGGCGACGGCCACGGCGACCACCACGGCAAGCGCCGCGGAAATCGAGATTACGGCGACGTCGCCTCGCGCCATGGTGCACCCCTCTACCGGGGAAAGCAGGAGTGATTCGTGCCTGCCGGCCGATCCAGCCTCCCACAGCACACGCCGGCGGGAGGAGCTTCGGAGGTGAACGACATCGACCGGTGGTTCGACCGCACCGGTCGCCGCGAGAACCGCACGGTGTCGTTGTACGCGTGCCTGCTGACTCACCGGATGTTCGCCTATTTCTGGTACCGGCTGCGCTACGCGCTCCTCGTGGACGGGATCACCTTCGTCGTCCACGTCGCCGAATTCCTGATCATCCTCGGCACTCTCGGCGGACTGGCCGCGTTCACGGTGATGATCCTGCGGGTCGGCAGCCTCATCGTCAGCGGCGCGTGGTGGGGTCTGCTCGAGATCATGCGGGAACGGCTGCGTGGTTTCGCGGCGTCGAGCGATCGGGACTCCATCGAACGCGAGATCGGCGCCTGGATGGCGCTGGCGTTCGCCGTCGCCGCGGGAGTGACGGTGGCCGGCTCAGCAGCAGTGATCGTCCTGTTCCCCTCGGCAGGCGACCCGATCGGCATGCTGTATGCGTTCCTGCTCCTGATCGAACTCGCCGTCCGAATCCCGTTGCAGGTGCTGCACTCCGGGGTGTACGCCACCCGGCGCATCTACCGTCCGCTGTGGTCACTGTTCGCACCGACACTCGCGCAGGTCTGCGTTCTGGGCGTGGGTGCGCTGTTCTATCCGACAGCGGCGGTCGTCGTCGCGATCGTGGTGTCCAACGCCCTGGCGATCGGGATCACCGTCCACTACACGCTCCGGTTGTACCGGCTCACCGGGTTGACGCCACCGCATCGCATCAGGCGCGCGCGGCTTCCTGTCATCCCGCTGCGCGAGGGTGGGGAGGCGACGCTGGCGGGGCTGGGACTGCGCCTGGACGCGGTCGCCGTGCTCGCGATCGCCGGCATCTACGGGACCAGCACGCGCTCTTACGATCTGACAGCCGGCTTCCAGGCGTGGCGTGACATCGACGCGTTCCAGTTCTTCTATCTCGCACTCCCGCTGCTGCGCGGCGCCTACGAGACGGCCGCGGTGTTCTACTTCGACTTCGTGCGCCTGCGGCGGATTCCCGCGCTGCGCGAATACCGGGTGTGGTTCTTCCACCGACTGCTGGTGATCACGCCGGTGGTGGCGGTGTTCTTCTGGGCGCTCACGCTCGTGTTGGGGCTCGCGGTACTACCGGACGTCCCGCTGTCGTTCCTGCTGTCGCTGTTGCCCTTGTTCCTCGTACGCAGCTACATCGGCACCTACCAGATCCGCCTGTTCGCCGAAGGTCGTTTCCGCGTGCTCAACGCCACCATCCTCTTCACGGTGGTGCTGTTCGTGCTCGTCTGGGTCGACATCAACCCTGCTTCGGATCTCGTCGAGCTGACCGCGGCCATGATCGTTCTGCTCATCGTGCACATCGACCTGCAACATCTGCAGGATCGCCGGCCGCGCCGGCCGTCGCAGTTGCCCCTCGGGGACTGGCTCCGCGCTCTCGCCGAGGAACCAGGGCCGGTCCGCGTCGGCACGCTCACCGTCCCGGAGTGGATACCCGTGCGGCAGCGGTCGGCCGCCGTCGACATGATGCGAGAGACGCTGCAGGACAACGGCTCTCTCGCCTTCCGCTCACCGACATCGCTGATCTTCTACCAGCGCAGCGCATCCGACGGCCGGCAACCACACCTGGATGTTCAGGACGCCACCGGCGGAGCGGTCAACCGCACCCGATTGTGGCCCGATGCGGCACCCGACGGCCCCGCCGCCCTCGATCGCATCATGGAGGCGAAATGGCTCACGCCACTGCACGGCGCACCGATGCCGCCGCGAAGCCCGGCGTCGCTGCGGGACGAGTTCCTCCACTGTTTTCCCGACGGCCTGGCCGCTGACCTGGGCAGCCGCTCGGGACGGCGGGCGCTGCGCAACCTGCCCGACGATGTCCTCGCCATGACCCTGCCGTCGGCGATGCGCAGCCTCGACGACGACGCACTCGTGATATCGGTGTCGGGACAGTGGATCTCGCCGATCTTCGACCGCAACAGAGTACGCATGGTGTTCGTCCTGCCACCCGATCCGCGGCCCGACCGGTTCCAACGCTGGCTGCGGACGCTCAAGGCGTGGCGGCTGGGTCAACCGACACCGGAGTTGCACCGGTCGTGACCCTCGAACCGATCGACATCGAGCAGCGGCTGCTGGACCCGGCGACCTTCGACGAGACCATCCTGCGGATCTTCCGCAAGCGGAGCGACCGTGGTCTGGGATACAGCGAGATGTCCCCGGGGATCACCTACTTCGACGCCGCCGCGGACCGGAGGCGGCTGTCTCGCGCGATCGCCGCCGATATCGCCGCGGGCACCTACCGGCCACGGCCGGTCGACCTCTGGTTCCTGGAGACCGGCGGCAAGCGCCGCACCGCCCATCTGGCCGCCTTCGTCGACCACGTGGTGGGTTCTGCGCTGTTCACCCTGCTCTCGCACAACGCGCGGTGTCGGGGCCTCCCCGGCGTGTACTCCTATCTGCCCGGGCTCACCAACATGAGCGCGATGCGCGCTTTCGCGGCCTACGTCCGAGATCATCGGCGCCGGGTGGGCCCACGCGGTGGGCCGCTCTACGTCCTGCAGTCGGATTTCGAGAAATACGGCGACAATCTGCCGGTCGGACCGGACGCACCGTTGTGGACGTCCCTGCGCGACGTCGCGTCCCTGGGCGCCCCCGGTGGTGACATCGGCAGCCGGACATGGACTGTCATCACCGAACTGGTCCGACCGGTGGTCCGCGACGAGGACGGTGCGCAGTTCACCCGGCTCCACGGCGTCGCCATGGGCACTCCCCTGGTCCCGGTACTCGGCAACCTCGCGGTTGTCCCGATGGATGCGGCGATCACCGCGATCGACGGCGTGTTCTACGCCCGCTACAACGACGACTTCCTGGTGGCCCACGCCGATCTCGCGGCGATACACGAGGCGGACCGGACCATCGATGCGCTCGCCGCCGGCCTCGGCGTGAAACGCAAGATGGCCAAGGACCTGCGCACGGCGCTCAGCGGTCACGGCAGGCCCTGCGCGCTCGACGCCGCCTACCGCGGCCGCGACCGGATCGACTGCCTCGGGATGACCGTCGTCCACGACGGCACGGTGGCACTGGGTCCGCACCGGTTGCGGCGCTTCATCGCTCGCATCGCCGCGCGCATCGACGGGTCCGCCGCATCTCTGACGCAGATGACGGTCGCCGACCGGATTCACCACCTGGTGAGCGCAACCAACGTCATGCTCGACACCGCGAATCCGTTCGCTGTGGCCGGCTTGTCGGCGCTGCTCGATGCGACCACCGACCGCGGTTCGCTCAAGGACCTGGACTACCGGATCGCACGCAAGATCGTGCAGGCCGGGACCGGCACGCCGGGTGTCCGTGGTTTCCGTCAGTTCCCGCCCGCGGTCCTGCATCGCGAGATGGGGCTCGTGTCTCTGGTGGCGATGCGCAACGCGCGGTGACGGCGCCTGCTACCGTGGGCGTCGGCGCGGATCCCGCACTCGTGCGGTCACTGCGAGAGGCAACAGAGGTTGCGGCTTTCGGCCTCTCTTTTTCGGCGTTTTCCCCCGCGCCCCCACCTGTGTCGAATATCGATGTCGGGACCGCCGACAGGTGGCCCCTGGAGGTTCCGATGGCAGCTGCTGACGCGCACTTCTACCGCCCTGCCGACGGCACGGGTCTTCCGCACGATCCGTTCAATGCCATCGTCGGGCCGCGCCCCATCGGCTGGATATCGACGCGAAGCGCCGCCGGCGTCCACAACCTCGCGCCCTACAGTTTCTTCAACGGCTTCAACTATCACCCGCCGGTGGTGGGTTTCGCATCGGTCGGGTGGAAAGACAGTGTCGCCAACATCGACGCGACGGGTGAATTCGTGTGGAATCTGGCGTCGCGCTCGCTGGCCACAGCCATGAACGAGACCTCGGCGACGGCCGCCGCCGAGGTCGACGAGTTCACCCTCGGCGGCCTCACGCCCGTCGAGTCGGTCGCCGTCGGCGCACCGCGGGTATTGGAGAGCCCCGTCAATTTCGAATGCCGCCTCACCCAGTTGATCCAGCTGACCGACAGTGCCGGCACGTCGATCGACACCTGGTTGGTGCTCGGTGAAGTGGTCGCTGTGCACATCGACCGGGAGTTCCTGGTCGACGGTGTCTACGACACGGCCGGTCCGCGCCCCATCCTCCGCGGTGGGGGGCCCGCGAATTATTTCGAGGTGTTCCCCGACGCCCGGTTCGAGATGTCGCGGCCGGACTGATCCGACCGCGTCATGGCGTCCCCGTCGACACTGCCCGCAGTGCTGACCACCCGCAGCCGCAGCGCCGCCGCGGTCTCGGGCCCGACCACCCCGTCGACGGCGAGACCCGCTGTGCGACGCTGGAACTCGCGCACCGCCTCCTCCGTCTGCGGCCCGAACTCCCCGTCGACCTCGAGGTCACCGGCGTACGCGGTGTAGGCGAACCTGAGCCGCCGCTGTAGTTCGGCCACCTGAGCGCCCCGCGATCCCCGATACAGCAGCACGTCGGCGTACTCACCGACCGGTACGGGTGGCCTCGGGGTGTTCGCACGCCCGAACGCGGTGCCGGCGCCCAGACGTGCGGCGACATCGGCGCGCAACAGCTCCATGTCGATCGCGCCCGGATCCCATTTGCCCTGTGCGCGACCGGCATATTCCTTGTGCCCGATGGTGCGCTCGGCGCTCACGCCGAGCCGCCTGCACAGTGCGGCGCAGCTACCCACCAGCGCGAAGTACTGCGCATCCGGCCAGTGTCTGCGGTGCGGGGCCGTCGGGCTGGTGCCGGTGTTCGCGCATTCGATCCCGATCGTGTGCCAATTACCCATGTTGACCGGCAGCCAGGGATACATGCCGATGCCCGCATGCCAGGCCACGCCGGCGGCCACCACCGTCACCGTGCCGTCGCGAGCGATGTGCAGCTGCGCCAGCGGGCCGGGCAGATCGGGACGACCCACCACGATGGACTCGGCGGTCGCCGAGTCCGACCCAGTGTGGTGGACCATCACACCGCGGATGTCGCGAAAGTCGCCGTGCCCGCGGTCTCGCCAGCCCGCCGATTCGACGACGTCGAGCCCCTCGGCACGCAGCACGTCGGCGAGCCAAACCGGATCACCGCGCCACGGCATGCGGCGACACCTCCGATCCTCGTTCCGGCCGCCAACATCGAACCATGATCGGCCGACGTTTACAGCGCGGCGACGAGGGTACCGCGACTCGGTGACGACAGAACCCGAGGAATTCAACAGCGCGCCGGTCGTCGCACGTGACACGTCGGCATCCCGCCACGACGTCTGGGCGGTGATCGCCGACGGCTGGACGTATTCGCAGTGGGTGGTGGGCAACAGCCGGATGCGCGCCGTGGATTCCCGCTGGCCCGAGCCCGGCAGCACGATCCACCACTCGGTGGGCATCTGGCCGCTGGTGCTCGACGACAGCACCGTCGTCCACACGTGCATCCCGGAGCGAGAACTCGTCCTGATCGCCAATGGCCGCCCGTTCGGCAAGGCCAGGATCACGCTGCGCCTCGAGGATCTCGACGGCGGTGGGTGCCGCATCGAGATGGCCGAAGTTCCGGTGTCCCCACCGCTGAGCCTGCTGCCCCACCACCTCGCCCTGGCACTCGCGTTCCCCCGCAACCGCGAGACCACCTGGCGACTGGCCGCCATGGCCGAGCGCCGCACCAGCGATGACCGCTGAGGTCTCCCGATCGGAAACCGCCGACGCGGTGATCGTCGGTGCCGGGCACAACGGGTTGGTCGCCGCCGCGATCCTCGCCGACGCCGGTTGGGACGTGATCGTGCTGGAGGCTCAGGACCGTCCTGGTGGCGCGGTCAAGAGCGCCGAGCTGGCGCCGGGCTACGTCAGCGATCTCTACAGCGCGTTCTATCCGCTCTCGGCCGCCTCGCCGGCGCTGCGGGACCTCCACCTGGAAGACCACGGCCTGCGATGGAGTCAGGCACCCACGGTGGTCGGGCACGCACGCAGCGCCGACGATGACGACGCACCCGTGCTCCATCGCACGATCGACCGCACCGCAGCGGAATTCGATCGCCACCACCATGGTGACGGAGACCGTTGGATCGCCGCGTTCGAGCAGTACCAGCGCATCAAGGAGCCGCTCCTCGACACGTTGTTCGCCCCGTTCCCGCCGCTGCGCGGACCGGTCAACCTGCTGCGCCGGCTCGGCACCGCCGACGCACTGCGACTGGCGCACCTGCTGCTCATGCCAGCGGGTGAACTGGCGCGACAGCTGTTCGACGGTGAGGCCGCGCAACTCCTGCTGCTCGGCAACGCGATGCACGCCGACGTGCCCGTCGATGCGCCGGCCAGCGGCGTGATGGGTTACCTGCTGCTGATGCTGGGCCAGGACGTCGGCTTCCCGGTGCCCGTCGGGGGTGCCGGTGAACTGGCCGCGGCACTCGTCCGCCGCGCCGAGTCCGCGGGCGCCCGGGTGTACTGCAACCGCGAGGTGGACACCATCGATGTGCGCGGGCACCGTGCCACCGCGGTGAACCTCACCGACGGCACCGTCGTCCGGTGCCGTCGGGCGGTGATCGCGAATACTTCAGCGCCGCAACTCTATCAACGCCTGCTGCCGCCGGAGGTCCTGCCGGCAGACCGTCGCGACTTGAGCCGGTTCGTCTGGGACACCCCGGTACTCAAGATCGACTACGCGCTCGACGCGCCCGTGCCGTGGCGGTCGCGCAGCCTTGCCGACGCGGGCACCGTTCACCTGGGCGCCGACCACGACGGGCTGATCCGTTGGATGGCCGACCTCAACACCGGCACCCTCCCGTCCGAACCGTTCCTGCTCTTCGGTCAGATGACCACCGCGGACGCCGGCCGCTCCCCCGCGGGTACCGAAAGCGCCTGGGCCTACACACATCTGCCCCGCGGGCGCAGCGACGATCGGAGCGCCGATCACCTGGCCGGCGTCGTCGACGCCGTCCTCGAGCGCCACGCGCCCGGGTTCTCCGACCACATCGTCGCCAAGCTGGTCCAGCGGCCGTCCGACCTCGAACACGGTGACGCCAACCTGCACGCCGGTGCTGTCAACGGCGGAACGTCACAGTTGTTCCAGCAGTTGGTGTTCCGGCCGCTACCCGGCCAGGGCGGTCCCAGGACGCCGCTGGACAACGTGTTCCTCGGCAGCGCTGCTGCGCCGCCAGGCGGCGGCGTGCACGGGATCTGCGGCCGCAACGCCGCCCGCGCCGCCCTGGCCGCCGACGGCTTCTCCGGCTGGCCGCGCCGACGCCTCAACCGCGCTGCGTCGCGCCTGCTCGTCGGCTGAACGCGGCGGCTGCTCCACTCCCGCACGGGGAACCGCGGCTCGTGCGCGAGCTCCGGGTTCGCTACCGTCATGCCATGCACCCGTTCCGCCAAGCCGTGGAGGCCCGCGACGCGGCCGCCATCGAGGCGCTGCTCGCCGACGACGTCGTGTTCACCAGCCCGGTCGCGTTCGCGCCGTACCGCGGGAAGCCGATCACCGCTGCGATCCTGCGGGCGGTGATGCGGGTGTTCTCCGACTTTCGCTACGTCCGTGAGATCGGCGATCCCGATGCACCCGATCACGCGCTCGTGTTCGAGGCGACGGTCGCGGGCAAGCAGATCACCGGTTGCGACTTCCTCCACATCGACGACACCGGCCGTATCGACGACCTCATGGTGATGGTCCGCCCGCTGTCCGGTGCGACCGCGCTCGCCGAGGCGATGGGGGCGCAGTTCGACCGGATCAGAGCCGAAGCCCTCGAGGCCGGGCCGGGTCCGGTCTGAGCATGCCAGCTCCTCTGCCCGGCCACCGACTCCCTCCCGACAACCACGTCCACTCGCGGTGGTCGTGGGACACCGTAGAAGCCTCCACGATGGAGGCCGAGTGCCTGCGGGCGGTCGACGTCGGCCTGCCCGCGGTCGCGTTCACCGAGCACGTCGACTTCGCCGACTGGAGTACCGGCGACACCCGGCCCGCGGGCCTGGTCGTCGGCCACCGGCCACGGGTGATGCCGCTCGACGTCGACGGCTACTTCGCCGAGATCGCCAGGTGCCGTGACCTGTTCCCCGGCCTGCGGATCCTGTCGGGCATCGAAGCCGGTGAGCCGCACCTGTTCTCCGAGAGTGTTGCCGCCGTGCTCGCAGCGGGCCGGTTCGACCGGGTGCTGGGCAGCCTGCACAGTATCGCGGTGGGCGGCACACTCACCGGGGTGAGCGCGCGGCTGTTCGCCGCCCTGGACCCGCATGAGCTGATGCACCGTTACTTCACCGACATGGTGGGGCTGATCGAGCAGTCGGGGGTGTTCACCGTCCTCGCCCACTGCGATTTCCCGCGCCGCTACTGGCCGACCGAGCGAGCCGGCGCCTACCGCGAGGCGGACTTCGAGGAGCAGTACCGCACCGTGTTCCGCGCCCTCGCCGGATCCGGCCGGGCCCTGGAGATCAACACGAAGTCACCGCTGGCATCGGTCGATCTGATGCGGTGGTGGTGGCAGGAGGGTGGCGACGCGGTGTCCTTCGGCAGCGATGCGCACCGACCCGAACTCGTCGGCAACAAGTTCGAGCTCGCCGTCGACATCGTCGAAGCCGCCGGCTTCCGGCCCGGACGCGATACCTACGACTTCTGGCGGCGCTGAGGCGCTCAGGAGCGGAGGAACTCCAGCAGGTCGGCGTTGATCACCTCGGCGTGGGTGGTGGGCATCCCGTGCGGAAAACCTTTGTATGTCTTCAGAGTTCCATTGGGCAGGAGCTGCGCCGACAGCGGACCGGCATCGGCATAGGGCACGATCTGATCGTCGTCACCGTGCATGACGAGAACCGGTAGCTGGATACCCCGGAGATCCGCGGTGAAGTCGGTCTGGGAGAACGCGACGACACCGTCGTAATGCGCCTTCGCGCCGCCCATCATGCCCTGGCGCCACCAGTTGGCGATCACCGCCTCGTCGGAGTCCACGCCGTCGCGGTTGAACCCGTAGAACGGACCCTCGGGCACCGCCCGGTAGAAGGCCGACCGGTTGTTCGCGACCTGGGTCTGGAAGTCGTCGAACACCGATTTGGGTAGCCCGCCGGGGTTCGCGTCGGTCTGCACCATCAGCGGTGGGACCGCCGCGATCAACGCCGCCTTGGCGGCGCGCTCCTCGCCGTGCCTGGCCAGATACCGCACCACCTCCCCGCCGCCGGTCGAGTGCCCCACGTGAATCGCGTCCCGTAGGTCCAGGTGCCCGACCACAGCAGCGAGGTCGTCGGCATAGTGGTCCATGTCGTGCCCGTCGGCCACCTGTTCGGAGCGGCCGTGACCCCGTCGGTCGTGGGCGATCACCCGGTAACCGTGCCCGAGGAAGAACATCAGCTGGGCATCCCAGTCGTCGGCCGACAGTGGCCACCCGTGACTGAACACGATCGGCTGACCCGAACCCCAGTCCTTGTAGAAGATCTCGACGCCGTCGTGGGTGGTGATTGTGGGCATGCCAGCAGAAACTACCCCGCATCCGCGGAGTCGACCACCACCCTGGAGGTAGTTTGTGCACGTGACGACCGCATCACCGACCCCGTTGACGGTCATGTTCTGGCCCGAATCGGCCTACGGACCCACCAATCAGTGCATCGGGCTCGCATCCATCCTGCGCGAGCGCGGCCACACGATCGTGTTCACCGCGGAGAGTTCCTGGGCGGGCAAGCTCTCGCCGCTGGGGTTCGTCGAAGAACTCGTCGACCTCGCCGAACCCGGCGACGACACGGACGACGATGCGGGAGCATTCTGGACGCAGTTCATCGCCGACACCGCACCCGAGTTCCGCAAGCCGACGATCGAGCAGCTCGCCACGTTCGTCCAGCCGACCTATCAGGCGCTCGTCGACGGCGCGCGGTACTGCGAGCCGCGGTTGCGCCAGATCATCGCCGAGCACCGACCCGATGTGATCGTGGAGGACAACGTCGTCCTGTTCCCCGCGCTGGTCACCGCCGGGGTGCCGTTCGTCCGGATCGTGTCATGCAGCCCGCTGGAGATCTCCGGAGCTGATGTGCCGCCGCCGTTTTCGGGTCTGCCCAGTGACGACCGCAGCCAGTGGGACGCTTACCGCGCCGAATTCGAGCGCACCCACCGCCGGCTGTGGTCGGAATTCGATGCGTGGGTGCAGAGCCAGGGCGCCCCGCCCCTGCCCGACCTCGAGTTCATGCCGCGCGCCACCGCGGCGGGTCTGTACGTCTACCCGGCCGAAGCGGACTATCTGGATCGGCGACCGTTGGATTCCCGGTGGACGCGCATGGACTCCAGTGTCCGCGAGACCGATGAGGACTTCCCGTTGCCCGCCGAGGTCGCCGACCGTCCCGCCGACAGCTCACTGATCTACCTGTCGCTGGGTTCACTCGGCGGTGCGGACGTCGAACTCATGCAGCGGTTGGTCGACGTGCTGGGGATGACGCGGCACCGCTTCATCGTCAGCAAGGGTCCGCAGGCAGATCGAATCACCTTGGCAGACAACATGTTCGGTGCGCAGATGCTGCCGCAGACGACGGTCATCCCGCAGGTCGACCTGGTCATCTCCCACGGCGGCAACAACACCGTCACCGAGACGCTGCACTTCGGCAAGCCGCTGATCGTCCTGCCGCTGTTCTGGGACCAGTACGAGAACGCCCAGCGCATCCACGAACTGGGGTGGGGCATCCGGCTGGACACCTACCGGTTCACCGCCGATGAGTTGACCCGCGCGGTCGACGGGCTGCTCGCCGACACCGCGTTGCGCGCGCGCCTGGCCGACCTCGGCGCCGCCATCCGCGATCGCGACGGGCTGCGCGTGGGCGCCGACGTCATCGAACGAACCGGCCAGGCGTACCGGCGCGCCGGTGACTGATCCGCTCGACCGGCTCGACCTGCCCGGTGGCGCCCGGCTGGACATCGTCGTCGACGACGACAGGCGCCGGTCGTCGCTCCCGATGGTGCGGCGCCACGGGTGGCGGCGGGCCGTGCCCGGTGACGGCGCATCCGAAGCTCTGCTGGACCTGCTGGCCGCGCAGCCGGGTGCGCACCGGATCGGGCGGTTCACCGTGCAGTCCTGGGCCACTCGGTCCGCGAGAACCGAACGATCGGTGGGCGTCGACCAGACCAACGAGTCGGTGATCGTCGGTGACGCCGCGGTGGTGAAGTGGGCCACGCACCTGCAGGAGGGCCCACATCCGGCGCCCCGTCGGGTCTCGGTGCTGCGCGAGGCCGGCTTCGCGGGAATGCCCGCCCCGTGGGGGCTGGTGACGTGGGCGCCACCCCGCGAGAGCGAGACCGTGGTGGCCTATGTCGACGACTACGTGCCGGGCGCGGTGGACGGCTGGACATGGGCCGTCGACTCCGTGACCGCAGCCGCGCAGGCGCGCCGTGCGCCCGCGGTTCGTCCCGAGGCTGAGGCGCTCGGAACCCTGATCGCCGACATGCACGCCGCCCTCGCCCCGACCGCGGTCGTCGCCACCGCGTCCGACGCGCAGCGCTGGCACGCCTCGGCGCTCGCCACCTTCAAAACAGCCTGCGCCCTAGGCGATTTCACGTCTGTGCACGCGCTGCGCACCCACCGCGCGACGGTCCTCACGGAATTGGAGGTGCTGCAGACGTGCGCCGGCACGACGGTTCTCGACGGGCACGGCGACCTGCACGTCGGGCAGGTGCTACGCGGTGGCGGGCGGTTCCTGGTCACCGACTTCGACGGGAATCCCGTGCTGTCGGCCGCCGACCGGGTCGCACCGATTCCCGCGGTCGTCGACGTCGCGGGCATGGCGCAGTCGTTGGCGCACGTGGCCATCGTGGCGGCCCGATACGCCGATCTCGACGCGGCCGCCCTGCACGCGGTCCGCACGACGCTGCGCGACGTCTTCGTCGACACGTACGTGCAGCGCCTCCGGCACCGTGGCCGCGCGGACCTGTTCGATCGGCGTCCGCTGCGCGCCCTGCGCCTGGTTCAGGTGATGCGCGAGATGATCTATGCGGCACGGCATCTCCCCCGCTGGATGTACGTTCCCGACGGCGCCCTGATCGATCTGCTCGAGGAGGAGGCAACCCGGTGAAACCCGACGCGTTCGCCGAGGACCTGGCACGCAAACCCGAGACGCTGGCGCGCCTCGCCCTCGCGCTGACCGAGCGCAACCCCTGGGCCTCCGTGGTGCCCGGCGACACCGAACGCGTCGTGCTTCTCGGTATGGGTTCCTCGGCCTACGCCGGTGCGGTGGCCGCCGCGCGGTTGCGGGCACGCGGCGTGGTGGCCACCGCCGAGCTCGCCTCCTCGCCGCTGCTGCCGGACTGGGGACCGGGGACGCTGGTGATAGCCGTCTCCGCCGGCGGTGCCTCGGCCGAGACACTCGATGCACTGGACCGGTTGCCTGCCGGCGTGCACACGATCGCGCTGACCAACACCGCCGGTGCACCGCTCACGCAGCGGTGCGACGAGACCGTCACCCTGGATGCCGGAATCGAGCACGGCGGCGTCGCTTGTCGCAGTTACCAGCACACCCTGGCACTCCTACTGGCACTGGAGTACCACCTCGTCGGCGCCGACAGTTCCGCGGTGGCCGCGTCGGTCGACGGCGCAGCCGCCGCGACCAGCCACCTGCTCACCCACGAATCCGACTGGCTGCCCGCGGTTTCCGACATGTTGCTGGGGCCTACGGGCACCTGCCTGGCAGCGCCCGCGCACCGGCTCTGCTCCGCCCAGCAGGGCGCGTTGATGCTGCGCGAGGGGCCCCGCCGCCCGGCTGTCGCCTACGAGACCGGCGACTGGAGCCACGTCGAGGTCTATCTGACGAAGACCACGGACTACCGCCTGTTGGTGTTCACCGGCTCCGCCTGGGAACCGCAGATGGCCGAGTGGACCACCGCGCGGGGCAGCACCGTCGTCGCCGTGGGCGGGGAGATGCCCGGGGCCCGATACGTGCTGCGCTACCCCGGCGACACCGACGACGACGACGCCCTGCTCACCGAGGTGCTGGTCGCCGAGCTGGTCGCGGCCCGGCAGTGGCAGCGCCTCAGCCGGGAGAGCGGCGGCTGAGCAGTTCCGCGGCCTCGCTCTGATAAGCGTGTTCGGCCCACTGCTGTGGCGTGGCATCGAACCGGCCGTCGACGGCCGTCGGATCGGCCCCGGCCGCGAGCAGACGCTCGATCCGCGTCAGATCACCGTCCCAGGCCGCGTGGTGCAACGCGGTGGCGCCGTCATCGTCCCGGGCATTCGGGTCGTCCCGGGTGTTCGGAGAGTCCGGGGCGGTGAGCTCGACGCCGGAGACGTCCACGCCGTGGCGCTCGAGCAGGTCCAGCCGAGCGCGGAAGCCGTGTGCGGCGGCCCAGTCCACCTGCCTGCGCCACATCTGCGCGCGTGTCTCGATGGCCCCTTCGAGCCGGCGCTCCCATGGGCTGAGGTCCGCAGCGGCGAGGCCGTAGGCGAACAACAGCTCCAGATGAGAGTCGTCGGGCCGGAACATCCTGTTGTAGAGGCTCTGGTGGTCGACCGGGTGCGCGCCGCGCTCGAGCAGCAGCGTCGCGAGTTCGGTGGCGCAAGGGTGGCGGGGCTGGCGCCGCGGGCCCTGCTCGCCTTCGCCGAACACTCCGGTCAGGGCGGTGAACGGCGTGGCCATTCCGCGCCAGAGATACCCGGTGTCGGGGTCGGCACCGGCGTCGAGCAGCAGCGTCGCGGCCGCGATCGTCTCCCCGCACGACCGTGTGGGCGTCGCCCGCGAGTAACACAGGTACATCAACGGCGTCCAGCGCAGCGGACCGCCGTTGACGTCCGCCAGCGCGGCGTCGGCGCGCAGATGACGCCCGATCGCGTCCGGGTCCGCCGCCGCGGCCGCCGCCCACACGGTTTCGTTCGGCAATTCGGTTGCCGCAGTGAGCATGTCAGCAGCCCGCGCGAAGCGTGGCGGGGCGTCGAGTTCGCTGTACTGCAGCACCGCCAGCGCGCAGAAGAGATCGGGGGCGTCCAAAGCCGAGTCGTCGATGCGGCTCGGATCGACGGTGAGCGGCCGCGCCGCCTCCAGATGACCGACCAACGCCGGCCAGTCCGGGAATCCGTACCGGCGCGCCACCGCGGTCTGTGCGGCGTGCAGCGCGAAGCCCTCGCGCGCCCCGGCCAGGGCCCGCTCGGGGCGCGGGTGATGACGGCGGACCACGTCAACGGCGTCCGGATCGCCGGCCCGGACCCGGCGCTGCAGGGCACGCGCTTCGTCGCGCAACCGCGGCAGGGAGGGATTGTCGGGGAGTGAGCTGGCCATGCGGGCCTCCTCTCATGTGCCCGGTGTCCGCAGGGTCAGGCAGAGAAGAGGTGAGCGACACGATCTTCGGCAGGGAGGCTGAGCCTCTTCGAGCGGACGTCGGGCGGTCCTGCGCGCCCGAGGCAAGCGTACTCCCGCGCCCCCGGGCGGACACCGACCTTCGAAGATAGGTTAGCCTCACTTGGGTGTCGCATTCCCATGCCTCCGTGGTGGAGACCCGAGCGCTGAGCAGCCGACTGCGGCGCATCGTGCTGCGCGTCGACGACCCGGCCGCGCTGGGCGTGCGGCCCGCGGGCGATTCCGCGCTCGGCGTCTACTTCACCCCGGATGACCATCCCGACGGTGAGGGCCGCAACTACTCCGTTCGCCATCACGACGGCCCGCTGGTCACCCTCGACATCGCCCTGCACGCCGGCGGTCCCGGAATCACCTGGGCGACAGAGGCTTCCATCGGCCACCGCGTGGTGCTCGATCACGCGAGATCGTGGTACCGGCCGCCATCGCACGCGCAGTGGCAGCTCCTGGTCTGCGACCTGTCCGGGTTGCCCGCCGCGGCGCGCATCGTCGAGACGCTTCCCCACCCCGCTCGGACCACTCTCATCGTGGAGGTGCCCACCGCAGACGATCTGAGCTACCTGCCCCGTCGTGACGATGTCACCGTCCTGCCGCGCCTGGGCACCGGCAACGGCATGCGGCCCAGCGCGCTGGCCGACGCCGTGCGCGACCACCGGATACCACCCGAACCCGGGTACTGCTGGTTCGCCGGGGAGGCGGCGGAATCCCGCACGGTCCGTAAGCACCTGCGCTCCCTGGGCTGGGAGCGCGACCACTACGACATCACCGGCTACTGGCGGGCCGACTCCGAGGCGTGGGACGCCCGCTTCGCCGAGGCAGGCGATGCAGCCCTGACCGTGTACGAGCGCGCCCTCGCCGATGGCAAGGACGAGAAGTTGGCCTTCGAGGAATTCGACGAGGTCTGCGAACGGATCGGGCTCTAGCCAGATGGTCCTCGACGCTCCGGCACGGCCCGCGCCCACGCCGACACCCACGCGGATCTCGGCACGACGGAACATGATCGGTCTCGTCGTCGCCACGGCCCTGCTGGCCGCCCTGTGTGTGGCCAGCCTGGCGATCGGCACCCAGCAGCTGTCGCTGTCGACGGTGTGGCGGGCTGTCACCGCGTACGACCACGTCGCCGGTGTCGGCGGTGACCAGTGGATCGTGCGCGATCTGCGCGTTCCCCGCACGGTGCTGGCCGTGGTGGTCGGCGTCGCGCTCGGGTTGTCCGGCACGCTGATCCAGGGGGTGGGCCGCAATCCGCTGGCCGACACCGAAGTGCTCGGAATCAACGCCGGTGCAGCGCTTTTCATCGTCACGGCGATCGCCCTACTCGGCCTGCACGGCATCTGGACCTACATCTGGTTCGGGTTCGCGGGCGCGCTGTTCGCGATGCTGCTCGTGTACCTGGTCGGGATGTCCGGGCGGGCGGCCGTCACCCCGGTGCGGGTGTTGCTCGCCGGTGTCGCGATCGGCGCCGTGATGGACGGCCTCGGGTTCGCGGTACGGCTGCGTCATCCACGGGCGTTCGACAACATGCGGTTCTGGGACGCGGGCGCCCTCGACGGCCGCCCGCTGGAGGTGGCGCTGGCGATCAGTCCGTTCATCGGGGTCGGCGCGCTGCTGTGCCTGTTGGTGTCGCGGTCGCTCAACGTCACCGCGGTCGGTGACGATCTGGCGACCAGCCTGGGCGGCAACGTCGTTCGCACCCAGGTGCTGAGCCTGGCCGCGGTGACGCTGCTGGCCGGTGCGGCCACCGCGGGGGCCGGGCCGATCGGCTTCGTGGGACTGATGGTTCCGCACGCGGTCCGTCGCGTCACCGGTCCGGACTGGCGGTGGATCCTGGCCTATGCCGTCGTCGTCGCTCCCGCGGTGCTGCTGGCCGCCGACATCATCGGTCGCGTCGTGATCGCACCGTCCGAACTGCCCGCGGGCATCGTGACGGCCTTCGTCGGGGCGCCGGTGCTGATCTGGTTGATCCGCAGGCGGGGAGCCGACCGCACATGAGATCGGCGACGACACCGATGCCCGGGCGGCATCTGGTGCTGCGGGTGGGCGGTGTGTCCGTGCGGGCGTCCCGGCGCACCGTGCTCTGGGTCTGGCTTCTGGTGCTGTTGGTCGCGGTGACCGCGGTGATCGCGGTGGGGCTCGGCAAGTATCACGTCGCGCCGATGGACGTGCTGTCGGTGCTGGCCGGATCCAACACGTCGTTCGACCGGGTGGTGGTCCTACAGTGGCGACTCCCCCGCATGCTGATGGCCCTGCTGGTCGGCGGGGCACTGGGGTTGTCGGGCGCCATCTTCCAGGCGGTCACCGGAAACGCGTTGGGCAGCCCGGAGATCGTCGGTGTGAATTTCGGCGCCTACACCGGAGCGCTCGCAGTGCTGGCCACCGCGGGTGGCGGTTACTACGCGGTCGCGGGCGGGGCGATGATCGGCGGTCTGGTGACCGCTGCCGTGGTGTACGCGTTGTCGTACCGCCACGGGGTCGCCGGCTACCGCCTCATCGTGGTGGGCATCGCGGTCGGCGCGGTGCTCAACTCGGTGAACCAGTGGATCGTGATCAAGCTCGATCACCACACCGCGGTCACGGCGGCGGTCTGGCAGCAGGGCACGCTCAGCGGTTTGACCTGGCTCCAGGTCGTTCCCATGACCGTCTGCGTGGCGCTGCTGATCTCGGCTCTGGTCCTGCTGGGCCCGCAACTGCCGGTGCTGCAGCTCGGCGACGACGCCGCGGGCGCTCTGGGACTGCGACCCGATCGTGCCAGGGCCGCCTACCTCGTCGTCGGCGTCGGGCTGGTCGCGGCGGCGTGCGCGGCTGCCGGACCGATCACGTTCGTGGCGCTGGCCGCACCCCAACTGGCCAGACGACTGACCGGGAGCCCCGGTGTCGCGCTGGTGCCCGCCGCCGTGATGGGGGCGGTGCTCCTGTTGGTCAGCGACGTCATCGCCCAGCAGCTGTTCCGCGACAACGAATTGCCGGTCGGCGTCGTCACCGTCTCCCTGGGCGGCTGCTATCTCATCTACCTGCTCGTCACCCAGGCACGGAAGCGATGAACCATGACTGACAGCCGGCTCGGCACCGAACACCTCTCCCTGGGCTACGGGGACGCCGCGATCGTCGCCGACCTGACGGTCGCGGTGCCCGACGGCCGCATCACGGTGATCGTCGGCCCGAACGCGTGCGGGAAGTCCACGCTGCTGCGCGGATTGGCGCGGTTGTTACGCCCGGCGACGGGGCGGGTCGTCCTCGACGGCACCGACATCGCGAGCCTGCACACCAAGGAGGTCGCCCGCCGCCTGGGCCTGCTGCCGCAGACCTCGATCGCACCGGAGGGCATCACCGTCGCGGACCTGGTGGCGCGCGGCCGCTTCCCGCATCAGAAGTTGTTGCGGCAGTGGTCGAATGACGACGAGGCCGCGGTGGCGGAGGCGATGCGACTCACCGGGGTCGGCGATCTGGCAGGCCGCCTCGTCGACGAACTGTCCGGCGGGCAACGGCAACGGGTCTGGGTCGCGATGGTGCTCGCCCAGCAGACCCCGCTGCTGCTGCTCGACGAACCGACCACCTACCTCGACATCGCCCACCAGGTCGAGCTGCTCGACCTGTTCGCGATGTTGAACCGGTCCCACGGCCACACCGTGGTGTGTGTGCTCCACGACCTCAACCACGCCAGCCGCTATGCCGACGAGCTGGTGGTCATGAAGGCCGGCCGCATCGTCGGTCAGGGTGACCCGCGGACCGTGGTGACCGCAGAGTTGATCGAGGAGGTCTACGGTCTGCGATGTCAGATCATCGACGACCCGCAGACCGGCACGCCGCTGATCGTGCCGCGCGCGTCGCCCCACCTCACGGCCGGGCGGTGAGGTACCCCCCGCCGCGACCGAAGAAGTCCAGTGCGGAGTGATTGACGCCGTCGTCGGTGCGCACCACGTCGACGACGAGGCCCCGCGACTGTCCCCGGTAGGCCTCGGCGCCCGCGACGACCACCATCCCACCCTCCTCCTCGATGAACACCCGGCCCGGCGTGCCGCCGTAGACGCACCGCGACACGTGCGACGAGATGACACGCAGCCGCTCACCGCGAAAGTAGGTGTAGGCGTTGGGGTATGGGTCCGACAGCGCCCGCACCAGGCGTTCGATGTCGGCGGCCTGCCACGTCCAGTCGATGAGGCTGTCCTGCTCGGATCGCTTGTGGAAGAACGTGCGCTCGGCGAGATCCTGGGGCACCGGATCGAGCGTCTGGTGCTCCAGACCGTCGAGCGCGAGCTCGAGAACCTCGGGGACCAGATCGAGGGTGTCCCACACGAGGCTGGTTCCGGTGCTGGTCGGCGTGATCTCCACCGCCCGCGCCACCAGCACCGCCCCGGTGTCCAACTCGTCGTCCATCAGGTGCGCGGTGAGGCCGGTATGGCTGGCCCCGCTGATCAGCGACCAGATCACCGGGGAGAAGCCGGTGAACTTCGGCAGCAGCGAGTCGTGCAGGTTCACCGTGCCCAGCCGCGGGATGCCGAACAGTTCCCGGGGCAACTTGGTACGCCAGTTGTTGGCCACCATGACGTCGGGTGCCAGCTCCCGCACCCGGTCCACCAGCTCGGCCGACGGGCGCTTGGCGAGGTAGACCTCGATCCCTTCGCTGCGGGCCAGATCCTCCACCGAATCGGCCCAGATCGACTCGTAGGCATGGGCGCTGGTGGGGTGGGTGACCACCAGCTCCACGTCGTGGTGCGATTTCAGCAGCGCCTGCAGGGTGCGATGGCCCCACGTCTGATATCCGAACATGACCACCCGCACGACGACCTCCCTGGTTCTGGCTAGCCCACTATGGTTAGCCTAACCTTGATAGCATTCTGGCGGTCGGCCCCCTGCACCCCCGCGGTGCGGCCATCGACCGCGGCACGCTTCGAGGAAAGAGAGAACACTTGTCCACCAACCCTTTCGACGATCCGAATGGCCGCTTCGTGGTGTTGGTCAACGACGAAGAACAGTATTCCCTGTGGCCGACGTTCGCGGAGGTGCCGTCCGGTTGGCGCACGGTGTTCGGCGGACCCGACGGTACCGACCGTGACAGCGCACTGCATTACGTGGACGACCACTGGACCGACATGCGCCCGAAGTCGCTGCGGGAGCAGATGGACCGCGCCGAGCGCGGTGTCGACGCGCCTGCGCGGGCGTGAGGTCCACTGACGGCGACGCACACTGGTCGGGCCGGGCGGTGCTGCACCGAGCGGTGGCCCGACACCGGACCCGGTTGACCGGGGGTTCGGTGCTGATCGCCGCCCATCAGCTCTGCGAGGTCGCCGTCCCGATCCTGATCGGCGTGATCGTCGACCGCGCGGTCGCCACCGGGTCGGTCGCGGCGATCGTCGGCTGGGTGGCCATGCTGGCGGCCCTCTTCGTGGTGCTGACGACGGTGTATCGCCTCGGCGCTCGACTGCTGATGGCCGCCATCGCGCAGGAGGGCCACCTGCTGCGCGTCGAGGTGTGCAGGCGCATTCTCGACCCGCGGGGCATCGTCTCCACATATCAAGCGGGAGAGCTTCTTTCGATCTCCTCTACCGACGCCGAGGAAACCGCGTACCTGCTCGACTACATCCCCCGCATGGTCGGCGCGGCCGTCGCCACCGTCGCGTGCGGTGCGGTGTTGCTCTCCATCGACGCGCCCCTTGGTCTGATGGTGCTGATCGGGGTGCCGGTGGTGATGGTCGGGCTGCAGCTGACCGCGCCGATCATCGCCCGCCGCGTCGAAGAGCAGCAGTCGCAGATCGGTCGGGCCACCGCGCTGGCCACGGATCTGATCAGCGGGCAGCGGCCCCTGCAGGGCATCGGCGCGCAACGAAATGCCGCACGCCGCTACCGGACGGCGAGCCGGCGCTCGCTCGCCGCGACGCTGCGTGCCTCCCGGATGGAGAGCGCGCACGCCGGCGCGGCCGCTGCGGCCGGTGCCTTGAGCGCGATGGCGGTCGCGGTGGCGGCTGCGTCCTTCGCCCTCGACGGTGACCTCACTCTCGGTCAGCTGATCACCGTGATCGGACTGGCTCAGTTCCTCGCCGAACCCTTCACCGTCCTGGCCACGCTGCCCGGTTCGGTCGCCGAAGCGCGGGCCTCGGCCAACCGTGTCGCCGATGTCCTCGCCGCGCCCACCCGCCATCCTGCCGAGCCGGTGGCGCACCCGGTGGCGGACAGTATGGCGCGGCCCGGCAGTGCGGCACTGGAGGTGCTCGACCTCACCGACCGACTGACGTTCCATGTCCAGCCCGGCGAGATGGTCGCCGTGCTCGCAGCCGACCCCCGTGACGCGACGGCCTTGATGGACGTGCTGGCCGACCGGGGCCAAGTCACAACGCATGGCACAACGCAGTTCACCGTGCGCGTCGGTGGCCGGGCACTGCGCGACATCCCCTACGGGCACCGACGTCGGGCGCTGCTCGTGGAACCCCATCAGAGCGATCTGTTCAGCGGCACCTTGGACTCGAACCTCGCGATGGCGGGCGCCGGCGCCGCCATGATCGGCGACGCGCTCGCCGCCTCCTGCGCGCACGACGTCGTCGACCAGCATGCCGACGGGTTGGCACACCGCGTGGTCGAACGGGGGGCGAGCCTTTCCGGCGGGCAACGGCAGCGGTGGACGCTGGCCCGGGCGCTGGCCGCCGATCCCGATGTCCTGGTGCTGCACGATCCGACCACCGCCGTCGACGCGGTCACCGAACAGGCCATCGCCGACGGCATCGGCACGCTGCGGACGGCCCGCCGGCGCACCACGATCGTGTTCACCAGCAGCCCGGCGCTGCTCGCCACCGCCGACCGGGTGATCGTCGTCGACGACGGTCGGGTGCGGGGTGAAGGCACCCACGACGACCTGGTCGACTCACACGCCGGTTACCGGGAACTGGTGCGCCGATGACGATCAGCACCTCGACGACACCGCCGGTGCTCCCCGTCGCCTCGCTGAGGCGGACCTGGCGGTGGCTGGTCGGCGAAGCCCGCAGGCGCCGGACCGCCAGCGTCGGCGCCCTGGTGGTCGGCCTGGCCGCGGCGGCGGCCTCGACCGTGCCGATCTATCTGCTGGGTTCGCTGGTCGACCGCGTCGACGCCGGACGCTCGTCGGGCCTCCTCGGCCTGGCCGCGGTGATCGGCGCCTGCGCACTGATCGGCGGTCTCGGGACCGGACTCTCGACGTATCTGATCGCCCGCCTCGGCGAGTCCGCCGTCGCCGACCTGCGCGAGGATGTACTGGGCCGCGCGCTGGATCTGCCTGCCACCACGATCGAGGACAGCGGGCGTGGCGATCTGCTCTCCCGCGTCGGAGCCGATGTCGCGGCGGTCGCCAAGGCCGTGTCGCAGGTCTTGCCCGACATGCTCAACGCCTTCTTCCTCGGTGTCGTCACGGTGGCCGGGATGGCAGGCATCGACTGGCGGCTGGGGGTGGCCGGCGCGCTGTGTATCCCCG
>Ga0247757_10000464_pt1 | contig 33390 bp, 38 predicted proteins | sample UWRJL126311R4_FD_180929 | JGI IMG/M metagenome (GOLD analysis project Ga0247757, IMG submission 180929) | Plant litter microbial communities from Arlington Agricultural Research Station in Wisconsin, United States - UWRJ-L126-311R-4 | ecosystem: Environmental > Terrestrial > Plant litter >... | reverse complement strand
ACGCCGCGCCCGCATCACGCCCGAAAAGGCGGGCCTACCCACCTACGGCGGCAACCGCCGGGTCAAGGGTCTGCGTCGCGAGGAGGTAGCGCTACTCGCAGGAGTGTCGGTCGAGTATTACGTGCGGATGGAGCGCGGCGCCCTTGCCGGTACCTCCGAGGGCGTGCTCGATGCGTTGGCCTCGGCCCTGCAGCTCGATGACGCGGAGCGCGATCACCTGTTTCACCTCGCGCGCGGGTCCGCGGCGCCCAGCAGTCGCCGGCACCGTGAACCTCCCGCGACGGTGCGCCCGGCGCTGCAGGGGGTGCTCGACGCCATCACCGCTGCGCCGGCGTTGATCCGCAACAGGCGCCACGACGTGCTCGCCATGAATCATCTTGGCCGCGCGCTGTATTCACCGGTGCTGGCCGACCCGCGACGGCCCGCCAACATAGCGCGATTCGTGTACCTGAACCCCCGAGAGGCCCAGAGGTTCTTCGTCGACTACGACCAGGTCACCCGAAATGCGGCCGCGACACTGCGCATGGAGGCCGGCCGGGATCCGCACGACGAGGACCTGATTGCCCTCGTCGACGAGTTGTCAACGGGCAGTGAGTTGTTCCGGCAGCAGTGGGCATCTCAGGACGTGCGGCTGCACGGGTACGGGAGCAAGCGGGTGAACCATCCGGTGGTGGGCCTGCTGGACTTGGACTTCAACTCCATGGATCTGCAAACTGAACCCGGCCTTCATCTGAACGTCTACACCGCACTCGCGGGGGGACCGTCCGCCGACGGTCTGGCCCTGTTGGCGTCGTGGGCGGCTGGTGAGCAGACGTTGGCGACCGAGCTGCTGGCGCCAGGCGGATAGCCGAAAGTCCCTGCGCCGGGGCCCGTCCCTGCCGTTGGGAGGTACTCGCAGTACCCCTATCACCAGGGTCTGGCTGGCGTCTCGGAAGGCTGGCTAGCTTCGACACCGGCTCCCGGTCCGGACACGGAACAACCGAGAGCCGGACGACGACTGCCGAAGGAGTACTTCTCGTGCAACACCGCAAACTAGGACAACACCTGGAGGTCTCGGCTCTCGGGCTCGGCTGCATGGGCATGAGCTTCTTCTACGGTGCGGCCCCGGACCCCGCCGAGATGACGAAGCTGCTGCGGGCGGCCGTCGACCGCGGCGTGACGCTCTTCGACACCGCCGAGGTCTATGGCCCGTTCACCAACGAGGAGCTGGTCGGTCAGGCGCTGGCACCGGTGCGCGACCAGGTGGTGATCGCCACCAAGTTCGGTATCAGGCACGGTGAGAACGGGCCCACTCCGATGTCGGGAGTCGACAGCCGACCCGAGCAGATCCGCCGAGTGCTCGAGGCCTCGCTCCAGCGTCTTCGTACCGACCACGTCGACCTGCTCTATCAGCACCGCGTCGACCCCGACGTGCCCATCGAAGACGTGGCCGGCACGGTCAAGGACCTCATCGCCGAAGGCAAGGTCAGGCACTTCGGTCTGTCCGAGGCCGGTGTCGCGACGATTCGTCGCGCCCACGCCGTACAGCCTGTGGCGGCACTGCAGAGCGAGTACTCGCTCTGGATGCGCGAGCACGAGACCGATGTCATCCCGACCTTGGAGGAGCTGGGCATCGGCCTGGTGCCCTACAGCCCGCTCGGCAAAGGATTCTTGACCGGCACGATCGATTCCAGCACGGCGCTGGCCGACGGCGACCTGCGCCGCATGCTTCCGCGTTTCAGCCCTGACGCTCGGCAAGCGAACCAGGTGCTGGTCGACCTGCTGCAGCAGATCGCCGACGACAAAGGAGCCACGCCGGCTCAGATCGCTCTGGCCTGGGTGCTGGCGCAGAAGCCGTGGTTCGTACCGATCCCGGGCACCACCAAGCTGCACCGCCTGGACGAGAACCTGGGTGCACTCGACGTCGAGCTGACAGCCGGCGACCTGCAGCGGATCGAAGAGGCCGCGGCCGACATCCAGATTCAGGGCGGGCGGGTGCCCGAGGAATTGCAGTCACGGTTCGGCGGCTGAACCCCGCCCGACGTTTCCGGGCGTGCAGTCGAAGCAGCCTGGGAATTCGCTGCTAGGGCCGCTGCTACACCCTGTAGTTGACGGTTTTGACCCGACTGGGACACTGGTGGCCATGAGCAGTACCGACGTCTCCGCGAAGCTCTTCGCCGACGCGGCCTCCGTCATCCCCGGCGGGGTGAATTCACCGGTGCGGGCCTTCACCTCCGTCGGCGGCACCCCGCGGTTCATCACGTCGGCCAACGGCTGCTGGCTGACCGACGCGGACGGCAACCGTTACGTCGACCTGGTGTGCTCCTGGGGGCCGATGATCCTCGGGCACGCGCACCCGGCCGTCGTCGAGGCGGTCCAGCGCGCCGCGGCCGACGGATTGTCCTTCGGGGCTCCGACGCCGTCGGAGTCCGAGCTGGCCCGCGAGATCATCGACCGCGTCGCGCCGGTCGAGCGGTTGCGCCTGGTCAACTCCGGTACCGAGGCCACCATGAGCGCGATCCGGCTGGCCCGCGGGTTCACCGGCCGCGCCAAGATCGTCAAGTTCTCCGGCTGCTACCACGGCCACAGCGATGCGCTGCTCGCCGACGCCGGGTCCGGGGTCGCGACGCTCGGGCTGCCGTCCTCACCCGGTGTCACCGGGGCGGCGGCCGCCGACACCGTGGTGCTGCCGTACAACAACGTCGCCGCGCTGGAAGACGTGTTCGCGCGGTTCGGTGACGAGATCGCGTGCGTGATCACCGAAGCCAGCCCGGGCAACATGGGCGCCGTCCCGCCGTTGCCCGGCTTCAACGCCGAACTGCGGCGCATCACCGCCGCGCACGGTGCGCTGCTGATCGTCGACGAGGTGATGACCGGGTTCCGGGTCGGCCGGTCGGGCTGGTACGGCCTGGATCCGGTGGACGCCGACCTGTTCGCGTTCGGCAAGGTGATGAGCGGGGGGCTCCCCGCGGCGGCGTTCGGCGGCCGGGAAGAGGTGATGGGCCGGCTCGCTCCGCTGGGGCCGGTGTACCAGGCGGGCACGCTCTCGGGTAATCCGGTCGCGATGGCCGCCGGACTGGCCACGCTGCGCACCGCCGACGACGCCGTCTACGCCACGCTGGACGCCAATGCCGACCGGCTGATGGGTCTGATCGGGGATGCGCTCTCCGAAGCCGGTGTGGCACACCAGATCTCGCGTGGCGGCAACATGTTCAGCGTGTTCTTCGGCGACGCGGACCCGGTGACCGACTTCGCCTCGGCCAAGGCCACGCAGACGTGGCGGTTCCCGGCGTTCTTTCACGCGCTGCTCGACGCGGGCATCTACCCGCCACCGAGCGCCTACGAATGCTGGTTCGTGTCAACGGCTCTCGACGACGACGCGTTCGCCCGCATCGCCGACGCGCTGCCCGGTGCCGCGCAGGCCGCCGCGCAGGCGAGGCCCGCGTGAGCGACACCCCGATCGAGACCGTGGTGCACGTGATGCGGCACGGCGAGGTGCACAACCCCGAGCAGATCCTGTACGGCCGACTGCCCGACTACCACCTCTCCGAGCGGGGCCGGGCCCAGGCCCAGCGGGTCGCCGACTGGCTGGCCGGGCGCGACATCACCCACATCGTGGCCTCGCCGCTGGAACGCGCCCAGGAGACCGCGGCGCCGATCGCGGCCCGGCACGGGCTGGCCGTCGGTGCCGACGAGGACCTGATCGAATCGACCAACGTCTTCCAGGGGCAGAAGGTGTCGCCGGGGGACGGCGCGCTGCGCGACCCCCGCAACTGGTGGTATCTGCGCAATCCGCGCGTCCCGTCGTGGGGCGAGCCCTACGCCGAGATCGCCACCCGGATGCGGCGCGCCCTGCACCGCGCCGCGGCCCAGGCGAGCGGTCACGAGGGGGTGTGTGTCAGCCATCAGCTGCCGGTCGAGACCCTGCGCCGCGCGATGACCGGTAAACCGCTGCACCACTTCCCGACCCGGCGCATGTGCAACCTGGCGTCGGTCACGTCGTTCTACTTCCACGACGACGTGTGCGTGGGCTGGGGGTACGCGGAACTGGCCGGGCAGTGACCCGGCTGGTTGCCGCGCTGCTGGCGGCGGTCCTGCTCGCCGGATGCTCCACCGGCAGCGACGCTGTCGCCCAGGGCGGCAGCTTCGAGTTCGTCGCACCGGGCGGGCAGACCGACATCGTGTACGACCCGCCCGCCGACCGTGGCACCCCGGGCCCGGTGTCCGGTCCCGATCTGATGGACACCTCGAAGACGTTGTCGCTGAAGGACACCCATGCCTTCAAGGACAAGGTCGTCGTGCTCAACGTCTGGGGGCAGTGGTGCGGGCCGTGCCGCACCGAGATCACCCAATTGCAGCAGGTCTACGAGGCGACCCGCGGTCGCGGGGTGGCGTTCCTCGGAATCGACGTGCGCGACAACAACATCGACGCCGCCCGCGACTTCGTCGTCGACCGCGGGGTGACCTTCCCGTCGATCTACGACCCGGCCATGCGGACACTGATCGCGTTCGGCGGACGGTATCCGACGACGGTGATCCCCTCCACGGTGGTGCTCGACCGCAAGCACCGGGTGGCTGCGGTGTTCCTGCGGGAGCTGCTGGCCTCGGACCTGCAGCCGGTCGTCGAGCGATTGGCGGCCGAACAGTGAACTTCGCCCAGATCGCTTCAGGCGGCCCGCTGCTCGCGGCGGTCGCAGTGAGCCTGCTGGCCGGCCTGGTGTCGTTCGCATCGCCGTGTGTGGTTCCGCTGGTCCCTGGCTACCTGTCGTATCTGGCCGCGGTCGTCGGCGTCGAGGATTCCCCGGCCACGCTGACCCCGTCGTCGACGGTGACGGTGCGCCGGGCGCGGCTGCGGGTGGCAGGCGCGGCGGCGCTGTTCGTGGCCGGGTTCACGGTGGTGTTCCTGCTCGGCACGGTGGCGGTGCTGGGCATGACCACGGCGCTGATCACCAACCAGGTGCTGCTGCAGCGGGTCGGCGGCGTGGTCACGATCCTGATGGGGCTGGTCTTCGTCGGCCTGGTCCCGCTGCTGCAGCGCGACACCCGCTTCACGCCGCGCCAGATCTCCACCCTGGGCGGGGCGCCGCTGCTCGGGGCGGTCTTCGCGCTCGGCTGGACGCCGTGCCTCGGCCCGACGCTGACGGGCGTGATCGCGGTGGCCTCGGCCACCGGCGGCGGCAACGTGGCCCGCGGGGTGCTGCTTGTGATCGCGTACTGCCTCGGGCTGGGCATCCCGTTCGTGGCGCTGGCCTTCGGGTCGGCCCGCGCGGTCGCCGGGCTGGGCTGGCTGCGCCGCCACACCCGCGCGATCCAGATCTTCGGCGGCGTGCTGTTGATCCTGGTGGGCGCGGCCCTGGTCACCGGGCTGTGGAACGACTTCGTCTCCTGGGTGCGCGACGCATTCGTCAGCGACGTGAGGCTGCCGATCTGATGAAGCTGTTCGCCTACGCCCGCAACACCTGGCGCACCCTGACCTCGATGGGCACCGCGCTGGTGCTGCTGTTCCTGCTGGCCCTGGCGGCGATCCCGGGTGCGCTGCTGCCGCAACGCAGCCTCAACGAGAGCAAGGTCGCCCAGTACCTCGCCGACCATCCGACGATCGGGCCTTGGCTGGACCGGCTGCAGGCCTTCGACGTGTTCTCCAGCTTCTGGTTCACCGCGATCTACGTGCTGCTGTTCGTCTCGCTGGTGGGCTGCCTTACCCCGCGGCTGGCCGAGCACGTGCGCAGCCTGCGCGCCCAACCGGTCGCCGCGCCGCGCAACCTCGGCAGGCTGCCCAAGCATCACAGCGCACAGGTGCACGGCAGCGACGTCGGCGCGGTGACCGCGGCCGTCGACCGGCACCTGTCGGGCTGGCGGAGGTTCACCAGGGAAACCGGCGAGGGTGCCGAGATCTCGGCAGAGAAGGGCTACCTGCGCGAGTTCGGCAACATCGTGTTCCATTTCTCGCTACTCGGCCTGCTCGTCGCGATCGCCGCGGGCAAGTTGTTCGGCTACGAGGGCAACGTGATCGTCGTCGCCGACGGTGGGCCGGGGTTCTGTTCGGCGTCACCGGCGGCGTTCGACTCGTTCCGCGCGGGCAACACCGTCGACGGCACGTCGCTGTACCCGATGTGTGTGCGGGTCGACGACTTCCGGGCGAACTACCTCCCGAACGGACAGGCCACCTCGTTCTCGGCCGACATCGACTACCAGGCGGGCGAGGACCTCGACACCGGCACCTGGCGGCCCTACCAGCTCGAGGTCAACGAGCCGCTTCGCGTCGGCGGGGATCGGCTCTACCTACAGGGGCACGGTTACGCGCCGACGTTCAGCGTGACGTTCCCCGACGGGAAGACCCGCACCCAGACGCTGCAGTGGCGCCCCGAGGACCAGATCACCTTCATGTCATCGGGTGCGATGCGCTTCGACCCGCCGGGCGGCACATACGCCGACGAGCGCGAACGCCGGAAGAACCAGATCGCGATCGAGGGACTCTTCGCGCCCACCGCGCAGCTCGACGGCACGCTGCTGTCGTCGAAGTTCCCGGCCCTCGACGATCCCGCGGTGGCCGTCGACATCTACCGTGGCGACACCGGGCTGGACACGGGCCGGCCGCAATCGCTGTTCTCGCTGGACCCACGGATGATCGACCAGGGCCGGCTGACCAAGGTGGCGCGGGTCAACCTGCGCGCCGGGCAGGACACCCGGCTGGCCGACGGCACGATCGTCCGCTTCGACGGGGCGGTGCCGTTCGTCAACCTGCAGGTGTCCCACGATCCGGCGCAGGTCTGGGTGCTGGTGTTCGCGATGACCATGATGGCCGGGCTGCTGGTGTCGCTGATCGTGCGCAGGCGACGCGTCTGGGTGCGGGTGATGTCGGGGCCTGCCGGTACGGTGAACATCGAGCTGGGTGGCCTGGCCCGCACCGACAACTCCGGCTGGGGTGAAGAGTTCGAGCGCCTCACCGCCAAGCTTCTGGCCGCCCTGCCGGACGGGGCAGAGAAGGAACTGGATCGCGCATGAACACCATCCACATCGACGTCGGGCTCGCCCGTTATTCCGACTGGGCGTTCACCTCGTCGATCGTGGTGCTGGTGGCGGCCCTGCTCCTGCTGGCCGTCGAGCTGGCCTACAGCAGGGGGCGCCGGGTGGAGGCACGGGAACTCGTGCCCGCCGGGTCGGTCAGCAGTGACGACGCCACCCCGGGGCGGGTGCTCGACGCGCCGCGGCGCCCGTTCGACGAGCGGGTCGGTGCCGCCGGGCTGGCGCTGGTCTACGTCGGCATCGGGTTGCTGCTGGCGTGCATCGTGCTGCGGGGGCTGTCCACCGCTCGGGTGCCCTGGGGCAACATGTACGAATTCATCAACCTGACCTCGTTCTGCGGGTTGGTGGCCGGTGCGGTCGTGCTGCGCAAACCGCAGTACCGCTCGCTGTGGGTGTTCGTGCTGGTGCCCGAACTCATCCTGCTCGCGGTGTCGGGCAAGTGGCTGTACTCGCACGCGGCTCCGGTGATGCCCGCGCTGCAGTCCTACTGGCTGCCGATCCACGTGTCCGTGGTCAGCCTGGGCTCCGGGGTGTTCCTCGTCGCAGGCGTCGCCAGCATCCTGTTCCTGCTCAAGAGGTCACCGGTGGGTGAGCCCGGTCGCGACGACGCAATCGGGCGCATCGTCGCGCGGCTGCCCGACGCTCAGACGCTGGACCGGATCGCCTACCGCACCACGATCTTCGCGTTCCCGATCTTCGGCTTCGGGGTGATTTTCGGGGCCATCTGGGCCGAGGAGGCGTGGGGGCGCTACTGGGGTTGGGATCCCAAAGAGACGGTGTCGTTCATCGCGTGGGTCATCTACGCGGCCTATCTGCACGCCCGCTCGACGGCGGGGTGGCGGGACCGCAAGGCGGCCTGGATCAACGTCGCCGGGTTCGTCGCGATGGTGTTCAACCTGTTCTTCATCAACCTGGTGACGGTCGGCCTGCACTCGTACGCCGGCGTCGGCTAGGGGGGCGCGCAGTGTCGGACGTGCCGGGCGGATTCCGGGCACAGCATCGTTTCCGCGATCCGATGGCCGAGGTGCCTGCCGAGTGGACGGCTCCGACGCCGCCGCACGGCTTGGCGGTGATCACCGGCGGGGCTGACGACAGACACGTCGACACCGGGCCCGTCGACACGGGACACGTCGCCTCCGGAGAGGACCCTCCGCCCTATCTGGATCTTTCGACGGTGGCGTTGCTCGGCAAGCCGCGCACCGGTCCGTCGACGGGCTGGCGCAAGTGGCTCTACCGGGGGTCGGCCCGGCTGGTCGATCTGGGCGACAGCCCCAGGGTCGTCCGGCGCGACCGGTTGGTGGCTCAGGTGCAGCGTCCGTTGCGCGGCTGCTACCGGATCGCGATGCTGTCGCAGAAGGGCGGCGTCGGGAAGACCACGATCACGGCGACCCTGGGCGCCACGTTCGCCAGCACCCGCGGCGATCGGGTGGTCGCGGTGGACGCCAATCCCGACCGCGGCACGCTGAGCCAGAAGGTGCCGCTGGAGACGGCCGCCACCGTGCGCCATCTGCTGCGCGACGCCGAGGGGATCGAGGCGTACAGCGATGTCCGCCAGTACACTTCGCAGGGCGCCAGCCGGCTGGAGGTGCTCGCCTCGGAGAGTGATCCCGCGGTGTCGGAGGCGTTCAGCGCGCAGGACTACGCGCGCACCGTCGACGTCCTCGAGCGGTTCTACAGTGTCGTGCTCACCGACTGCGGAACGGGCATGCTGCATTCGGCGATGTCCGCGGTGCTGGACAAGGCCGACGCGCTCGTGGTGATCAGCTCGGGTTCGGTGGACGGCGCCCGCAGCGCGTCGGCGACGCTGGACTGGCTCGATGCGCACGGCCGAGAAGACCTGGTACGCAACTCCATTGCGGTGATCAACGGGGTGCGCGCGCGGCGCGGCGGCACCAAGGTCGATCTGAACAAGGTGGTCGATCACTTCGCCCGGCGCTGCCGTGCGGTGTGTCAGGTGCCGTTCGACCCGCACCTGGAAGAGGGCGCGGAGATCAATCTGGACCGGTTGCGTCCGGAGACGTCCGAGGCGCTGCTGGAACTGGCGGCGACGGTGGCGCAGGGCTTTCCGGGCGCCCGCACCGCGGAGACCGGGACGGCCTGAGCCGTCAGGATTGCGGCCGGTCGTCCCGCGGACCGATGCGCCGCAGGAAATCCGGATCGTCGTCCGGCCCGATCACCCGGGTGCGCGGGCGATTCGCGGCCATCCGGGTGACCCGCCAGCCGACGTAGACCAGTCCGGCCAAGACGAGAATCAGGAGCACATACGCCACTCGAAACCTCCTTCATGTCAATATACGCGTCCTCGGTAGGCTCGGATCGTGACTGACGAACGGTCCGGATCCCGGCTGATTCTCGACGTCGCGGCCTATGTCGCGGCCCGGCTGGTACTCGTCGTCGCGGTGGCCGCGGCCATCCTCGGGATCGGCGCGCTGCTCGGCCTGCGCGACTTTCCGATGGCGGTCGCGGTGCTGTTCGCGATCATCATCGCGTTCCCCCTGGGCATCTGGGTGTTCGCCCCGCTGCGGCGCCGGGCGACGGAGAGCATCGCCGTCTTCGACGAGCGTCGCCGCGCCGAGCGGGCGCAACTGCGGGCCCGGCTGCGCGGTGACAGCACACCCGGATTGTCCGACGATTCCCGCCGCGCCTCGGACGACACCTGACCCCAACGTCCAACAGCAAACATGCTGCCGTGTGTATCCTATGGAGGCTTCGGGTAACCGACGTCACATGAGAGAGCAGGGTCTCATGACACGACAGCCGACTGTGCAGATGCGTGATGGGGGCGTTAGACGGCGGGTGGGCGACAGCCCTCACGCGCTCTATCAGCGCTGGATCACGGAACTGTGGGCGGGGCAGCCCGTCGCGGAGGAGCTGGTGTCGTCCGACTTCGTCGGGCACTGGCCCACCCGCGACGTGCACGGGCCCGACGAGCTGCAGGCAATGGTCAACGACTTCCGTAGACGACTGCGGGAGTTGATCTTCGTCGTCGACGTCGGTCCGTTCGTCGAGGGTGAGCTGGTGGCGGCCAGATGGATCAGCACCGGCGCGACCGAGGCCGGTCCGGTCCGGTTCACTGGTAACGACATCCTCCGCGTCGTCGACGGCCGGGTGGTCGAGTTCTGGACGGGTGCCTGCCCGAGCTAGTCAGCCACCGGCCGCGTCGGTGAGCAGACGCCGCAGCACGTCCAGAGGGTCGCCGCGGGTCGGCTCCAGCCGGCGCTGCTGTGGCTCGTCCGTCGGCGCGAGCGTGCCACCTGGCGGTGGTGCCGCCGCGTCGGTCGGCGGTGGGGGAGGCGGCGGTGCCTGCGGCACCACCCGGGTCAGGTTCTCGAGTTTGGCGGCGATGCGGGCGGCAGTGTCGGCACGGACCGCCCGTCGGTCGGGATTCGGATCGTCGTTGCCGGCGAAGCAGCCCGGTGCGGCGTCGTCGACGACGGCCAGTGCACTGCCGTAGCGTTCGCGGGCGTCGTCGAGGCGGCCCTCCCAGGCCGCCACGTCGCCCTGGCGTTCCCGCACCAGTTCGAGGTTGATCCGCAGCGCGCAGGCCCGCTGTGGCGGGGCGTGGGTCAGCGCGTCGGAGAACTGCGCGTCGGCGGCCGGGAGTTGATCGTCGAGGACCGCCAGGGCGCCCGCGGTGAATTGCGTGATGTCGGGCTGCACCACGTCGAGGATCTGCAGCAGCGACACGTCCTGGCGCAGTGCGCCGGTCGCGCCCGCGTCGAAGTCCCGCTGCGCCGACTGTCCGATCACCACGACCGAGATCAGTTTCGCGGCGATCAGCAGCGCGGCAAGCGCCGGTATCGCCGACAGCACCATCAGCCTGCGCCGCAGGCGCACGCGTGCCGCACGCTCCGTGCCCCTCACCGTGACGCCTCCCGTACCGACGAGCGGGCGCGGCGCAGATCCCGCACCGACCAACCGAGTTCGGTGAGCAGCAGTGCGGCCGCGACCAGGGCCGGCAGCCAGTAGTACTCCTCCCGATGTTCGGTCTCGACGGCGGTGGTCGTGGCGGTGTCCGCTGCCGGGCCCGTGGGCGGCGCCTCACCGGCGCGGCGCGCGACCAAGGGCACCCCGAGTTGGCCGGCGATCGCGCTCAGTCGCTGCTCGTCCACCGCGCCGTACCCGAACACTGCTCCACCGTCGACCCCGGAACGGTCGAATTCTCCTTGAGGAGACTGTGATTCGGGCGCTCCGGAGCCGAAGTAGTACACCAGGTTGTCCGCACCCGGGTATTGCTGCCCGGCCGAGATCAACGCGTACCGCAGCACGGTGGCCGCGGCGGCGGCGTTGACCGTGTCGGCGGTGTCGGCGGGATCGGGGCGCAGCGCGGCGACGACGGGACGAAGACTCCACGCGTCGGAGGACAGCGGCCACTCGACGGCGGGACGCGCCGCGAACGTGATGAGCGAGAAGCGGGCGCCGGGATGGGCGTCGATCACCGCATCGATGTCGGCGCGGATCTCCGGGGTATCGCCTGCCGTCTCGGCGGTGCGGTCCACCACCAGGTACACATTGGTTCCGCCGCGTGCATCGGAGGTGACGGGGGCGGGGGTGACCTCACCGGTGCCGGGCCGGGCCGCTGCCAGGACGAGCAGTGCGATGGCCAGAGTCATTGCGGCCCAACGCAGGAACGCCGCGGCACCGGCGATCACCGCGGGCCGCAGAGACAGCAGGCGCAGTACCAGCAGGACGGCGCCCACGACAGCGAGCACCACGGGCGGCAGCACCGGGTCGAAGGTCACCGTCGCACCGCCAGCAGCGCGACGGCCAGCAGGGCGGCCAGGGCCAACCCGGTGACGAGTACCGCGGTGGGGGCGTCGCGGCGCTGATCGTCATCGCGGTCCGCACCGGCGCGCAGGGCGTCGAGCTGACCGTCGAGGGTGCCTGCATCGAATCGGGTGAAGGTGCCGCCGCTGGATCGGACCGTCGCAGCGAGGGCCTCGGTGGGCCGCCCGGCGGTGGCGATGGCGTCGATGTGGACACCGGCCCGGCGCGCCATCTCGTCGACCTGCGCGTCGGTGAACAACGTCGGCCGATCGTCACCGGGGGCGCGCAGAGTTCCCGGCCCGAAGTAGATCAGCGACCGGTGCCGGTCCGCACGCCCCTCGAATCCGGGGAAGCCGGTGAGGCACAGCGCCAGGATGTCGGCGACGGTCGGTGCGTAGTCCGCGTATTCGACGGTGCTGGTGAACGATTCGACGCGCGGCGGGTCCGGCACCCGGCTGGCCTGGGCGTAGGCGCCGAACCGGGCCGCGGCGAACTGGTGGTCGCGAGTCATCGGCACCAGCCGCCGATCGGCCGAGGTGAGACCGATGCGTTCGGTGCCCGATCCGCCGGCGTGGCGGGCGAAATAGTCGAGGAGCTGTCCGGTCGCCGGGTCGGTCACGGGTTGACCGACGCACACCATGATGTCGGCGCGTGGGGTCGACGAGTTCTTCACCGGCGCGGTGGGGCGCGCTCCGGCCAGCAGCATGGCGGCGAACAGCAGCGTCGCCAACGCCACGACGGCCGCCGTGGCGCGGGTCTGCCTGCGCAGGACCGCACGGTACTCGGGCAACCGGATCAGCCGCGCGGTGTGCGCCAGGGGTTCACCCGGTCGCCCGCTGAGCCACCGCGGTACCACCCAGGCCGCCGCGACCACCACCGCCAACGCGGCCAGCCCGATGAGCGGGACCGCCCACCACATCAGGGCCACGACCGGATCACCTCTTCGGTGTCGGTGCCGAGGCGCTCGACGTCGCGCGTCGAGGTGGGGTCGAACTGCACCCCGCCCAGTGCCTCGAGCACCGGTGCCGCCGGCGCGAGATCCTCTGCGGCAATGGTTTTGAGCTGCATGTACTGGGCAGGCCGCCCGGTGGCCTGGTGCAGGAAGCTGCGCAGCGTCCGGCTCAGCTGCGCGCAGGTCTGCACCGCCGACAGCTCGCCGCCGCGGTACCGCCCGACGATGGTGCGAACCCTGCGGACGAACCGGTACCGCAGCACCCGCGCATGCACAGTGCGCACACCGGGAAGCGCGCGCAGCCGTGCCGACGGCAGGGTCGCCACCAGAATCCCGGCGTACCAGAGGACGACGAGTGCGATCAGCCCGAGCCCGATCCACAGCCACCACAGCGAGTACGACGGTGGGCCACCCACGAACCGCAACAGGTCATCGGGCACGGGAGAACGACCTCGTCAGCTCGACGATCCGCCCGCGCAACTCCGCGCTGGCGCAGATCGTCACGTGGGGCACCGCGTGCTCGGTCAACAGCTCGGCCAACCGTGCCCGCCGCCGATGCTCGGCACGGTGATACGCCGCAACCACTTTCGGGTCACCGGCCACCGATCCGAGTACCTCCCTGCCGGTTCCCACGTCGTGACCGCCGTCGCCACCGATCTCGATTGCCGGCCGGTCGCCGATCATGGCCCACAGCACGTCGTGCCGCGCGGCCACCCGTCCCAGCGCCTCGGTGAGCCGGTCGTCGGCCTCGGGCTCGTCGGAGATCACGACCACCAACATGGGGTGTCGGTAATGGGTTGCCACGTAATCCAATTGGCACGCGATGTCGCTGGGTCCGCGGTCGGCGGCGTGGTGCCGGTAGCGGTGCAGCATCTGCTCGACGTGCGTCTCGCCGCGGCCGGAACGGACGTTCACGCTGCCGCGGGTGTCGCCGTAGACCATCCCGATCTCGTCGGACCGGCCGAGAGTGATCAGGCCGATCGCGCCCATGACCCGGGCTGCCACCTCGCTTTTGCGTTCCCCGCTCGGGGTGTGGGCGGTCATGTCGCGCCCGGTGTCGACCACCAGGAGCACCTTGTGGTGTTTTTCGGAGACGAAGCGTTTGATCAGCACACTGCCCGAGCGGGCGGAGGCCTTCCAGTCGATGTCGCGGACGTCGTCACCGGGAACGTAGGGTCGCAGATCGTCGAATTCCATTGTCCGCGTGTGTAACAGCGCGTACCGCCCACCGTCGAGCAGGCCGCGGGTGTCGCCGCCGAACACCGCCCTGACGTTGTCGAGATACCTGCCCATGCCGCGTCCTTCGCTACGGCACTCGCACCGCGTTCAGCGCGGCGTCGACGACCCGGCCGGGTGTCACCCCGGCGCTGGCGGCTTCGAAGCCGAGGATCAACCGGTGCTGCAGAACGCGGTGCGCGAGGTCGGCGATGTCGCCGGGCACGACGTGGTTGCGCCCCGACAGCAGGGCCAGCGCGCGCGCCGCCGTGCACAGCGCGATGGTGGCCCGCGGGCTGGCGCCGTATTCGATGAACCGGGCGACGTGCGAGGGCAGATGGCGATCGGCGTCGCGGGTCACCGCCACCAGGCGGCTGGCGTAGAGCATCAGCTCCCGGCTCAGGTGGACCCCACGGGTGGCGCGCTGCACGGCACGGATGTCGTCGAGGCTCGCGACCGGCTCGGTGCGGTGGCCACGGTCGTAGAGCCCGGTGTCACGGCGGATCAGGACCTCGACCTCGTCCTCGGGGGAGGGGTAGGTGACGATCTCCTTGATCAGGAACCGGTCGGTCTGCGCCTCGGAGAGCGCGTACGTGCCCTCCTGGTCGACGGGGTTCTGCGTGGCGATGACCAGGAACGGCTCGGGGACCGGGTAGACGGTGCCCGCGATCGTCGTCTGCCGTTCCTCCATCGCCTCGAGCATCGCGCTCTGGGTCTTGGCGCTGGACCGGTTGATCTCGTCGAGGAGCACGACGTTGGCGTGGACCGGGCCCAGCTGGGTGACGAACGACGCCCCGGTGTGGGCCGTCGCGTCGTAGACCTGGGTGCCGATGATGTCACTGGGCAGCAGGTCAGGGGTGCACTGGATGCGGCGGAACTGCCCGTCGATGGACTCGGCGAGCACGCGTGCGGCGGTGGTCTTCGCCAGCCCCGGCACGCTCTCGAGCAGGACGTGCCCGCCGGCGAGCAGTCCGACCAGCAGCGATTGACGCAGGTGCTCCTGCCCCACCACCTTCGCCGAGAACGCTTCCGACAGGGCTGCGACCACCCGCTGCGCGGCGCGCGCGTCGTCGAACTCTCGGGGGGCTGCAGTCATCCCGCGGTATGTACCACCGCGATCGGGGCCGCAAACCGGGCCCGGTCGCTATCCTGACGGGCGTGGCCGAGGGGATCTCTGCGCACTTCAGCGACGACGGCCGGGCCGCGGTCGCCGCCGCGGGTGAGGCCGCCCGCGAGGGCAACGCACCCGAGATCACCTGCGAACACCTGCTGGCCGGACTGCTGCGGCACGGCGACAGCGAGCTGACGGAGTTGCTCGCGCCGTACGGCATGAACGTCCAGACGGCCGGCCGACGCCCGCTTCCCGGCCGGCCAGGAGACTCCGTGGTCGGCGCGCCCGCTTTCTCCGCGCGCGTGAAACAGATCCTGCGGATCGCGGACTCCCAGGCGCGGCGAGCCGGCGGCCGGATCGGCTGCGCGAGTCTCTTCCTGGCGCTGATGGTGCGCCGCGACAGCTCGGTGCTGGCGTACCTGCGGGACAGGACCGAGATCGACAGGGTGACCGCCGCGGCGTTCGCGCTCGCGGAGCGTTGACCGAACGCCGACCCCTAGCCGAACCGTAAACCCAGGGCCACCGCGATCGCCCACACGAGCATCGTCAGCCCGGTGTCGCGCAGCACCGGGATCAGTTCCCGCCCGCCGAGTCCGGCACGCACCGGCCGGGCCGCCCGCGCGGCCAGCGGGGTCGCCAGGAACCCGGCCGCGCACGCAGGCGTCGCTGCCAGCGCCAGCACGAGGGTGAGCAGCAGCGCCAGCACCAGCAGCACCTGGTACAGCACCCGGGTGCGGGCGTCACCGAGTCGCACGGCCAGGGTGATCTTGCCGGTCTGCGCGTCGGTGGGGATGTCGCGCAGGTTGTTGGCGACCAGCACAGCCGAGGACAGCGATCCCATCGCGACCGCCGCGGCCACGCCGACCCCGTCCACCCGCAGCGCCTGGGTGAACTGGGTGCCCAGCACGGCAACCAGTCCGAAGAACACGAACACCGCGACCTCGCCGAAGCCGAGATAGCCGTAGGGCCGGGACCCGCCGGTGTAGAGCCACGCGCCGGCGATGCACGCCGCGCCGACGGCGATCAGCCACGGTGCGGAGAACCACGCCAGCACCAGACCCGCCAGGGCGCCGACGGCCAGGCTCGCCGCCGCGGCGGTCAGCACCGCGCGGGGTGCGGCGAGCTTGGACCCGACCAACCGCAGCGGCCCCGCGCGCACGTCGTCGGTGCCGCGGATGCCGTCGGAATAGTCGTTGGCGTAGTTGACCCCGACGATCATCCCGAGTGATACCAGCAACGCCAACAACGCTTTCCACCACGACGCGGCATCCAGCCACGCAGCGGCGCCGGTACCGGCGATCACCGGTGCCACGGCGTTGGGCAGCGTCCGGGGACGGGCCCCTTCCACCCACTGCGCAAAAGTCGCCACGAGGCCAGTCTTGCAAACGCCGACCGTGGCAGACTGAGCGCATGGACGACCGACTCAGCAAGGGCGAGATCAGCAAGGACGTGATGCAGGAGATCGTCGGCGCAGGGGCGACAGCGGTCGGGGAGGTCGCGTCGATCATCACCACGGCGGTCCGGGATGTGGCGAACGCGGTCGGCGGCTTCGCCACCGATGTCTTCGAGATCCGCGACGGCGCCAAGCGCGCCGCGTCGCAGCACACCGTCGAGGACGAATGACCGGTCAGTGCTCCGGTGACCGGCCACGGTTGCCTGCGCCCCACTGCGTGGACCGGGTCACGGTGCGGCCGTAGGCGTCTCGTGTCACCGTGTTCGCCACTCTGATCGTGCCCCAGTCGATCTCGGGATGCCCGACCACTCTGCTGGGAATCTCGCCGAGCGTGGCGAACACGTCGACCCCCGCGAACGCACCGCCGATCGCCGGATCCCGGTCATCGGTGAGCCACGGTCGGGGAGACTCGATCACCGTGCGCGGGGTCTGAGCCAGCCCGCCGGAGACCGCGGCGATGTCGTGCACGCACGGAAACAGGAACGACAGCGGCCAGCTGATCAGCACCGGCCCGTTGGCGGCGAGGAAGTCGGTCAGCGGGATCGTCGAGCGCAGCCGCGGGCCGGTGAACGCCAGCCACCCCTGCTCGTCGGTGCGGCCGTCGACGGCGCGGATCCGCACCCGGTTCGCGCCAGGCGGCACGTCGGCGGCGTCCACGCCGATCGAGCGCCACAGCGGGTGGCCGGGGTCCTCGTCGGCCGCGGGCCGGTCGACGGGCGTGCGGCTCGCCGCGGCCTGCACGCCTGAGGTTCCGGTGCGGCCGAACTCGAGGCTGAGTTCGTTGCCGTCGGTGGTTCGCCCTGAAACCGACAGCGCGACACCGGAACCCGGCGCCAGCGGCGGTATCTCGAACCACGGGGTGACGATGCCGCCGGTGCCACGGGGGCCTGCGGTGCGGCTGCCCCACAGGTAGTGCGGGCCCGGGGCGTCGGGAGGCGCAGCGCCGGGGAAGTAGCCCGCCCCCTGGGTGAAACCCGGGCTGCCGTGGATCGGTTCGGTGGTCGTCAGCGCATCTCCGTCCGGCAGGACCTCGACGTCGTCGGCCAGCCCGCACACGCGGGTGGAGGCGATCCGGTGCACGTTCGCCACCGCGAGGGAGCCCGCCGATCGGCGCAGCGGTGCCGCGATGAAGCAACCGATGAGCACCGCCAGCATCGTGCCCAACGCGACCAACGTCAGCACCACGGGCCCGAGGGCCAGCACCGTGGTCGCGCGGTGCCGGGCGAACCAGAGCACGGGCAGCGTTCCCGCCGCGAGCACCGCGGCCCACAGGAGCGGATTGTCCAGCGGCGCGCCCGCGGGCCGGATCGGACCCGCCGCCCACGGCAGGTCGTACAGTGCCGGCGACCACCACGCATTCGGACCGGCAAACGCCAGGGCAACGGCCGCGGCCAGCAGCGCCGCACCCATCACCGCGGCGGCGGCGCGGCGGCGGTCGGCAGTGCGGGCCCGCTCGGTCAGCGTCACGACAGCAACCGTCAGGAACGCCGCGAACACCCCGGCGCCGGCGCCGAGATGGTACGACCACTTCGACGGGCCCGTCGCGAGCAACGCCAGCATCAGCACCACGACCAGGACCAGGCGTCGTGCGGCGGCGCCCATGCGGCCTCGGCGCCCCACGGTGAGCAGCACCACCGTCGGCAGCAGCGCCGCAGCCACCAGGATCGGTGTCCGCTTGGCGAAACTGCCCTGCTGGTCGTCCTGCAGTAGATATCGGTACCGCGTCGGCTCGTCGTACCACGGCAGCGACGGGCCGAACGCGCGATGCCAGTCGGTGGCCGTCACCAGGGCATCCCACGTCTGATCGGCGAAAACGACCGCGAACGCGACGGCGCCGATCCCGCATACCAGCGCGATGACGGCCAGGCCGTCCCGTCTCGACCTGGCGCCCCGGCACGCGGCCGCGCGAAGCCGGTCGGCGAACGCGACGACCGGTGCGGCGACGAGCACGCCGGTCGGGCTGATGGGCACGGTCAACGCGCAGACCAGCGCGAGCCACCCCAGCGCGGCCGGGCCACGGGCACGCCAGGCGAGCGCCAGCGCGGTGGTGAGTCCCAGTGCCACGAAGGCCTCCGGACGCGTCCCCAGGTTGAACGGGAGCCACGCGACCAGCAGGCAGAGCGCCGCCAGCAACCGCATCCGGACCGTCGCGGCGACGGCCGGCAGCGCCGCGGCGAGCACACCCCTGCTCAAGACGAACCACGTGGCTGCGGCCAGCACGGTGCTCGGGAGGCGCAGCCACAGCGGCGCGATGCTGATCTCGGTCAGCGGCGCCAAGAGTTGCTGGCTGAACGCGAACGGCACCTCCGCGGCATCCCACCAGCGGTAATAGTTCCCGGGGTCGCCGGTCGCGACGTCGTTGCGAGCGATCATGGTGGCCCAGCCGTCGTCGACGGCCAGCGGACCGATCACGGCCCACCCGCAGAAGGTCGCGATCACCACGAGGTCGATCGACCACAGCCGGTGCCACCTCGGCCAGTCGGGCCGGCGAAACCGGCCTGCGCTCAGCAGGATCAGGGCCGCGGCGGCGCTGAGCAGCTGCACCGCCACGAGCGTGGTCTTGAGCGTCGTCGGGCTCGTCGCGAACGGTGCCCCGATCACCGCGGTCACGGAGAGTCCGGCGGCCGCGGCAGGGGAGAGGTCGGTGCGCATCCCGAACACCCGCGGTGGGGGCTGCCCGGCGAGATGGGTCACCCGTCCGTCGGCCTGGATCACCGAGGTTCCCGCGGCGTCGGCCTCGACGCGGACCCCGCAGTCCGCCGTCGAGGCGGGGACGGGCAGGCCGACGTCACGGCCGTCCACCCGCAGCACAGCACCGTCTCCGTCCCCGTTCACGACGACCGACAGCCCACCGGTGTCCAGCACCGTGCGCGGCCCCAGCCCCCACCGGGAAGTCGCGTCGGTGGCCCGCAGCGCGGTGCAGGGGAGCGACGCGGTCAGCTGCTGGGGCCGATAGGGCACGACCAGTGCGGTGGAGGAGACGGTCGGCTGTCCGGGGGCGGGCCAGACGATGGTCGTGGTCTGCGTGACGACGGGCGCGAACGGCAGCACGAGGCCGCTCACCACACCGGTCAGGCCGACCAGCAGGGCGAGCCACGTGCGGTGGTGCAGATTCCGTGGTCGCATGAGGTTGTCGGTCAGCCTGCAGACCCGGGACCCGCGTGGCCCCCGGTCGGGCCGCGACGTCACGCCATCGTCACGGTCGGGAGCGTTCCGGCATGCACCACAATGGTCTCCAATGTCCGGCAGACACAAGGAGTGATCGAGTGCTGGGAGTCATCGGTGGCAGCGGGTTCTATTCGTTCTTCGGGCCCGATGCGCGGACGGTCAACCTCGACACGCCCTACGGTGCCCCCAGCGCGGCGATCACCATCGGCACGGTCGGTGATCACGAGGTGGCCTTCCTGCCCCGGCACGGCGTCGACCACGAGTTCTCACCGCACGCGGTGCCCTACCGCGCCAATATGTGGGCGCTGCGGGCAGTCGGGGTGCGCCGCATCTTCGGGCCGTGCGCGGTCGGCAGTCTCGACCCCGCGCTCGGCCCAGGCGCGATGGTGGTGCCCGATCAGCTCGTCGACCGCACCTCGGGGCGTGCCGACACGTACTTCGATTCCGGCGGCATCCACGTCGAATTCGCCGATCCCTACTGTCCGACGTTGCGCGCGGCGGTGACCGAGCTGCCCGACGTCGTCGACGGCGGTGCGATGGTGGTGATCCAGGGTCCGCGGTTCTCCACCCGTGCGGAGAGCCGGTGGTTCGCCGATCAGGGCTTCCGGCTGGTCAACATGACCGGGTATCCGGAGTCCGTGCTCGCTCGTGAGCTCGAGATGTGTTATGCCGCAATTGCTCTGGTGACCGATCTGGACGCCGGTATCGAAACGGGTCAAGGGGTGCGGGCGGTGGACGTGTTCGCCGAATTCCAGCGCAACCTGGTGCCGTTCAAGCAGCTCGTACACGAGGCCATCGCCAACGTCGCCGCCGAGCGCACCTGCACACACTGTCTGCCCCACGTCGGCGTCGAGCTGCCGTTCGACCTGCCGTGAGGGTGCTGCTGACCGGCGCGGCCGGCTTCATCGGAACCAGGATCCGGGCCCGGCTCATCGAGGCCGGCCACGACGTCGTCGCCGTCGACGTGATGCTGCCCGCCGCGCACGGCGAGGGGGCGCAGGTGCCCGTCGACGTGACGCGCGTGGACGTGCGCGACGCGGCGGCCGTCGCCCGGGTGCTCGACGGGGTTGACGTCGTCTGTCACCAGGCCGCCGTCGTCGGGGCAGGGGTCAACGCCGCCGACGCGCCGTCCTACGCATCGCACAACGACCTCGGCACGGCGGTGCTGCTGGCCGAGATGTTCGCGGCGGGTTGCCGGCGCCTGGTGCTGGCGTCGTCGATGGTCGTCTACGGGCAGGGCCGGTTCGTGTGCCCCGAACACGGTGACGTCGACCCGCCGCCGCGGCGCCGCGACGACCTCGACGCCGGGGAGTTCGACCATCGCTGCCCGGTGGGCGGCGAGCGGGTGGACTGGGCGCTGGTCGGCGAGGATGCCCGCCTGCAGCCGCGCAGCCTCTATGCCGCGAGCAAGGTGGCCCAGGAGCATTACGCGCTGGCATGGAGCGAATCGACGGGCGGTTCGGTGGTCGCGCTGCGCTATCACAACGTGTACGGCCCCGGCATGCCGCGCGACACCCCGTACTCCGGGGTCGCGGCGATCTTCCGGTCGGCACTCGAATCCGGCGATGCGCCAAGGGTTTTCGAGGACGGCGGTCAGATGCGCGACTTCGTGCACGTCGACGACATCGCCGCGGCCAACGTCGCGGCGGTGCAGGCCGGACTCGACGGATTCGACGCGTTCAACGTCTGCTCGGGGCGGCCGATCTCGATCCGCGACGTCGCGGCGGAACTCTGCGACGCGCGCGGTGATGTCACGCCCGTCGTCACCGGCCAGTACCGCAGCGGCGACGTCCGCCACATCGTGGCCGATCCGGCGAAGGCGGCGCGGCTGCTCGGATTCCGCGCCGTGGTCGCCCCGGCTGACGGACTGACCGAGTTTGCGACCGCGCCCTTGCGCGGATAGGGCTCTAGCTTCTTGACACCTGTCAAAGTAATACTGGCACCATGAGCTCAGCGTTGTGCGACCAGTTCGGGATCGACTTTCCGCTTTTCGCGTTCAGCCACTGCCGGGACGTGGTGGCCGCGGTGACCAACGCCGGCGGGTTCGGAGTGCTGGGGGCGACGGCCTACAGCCCGTCGCAGCTGGACCGCGAGCTGGCCTGGATCGACGACGCCGTGGCAGGCAAGCCCTACGGGGTGGACCTCATCGTGCCGGCGAAGTTCGAGGGCAAGGGGGAGAAGCTCTCCGGCTCGGACCTGGCCGCCCGCATCCCGCAGCGCTACCGCGACCTGGTTGACGAGCTGCTGCGGGCCCACGACATCGAGCCCGACACCGAACCCAAGCTGGGTGGTTCGTCGCTGTCGGGCGACACGGGCAGGGAACTGCTCGACGTGGCGCTTGCGCACCCGGTCAAGCTGATCGCCAATGCCCTCGGGGTGCCGCCGGACTACATGATCGAAGCGGGCAAGGAGCGTGGCATCCCGGTCGCGGCGCTGGTCGGGGCGAAGGAGCACGCGGTCAAGCAGGTCGCCGCGGGCGTCGATCTGATCGTCGCGCAGGGCACCGAGGCCGGCGGGCACTGCGGTGAGGTCAGCACACTGGTCGTCGTGCCGGAGGTGATCCAGGCCGTCGACGGTGCCGTGCCGGTGCTGGCGGCCGGCGGCATCGTCACCGGTAGGCAGATGGCCGGCATGGTCGCGATGGGGGCGGCCGGGGCGTGGACGGGATCGGTGTGGCTGACCACCGAGGAGGCCGAGACCGCCCCGCACACGGTGGCCAAGATGCTGGCCGCGTCGTCGCGTGACACCGTGCGCTCGGCGGGCCGCACCGGCAAGCCGTCGCGGCAGCTCAAGTCGGAGTGGACCGATGCCTGGCAGCCGAACAGCCAAGGGCACCAGCCACTTCCGCTGCCGTTGCAGTCGATGCTGTGCGAGCCGGTGATCCGCCGCATCGACCGGCTGGCCGCGCAGGGGCACGGGGGTGCCCAGGCGCTGGCCACCTATTTCGTCGGGCAGGGCGTCGGGTTGATGACCGCGGTGAAGCCGGCACGCGAAGTGGTCCGCGAGTTCATCGAGGACTACGTATCCGCCGCCGAGCGGCTGAACGCCTCATTGCCCGGCTGACCCGCCGCGGACACCGAGCTCAGTCGCTGGCCAGCGGCAGGCGCACTTCGAAGCGGGCGCCGGTGGGCAGGTTGTGCGCGGACAGCGTCCCGCGATGGGCCTGCACCAGACCCGCCGCGATCGCCAGCCCCAGCCCCGACCCGCTGGGCAGCGACGAATCCGAGCGCGGCACACGGCTGTTGGACCCGCGGTAGGCCACGTCGAACACCCTGGGCAGGTCCGCCTCGTCGATGCCGACGCCGGTGTCGTCCACCCGTGCCCATGCGCTGTTCTCGTCAGCCCCCAGCGCCAACTCGACGCTGCCGCCCGCGGGCGTGTGTGCGATCGCGTTGGCCACCAGATTCGACAGCACCCGCACCAGCGCGCGGTCGCTGCCGACCACCCGCACCGGCTCCGCGGGCAGGTTCGCCTCCAATCGCACCCCGGCCCGCTCCGCGGCGATCCGGTGTGCGGCCAGCACGTCGTCGACGACCTCGTCGAGGGCCACCTTGTCGAACGACGGCGTCAGCGCACCCGCGTTGATCTTGGACATCTCGAACAGGTCGTCGACCATCTCCGACAGCCGCACCGATTCGTGCTCGATGTGTTTGGCGTGCACCCGCACCTCGTTGTCGGGCACCACGCCGTCGGCGATGGCCTCCGACACCGCGCGGATCCCCGCCAGCGGGGTGCGCAGGTCGTGGCTGACGAACGCGACCAGCCGGCGCCGCGACTGCTCGGCGACGCGTTCGGAGTCGCGGATCTCGGCCTCCCACACCGTGCGGCGCGCCTGATAGCGGCCCAGCATGACCGCCGCGGGGATGGTCACCACCGACACGATCACCAGCACCACCGAGATGCGCTCGAAGGTCTGGGTGATCATGAAGCCGCTGGCGCCGATGACTCCTGCCAGCGTTGCCAGCACCGGGATCAGCACCAGCGCCACCATGCTGACGGCCAGCGACCAGGTGCGCGCGAGCCGGATCACCGCCCCGCCGACCAGAACCACGGGTACCGAGCAGGCCAGCGCCCACCCGACGATCTCCCAGAACTCAGTCGTCGGCATCCGACCGTCCGGATGCCGGCACCGACGCATCGTCGGAGGTCCACATGTAACCGCGGCCCCACACCGTCTGGACGCGATGGCGGTCGCCGAGCTTGGACCGCAGCCGCTTGACGTGCACGGTCACCGTGGACAGGTCGCCGAAGTCCCAGTGCCACACCTGCTTGAGCAGGTCCTCGCGGGTGAAGACGGTGTCGGTATGGGCGAGGAAGAACAGCAGGAGGTCGAACTCCCGGTTGGTGAGGCTGACCGGTTTGCCCGCCAGCGTCACCGTGCGGGACGCGGTCGACACCGTGAGGTCGCCCGACCGGACCTCCATCGGCATCACTCCGGCGCCCGAGGGGGTGCGGCGCAGCACCGAGCGCACCCGCAGCGCGAGCTCGCGCGGGCTGAACGGTTTGGTCAGGTAATCGTCGGCGCCCGCCTCCAGCCCGGCGATGCGGTCGTCCTCTTCGCCGAGGGCGGTCAGCAGGATCACCGGCACCGCGTATCCGCCGCGTTTGCGCAGGCTGCGGCACAGAGCCAGGCCGTCGGGGCCGGGCATCATCACGTCGAGCACGGCCACGTCGATGCGCTGCGAACTCAGCAGCCGCAACGCCTCGGTGCCGTCGTGCGCCGTGGACACGTCGAGCCCGTCGCGCTCCAGGTACCGGCGCACCACATCGCGGACGACGTCGTCGTCGTCGGCGATCAGCACACGGGTCACCCCACCGAGGCTAGCCTGGCACACGCGCTACCTGCACCTATGTCATGGATTCGTCAGGCTTGTCGCTCGCGCTCGCCGCGTTGCTGGCCTAGCGTTGCCGACTATGCCCGACTGTCCGGTCACGGTGGTGCTGCCGTGCCTCAACGAGGCGGAGTCGCTACCGGGCGTGCTGGCCGCCATCCCCCCGGGGTACACGGCCCTGGTGGTCGACAACAACAGCACCGACGGGACGGCGGAAATAGCACGTCGCGGGGGTGCAATTGTGGTTGCCGAGGCGATACCGGGGTATGGGGCGGCGGTGCATGCAGGGGTGGTCGCGGCGCTCACGCCGCTCGTGGCGGTGCTCGACGGGGACGGTTCGCTGGACCCGCAGGAGCTCCCGGCCCTGGTCGCCGACGTCGAACGCGGCGCCGACATGGCCATCGGGCGGCGGCGCCCCACACCCGACCTGACCTGGCCCTGGCATGCCAGGCTCGGCACCGCGGCAGTGTGCTGGCGGCTGCGTCGCCGGCACGGGCTGCCGGTCCACGACATCGCGCCGATGCGGGTGGCCCGCCGCGACGCCGTGCTCGGTCTGGGCATCACCGACCGCAGGTCGGGCTATCCGCTGGAGTTGTTGGTGCGCGCGGCGCAGGCCGGTTGGACGTTGACCGAGCGCGACGTCAGTTATGGCCCGCGCACGGGTGGCACCTCGAAGGTGAGCGGTTCGGTGCGGGGCAGCGCCATCGCCGCGCTGGACTTCCTCAAGGCGATCTCGTGATCCAGGCCTGCCTGCTGGTGGTGGCCAAAGCGCCGGTGCCCGGGCTGGCAAAGACCCGACTGGCCGCCACCATCGGTGACGCGGCGGCAGCCGAGATCGCCGCGGCCGCCCTGCTCGACACCCTCGACGCCGTCGCCGCCAGCCCCGCGGCCGGCCGCGTGGTGGCGATGACCGGTGACCTCGACACCGCCGCCCGGTCGGAGGAGATCCGCGCGCGGCTGGCGGATTTCGTCGTCGTCGAGCAGCGCGGGGACGGCTTCGCCGACCGGCTGGTCAACGCTCACCTCGACGGGGCGGCGGCCGCCGGTACCGCCGCGGTGATCCAGATCGGCATGGACACCCCGCAGGTCACACCGGAGTTGCTGGCCGAGTGCGGGCGGGGGCTCGACCGGCACGACGCCGTGCTGGGGTGGGCCCGCGACGGCGGCTGGTGGGTGCTCGGGGTGCGTGACGCCGCGCAGGCGCAGTGCCTGCACGGGGTGCCGATGTCGCAGCCCGACACCGGTGCGTTGACGCTGGCCGCGTTGCGCGATGCGGGTCTGTCGGTGGCGTCGGTGTCCGAGCTCGCCGACGTGGACACGATCGACGACATCGACGCGGTGCGCCGCGCGTGCCCGCCCGGCTCACGGTTCAGTCGGATCACTGCGACGGTGGAGGCCTGATGTTGGGACAGCTGTACGACCGGGCGCTGGACGGCGAGCGATGTTGGGTGCGCCGCGACGACGGTCGGGTGAGCCGGCTCCCGGTGCACAGCTGGCTCGGTGGCCGATTCGCCGACCATCGGTTCGACCACACGGTGGTCGACATGTGCAAGGGCCCGACGATCGACCTCGGCTGCGGGCCAGGGCGGTTGGTGGCCCACCTGGTGCAGCGAGGGGTGCCCGCGCTGGGAGTGGACCTGTCGGCCACGGCGGTGCGGTTGGCCCGCAGCAGTGGGGCACCCGCCCTGCACCGCGACCTCTTCGAACCGCTGCCGGGCACGGGCCGGTGGCAGACGGTGCTGCTGGCCGACGGCAACGTCGGCCTCGGCGGCGATCCGGTCCGGGTGCTGCGACGGGCCGCCGAGCTGCTGTGCGCCGGCGGCCGCTGCCTGGTCGAATTCGACGACACCGTCGCCGGCGTCGACGTCGGCTGGGTGCGCCTGGAATCGGCGCAGACGATCGGGCCGTGGTTCCTGTGGGCCACCGTCGGCGTCGACAGCACGGCCGCGCTGGCCACCGAAGCGGGGCTCGCGGTCGCGGGGATCCGCCGGATCGGCACCCGCGTCATCGCGTCCCTCGCCGCGACGTGAAGTCCGGGTCGGGTCTGCGCGGGCCCGCGGTCACCGCCCGAGTCGGCGCCGCACTCGGCGTCGCGGTGCTGATCTGCTTCGCCACCGGCCTGCTCAGTCACCTGATCCAGCACCCCCAGCCGTGGTTCTGGTGGCCCACCCGGCCGGTGTGGCTCTATCGCCTCACCCAGGGTCTGCACGTGATCAGCGGTATCGCGGCGATCCCCCTCGTGGTGGTCAAGCTGTGGTCGGTGTGGCCCAAGCTGTTCGAGCGGCCCCTGATCGGCGGCCCGGTCCGAGCGCTGGAGCGGTTGTCGATCCTGGTGCTCGTCGCCGCGATCCTCTTCGAGCTGAGCACCGGCCTGCTCAACACCGCGCAGTGGTACGTGTTCGGGTTCTTCTTCACCACGGCGCACTACGCGGTCGCCTACCTGGCGATCGGCGCGGTGGTCGTGCACCTCGGGGTCAAGCTGCCGGTGATCAGGCAGGCGCTCGGGGCGCCACTGGACGACCGCGCGCTGAGCGCGCCATCAGACGACCGCGCGCTGAGCGCGCCATCAGACGACGGCAGGGCCAGGCGGTCCGGCCCGACGCGGCGCACCGTGCTGATCGGCACCGGGCTCTCGGCCGGGCTGGCCACCGTGGTGACAGCCGGGCAGACCATCCCGGTGCTGCGCCCGGTGTCGGTGTTGGCGCCGCGCTCCGGTGAGGGGCCGCAGGGGCTCCCGGTGAACCGGTCGGCGATCGCCGCCGGTGTGGTGGCGGCCGCGCGGTCGGCCGACTACCGGCTGACCGTCACCAACGGTGAGCGCAAACGGTCGTTCACCGTCGCCGACCTGGCCGCCCTGCCGCAGCGCACCCACCGGCTGCCGATCGCCTGCGTGGAGGGCTGGAGCGCGGACGCCGAGTGGACCGGGGTGGTGCTGTCCGACCTGCTGGCCGCGGTCGGGGCCGCGCCGGAGTCCGATGTGCGGATGATCTCCCTGGAGCCGCCCGGCCCGTACTCGCGGACGGTGCTGCCCGCCCTGCATGCCCGCGACGAGCTGACGTTGATCGCGCTGCAGGTCAACGGGGAACGGCTCACGCTCGACCACGGCTACCCGTGCCGGCTGATCGCGCCGTCGAGACCCGGTGTGCTGCAAACGAAGTGGCTGACCCGGATCGACGTGGTGCCGTGAGGATCGTGCGGGTCGCGTTGGTGGCCGCCGGGCTCGCGCTGATGGTCTACGGCGCGACGTTGCTGGCCGACCAACCCCAGGCGGTCCTGGTGCGCATCGGCACATGGGCGGCGGGCGGGGTGCTGCTGCACGACTTCGTGTTCGCGCCGCTGTGCGCGGCGCTCGGGTTCGCGGGGTTGCGTCTGATCCCGGCCCGGGTGCGTACCCCGGTGGCGGTGGGTGCCCTGTGCAGCGTGGTGCTCCTGCTGCTCGCGGTCCCGGTCTACGACAAGCCGGGGCGCCGGCCCGACAACCTCACCGTGCTCGATCGCGACTACGGGGTCGGCCTGGGGGTCGCCCTGGCCGTCGTGTGGGTGTGCGTGCTGCTGTGCCTGCTCGTCGCGCAGCGCCTACCAGTTCGTCAGGATCAGATGGTTGACGGCGAGCGCACCGGCGACGTTGAGCGCCAGCCACCACCGGTGTGAGCGGGGCGGCAACAGCGCGGCCGCGGCCACCAGCCACACCATGAACGGCAGCCAGATGCGTTCGGTCTCGGCCTTGCTGAGCCGGGACAGGTCGGCGGCCACGATGGCGAGCAACGCCCCGAGCAGCACGAGGTGCAGGCCGCTGCGGCGGCGCAACGCGCCGAGGTCGAACACCCGGCTGAGGCCTGCGACGCTGCCCAGCCCGATCGCGCACACCACCGCGGCGAGGTTGGCCCACACCCAGTACTGGAACGGCCGGTCGTTGGCGATGCCCTGCCAGTACCGCTGCTGCACCAGGTGATAACCGTCGAGCCACCAGAAACCGGCCGCGGCGAACACGCCGACGACAACGAGCGCAGCCACGATCGCGGGCACCGCAGCGATGAGGGCGCGGCGCAGGCTGGGCGCGGCGAGCAGGACCGCGAATGCCGGCAGCACCATCAATCCCAGTCCGTAGTTGCAGAAGATGCCCCAGCCCAGCAGCAGGCCGGCTCCGAGGGCCGCAGGCACCGGGAACCTGGTCGCACCGGCGACGGCGAGCGCCAGCAGGGTGATGCCCCACGCTGCGACCCCGGCGAAGTAGCCGTCGGCCGACACGGCGATCCAGATGGCCGTCGGCGCCACCGCGACGAACGGCGCGGCGCGGCGCGCGGTCTCCTCGTCGGCCAGTGCGCGGACCGTGATCACGATGGCCGCCGCACAGCTCGATCCCGCCAGCAGGCACAGCAGCCCGGCCCAGGCACCGCCACCGAGCCCGATCCGGTCCAGCCACACGAAGGTCAGCAGGGCGCCAGGCGGATGCCCCGACACGTGGGTGATCCACGAGTCGGGCTGGTAGTCGAGGATGCGGCCGGCGAAGGTGCGCACCGCCTCGCCGATGTCGTGGATCGTCGGCACCTGACGCAGGTATTCGTGCCGTGCGGTCAGCCGGCCGGCGAAGCCGCGCTGCCAACCGTCCACCATGGCCAGGCTGAAGGCCCAGCCGCAGGAGACCGCCCAGGCCGTCAGCGGCAGCCACCGCCACGGCAGCCGCTGGGCCAGCGTCGGCCCCCACAGCACCGCGGCGAGCGCAAGGGCGACGGCGGGGACGGTGCCGGGCCCGACGTGGGCATCCCACCAGCCGAAGATGGGCGCGGTGTCGGCGAAGTCGTGGAACCGGTCGGCTGAAGCGTTGCGCAGCGGTGTGACGACGGCGTCGTGCAGGTGCGGGACACCGAACGCGGCGCCGACGAGCACCGCGGCGGCCGCGACGGCGAACACCTCTCGGCGACCGGGAGCCATCCCGACAGCCTAGGGATCGGTGCCCCGGCACGGTCTGACGCATCGGTGACACGGGTTTGCCGGTGGTGGCGCCAGGGAAACGGACACCGCCAGGGTGTGTGCCGGATTACACCGATCCGGCATTCGGATGGGTCCGGGTCGCCCGACAGCAGATGTGTATGTGAGCGCACATCGACACAGGAGGAAATGACATGTCCAGCCCCACGACCGCCGTCCCCACGACCGCCGTCACGACCACCCCGAGGGCCGTCGGCTCCCCGACCACTAGCCAGGGCACCACCACGATCGCCGACGTGGTGGTGTCCAAGATCGCCGGGCTGGCCGCCCGCGAGGTGCACGGCGTACACGGCCTCGGCGGCAACGCCAGTCGTGCGGTCGGCGCGCTGCGCGACCGGATCCCCGGCGCGTCCACCAACTACGCCCAGGGGGTCTCGGTCGAGGTCGGTGAGAAGCAGGCCGCGATCGATCTGGACATCGTCGCCGAGTACGGGGTGTCGATCTCCGACGTGGCCGCAGGCATCCGGCGCAACGTCATCGGCGCACTGGAGCGGATGACCGGTCTTGAGGTCGTGGAGGTCAACATCACCGTTCACGACGTGCACGTGCCCGAAGACGACGACGATGACGCCGACGGCCGCCCGGGCCGGGTGGAGTGACGGAGAATCACGATGACCACAGCAACAGTTGGCATGCTCGCAGGGGTGCTCCTCGGAGTCGCCGCCGCGGCGGGCGGTTTCACCGGTTTCCTCATCGCCCTGGTGTTGGGTGCGATCGGATACGTCATCGGCGGACAGCGCGACGGCGAGTTCGACGTGACGACCTGGCTGCAGGGTCGGCGCCGTGGCTGACACCGACCCCGGCCAGCGGGGCAGCCTGCAGGTCCGCGGCCGCGCGATCGAGCACCTGGTCGAGGCCGCGGTGCTCACCACCCCGGGGGTTCGCCGCCACGGCCGGGCGCTGACCGGGCTGATCGGCCAAGACCTGCCGCGCGTGGACGCCGTCGTCGCCGGTGACCACGTCCGGACCAGTGTGGCGGTGGCCGCGGAGTGGGGCAGACCTCTGGCCGCGCTGTCGGCCGACGCGCGCGACCGGATCACCACGGCGTTGGGCGACCACGCCGGGCTGGTGGTGGACGGCATCACCGTGCACGTCGCTGCGATCGTCTCGCCCGGCGCCCGCGAGAGAGAGCTTCGATGACCACGACGGAAACTGTTGTCACGCATGAGTTTTCAGTGAGATCCGGGTCTGCCCCGGTCGCCGCCGCCGGTGCGAGCAAGGTGGCGGTGGGGCTGGCCGTGCTGGTGGCCGCCGTCGGTGTCGTCGCGGTGCGCGACGCCGTCATCGGGCTGGGCTGGGCGGCCGGGGTGACCTGGCTGCCCGGTGTCGCCTCGGCGGTGGACGGTCTCACCCCGCAACCCTGGTTCGTCGCGGCCGGTGCGGTGCTGATTCTCGTCGGGCTGGTACTCGTGGCCGTGGCGGTGTCGCCGCGCAGGCGCACCGCCGTCGCGGTGCGCGCGCAGACCCCGGTCTATCTGTCCGTCGGCGCCGTCGCCGCGCTGGCGGCCGCCCGCGCGCGTGACGTCCCCGGGGTCGTCGACGCCGGGGCCGCGGCGTCGCGTCGCCGAATCATCGTGCGGTGCAAGGTCACCGGTGACGAGGACGCGGTGACGCGCACCGTCACCGGCGCGGTGACCGAGTCCCTGGGTGCGCTGACCCGGCCACCGCGCACCGTCGTCCGGACCCGAGTCGAGGAGGCCTGATGAACCGCACCGCAGTCGGTGTCGATCGGGTGGTGACGCTGCTGGTCGGTCTTGGTCTCGTCGCCGCCGGTCTGCTCGTCATCGCCTGGCGCAACGGCGCGCTCGGCGCGGGCCGCACCCTGGTGGCACCCACCGACACGATGGCGGCTTCCTGGTGGCCCTGGGCAGTCGGCGGTGCCGGAATCGTGCTGATCCTGTTAGCGCTGCGCTGGCTGGCCGCGCACCGGTGGGCGCGCAAGGCCGGCCGGGTGATGCTGGCCGGCGACACCGCGTCGACCGCCGACGCCACCGCCGTCGCGTCGGCCGCGGCAGCCGCGCTCGGCGCCGACCCCGCCGTCACCAAGGCGTCCGGCACGGCAACCGTTGTGCAGGGCCGGCCGACGATCACCCTCGCCGCGCGGGTGCCGGCCCGCAACGGTCTGGCCGCCGCGGTGTCCGCCGCCGACGAGGCGGCCCGCACCGCCGCGGTGATGCTGGGCGACAATGTCGCGGTGCGCACCGTGCTGAGCATCGATACCAAAGCCGGCGCCGTCGTGCGATGACCCCTGTCGATCCCGAGAAGCCGGTGCTGGTGCCCGGCGTGACGTGCTGGCGCACGGAACGCGCGGAACGCTTCACACGCCTGGTGGACGGGGCCGACTACCTGTACTACGTCAAAGAGGCGATGCTGGGGGCCCGCAGGCGCATCATGATCGTCGGCTGGGACCTCGACGCCCGCACCGCATTCGAGGCCGGCGGCACGTCCCTGAGCGGCCCCAACTACCTCGGCCTGTTCCTGACCTGGCTGGTGTGGCGTCGCCCCGACCTCGAGGTGTACCTGCTCAAGTCGAATCTGCGGTTGCTGCCCGCCCTCGACGGGTTCTGGTTCGGCCTCACTCCCGTCTCATTGGTGAACCGACTCACGTTGCCCCGCATGCACCTCGCGGTGGACGGGGCCCGCCCCACGGGTGCGGTGCACCACCAGAAGATCGTCGTCGTCGACGACGCGGTCGCGTTCTGCGGGGGCATCGACCTGACGCTGGGCCGGTGGGACACCCGCGCGCACGCCCGCCACGACCGCGGTCGCTCGGCCGCGGGGCATCTGTACGGTCCGCGCCACGAGGTCGCCGCCATCGTCGACGGAGACGCCGCGCGTGCCCTCGGCGATCAGGCGCGGCAGCGGTGGCAGGCCGCCACCGGTGAGGCCCTCGAGCCGGTGTCCGGCGACGGGCGGGCGTGGCCGCGCGGCCTCAATCCCGCCGTCCGCGACGTCGAGGTCGGCATCGCCCGCACGCTGCCCGCTCTGCCGTCGCGGTCGGAGGTCCGGGAGGTGGAGGCGCTCAATCTGGCCGCGATCGCGCGGGCCAGGTCGGTCATCTACCTGGAGAACCAGTACCTCGCCTCCCGGCGCCTCGCCGATGCGCTCGCGGCACGCCTGCGTGAGCCGGACGGTCCGGAGGTGGTGATCATCCTGCCGCGCAGTTCGGAGAGCCGGCTCGAGCAGGAGTCGATGGACGCGGCGCGAGAACGGTTGCTGCGCACGCTGTGGAAGGCCGACCTGCACGGCCGCCTCGGCGTCTACTGGCCCGTCACCACCGGCGGCATGCCGGTCTACGTGCATTCGAAGGTGATGGTCGTCGACGACCTCCTGCTGCGGATCGGCTCGTCGAATCTGAACAACCGCTCGCTGGGGTTCGACAGCGAATGCGATGTGGCGCTGGAGGCGGGTGACCGCGCCGACGTCCATCACGAAATCCTGCTTGCCCGAGACGATCTGGTGTCCGAACACCTCGGGGTGTCGGTCACCGCGTTCCGCGAGGAGTTGGCGCGCCGCGGATCGTTTTTGGCCGCTGTCAACGCGCTGCGCGGCACCGGGCGGTCGCTGCGCACGTTCACCCGCTTCCTGGTCTCCCGTGACGCCGGTCCACTCGCCGAGAACGACCTGATGGATCCCGACCACGTCCCCGACTCGCTGATGGACGGGGTCACCAGCCTGGTGACGGGTCTGGTGCGGTGGCCGTTGACACGCATCTCGCCGAACATGATGTCGCACATCACATCCTGGGTGCGTTCGGATTCCGGCGGTCAGCCCGACCACGTGATGTCGGCGCCCACGGCGGGCGCCGTTGATCACGAGAAGGGATGACCGACAATGGGTTTCATCGACAAGGCCAAGAACGCCGCCGAGGACGCCGTGGGACAGGTCAAGGAGACGG
>Ga0247757_10000463_pt1 | contig 33403 bp, 20 predicted proteins | sample UWRJL126311R4_FD_180929 | JGI IMG/M metagenome (GOLD analysis project Ga0247757, IMG submission 180929) | Plant litter microbial communities from Arlington Agricultural Research Station in Wisconsin, United States - UWRJ-L126-311R-4 | ecosystem: Environmental > Terrestrial > Plant litter >... | reverse complement strand
GCCGAGGAACAGGAAGTCGTGGTAATGGGCGTAGCGTTGGGCGATTTCCTTGATCCGCGGCGCCTGCACCAGGACCTTGCGCACGAGGTCGGGCACGCTCTTCAACGCGTGCACGTATTCCACGCCGTCGCTGAAACTCATGTCGCGCATGCGGCCGATGTAGAGCGCCAGCATCGCGCCGAGCAGGAGCTGCGAGGTGAAGGCTTTGGTCGAGGCCACGCCGATCTCGGGGCCGACGTGCTGGTACACGCCGCCGTCCGCCTCGCGCGCGATGGTGGAGCCGACGACATTGCTCACGGCGAGGACCTTGTAGCCCTTCCGCTTGGCCTCGCGCATAGCGGCGAGGGTGTCGATGGTCTCGCCGGACTGGCTGACCGTGAAGAAGAGGGTGTCGCGTCCCAGCGGCATGTTCCGGTAGCGGAACTCCGAGGCGTAATCGACCTCGACGGGCACACGGGCGAAGCGCTCGACGAGGTGCTCGGCCACGAGGCAGGCGTGCCACGCGCTGCCGCACCCGAGCAGGTGGAAGCGGTTGACCTGGCGGAGGTCGACGGCCGAGACATTGAGGCCGCCGAATTGGGCCGTGCTGCCGTCCTCCGAGAAGCGGCCGCGCATGGTGTTCTCGAGCGCTGCCGGCTGCTCGAAAATCTCCTTCTCCATGAAGTGCTCGTGGCCGTTCAGCTCGGCGTCCGCGATGCTCCAGGTGACGCGGTCGATGACCGGGGAGACGTCCTCGGAATCCAGCGTGCTGATGGAAAAATTCTTCGCCGTGAGGTGGACGACCTCGCCGTCCTTGAGATAAACGACGTTCTGCGTGCGGCTGATGATGGCCGAGACATCGCTGGCCAGCATGTACTCGCCGTCGCCCACGCCGAGGATCAGGGGCGAGCCCTTCCGGGCGGCGACGATCTCCGCCGGGCAGTCGGCGCACATGACCGCGATGCCGTAGGTGCCTTCGACGTGGCGGAGGCTCTTGCGCACCGCTTCGACAAACCGGCTGCCCTCGGCCGGCACGGGCTCCTTCTGGAAGTGGTAGGCGATGAGGTTGCACAGCACCTCGGTGTCGGTCTCGGATTGGAACGTGTAGCCCTTGCCCGTGAGGAATTTCTTGATGGTCGCGTAGTTTTCGATGACGCCGTTGTGGATCAGGGCGACTTTCTGGTCGCTGCTGATGTGGGGGTGGGCGTTGGCATCGGTGACTCCGCCGTGGGTGGCCCAGCGGGTGTGGCCGATCCCCGTCGTGCCGGGCAGTTTCTGGGCCGGCGTGGCCTTGATCAGGCCGTCCACCCGGCCAATCTTCTTGGCCAGGTCAAAATGGTCGCCGTTCTGGGTCGCCACGCCGGCCGAGTCATAGCCGCGGTATTCCAGGCGTTTCAGGCCTTCGAGGATAATGGCCGAGGCCTTTTGTTTGCCAATATAGCCGACGATTCCGCACATAAGTTGGTTTTAGCTGGAGATTTCTGAAGCTGTTCAAATCATACCGCAAGGAATTAGACCCCACTTTTGCATGTCGGACCAAAAAAAGGTTTTGTCGGTGATTATGGGCGGCGGCCGCGGCACGCGCCTGTATCCGTTGACCAAGGAGCGTTGCAAGCCGGCCGTGCCGCTGGCGGGCAAGTACCGGCTCGTCGACATCCCGATCAGCAATTGCATCAACTCCGGCTATAACCGGATCTTTTTGCTGACGCAGTTCCTGACGGCTTCGCTGCACCGGCACATCAACAAGAGCTTCCACTTCGATCCGTTTGGCGCGGGTTTCATCGACCTGCTGTCCGCCGAGCAGACCAACCTCAGCACGTCCTGGTACGAGGGCACCGCCGACGCGGTGCGGCGCAATCTCGACCACTTCGACGGCCACAAGCACGACCTCGTGCTCATCCTTTCCGGCGACCAGCTCTACCGGATGGATTTCCGCCAGATCATCGACCAGCACGTCGCCACGGGGGCTGATGTCACCATCGCCGCCATCCCGTTCCCGGTTTCGAAGGTCGAGGGCCTCGGCCTGATGAAGGTGAACGACGACCTTTCCATCTCCGCCTTCGTCGAGAAGCCCAAGGATCCCGCGGTCATCAACAGTCTCACCATGAGTCCCGCGCTCGAGGCGAAGCTCGAGCCCTGCCCGGAGAAACGGTGTCTCGCGTCGATGGGCATCTACGTCTTCAGCCGCGAGGTGCTGCGCAAGTCGCTCGAGAACGACATGAAGGACTTCGGCAAGGAGGTCATCCCCGCGCTGCTGGGGAAAAAGAAGCTCTACAGCCACATCTTCGAGGGCTACTGGGAGGACATCGGTACCGTCCGCGCCTTCTTCGAGGCCAACCTCGCGCTCGCCCAGCCGCTCCCCCCGTTCAATTTCTTCGACCGCAGCTCCCCGATCTATACGCACCCGCGCTACCTGCCGGCGTCCAAGATCAACCGCTGCAACATCGACCACGTCGTCATCGGCGACGGCTGCCTTGTCACCGATTCGACCCTGCGCCACTGCGTCATCGGCATCCGCTCGATCCTCGGCGAGGACTCGCACTTCGAGGACGTCGTCATGATGGGCGCCGACTACTACCAGACCAAGCTGGAGGTCCAGGCTGACCGGGAGAAGGGCCGTCCGCCCATCGGCGTGGGCCGGGCCTGCCGCATCAAGCGCGCGATCATCGACAAGAACGCCCGTATCGGCGACAACGTGTCGCTTTCGCCCGAGGGCAAGCAGGACGGGGACTTTCCCCACGGCATTGTGATCCGCGACGGCATCCTGTGCGTGACCAAGGGTGCGGTCATCCCGGGCGGATTTGTCCTCTGACGTCTACTTCTCCGTCGTCATTCCCGCCTACAACGAGGCGGAATTGCTACCGCGGTTGCTGCGCACTCTCCGCGAGGCGCGGCAGAACTACACGGGCGGGGCGGATCAGATCGAACTGATCGTCGCGGACAACGCGTCCACCGATGCGACCGCGGCGCTCGCCGAACAGCTCGGCGCCCGGGTGGTGCGCGTGGAAAAACGAATGATCGCCGCCGCGCGCAACGGTGGCGCCCGCGTGGCGCGCGGGGACGTGTTGTGTTTCATCGATGCGGACATGCAGGTGCATCCGCAGACTTTCAACGTCATCGCGCAGACGCTGCGGCGCGGCAAGGCGATCGCCGGCGCCACTGGCGTAGTGTCGGAGCGCTGGTCGCCGGGCATCGTCGCCACCTGGGCCGCCATGCTGCCGATGGTGTGGCTGACCGGCATGGACACGGGCGTGGTATTTTGCCCGCGCGCCGACTTCGAGGCGATCGGCGGCTATCGGGAGGACCGGCTGTTTGCCGAGGACGTGGTGTTCCTCACCGCCCTGAAGCGGCGCGGTTGGCGGACCGGCCGGCGACTCGTGCGGCCGCGCGGGGCGCGGGCGATCGCGTCGGCCCGGAAGTTCGACCGGCACGGCGACTGGCACATGCTCTTTTCCCTGCCGAGCCTGGTCTGGAAGCAATGGCTCGCCCCCGCCCGGGCCGAGCGCGAGGCCCGCGCTTATTGGTACGAAGGCCGCTAGCCCCGACGAAGTCGGCCTGACAAGGCGACCATTCCGCACTTGGAGGGTGAAATAGTCGGGCTAGGCCGGTTTCCGCGTCGACAGCCGGATCAGCCAGATGCCGCCGATGGCGACGAAGAACGAAAAGAACGTGCCGCGGCTGAGGCCAAAGAGCAGGGAAGCGTCGGGTTCGCGAAACACTTCGCAAATGATGCGGACGAGCGCGTAGCCGATCAGGAATTCCCCGCTGAGGCGTCCGGGATGCTTCACGGGAGCATCACTTCGCCAGAAGCGCCATTGGCCGTACGCCAGCAACAACGCACCTTCGAGCGCCGCCTCGTAGAGTTGCGAGGGGTGCCGTGGCAGGTGATCGGGATCGCCGACAAAAATCATGCCCCAGGTGCCGTCGGTCGCTTTGCCCCAAAGTTCGCCGTTGAGGTAATTCGCGAGACGGCCGAGCAGAATTCCGCAGGGTGCGGTGGAGGTCACGAGGTCGGCGAGATGCAGGAACTTCACCTTATGCTTGTGGGAAAACCACAGCAGCGCCACCAGCACACCGACAAACCCCCCATGGCTGGCCATGCCGCCTTTCCAGACCTTGAAGATGCCCAGCGGATCGCTGCCGAAGCTGCGCCAGTTATCGTAAAGCAGGTAGGAGCCGAGGCGTCCGCCAACCATGACGCCGATGACCAGGTACATCATCAGGTCCATCGATGCCACCGGGGTCAAAGGCGTGCGCCCGGCTTTGTAGTAGAGCCGGAACATCCAGGCGCCGAAGACGAACCCCAGCAGGTAGGCCAGGCCGTAATAGCGGAGGCCCACGTCTTCGGAAAATTGGATCAGGAACGGGTGGGGCGTGTGCTGCCAGATGGCCAGGACAGGGGACAGGGGACAGAAGACGGAGGACAGATGCACGGTAGGGCCGGATGAACACAAATTCTTCGGCGGTCAGCAAGTCCGCTAACCCGCAAATTTCACCGGTCGATTGTTCACCCGGTGAAATTTGCGTCCGCCCTTCGGGCGGAGCGACTTTGTCGCGGTTGGCCCCGACGCAGTCGGCCCGATAGGGCGACTATTTCGCACCGTGAAGTGTGAAATAGCCGGGCTAACACGTGGCGCCGGGGGCCGACTGTTTCCTTGCGGCGGGCCGGTGCGGCGGGTTTCGTCTGGCCATGAGCGAGCCCCAGGTAACCCCCCTCAATGCGTTCCATCGCCGCCATGGCGGACGCATGGTGGACTTCGCCGGCTGGGACATGCCGGTCCAATACAAGAGCATCCTTGAGGAGCACAAGGCCGTGCGCCAGCGCGCGGGGCTCTTCGACGTGAGCCACATGGGCGAGGCCGACGTGAAGGGCCCGGAGGCGCTCAAGTTCCTGCAACACCTCGTTTCCAACGACTGCAGCAAGCTCTTCCCGGGCCGCGTGCTCTACACCGTGATGTGCTACCCGCACGGCGGCGTGGTCGACGACCTGCTCGTGTACATGCGCGGGACCGACGACTATTTCCTCTGCATCAACGCCGGCAACATCGCCAAGGACATCGCCTGGATGCAGGAGCAGGCGAAGGGCTTTAACTGCACGGTGACCGACCGCTCCCAGGACTACGGCCAGCTTGCGATCCAGGGGCCGAAGGCGGTGGAGATCGTCCAGGCGCTGACGAAGAGCGTGCTGGCGGACATCAAGTACTACCACTTCGCCGACGGCGAGGTCGCCGGGGTGAAGTGCATCATCTCCCGCACCGGCTACACCGGCGAGGATGGCGTTGAACTGTATTGCGCCGCCGCCGACACGGGAAAGCTCGCCGAAGCCGTGCTCGCGGCCGGTGCGCCGCAGGGACTCGAACTCGCCGGCTTGGGCGCGCGTGACTCGCTGCGCCTCGAGGCGGGCTTCCCGCTTTACGGCCACGAGATCACCGATGCCATCAATCCGATTTCGGCCGGGTTGGGCTGGGTGGTGAAGTTCGACAAAGGGCCGTTTGTTGGCTCGGAGCCTCTCAAGGCCACCAAGGAAAAGGGGCCGGCGGAGAAGGTCGTCTTTTTCAAGACCGGCGACCGTCGCATCGTGCGGGCCGAGTCGGTCGTGCTGAACGCCGCGGGCGCGCCCGTCGGTCGGGTGCTGTCCGGTACGCTTTCCCCGATCCTGAACGAGGCGATCGGCTCGGCTCTCGTCGATGCCGCGGCCGCAAAGGAGCAGCTCACGGTCGATATCCGGGGCACCAAGCTCAATTTGCAACTGGTCAAGCCGCCGTTCGTCCCGCTAAAGAAATCCTGACTTGTAGGTCGGGCTTTACGCCCGACTCTGTGCCTGTCGGGGATAAACCCCGACCTACCCAGAACCCTTTCCCCCATGAGCAACATTCCCGCCGATCTCCGCTACGCCAAGTCCCACGAATGGTTGAAGGTTGCCGCCGACGGCACCGCGACCGTTGGCATCACCGATTATGCGCAGAGCAGCCTCGGCGACATCACGTTCATCCAGCTGCCCAGGGTCGGCGCCGCGCTCAAGGCGGGCGAGACGTTCGGCGTCGTGGAATCCGTGAAAGCGGCCTCCGATGTGTACGCGCCCGCGGCCGGCACCGTGCTCGAGGTCAACAAGGCCCTCGATACCAACCCGGAGAAGGTGAATTCCTCGCCCTACGCCGACGGCTGGATGCTGAAGCTGAAGCTCGCCAACCCGGCCGACGCCGCGGCGCTCCTCTCGCCCGCGGACTACGGCAAGAACGTCGGCTGACCGTCTTCCGGTGCCGGGCCGCCGTGGCATCTGCCTCCTGGCGCTGGCGGCGATCCTGACCGGATCGCTCGCCGCCGCCGCGACCTCGGACGCGGCTGCCGACCTGGCGGCGGCACGTACCGAGCTGGCCCGCCTGCAGGAGCGTTACGGAGACCGGCATCCCAAGCTCATCGAACAGCAGGTGCGCGTCGACGAGTTGGAACAGCTCGCGCGGACCGCGCCCACCGAACCGGCGGAGTTCCGGGCCGCGCGCGTGGAATTGGCGGTCATGCTGACCCGCTACGCCGAGAACCACCCCAAGCTGCGGGAGCAGTTCGCCCGCGTGCAGGCGATGGAGGAGCAGGTGAAGCTGGTCCCGGACATGCCCGGGGAGCTGCTGGTGGCACACGGCGACCTGGCGGCGGTCAATCTTCGCTACGGCGAGAAGAATCCGCGGACGCTCGCGGCGCAGGCCCATGTGGCGGCGCTTGCGAAATACCTGCTGGCGCCCGGTGACGAGTCGCACGAGCTGCGCCTGGCGCGGGCCGTCCGGGAGGAATTGCTGGGTCGCTACGGCGCCGGGCACCCGAAGGTGGTCGAGGCGGACAAGAAAATCGCGGCGCTCGAGGCGGCGAAGTAAATCGACGGAGGGGAAGGGGAGGGTGTTTGGGAATGCTTGCCTGGCGGCAGCGGAAAATAGAAAAGCCCGCGGCGCGAAGATCGCGCACGCGGGCTTGAAGTGGCCGGAAACAGCTTACTTGCCGGACTTGGCGGCTTTCTGGCGGGCGCCGTTGGCGAGGATGCGCTTGCGCAGGCGCAGGTTCTTCGGCGTGACCTCCACCAGCTCGTCGGTGGCGATGTACTCGATCGCGCGCTCGAGCGAGAGCTTCGTGGCGGGCGTGAGGCCGGCCGCGACACCTTCACCCTGCGAGCGGAAGTTCGTGAGCTTCTTTTCGCGGACGGCGTTGATGGCGATGTCCTCATTGCGGGGATTCTCGCCGACGATCATGCCTTCGTACACGAGCTCGCCCGGGTTGACGAACAGCTTGCCGCGCTCCTGGCACATCACCAGGGCGTAGCCGGTGGTCTCGCCGGCCTCGGTGGCGATGAGCGTGCCCGTGATGCGGGTCAGCACTTCACCGGCATACGGGCCGTACTCCTTGAACAAGTGGCTGAGCACGCCGCGGCCGCTGGTGGCGTTGACGACGTCGATTTCCATGCCGATGAGGCCGCGCGTGGTGATGGCGGCTTCGATCATGGTGGAGTGCGCGAGCTTCTCCATGTTGGTCAGGCGGCCCTTGCGGTTCGCCAGGTTCTGCATGATGGCGCCGACGCACTCGTCGGGCACTTCGATCCAGACGGTCTCGTACGGCTCGAGGCGCTCGCCGTTCGGGCCGGTTTTTTCGATCACGGTCGGGCGGGAAACGAGGAGTTCGAAGCCCTCGCGGCGCATCGTCTCGACGAGCACGGCCACCTGCATGGCGCCGCGGGCCTTGACGTTGAAGATGCCGGCCTTGTCGGAGTCCTCGATCTGGATGGAAACGTTGAGCTTCAGTTCGCGCATCAGGCGCTCGCGGAGCTGGCGGGAGGTGACGAGTTTGCCTTCCTGGCCGACGAGCGGGCCGTCGTTGACGCAGAACTGCATCTCGAGGGTCGGCGGGTCGATCTGGGTAAAGGGGAGGGCGTGCTGCTCCTCGCTCACGGCGAGCGTGTCGCCGATGTCGACATCCTCGAAGCCGGACAAGCCGACGATGTTGCCGGCGACGGCGGTCTCGACCTCGCGCTGGCCGAGGCCGGTGAATTCGAAGACCTTGGTGATCTTGGCGCGGACCTTCTTGCCGCCCTCGGCATGGCGCACGACGAAGACCGGGTCGCCGACCTTGACGACGCCGCCGAGGATCTTGCCGACCGCGATACGGCCGACGTAGTCGCTCCAATCGATGTTGGAGACGAGCATGTGGAAAGGCTCCTCCGGCTTCGCGAACGGCGGCGGGACGTGGTTGATGATGGTCTCGAAGAGAGGCGTCATGTCCTTCTTCTCCTCGCCGAGGTGGTACATCATGTAGCCGTCGCGGCCGGAACCGTAGACGACCGGGGCATCGAACTGCTCCTCGGTGGCATTGAGCTCCATCAGGAGCTCGAGCACCTTGTCGTACATCTTCGCCGGGTCGGCGTTCTCGCGATCGATCTTGTTGATGACGATCACGACCTTGAGGCCGTGGGCCAGCGCCTTGCGGAGCACGAAACGGGTCTGGGCCTGCGGGCCGTCATAGGCATCGATGACGAGGAGCACGCCGTCGACCATGCGGAGGGCGCGTTCGACTTCGCCGCCGAAATCGGCGTGGCCGGGGGTGTCCAAGATGTTGACAATCTTATCCTTCCAGTGGACGGACGTGTTCTTGGCCTTGATCGTGATGCCCTTTTCTTTTTCGAGGTCCATGGAGTCCATGGCGCGCTCTTCGACGCGCTGGTTGGCGCGGTAGACACCGCCCTCCTTGAGGAGCTTGTCGACGAGGGTGGTTTTACCGTGGTCGACGTGGGCGATGATGGCGATGTTGCGGATGTTCTGGTTCATGGGCGGACGGACGCGTTTAAAGGGAGAAAAGGGCCAAGGTGCGTTCCGGTGTGGGGCTTGGCAAGCCTTACGTTGGCGACAATTTTGCGCCTAAAGTAGGTCCGGTCTTGGACCGGACTGCCTCGAAATTCGCCCGTAAAAAAGGCCGGTCACAGACCGGCCCCGCTTTCATCCGCTCAAGTCAGCGCGCCGGACCAAGCTAGGGTACGTAGGTTCCGGACCAGGGCCGGTCCGGCGCGCTGAAAGCGAGAGATGATTCTCTATATAAAGAAAAAGGCCCGGACCCCTTGCGGGATCCGGGCCAAATTCGGGGGTGGGCGCTCGCCACGCGCTCTTTCCCATTCGCACAACATTGGGCGCCTCGCTTTCGCGGGCCGTGTGCTTCCCGACGCTACTCATCGCGGCAAGCGATGCTCTCGGTCTCATAGCGGGACCGTCCCGGTCTTTTCAGCACCGGAATTTATCGAGTGAGGCCTCTGCGCCCGGTTCGGCTTCATCTGCCGATGAATCGCTCGCCGGACGGGTGTTGGCACGCCTGCAACATGGCATTTCGCACCAGCACCTTGCCACGGGGACGGCCCCGGCTTTTGGCCGGGCGTTGGCCCCGTGTGACGGGTCTGACCTCTTAACTCTCAGGTTGCTTTCGATTTGCAGTTGGGTGACGCGGTTTTACGCGCCGCCCCAATTAGGAGGTTTTGCGAGCTTTGCCAGACTCGCCCGCTCCCCGCCGCGTCGTGCTCTTTACGCGCCCCGCCTTGCGGGCCGGGCCTTTTAGTGGGGTGGACCCACCTGAACACTGCGCTGCGTCCTGGTCATACAGTAGCAACCACAACCCTCTGGGTAACTGCATCGGTGGCGGGGCCCGAAACTGGCCCCGGACCTGACTCGACTCGCCGCGGTTTCTAATCGCGTCTCGTCGCACAGTTCCTTTGTCGCATAACTGGATCGGCTGCGACGCCGTCCAGAGGAACTGGTGATATTTGCCTGCCTGCGACTCGCGTCGCTGAGGGGCTGGCGGGCACCAGTTGCCGCCTGCCTTTCCCCGGTTGCCCGGGATTATCCCAGTCGCGCTCGCGCCGGGTTTTTCATGCCGTCGCGCTTCGACTGTTCTATCAAGGAACAGTGAAAGAAATGAGCGGCCCATTAGCCAAAGTCACGGGCTTCTTCCTCGCATCTTATTCACCCGCCGGCGGGCCATAAGTTCGCCTCGACCCCGGTGAATAACTTGTGCCCTCCGGTTGCTCGCGGGTTGTTCACAACCGCGCGAGCCGCCGCTCAACTGACGCGGGCGCGACCGTCGTCCGCGGGCTTGTCATTGTCGGACTTCCGGCGGCGTTCCAGCTTCTCGCGCAGCTCAGTGGCCTTGGTATTGCCGATATTCTCCGCCTTGGTGGCGAGATCGATGGCCTCGTCGAGCGTCGGCGCATCCTCCGCACGATTCCAAGTGAGCGTGGCGAGGAAGATCATGGCATCGGTGTTGTTCATCGCCGCCGACTGCTTGAGGAGCTTGACGCCCTTGGGCCGGTCCTCGGCCACCGAAGTGCCGAAATAATACATCTGCCCGAGATTGTAGGCGGCGTCGGGCGAGGTCACCGCCGCGCTCTTCATGACGTCGATCCCTTCCTCGGTCTTGCCCTCCTTGATGAGGGCCATGCCATGCCGGCGGAGGGCATCGCCGTCTCCCAGCCGTAAAGCCTCCTGGTAGTGCTTCTCGGCCAGCTTCGGGCTCTTTTTCACGCCCTGTCCCCAGTAGTAGCAAAGATAGAGGCGGTGATGGGCGTGCCCTGCGATCCTCCGGTTGCTGGAATCGGCCATGATCTTGAACAGCTTCACGGCGGTCTCGTACTCGCCTTTCTTCAAAAGGACATCGGCAGCGATCGCCATGGCGGACGCATCGCGACGGCTGAGGATGTTCAGCCAATAGAGCGCCCGGTCGAAATCGAGGCTTACGCCGACGCCTGTCACATAGAAATCCACCAGGCGCCGGAGCGCGTCGAGGTTGCCGTCGAGCGCCGCCAGGCGGTAGTGATAGGCCGCCTCGCTGTAGGTGACGGGTACGCTCTGGCCGAACTCGTGCATGTAGCCGAGGCGATAATGGGCCTCGGCCCGGCTGGCGGGTACCGCGGTGGCCTGCTCGAAATATTGGTAGGACTTCCCGAGGTCCTTCGCCACCAGCCTGCCTTCATAATAGAGGATGCCCAGTTTGAGTGCGGCGAGTGATTCCTCCTGGCCGGCGGATGCTTCGTAGTGGGAAAGCATCTTTTCGCGCCAGTCGGCGGTGCCGAAGGCGTTGCCGGACTCGAGGAGCTTCCGGTTGTAGAGTTCGCCGAGATTGGTGTGGGTGCGCGCGTGGTTGGGATCCAACTGGAGGCACTTTTCGTAGGTGGCTATCGCCTGAGCCTCGCTGCGCTGTACGCCCCAGCCGTTGGCGAGCAGCACCGCATAGTTGGCCAGGCCGTCCACATTGCCCGCGGCTCCGGCGGCCTGGTAGCAATTGGCCGCCTTCTTCAGCGCGTCGGTTAGGTCGTACACGCCGGTGACGCCCGGGTTGACTTGATAGAGGTACCCCATCATGCACAGCGCGTCGCCCTGGTTGGCCTTGGCCGCCTTTTTCAGCACGGAGAAAGACTTTCCCCGGTCGAGCGGGACGCCGTTGCCAGAGTAATAGCGCACGGCCAGCTGGTATTGCGCGGTGGGGTCCTTCTTCTTTTCCGCCCAGTCGCGGACCAGCTCGAACTCCTGGTCGAAGCTGACCGGCTGCTTCGGCGCCTGCCCGATCGTGCCAAGGTAGCAGACGATGTCGCGACTCCGGTATTTTTTGAACAGGGCGGCGGCACGGGCTTCGTCGCGTGGCGTGCCGAAGCCCGCGTTCAGGCAGATCGCGAGGTTCGCGACGCCGAGCAGGTGGCGTGGCTTGTCACCGCCGCCGGCTTTTTCGAAGAGGGCGAAGGCCTTCTCCTTGTCTGGCTGGCCGAGTTCGCCGCTGGCGTACATCAGGCCGAGGGCGAGCATGGCCCAGACCTGATCGTTGTCGGCGGCGAGCTGGTACCAGCGCGCGGCTTCGGCGGCGTTGTAGTCCTTGGACTTCTTGTCGCTGAACTTCTGGGCAATCACGTACTGGACGCTGGCGCGCTGGATCTCGCTCGCGTTCTCCACTTCCTCCTCGAGGTCGGCGACGGCGAACTCGTCGAGGAACTTCAGCGACGCGTAGCTGTGGATCAGGTTGACGCCGAGGCGGGCATTGAGCTTGCGGGTGCGCTCGATCATCTCGTCGGCCTTGGCCGGGTCGCGCGGCACCCCGCGGCCGAAGGCGTAGTTGATCGACGCCTCGATGGCCGCCTGGTAGATGCCGCCGGTGCCGGCGGTCGCCGCCACGTAGTGTTCCTGGGCCTCGGCGGGCTTGTTGCGGCGCCGGAGAATTTGTGCGAGCAGGAAGTGGGCGGTGGCCCGGGAACTGGCCGCGGGATCGTTCGCCAGTTCGCCGGCGACGCCGGACCCGGCGCCATTCTCGGCGTTGTAGAAGTCGCGGGGTGGTACCGGCCGCGTGTAGTCGGCCTTGTCGGTCAGCGCGGCTTCGAGCCATTCGGTGGCTTTGTCGTCGTCACGGCGGATTCCCGTGCCGGTTACATAGCAGGAGCCAAGGCTGACCATCGCGTAGGCGTTGCCGCGCTCGGCCGCGAGGCGGAACAGGGGGAGGGCCTTGCGCGGCTCTTTCGGAAAGCCATAGCTCCCGGACAGGTAGCAATTGGCGAGCATGACCTGCGCGTGGATGTACTCCAAGTCGGAGGCCTCCTGCAGTGCCTTCCGCCCCGCCGCTTGGTCGCTGGTTTTCCGGTTCTGCAGGAGCTTGATGGCCTGCCAGAATTTGTCCGCGGCGGGATCGGCTTTCGCGGGGGCTTCGGTTGCGTCGGCCGACGCTTCATCCGCGTCTTTCGTCGTGTCGCCCGGGACGTCCGGAGCGGCGGTCGCCGGTGCGGGCGTCTCTGCGCGGCTGGGGGCGACGAACGCCGGGCCGGCGAGAACAATGAGGGCGAGCAGGCGGAGAAGCCGGGGCGGGAGAAGCATGGGCGGGCGGTAGATCACGGAGTCGGGATGACACTGGGTTTCCAATCGGCCCACGCGGCGGCGAGGCGCAGGGCCTCACGCAGTTCAATGTCGAGGGCGGGGCGTTCGCGCAACAATTCGCCGTCCAGCGTCGCGATTTGCCGGAGCAGGTCCGTCAACTGGCGATGGACCGCGACTGCGTCGACGTCCGCGCCCACACTCGTACGCGCCAGCTCTTCGAGGTTCCCGGGGGTCTTGTAGCGCAGGAGGTCCGCATCCTGCAGGAACTTCGCAATCGCCGCGGCGGACCAGGCTTTGCCGCCTTCCGGGGAAATCATGCTGGCGAGCGTGGGGGCGTCGGGAACATAGCGGGCGAAATTGATCTCGCCCGGGTCGAGCTTGCGCTCGTGGCCGCGGTCGGTGGTGACGACGAAGGTGGTCCGCGTGGTTTGCGCGGCCGGGGCCGCGCGCAGCCGGGCATCCTCCGCATCGAGCAGTTTGCGCGCGGCTGCGATTTCCACGGGCTCGCTGCCGTAACCGGCCTGCGTGATCAGGCTCCGGCGTCGCAGCGTGAGCTGGTGCCAGGCCGCCAGTCGCGTGCTCCATTCTTCCTGGCGAGTGGCTTCCACCAGGGGCCATTCCCGGTCGGGTGTTCCCTTTTGCCAGAGCGCGAACTCGTCGCGACGCAGCTGCCACTCGGGGAGCTGTAGGGTGTGCGCTTCCGCCACTTCCTTCAGGTGCGTCACCAGGGCAGGGGAGACGCCGGTGATTTCGTCGCATGCCGGGGTGAGCGCCGCGGGGGTGGGGAGTTGCTCGACCGGCAGGCTGCCGGGGAGGTCGACCTCGCGCTGCTTCCCCTCGACCATATCGAGGACCGGGAAAACCACGTGCGCGTTGACGCCGGTGCGTTGAACCGAGGAGCCGTCAGGCTGGAAGAATCGCTCGGTGGTCACGCGCAACGTCCCCCAGTCCTTGGCCTCGGTCGGCGCCATCTTGGCGAGCTCGATGTAAGCCTGGACCGTGCCCTTGCCGAAGGAGGCGGGCGCGCCGACGATCACGGCCCGGCGGTGGTAGCGCATCGCGCCGGAAAAGACCTCGCTGGCCGAGGCGCTGTTGAAAGAGATCAGCACGACCAGTGGGCCGGTGTAGAGCGGCGCGCCCTCCTTGATGGTGTGTTCCTTGATTTTATCGTCGGTGCCGCGGCTGAGCATCATGATGCCGCGCGGGAGGAAGATTTCGCTGAGCGCCACGGCCTCGGTCAATGCGCCGCCGGGATTGCCGCGCAGGTCAAGGACGAGGCCGTCGAGGGAATCCGGATGCATGTCGCCCAGCAGTTCGCGCACGTCGCGTGCCGAACTGCTCAAGGCGGAGTCCTCGCCGGCGGCGTAGAAACTGGGCAGCTGGATCCAGCCGATGCGCCGGGACCTTTCGCCGGCGCCAGGCACCTGGCTGACGGCGCCCCGGGCGCGGTCGTCGGCGAGTTCAACGCGGCTGCGCTCCAGCGTCTCCTCGATGCGGTTCGGCTGCCCGGGATGGCGGTAGGCGATCCGGAGCTTGGAACCGGCCTTGCCGCGCAGGCGCGCGACGATCTCGCGCAGGCGCAGGCGGTCGAGTTGCACCCAGGCGCCGTCGTTTCCCTCGGCAATGGCCTCAAGGGTGTCGCCTGCCTCGAGGCCGGAACCGATCTCGGCCGGGCCGCCGGATTGGACGGCCGTGACGAGGCAGCGGCCTTCCTCCTTGCGCAACTCGACGCCGAGACCGACGACCGCTTTTTCCATTTCCAAGGCGAATTCGCGCGCCGAGTCCGACGAGAAATAGCCGCTGTGCGGATCGTAGGCGCGGATGATCGCGTCGAAAAAGCGCTCGCGCACGGTCAGGGGGTCGAAGGCGGCGATCGAGCGGGCGGCTCGCGCATAGTGACGTTTCACTTCGGCGGTGGCCGCGGCGGGATCACGGCCGCGCAGGCGTTCGCGTAGCACCTCTGCCTTGAGCCGAAGTTCCCAATAGCGGTCGGCGTCGGCGGATGTCTTGAAGGGGACGGGCTCCTTTCGCGGGGCGATCGCCTCGTCCACGGTGAAATCAAAACCGCGGTCCAAGCGGGCTTGGACCCACGTGAAGCGCGTCTCCGCGCGGCTGGCAAAACGGTCAAAGATTTCGAACGCCGGCTGGAGGTCGCCGCGAAACAGGTAGACCGACTTCAACGTCCGCGCGAAACGCCGGTTCAGGTATTCCGCATCGCCCGCCTCGATGAACTCGGCCTGGGGGTCGAGTTCCGACAGGAAGCGGGCGACCATCGCCGCGCTGTCCATTTCCCGAAACGCCCGGCCGGAGTAGTGGTAATTCTGCAGCAGGTCGACGACCAGGCGGGCCTCGCGCTGCAGGTCCTGGGCTTCGGTCTTGGACAGCTGGCCTGCGACCGAGCCGGCGGGCAGGGTGTTCGCCGCGGCCAGGCAGAGCAGGAGGAGCAGTCGGGGAAGATGGCGGTACGGAAATTCGATCATCAAAGGCCCGCGAAAGCTGGCAGCCGGCGGACGGGCCCGTCAACTGCGCGCTGCGTTTCCTAGGTGGACGCCCTCAGCCGAGCAGCCCGAGGACGACCTGCACGCAGAGGATTTTCAGAATCGTCATCGACGGGAAGATGGTGGCGAAGGCCACGTCCACCCGGTCGCTTGGCACCGTCGAACTGGCGTAGGAGAAGATCGCGGGATTGCCGGTCGCGCCGGAAGCCACGCCGAAGAGTTCGTCCGTGGGCAGCTTGAGGACGAAGTGCCCGACCAGCACGATGGTCAGGATGGCGGCGAGCAGGATCGCAGCGCCGATCCCCAGCAGCAGGAAGCCCGTCTGGCTGACGGTCGTGACGAAAGGCGCGCCGGCGCCGAGGCCCACAGCGGCGAGGAAGAGCGTCAGTCCGAAGTTGCGCAGGGTGAGGTTGGCGGAAAGCGGGATATGCCAGGACAGCGGGCCGACGCGCCCGAACCTGCCGAGAATGAGCGCAACCACGAGCGGACCCCCGGCGAGGCCGAGGGAGAACGCGCCGACGCCGGGGATCGGGATTTGGATCAACCCGAGGAGAACGCCGAGCGACATGCCGAGGCCCACCGAGGTGTAGGAAAACTCGGCGGTCGCCTTGATGGAATCGCCGAAATGCTTGCGGAGCGCCGGCAGCGCCTCGGGTGCCGCGATCACGCCGAGCCGGTCGCCATACTCGAGCACGAGGTCCGGCGCGGGAAAGACGACGGCGTCGCCGCGGCGCACCTCGGCGATCTTCGCCGCTACGCCCGCGGGGAACTGCACCTGCTTGAGCGCCTGGCCGATCGCGGTCGGGCGCGTCACGAAGAGTCGCGCCATGTCCAGCGTGCCGCGGTCCTTGCTGAGCCGGCCGGCGTCGACCGTGCCCAGCGCGAGCCGGGCTTGCTCAAGCGCGGGCGGGGCACCGAACAACAGGACGCCGTCGCCGGTTTTGACCTGCGCCTGCGGGTCGGGCAGGCGGTTCGCTCCGCCCTGGCGAATGGCCACGAGTTCCACGCCTGCCGGCAATTCGGTGAGCAACGTGGCCACGGTCGTGGTGGCCCGTTCGCCGAGGGTGATCTCGAGCGGTTGGAGCGTCGGCGTCACGGGGGTGAGCCGGCGTTCGAGCAGGCGCCAGCAGGCGAAGAGGCAGAGGATCGGACCGATCACGCCGAACGGGTAGCTCACGGAATAACCGATCGCCGGATCGCGGTTGCCGGCGGCGTCGATCGCGGCCTGCAGCGTGGGGGTGCTGGTCAGCGAGCCGGCAAAAAGGCCGGTGGCGTGGGCGAGGGAGACGCCGGCGACCCGGCTGAGCAGGAGAGTGACGGCGAGCGAGCCGAGCACGCCCGCGGCGGCGAGGACGTTCCACTTCAGGCCCGGCCCGCGCAGGCCGGCGAAGAACTGTTTCCCGTATTGGATGCCGATGCCGTACAGGAACATGATCAGGCCGATCGAGCTGACCAGGCCCGGCGGCGTGGCCTTGGGCGCGAGGGCGCCCGCGGCGAGCCCGGCGAACAGCACGGCGCCGACCCCGAGGGAGAAGCCGCGGATGGAAATCTGGCCGACGGCGTAGCCCACGCCGATGACGGCGAACAGTGCCAGGATCGGCGACTGCTCGAGGAGCTGCTTGAGGAATTCGAGCATGGGGAAGGGCGCTAGTCAGGGAGTTGCACGCCGGTAATCGAACCGACACACCCCGCCCTGTCGGGCACACCTCTTGATAGAGGGGACTTCGGCTGCGTTGGTTTTAGATCCCCTCTATGAAGAGGGGTGGCGCATCGCGCCGGGGTGTGTGGGATTGCCATCGTAAGGGGGGCGTTCAGGTCACCGCACGTTGCAGCCGGCGGCCTTGAACTGGCCGATCACGCGCGCCACCAGCTCCGGCGACGCCGCCGGGGTGGATTCGAGCGTGTACTCTTCGCCGAGGGCCTTCCACTTGAAGGCGCCCAGCTGGTGAAAGGGCAGCACCTCGACCCATTCGACGTTCTTCAGCGGGGCGACAAACTTCGCCACGGCGTCGACGTTTGCCGGGTCGTCGGTCAGCCCGGGCACCAGCGTGAAGCGAACCCACACCGGCTTTTTCAGCGCCGCGAGGCGTTCGGCAAAGCGCAGAGTGGGGGCGAGGTCGCGCCGGGTGACGCGCTTGTACGTCTCGGGATCACCGGACTTGATGTCGAGGATGACCATGTCCAGCTGCGCGAGGTAGTCGTCGCTGGCCCGCGCGCCGAGGAAGCCGGAAGTTTCGATCGCGGTATGCAGACCGAGTGCCTTCGCTCCTCGGAAAATGCGTTCGGTGAATGCCGTCTGCGCCAGCACCTCGCCGCCGGAGATCGTGAGTCCGCCGCCCATGGCTTTCAGCGCCAGCGCGAAATGCCCCAGGCGCTTGATGACCTGCTCGGCGGTCACGAGCATGCCGTCCTTGAATTTCCAGGTGTCGGGGTTGTGGCAATACTGGCAGCGCAGCGGGCAGCCGGAGACGAAGAGCGTGATGCGCACGCCCGGGCCGTCGAGCCGCGAGCCGGTTTCGTAGGAGTGGACATAGCCGCTGGCGCCCTTGGTGTCGGAGTAATTGTCCACCTCCGGCGCGCCCGGGGACAGGTCGTGCCGCAGGTCGTGGCGGTTCCCTTCCGGGACCTCGGCCACGGCGGCGGCGTTCGGTACGTCAGATGGCGGCATGGAAGAAGCTCCGGCTGACCACGTCCATTTGCTGTTCGCGGGTGAGGCGCACGAAGTTCACGGCGTAGCCCGACACGCGGATCGTGAGCTGCGGGTACTTGTCTGGATGCTCCATCGCATCGAGCAGCGTCTCCTTGCGGAGCACGTTCAGGTTCAGGTGAAAACCGCCCTGACCAAAGTACATGTCCAGCGCCTGGGCGGCGCGGATCATGCCCTCGGCATCGCCCTGCCGCGTCTCCTGCGGCACGACGGACAGCGTGTAGCTGATGCCATCCTGCGCCTCGTCATAGGGCAGGCGGGCTACCGAGAGGCAGGACGCGAGCCAGCCGTGCGAATCGCGGCCGTGCATCGGGTTGGCGCCCGGGGCGAACGGTTCGCCCGCCTTACGGCCGTCGGGCGTGCCGCCGGTGTTTTTGCCATACACCACGTTGGAGGTGATGGTCAGCACGGACTGCGTGTGCGTGGCGCCGCGGTAGGTCGGGTGCTTGCGCAGATGGCCCATGAAACGCTTCACGAGATCCACCGCGATGTCGTCCACCCGGGGGTCGTTGTTGCCGAACTTGGGGAAGTCGCCGCTCGTCTCGTAGCCGGTGATGAGGCCGCCCTCGCCGCGAACGACCTTTACCTTCCCGTACTTGATCGCCGACAGGCTGTCGGCGGCGACTGACAGGCCCGCGATGCCGAAGGCCATCGTGCGCACGATGTCGCGGTCGTGCAGCGCCATCATCAGGCGCTCGTAGTTGTAGCGGTCGTGCGAGTAGTGGATGCAGTTCATCGCGTGGACGTAGGTCCGCGCGAGCCAGTCCATCATGGCGTCGAACTTGGCGAACACGTCGTCGTATACCAGTTCGTCGCCGCTGACGGCGCGGAACGCGGGCCCGACCTGCGTGCCCTTGTTCTCGTCGCGTCCGCCATTGATGGCGTAGAGGAGGCATTTCGCGAGATTCACGCGCGCGCCGAAGAACTGCATCTGCTTGCCGAGGCGCATGCCCGAAACGCAGCAGGCGATGCCGTAGTCATCGCCCATTTCCGGCAGCATGAGGTCGTCGTTCTCGTACTGCAGCGACGAGGTGGCGGAGCTGACGGCGATGCAGTACCGCTTGAAGGGCTCGGGCAGATTCTTGGACCAGAGCACCGTGAGGTTGGGCTCCGGGGCCGCGCCGAGGTTCGTGAGCGTGTGCAGCATGCGGTACGACGAACGTGTGACCAGCGTCCGGCCGTCGAGCGCCATGCCGCCGACGCTTTCGGTTGCCCAGTACGGGTCGCCGGAGAAAAGGGCGTCGTAATCCGGCGTGCGCAGGAAGCGCACAATGCGCAGCTTGATGACGAACTGGTCGAAAAGCTCCTGGGCCTGCTCCTCGGTGAGCACGCCGTTCTTCAGGTCCCGCTCGACGTAGATGTCGAAGAAGGTCGCGACCCGGCCGAGCGACATGGCCGCGCCGTTCATTTCCTTGATCGCTCCCAAGTAGCCGAAATACGTCCACTGGATGGCTTCGCGGGCATTCGCGGCCGGCAGGCCGAGGTCAAAGCCGTAGGTGGCGCCCATCTTCTTCAGGTCCTCGAGCGCGCGCATCTGCTCGGCGAGTTCCTCGCGCAGGCGCATGACGTCCTCGGAGGGCCAGCGTCCGTCGATCTCGGCGCGCTCCTCTTTTTTCGCGGCGATCAGCCGGTCGACGCCGTAAAGGGCCACGCGGCGGTAGTCGCCGATAATGCGGCCGCGGCCGTACGCGTCGGGCAGGCCGGTGATGATGTGCGAGCTCCGGCAGGCGCGGATCTCCGGCGTGTAGAGGTCGAAGACACCCTCGTTGTGGGTCTTGCGGTACTTCGTGTAGATCTCCCGCACGTTCGCGGACACCTCGCGGTTGATGGACTTGAGCCCGGCCTCGACCATGCGGAAGCCGCCCGATGGCATGATGGCGCGGCGGAAGGGCTTGTCGGTCTGCAGGCCGACGATCACTTCGTTGTCCTTGTCGATGTAGCCGGCGCCATGCGAGGTGAGCGTCGACGGCGTGGTCTCGTCGGCGTCGAGCACCCCCTTTTTGATCTCCTCGCGGAGCATCGGCTGGAGTTTTTCCCAGACGGCCGTGGTCTTGGCCGTCGCCTTGGCGAGGAAGTCCGGGCCGTTCGTGTAGGGCGTGACGTTGGTGACGATGAAGTCGCGGACGTTGACTTCACGCTGCCACAGTTGCCCGGCGAAGGTTTTCCACGCGTCGTTGGTTTTGGTGGGGGTGGAAGTGCTCATGGTTGGCCTTGGGTCTGGGAATTAGGGTTCGGGGTGGGGCTTATGCCGGTGTTTCTGCAATATTGTAGGGGCCGACCTTGGTCGGTCCCTTGCCGCCGGCGAAAGCAGGGATCGAGCAAGCTCGACCCCTACAGGTGTTATGGACGTGGCTCAGCAGAGCGTGAGGTTTTGCGCGAGGCCGGCTTCGGCGGTTTCCTTGTACTTCGCGCTCATGTCGCGGCCGGTGTCGGCGAGCGTCTTGATGGTCGTGTCGAGGTCGACCCGGTGGCGGGAGGCGATTTCGTTGGTGGCGATCATGGCCGCGACCCAGGCCTTCACGGCGCCGAAGGCGCAGCGTTCGATGCACGGCACCTGGACGTAGCCTGCGACGGGGTCGCAGGTCATGCCGAGGTGATGTTCGAGCGCGGACTCGGCCGCGTTCTCGATAATCTGCGGCGACTGGTTCATGATCTGGGTGATGAGCGCCGCCGACATGGCCGAGGCGACACCGATCTCGGACTGGCACCCGCCTTCCGCGGCGGAGAGTGTGGCGTTGTGCTTGCACAGGTAGCCGATCGCGACGCCGGCGAGCAGGCCCTCGCGGATCTGCTCCTGCGTCACCCCGCGATTGCTGTTGAGGAGGGCGTACACGATGGACGGCATCACGCCGGCGGAACCGCCAGTCGGTGCCGTGATCACGAGGTGGCCGCGGGCGTTCTCCTCCGAGGCCGCCAGGGCGTAGGCCGAGACGAGCGCGATGGCCTTGTCGCTCTGGTATTTGTCGTCCTGCGCGCGCTCGAAGACCGTTGCGGCCTTGGAGTGCAGCTTGATGGGCCCGGGCAGCACGTCGTTCTTCAACGACAGGCCGGTTTTGACGGTGGCCACCATGGCGCCGGCGATCTTGTCCAGGAAGGCGTCGATCTCGGCGTTCGATTTGCCGGAAACCGTTAGCTCGTTGGCGCGGATGACCTGCGCGATGGTGAGGTTGTTCGTCTCCGCGTGGGCGCGGAGCTCCTTCATCGTCGCGTACGGGTATTTGGGCGCGCCCTTCTTCGGCGGCGTGTAGCCCTTCCATTCATAGAAACCGCCGCCCGGTGAATAGTACTCGAGCTCGTAGATCGGCTTGTCGCCGCCCAGGAGTACGCAGTTCATCGTGTTCGGATGCGGGAAGTCGCCCTTCGTGGCATCGTAGACGATGTCGGCGAGCGAGAGCTGGAACGTCTTCTCACCGAGCTTCACCGGGTAGGTCTTGGTCGGGTTGCCGACCATGGCGTCGAGGAAGAGCGGATCGACCGTCGCGGGCTCATTGCCCAGCAGACCCGCCAGCGCGGCGCGTTCGGTGCCGTGGCCCTTGCCGGTGGCGCTGAGACTGCCGAAGAGATGAACCTTCAGGCCGGTGGCCTTGGCGAGCTGGTCGGCGGGCAGTTTGGTGCAGCGCTGGTAGAAGTCGTACGTGATGCGCATCGGCCCGATCGTGTGCGAGCTCGAGGGGCCGGGACCGACCTTGTAGAACTCATCCACGACGGTCATGACCGGGCCCTTGGCGCGTTTGACGGCGTCGAGGTCGGGCGAGAGGGTCGAGCCCAGGCCCTTGGGTTTCATCAGGGTGGTCGACTCTTTCTCGGCGGTGGCGGCGCGGGCCTCGCTGGTCACGGCGCGGCCGGTCAGGACGGCGGCGGCGCCGATGGCGGCATGACGGATGAGGAACGTGCGGCGGTCGATCCCCGCGGGAATCGCGACGGGGGTAGCTGAGCTATCGCTGGATTCGGGTTTCGTATTCATGGTGGGTATTGGATTGGGTTAACGAAGGGATGATCTGGGGGAGGGAGGAAAAGGGCGGGGGCGGCGGCTCAGCCCTCACTCTGGATGCCATCGATGTAGCCCTGCGCGCCGTTCTTGAGGCTCGCGGCGTTGGCCTCGTCTGTGTCGATGTGCATGGCGAGGGCGAAGCTGGGGTCGACGCGGATGAGCACGTCGCCGAACACGAGTTCCCGGTCGCCGGTCACGCGCACGCGCACCACCGCCTTGTCGCGGAGGCCGTAGCGGAGGGCGTCCTCGGGGGTCATGTGGACGTGGCGCAGCGCGGCGATGAGGCCGCAGCTGAGCTCCACCTTGCCGGCGGGGCCCTCGAGGGTGCACCCCGGGGAATCCTTGATGTCGCCGCTCTCGCGGACCGGCGGGGCGATCCCGAGCTTGAACTGCTCCGTCAGCGCGATCTCGACCTGGGAGAATTTGCGCACCGGGCCGAGCACGCGGACGCGCTCGATTTTCCCTTTCGGGCCGACGATCGCGAGCTGCTCCTTGCAGGCGTACTGGCCGGGTTGGGACAGGTCGGCGTGCTTGGTGAGCTGGTGCCCCTTGCCGAACAGCGCCTCGACGTGTTCCTGCGTGAGGTGGATGTGGTGGGCCGAGACCTCGACCAGGAACGGCTCCTGTTTCTGGGTGGCCAGCACCTTGGTGATGAAGGAGCGGCTGAGGGCGCGCAGCGCCTCGCGGGCCATCATGCGTTCCTCGTCGGTGGGCACCACCAGCACGGTGATCCGGGAATCGTCGGTCGAGATCTTGCAGACCTCCTTGAAACCATTGGCCTCGCGGTTGCGTTTCAGGTCCAGACGCAGGCCCATGTAGTCGAGTCCCTGCAGTGCCAGCGCGCGCACCTCGGCGCTGCCTTGGCCGATGCCGCCGGTGAAGATCACCGTGTCCACGCCACCCATCGAGGCGGCGTACGCGCCGATATATTTCCGCACACGATAGCAGTAGGTCTTGAGCGCGAGCAGCGAGCGCGTCTCGCCGGCGTCGGCGGCCTTGAGGACCTCGCGCATGTCGCTCGACACGCCGGATATCCCGAGCAGGCCGCTCTTCTTGTTGAGCAACTGGTCGACCTGTTCGCCGGTCATGCCCTCGGAGCGCTGGAGGAAGGTCACGACCCCGGGGTCGAGGTCGCCGGAGCGCGTGCCCATGAGCAGGCCCTCGACGGGCGTGAAGCCCATGCTGGTGTCGACCGAGCGGCCGTGATCCACGGCGCAGACGGAGGAACCGTTGCCGAGGTGGCAGCTCACCACGCGCAGCTCGTTCGGGCGGCGTTGCAGGAACTGCGCGGCGCGCATGCTGACGTAGTGGTGTGACGTGCCGTGGAAGCCGTAGCGGCGCACGCCCTTCTTTTCGTAGAGTTCATAGGGCACGCCGTAGAGATAGGCGTAGGCCGGCATCGTGTGGTGGAACGCCGTGTCGAACACGGCGACCTGGGGCACCGCCGGAAAGAGCCGCTGCATCTCGCGGATGCCGGCCAGGTTCACCGGATTGTGCAGTGGCGCCAGCGGGACTAGCGCCTCGATCTGCGCGATTACTTCCGGGGTGATGAGGGTGCCCTCGGTGAACTTCTCGCCGCCGTGCACGACACGATGGACCACGACGCTGACCTCACCCGCGCCGCTGATCACGCCGGTTTCCTTCGAGGTGAGGGCAGTGACCATGGCCTTGAACGCCTCGGGAAATCCGGCCTTGGGCAGCTCCTGCTTCACCTCGCCCCTCGGGCCGCGCTGCGCGAGTTTCGTGCCGTCGATGCCGATGCGCTCGATCCCGCCGGAGGCCTGGCGCGCCTCGTCCGCGGTGTCGAAGAAGCTGTATTTGATCGAGGACGAACCGCAGTTGATGATGAGCAGCTTCTCCGGCCGCTCGCCCTTGAGATTGAGGCCATAGGGATCGTCGCCCCGGCCGAGCGTGGCGGCGGACTTCGTCGGGTCGGACATGATCGTCTTCATGCGCGCCGTGATGGTGCGGGAAATCCGCTGCACCGCGCCGGGCTCGGCCACGATGACGGACTGGAACAGGGAGAGTGGGATCAGCAGCACCTCCGTGTGCGCGGTGGCGATGAAGTCGGCCATGACCGCATCGCCGGTCATCAGCGCCATCTCGTTGAAACTGTTGCCCTCAGCCAGCTGGCCGAGCGACTGCCGCGCGCCGCCGTCGCCGAGGACGGTGATGCCGATCTTGCCGCTGAGCACGATGCCGAAGTGGGTGGCTTCGCTGCCTTGGTGCATGACGGCCTGGTTGGTCTCAAACGAGGCCACCCGCGAGCCGTCGACCAGCGTTCCCAGCCGGGAAGGGGCGAAGTCCTGGAAAAGCGCGACCTTGGCCATCAGGAAGGCGATGATGTCTGGTTTGTTCATGGGGGTAGTGGTGATTGGAGTTAAAATGGGGCGGTCCGGGGCGCGGGTCAGAAGAAGACCTTCGCGATTATCAGGCCGAGGCAGACACCGCCGGTGGTGGTGATGAGCCCGGGCAGCATGAAGGAGTGGTTCAGCAGGTATTTGCCGATCCGCGTGGTGCCGCTGCGGTCGAACTGCATGGCGGCGATCAGCGTGCCGTAGTTGGGGACGAAGAAGTAGCCGTTCACCGCCGGGAACATGCCGATGAGCGCGGCGGGCGGGATCCCCAGCGACAGCCCCAAGGGCATCAGCGCGCGGGCGGCCGCAGCCTGGCTGTACGGAGCATGGAGGCGAGGAAGAGGCCGAGGGCGAAGGACCACGGCGCCGCCCGGGCCATGTCGCTCAGGCTGCCGATGATCACGGCCTCGTTGGCGGCGATGAACGTGTCGCCCAGCCACGCCAGCCCGAGGATACCGATGATGGCCGTGATGCCCGACTGGCAGTTCTTGCTCTTCGGCACGTCGGCGGGCGAGGCGCCCGTGGCCAGCAGGATCACCGCGGCGGTGGCGAGCATGATGATCGCGATGGCGATGGGCATGCCGATTTGCACCGGTTCCCCGCCGGCGGGCAGGGTGCGCAGCGCCGGAATAATGCCGGCGAGCACGATCAACGCGACGCCGCCGAAGAAAATCCACACGCTCATCCTGGCCCCGGGCTTCAGGGGGGCGCGTTCCGCGCCGGTTCCACCGCCACCGCCGGGCGGGGTGAGCTCCCCGGCCTTGAGCCGGCGTTGGTACTCGGGGTCGTCCGCCAACTCGGCGCCCACCCGCAGCTGGACGAGCGCGCCGAGGAGCACCGCGAGCAGGGTGGAGGGCACGCAGATGAGGAGAATCTGCGTGAGCCCAAAGCCGTGGGTGGCGAGCAGGCCGATCATCACGGCGGTGGCGGCCGACACCGGGCTGGCGGTGATGGCCTGCTGCGAGGCGATCGTGGCGATGGCCATCGGGCGCTCCGGCCGGATGCCGTTCTCGTGCGCCACCTCGTAGATGACCGGGAGCAGGGGATAGACGATGTGGCCCGTGCCCGAGGCGAAGGTGAACCCGTAGGTCACCAGCGGCGCCACGATCGTGATCTGCTTCGGGTTTTTCCGGATGATCCGTTCGGCAGTGCGCACGAGGAAGTCCACGCCGCCGGCGACCTCCATCGCCGAGGCCGCCATGATCACGGTGAGCACGATGATGATCACCTCGCCGGGGATCGCGCCCGGCGGGATGCCGAAGCCCACGGCCAGCACGAGCAGGCCGACCGCGCCCCACAGGCCGAGGCTGACGCCGCCGGCCCGGGCGCCCATGAACAGGGCGCCGAGCACCACCGCGAATTCGAGAATGAGCTTCAAGGTCATCGGCGTCAGATGTAGCGCAGGAACGAGGCGGGATGCGCGGCCTTGAAGGAGCGGTACCAGCGGCACAACGGGTACAACACCACGAGCATCGCAATCCCCACGGCATAGGTGGCGGAAATGGTCCCGAAATCCTGCAGCCCGCCGTAGGCCGCGGTGGCATCAAACACGAAGCGATGCACCAGGTAGTAGAACATCGCAGTCTGGCCGAAGACGAGCAGCACGCCGTTCTCCCGCACCCCGAGCAGGGGCTCGAGCTTCAGCATCACGGCGAGGATCACACCCATCAATCCGAGTTCCAGCGCCATGTAGGAGAGGGAAGGGGGATACTTGCTGACGTGCAGCCACTGCTGCCACGAGAGGTCGGCGCGCGGCAGGAACATATTGCCGTAACCGTTGAGTCCCCGGACCACGGCAAAGACCGCCAGCCCCGCCAGGCCGGCCATGAAGATGGCCTTTCCGGGAGAGAGGCGGGCCTTGCCGCTCGCGTGCTCCGTCATGTGCCGGCCGAACACCCAGCCCAGCGCCATGACCGCCAGCCACGGCATGAGCGCATATTTGACGGCGAATTTCTCCGCGCCTGCGGGGGCGAAGACCAGGGCGGCGAGGGGCGCGTTGCCCGGCGGCGACCACACCAAGCCGGTCACCCACTCGCCCAGCAGGTACCAGCCGAGCCCGAAGGCCAGCAATCCCCACGTCGGCAGGCGACGCAGAATCGTCATGGCCATCATGCACACGCCGATGGCGAACAGCACGCTGAACGACACGTGGCCCAACCCCAGCGAGACCACGGTGGGGTCAAGGAGGGCGATGATGATGCCGCGGATGAGGATGTTCTTGTCGATCGACCACGCGCTGTCGCCCCGGGCGACGCGGCGCTCGATGCTCAGCGCCAGTGCCGTGCCGGCGAGAAAGACAAAGGTCGGCGCGCAGATGTGCGTCATCCACCGCGTGAAAAACTCCCCCGCCGGCAGGGCCATGGTGGCCGCATCGGGGTAGGCCGCCGAGTCGTGGTCCAGGTGATCCCGGTCGAACGACATCGAGGAGTGGTCGAAGATCATCAGGATCATGACAAGGCCCCGCATCCAGTCGATGGCTGCGATGCGCTGCGACTTGGCGCCAGGATTGGGGCTCGGCTGGCTCATGAATTCAGGAGCCGGGGAAGGCCTTTTCAAACGCCGTTGCCGGACCTGCGTTGTTCATCCTGGCGCTTCGGATGCGACTGGCATGACTCATGTCTAGGTACCTTATCACTCCGAGGGTTAGGCTGCCTATTATCCTTTAGGGAGGGGCGGTGCTTGGCGGTGCCGGGGGGTATGTTGTGGGTCGGGGTTTATCCCCGACCGAGACGCGTTCGAGTCGGGCATGAAGCCCGACCTACCGGACGCTGCCCAAGCGCGTGGCGGAGGAAGCGGGCAGCCGGTTGGGCGAGTTCGTTGGCGACCGGGACCAGGTCCGCCCCGGCTCGTGAATTGTTCACAAGATAGCGCAACAGAAGCAGAGTGCCGCCTTGCCCGCCAAGGGACTAAGCCTGACAAAACCCCATGCGGATCGATCCCCGTTTTCTCGTCTGGAGCGTCGTTGCGTTGCTGGGGGCGGTGGGCTCCGCCTCCGCGCTCGTCCAAGGCGAGGTCTACGTCTGGGAAACCCAGGAAATAACCTTCGAGTCCGACCGCGACTATGCGAACGCCTATGCCGACGTGGATTGCTGGATCGATCTCGAAGGGCCGGGTTTCGCGAAGCGCGTCCGCGGATTCTGGGACGGTGGCCGCACCTTCAAGGTGCGGTTCGTCGCGACCGCCCCCGGGGAGTGGCGCTGGAAATCGGGCTCGAATCAAACGGCGGATACAGGCCTCAACGGTGGGGCGGGGAAGTTGACGGCCCTGGCGTGGAGCGAAGGGGACAAGGCCGCGAATCCCAACCGCCGGGGGTTCGTCCGCGCTTCGGCCAACGGCCACGCGTTGGTATATGCCGATGGCACGCCATTCTTCCTGGTGGGCGACACGTGGCTCGCCGCGTCCACTTGGCGGCTGCCGTATCGGGGGGCTCCCGCCACTGCGGGCTATGAGCCGGCTGCGGGCATCAGTTTCGAGGAGGCCGTCGGCTACCGGAAACGGCAGGGATTCAATTCCGTCAGCCTGATCGCCGCGTTCCCCAACTGGGACGCGGACCATCACGGCGCCACTTTCGCGAATGCGGATGGAGTCTACCTGCGCAATGCGTGGGAAAAGTTCGGCCACTGGGCGCCAAATGCCAAGGTGTCGACGGCCGACGGCGCCACCACGACGGCCAAGGACATGGCGGACGAGCGGGGCAACCGGCCCTTCGAGATGATGCCGGGGCGCGACGACGGCCTCGCGAATTTCGACCGGATCAATCCCGCCTACTTCCGCAGTCTCGACCGGAAGATGCAGCATCTCGCCGACGAAGGCTTCGTGCCGTTCCTCGAAACCGTGCGGCGCGACAACTGCCCTTCGTGGAAGGCGTACTTCAACTTCAACCAGTCCTACGGGCGCTACGTCGAGTATCTCATCGCGCGGTACGGCGCCTACAATCTCGTCTTCAGCGGCATCCATCTCGATTGGATCCCCAAGAACTACAGTCTCACGGCGGATGAGTTCAACGCGGCGTTGACGGAGCACTTCAAGACCTTCGGCCCGCTGCCATTCGGGCAGCCGTACACCACGTTGATCGACAGCTCGACGTACCGCGCCTTCGGGCACGGGGACCGCGCGCCGTGGCTGACCATGCACACCGTCGGCAACAAGCCGCGCAACCACGCCATCTACGCGTCGCTCGAGGAAATCTTCCGCCTCACGCCGGCTTACCCCGCCGCCAACCTCGAGCCCTACTACACCGGCTGGAACCACACGATGAACCGGCCGGGCGGGGAAACGCCGCCCGCCGATTCCGCCCGGGACAACTATTTTTCGCGGGCGATGATGTACGGCTCGGTGCTTTCGGGTGGCCTGGCCGGCCACGTCCACGGCACCGCGGCCTACGACATGACGAGCACCGGCGAACCGGCCGGCTGGCGCCCGCATATCTGGACGGCGCTGCGCTATCAATCCGGCGCGCAGATGCAGCACCTGCGCAGCTTCGTGCTCTCGGAAGGCGGCCGTTACCAGGCGCTCGAGTTGGCCGCCCCGGACGTTGCCACCCGCAACGCGGCCAATCCGCGGGACGACGGCCTGGACGGCTGGACGTTCATGATGCGGACGTCGGCGCGGGACTTCGCGTTGCTCTACTTCGAAAACCGGGCGGCGACCACGGCTCTGACCGGGTTCATCGCCGGTGCCCGCTATCGCTGGACTTGGTTCAATCCCCGCAACGGCCAATGGGGCGACCCCATCGAACTCACCGCGACCGCGGCGGGAGTGCTGACGTCGCCGTCCCTTCCCGCAGGCGAGGCGGAGGGCATCAACGACTGGGCGGCAAAGCTGGTGCGGGCGCCTTAGCGGGTCGTCGATCCTTACGGCCATCGCTCGATTTCTGTAGGTCGGGCTTTACGCCCGACTCGAGCGTTGTCTGTCGGGGATAAACCCCGACCTACATTGAACGGGCTCCGCTACCGGCGCGTCCCTCCAACCCCGCTCTTGCGAAACCCCTCTGCTTCCGCTCTATCAGTCGCCCCTTATGCCCGCGCCGCGCGAACTGCCCATCTATGAACTCGAAGACCGCCTTGTCGCGGCCGTCCGGGACCAGGGCCGGCTGATCGTCCAGGCGCCGACCGGCTCAGGCAAGTCCACGCAGGTGCCGCAGATGCTGCTAAACCACGGGCTGCTGGGGCAGGGGGAGGTCGTCGTGCTGCAGCCGCGCCGGCTCGCGGCCCGCATGCTGGCCAAGCGCGTGGCCGAGGAAGTGGGCACCCGGCTCGGCGACGTGGTCGGCTACCAGATCCGCCTCGACTCGCGTGTTTCCGAGAAGACCCGCATCCGCTTCGTGACCGAGGGCATCCTGCTCCGGCAAATGTCGTTCGACCCGAACCTGCGCGGCATCAGCGCGATCGTCTTCGACGAGTTTCACGAGCGCCACCTCTACGGCGACATCTCGCTGGCCCGCGCCCTGCAGATCCAGCAATCGAAACGGCCCGACCTGAAGATCGTCGTGATGTCCGCCACGCTCGATGCGGTGCAGCTGAAGAACTACCTCGCGCCCTGCGAGGTGCTGACGTCCCAGGGCCGGACCTTCCCCGTGCAGATCGAGTACCTGTCGAAGTCGGTCGACTTCGAGCACGACCCGGTCTGGTCCGTGGCCACGCGCGAGTGCGAGCGCATCGCGGCGCAGACCAAGGGCGACCTCCTCGTCTTCATGCCCGGCGCGTATGAGATCAACCGCACCGTGCAGGACGTCCAGGGCTCGCACGCCCTGCGCGGCTTCATCTGTTTCCCGTTGCACGGCGAGCTGCCGCCCGACCAGCAGGACCGCGCTGTGGCACGCTACGACACGCGCAAGATCATTGTCTCGACCAACGTCGCCGAGACCTCGCTCACGATTGACGGTGTCACCGTCGTGGTGGACTGCGGCCTGGCCCGCGTGGCGCGCTTCGACCCGCACCGCGGCATCAACACGCTGCTGATTGAGAAGATCTCCGTCGCCTCCTCCGACCAGCGCGCCGGCCGCGCCGGCCGCACCGCGCCGGGCGTGTGCGTGCGCCTGTGGACCGAGAACGAGCACGCCCGGCGCCCGCTGCAGGAGCTGCCCGAGGTCAAGCGCCTGGACCTCGCCGAGGTCGTGCTGACACTCAAGGCCGCCGGCATCGATGACATCGTTAATTTCCCCTGGCTGGAGAAACCCGACCCCAAGGCGCTGGAGCGGGCGGAGTCGCTGCTGGAGGATTTGGGAGCATTGGCCTGTAGGTCGGGGTTTACCCCCGACACGTCGGGCATAAAGCCCGACCTACAAGGGCGTCACGCCACCATCACCGACCTCGGCCGGAAGATGCTCAAGTTCCCCATGCACCCGCGCTACGCCCGCATGTTCCTGGCGGCGCAGGACTACGGCTGCGTGCGCTCGGTGGCGTTGATGGCGGCGCTGACGCAGGGCCGGAATTTCCTGCTGCGCAACGTCGACAAGCGCACCGCGGAGGCGCGCGAGGAGCTCTTCGGCGACGAGCACGAGTCCGACTTCTTCCTGCTGATGCGCGCGTGGCGTTACGCCGACAAGGCGAACTACCACGCCGACGCGTGCCGCCGGCTCGGCATCCACATCCAGGGCGTACGCGCCGTGGGGCCGCTGTTCGAGCAGTTCCTCGAGATCGCGCAGGCCGAGAAGCTCGACATCGCCGAGAAACGCATCGACGGCGTCGCCGTGCGCAAGTGCGTGCTGCTCGGCTTCACCGACCACCTCGCCAAGCGCCTCGACCAGGGCACGCTCCGCTGCGAGCTCATCCACAAGCGCAAGGGCCTGCTCGCGCGCGAGAGCTGCATCGACCAGGCCCCGCTGCTCGTGGCCGCCGAGATCACCGAGGTCGAGAGCCGCGGTGAGGTGAACACGCTGCTCAACCTCTGCACCGCCGTGGAGGAGGCGTGGCTGAAGGAACTGTTCCCCGACGATTTCTTCGACGCCGGCGGCGTGACTTACGATGTGACCATGCGCCGTGTGCTGGCGCGCAAGGAGCGCCGCTTCCGCGACCTCGTGCTCGAGTCCAAGCAGACCGCCGACGAGCCGCCCGAGGGCGAGGCCGCCGCCATCCTCGCGCGCGAGGTCATGGCCGGGAACATCGTGCTCACCGAATGGAACGAGGCGGTGGAGCAGTGGATCGTGCGCGTGAACTGCCTCGCCAAGTGGTGGCCGGAGCTGGAGGTCAACCCGATCACCGACGCCGACCGCGCCACGCTCATCGAGCAGATCTGCTACGGCAGCTACGGCGCGCGCGAGCTGAAGGACAAGCCCGTCATGCCCGTCCTCCGCGACTGGCTGCTGGCCGAGCAACTGGCCGTCCTCGACGACTACCTGCCCGAGCGCCTCGTCATGGCCAACGGCCGCAAGGCGCGCCTCACCTACACCAAGGACGGCCCGCCCGTGCTGAGCGCCCGCATCCAGGAACTTTACGGCGTCGCCTCGAAGTTCACCCTCGGCCACGGCCGCGTGCCGGTGAAGATCGAGGTCCTCGCGCCCAACCAGCGCCCGATCCAGGTCACCGACGACCTCTCCAATTTCTGGAAGGAACAGTACCCCAAGATCAAAACCGAGCTCTCCCGCCGCTACCCGCGCCACGAGTGGCGGTGAGGCGATTGTTTCACCACGAAACACACGAAACACACGAAAAGATGGAGGGCCGATCTCCAGATCGGCCGCGGTTCGCTGGAGGGCCCGCGTCCCTGCGGGCCGGTCCGGCAATCCCGAAGCCGGAGGCAATTGGTCTACGTCCTTGAGCCCCAGAAGCCTTTCTGCACCCTCCGGCATCACGGGCCCGTAAAAAGTGAAGCTTTATCCTGAATCTGAATAACACTGATGGGCGAAGAAAGATGAAGAGAAGCAGAACCATGCTATTTCTCGTGGGTGGCATGTTGCTCGTTGCGACGGCCGCGTTCCTCGGATCTCGCGACGGATTTCCCAGTCTCCTCTCCACGCTCAGTCTGCCGGCGTTGCTACTGCTCTGGCCGCTTCATCTTCCGGCATGGGCATATCCGGTCCTCTTCGTCGTCCTGTTTGCGTTTTGGTCTTATCCATATGCTCGAGAAGCTCAGAAGCCGAAGCGTTCACTCTATCTTGGAGCCTGCCTTGGTCTGCTATCGCTCGCCTGGTTCATCTACGGATTTCGCTACGCCATCGAGTATCACGGCGCTGTCTATTTTGTGGGCGTGTCGATTTTTGGTTCCGCCCTGTTTGCCACTGCCATTCGTACTTCGATGCTAGCAGTTCAAAAGGGCGCACGGACCATGCAGGTAGTCTCCGACACGTTGTTGTTCTCATGGCTCGCTTGGCTCGCATTTCCATATATGGGAGAGTTGCCATGAGGAAGACGCCCATCCAGCCGCCAGAGCCAATGCCGCTGAGGCGGCATGGCTCATCTTGATCGTTGATCTAGCTGCGTGGAATCAAGCGTGAAAAAGGCGTGGCTGTCCGCGGCGTGGGTGACGGCGGAGCGCGAGTTCGCGCGGGGTGGCGGCAAAAGACAGGGACCGGGCACTGACTGAGGGAGAACGCGTGCGTCCGTGGTCCCGCGACGGCGGGACTGGTTGGCGTCTCAGGTTGTTGAACCGTGAGCGTGCTGATCTTCGTGGGTTGGGTACCACCTTTCACTGCTGCGTCTTGCCCGCACTCTCTAGGCTCGGACGCGACGCCAGGCGGAGCCTGGCGGTGTCCGTAACGTTAACGTGCATGGGCCGGCGCGCCCGGTCCCTGGGATTTGCCGCCGGAATCCCGGCGTAATGGCAAAGAACGAAAGCGCGCTTCAGTTCGGCGCGGGCACCTGGCGGAGCAGCGCCCAGACGAAGCCGCAGAGTTCGCGCGCGAGCGCGATGGTCACCTTCGGCTTCATCACCCCGCGGCCGAGCAGGTGCCGGCCGCGCTGGTGCAGCCGCGTCTGCATCTTCCAGCTGAGTTCACGCCAGGAGGTGGGCAGGCCCTGCTGGCGCAGCGCCAGGTGGCTGGACACCTTCGGTGGCAGGAAGGCGTG
>Ga0247757_10000462_pt1 | contig 33409 bp, 36 predicted proteins | sample UWRJL126311R4_FD_180929 | JGI IMG/M metagenome (GOLD analysis project Ga0247757, IMG submission 180929) | Plant litter microbial communities from Arlington Agricultural Research Station in Wisconsin, United States - UWRJ-L126-311R-4 | ecosystem: Environmental > Terrestrial > Plant litter >... | reverse complement strand
CCAAGCGTGCCATCTCGGTGCAGCTCCCCTCGACGCTGTTCCCCGTCGGCAGCGTGCTCGACTTACCAAACGTGTTTTTCACGCCGGCCTACGAGATCCATTACTACAAAGCGCTGGGCGCGATGGCCGCCGCGCAACTCGCCAAAGACGACTTCGCGCGGCGCGATGCGCTGGCCGACGCCCACGAGCAGTGGACGCGTTATCTGCTCGGGGCCGAAGCGGACCGCGCTCCGTACGCGGCTCGCGCGGCGCTGCATCGCGCGAGCGTCAGCCGGCAGCTCCGCGAACTGGCCGAGAAAATCCAGAAAAACCCGGCCACCCGCGCGCGCGTGACATCACCGCTGCTGTAGCTCAGGCCGCCCGCGGGAGTTCGGGCTCGGGGCGACCGTTGCCGAGCACGCGGCTTGCCCCCTCGGCGTCGTCCACCGCTTCGAACACGGGGCGCAGGTGCGGGCCGCGACCGAGCTCGCCGAACGCGCCGCTCATCGCCAGCGCGCGGGCCCGCGGTCCGTCGAGCACGAAGAACACGTCCTGCAAGCCGTCACCGGCGGGCGCGCCGATGACATCCACGATGATGCTGCGATCGACGTGCAGCTCCTCGTTCCCGCGCTGAATCAACACGCGCTTGTCGGTGATCAAGTAGCGCGTGTGCTTGCGCCGTAGCCTTGGCGAATCACGGCGTCGTAAATCATGTAGCAGCCAACGGCGAACACCAGCAGTACGGCCAAGGTGAGCCCGAACGTCAGCGCGGCGAATGGGAACGAGCGCACCGGCAAGCCGCCGCCGCGGACCACCCGTTGGAGCGCCGGCACGCCGTGCACGACCATGCGCTCGACGCCCGCAAAAAGCAGCGCGCCCACCGCCACGAGGCCCCATTCCCGCTGGCCTTGCGGCAAATACGCGCGCAGCTGCGGGTGACGACGCGCCGACCAGATCACGCGCTCGCCATGGTCCAAGCGTTGGGCCAGGGGACGCTCACCGTGTTGCCCCGACGGCGCGATCGCTTCTGCCCCGCGCACGATGGCCCACACGCGATCGGGCGCGCGCACGCCGTACAGCTTGAGCGTCAACTTGCGGCGCAGGGCGCCCGTCGGCACCGCACGCACCAGCTCGAGGTCGCCCGCGTTGCGATCGCTGTCGTCCCAAAAGATGCGCGCGAAGCTGATGGCCTTGCGATCGATGCTGCGCCGGAAGGGGCCAAAGTAGGTGATGACGTGCTGTTCCGTCACGACGTAGCGCGCGCTCTTCAGCCAAATGCGCGGCACTTCCCGGGCTGCGATGCCGAGCGAAGCGCACCAGACCGAAAATAGCATCGTCCCCGTGGGCGCGATGCTCAATGCCAACGCGATCACCAGCGCGAAGCTGAGCGAAATCGCCGACAAGACGAAGAACAGGGCGCTCACCGCACGCGCAAGAGGAGGCGGCGCCATCACGGTTGGACTTGCCATCCAAACGATGCGTTCACCGAAGAGGGGGTCTCTCGCCACGTGGTCGCCTCGTCTCGAACGAACGTCCGAGCGCTGACTAAGTTGCGCCGAACCGAGCGGAACGTCCAGGGTTTCAAGTACGACGGAATCACGCGGGCCGAGACCGCGCAGAAACGCGGGCCCGGCGAGCGTGGCCGTTTTGGAGGCAGGCGCGGCGCGTGCTCAGTGCGCGCGCCGCTTGCGTGGCTGTTTTCGTGCTCAATCACGGCTGGGGTCGCCCGAGCAGTTGGGCGGGCAGTAGCGATTGCAGGTGTTCGGCCCCCACGACGATGCGAACTTCGTCAATTGGGCCGCGATTTCCTTCCTGGCTTCCAGCTCCTTCAAGCGCAACAGAATCGGCTGATCGGCCATCAGGCGTGCGGTGTTCACGAGCGAGCGGGTCGCGGCCGTTTCTTCGCGACGCGAGATCACGTTGGCGGCCGCGGCCTTCTCGGCTTCGATCACTCGGTTGAGTAGGGCCTTCATCTCACCGGGCAGCACGATGTCCTTCACGCCCAAGTCGTCGACGCGCACCCCGAACGCGTGAGCCTTCGGTGCCACTTCTTGGTTCAAGAAGCGGCTGAACGCATCGCGGCCTTCGAGCAACTCGTCGAGCGTCACGCTCGCGACGTAACCGCGGGCCGCCAACTGCACCGCCGTGTACACCGCGTCGCGCACGTTGTCGACGTGGTGCGTCGCGAGCACCGCGTTCTCGATCGCGAATGCCACCGTGAGCGTGAGTCGCAGCGACACCTTGTCCCGCGTCATCAGCTCTTGGCCGGTGATGCTGACCTCGGTTCGACGCATGTCCGCCTTGGCGATGCGCGCTTGCCCTTCCGGGTGCGTCCACAGCTTGTAGCCGCCTGGTTCGAGGACGGCCGTCAGTCGACCCTGCTCGTAGCGCAGGCCCGTTTCGTGCGCTTCCACCGTCACGTCGATGTACTCGGCCTTCGGGATCAACGCCGCGAGTTCTTGCGTGAGCGGAGGCAAGGCCTGCGCCATGTCGAACTTGGACAGCGTGACCGACTCGTGTACCGCCCAAAAGCGGTGCACGCCGGGGCGCAAGAACAGCACCGGCACGCCAAACTGAGCACGCACTTCCGGCAGCGCGCGGAGCAGCAGGTCCGTCACCGTGAAGCGCTGTTCGGTGATGTGCTGACCCCAGATCAAATGCCAACCGGGACGTCACTTGGCGGACCGAGCCTCGATGAATAGAAACGAGCCCTGAGTTCGGCTCTCGTTCACGCTGAATCCGGCGTGGCTGAGTAAGGCCGTCACTTCGCCCGCCGTGCGCGGTCGGGCAACGTGGCCCGCGCGCTCGAGACGCCGAAGGAGTGCGTCGCCGCGTGAACGACCGAGCACCAAGCAGCTCAAAAAGAGCGCGGCGCCGGGTCGCGCAACGCGTGCCAGTTCGGTCAGGCATTGCTCCGGCCGATCGAGGCAATGCAGCACGCCGAAGTGAAACACATTGTCGAACCGCGCGGCGGCGAAGGGCAGGGCATATAGATCACCTTGCCGTAAGTGAATGCGTGGCTCGTTCGCGCTTGCGCCCAAACGGCGACGGGCGCGCTCGAGCATCCTGGCGGAGCCGTCCAAGAGCGTGAGCGAACGAGTCGTCGCTCGGTAGGGGCCCGCCGTGAAAAGCAAACTGCCTGCACCCGCGTCGAGGGTTTCACCTTGCCGCGAGTGCGTGAGTGCACGCTCGGCGAATGCCGTGTGTTCTTCAGGGGGCATGCCCCAGACGAAGCGATGGTAGATCGTGGACGCGACGACCCAATCGTACAGCCAAGCCGCGAGGTCGTAGCTGCGGACTCGGGCGTCGGTGGTCAGGGCGGAGGTTGGGCTTGGGGGCGAGCTCATGCGCCCCAGTATGGGCGGCACGACCGTTGGCGCCGCTCGCATTCGTTGGCACCGAAGCGGGCTAAAATCGTGCACAGCGGCGCGCGAACGCTTTCTAGCTGTCGCATTCGCGAGATGCGGCTAGAGCGGGGGGATGCCGCGTCTGCCGCGCCCCGAACCGCGCAAGCTGCCGACCCAAGATCGATCTCGGGCGCTGTACCAAGCGCTGCTCACGGCCAGTGCCGAGCTGCTCGAGCGTGACGGTCCCGAGTTCGCGCTCTCGGAGGTAGCGACTCGAGCCGGCGTGAGCCCCGGCAGTCTGTATCAGTATTTCCCGGATCGCGCGGCGCTCGTGGCCGCTCTGATCGATTGGCACGTGGCGCGCGATCGCGCGGCTCTCGAAGAATGGAAGCGTTTCGCGCGCGAGCCAGAGACCGACCTGGCCGAGGCATTGGCGCAGGCACTGCTTCGCTTCTACGGGGAACGTCCGGTGTTGCTGATGCGCCTGGTGCAGCTCTTGACCGAACTCGGCCGGCAGAGCGACGTCCACGGCTTGGTCGTCGAATTGAGCGCTGATTTGGCGACGATTTTGCACGAGCGTGCGCCCGGACGAAGCGGCCCCGAGTGCCGCGAAGCGAGCGACGCCGCGGTGTTCGGCGCGCTCGCAATCGTCCGCCAAGCCGCGCAGGAAAACCCCCACAAATTGCACGAGCCGGAGTTCGCGGCACGCGTGTTGGCCGTCGTGCGCGCGGCGCTGTTTTAGTCGCGGAGGCGACAGACGAGGCGGCGAGCGTCAGGCCGTCAATGACGCACGGCGTACTGCGCGAGCACGCCCTGGGGGCCCGCGAGTGGCTCTTCCGGGCGCGTGTCGAAGTCGAAGGTGGGGGTCGACCAAGCGGGCACGTAGTCGTACACGAGGAAGCCGCGGAACTCGTTTTCGAACGCGGCCTCGAGTTTCTGGCTGACCTGGCTGGCACGCGCGCTGAACGAGGCCGGCAAGGCGTCGAGCAATTTGACCGCCGTGGCGCCCGCGAAGATGGGCTTGCCGAGCGCGCGCGCGATGGCTCGTGCGCGCTCGAGTGATGGCGGGAATGCGCTCGAATCATCGAAATCGTGGATGTCGACCAAGTCGATTTCGGGGCGATTCTGGAGCAGAAAATAGTTCGAGGCCGTCCCCGTCGTACTCGTGGCCGGCGTGTTCCCGCCGTCCAAACCGAGCGCGAGCAGGTGGTTCGGGGCGTTGCTGCGAACCACGCGCGTCATGTCCTCGGCGAAGCCATCCAAGGTACCGAATTGCTCGCCGCCGGCTTCGTGCATCAGCTGCCAAGCCAGGATCGTCGGTTCGTTGCGAAAGTGCGTCACGAGTCCGCTGACGTAGTCACGGTAGGACAAAGCGTAGTCGCCGTACGGCTGCTGGTAGCCAGTGCCGAACCAAGTGTCGTCTTTCGCGTTGCCCGAGCTGCAGTCGGGGTGAGCGTTCTCGAGCACGGGGATCAAGCGGATGCCGGAGGAGCGCGCTCGTGCGACCAAACGGTCGAAGTGCGAGTAGTCCGTGCCGCTCGCGCCAGCGTAGCTTTGAAACGCCCAGACGCGCAGCACCGAGAGCTGCATTCGGGCGAGTTCATCGAAGATGGGCCCGAGCGCGTCCGCCTGGCTCGCATACGAGCCGACATGACAGGCTTCATTCCACGCGAGTTGCCAAGAGACAGTGCCGACGAACGTGAACGGCGCGCCGTGCAGGAATAGGGCCTCTCCGCTGCGGCGAACGAACGGATCTCCGCCGCGACACGTTCCTGCGCCGCAACTCGGGTCGTTCGAGGTGCAACCGCGTGGGTTCGGCTGAAGACTGCAGCCATGCTCGGTGTCTGCCGCACATTGATTCGCCGCGAGGGCCAGACATGGGTCGGCTTCGTCGCCCCGCGCGATCGCGTCGATGTAGTGCGGGTCGCATGCGGCGAGCGAGAGCAACGCGGCGAGCGAGAGCCACCGTGACGAATCCTTCACCCCCTCGCTCATGGCCAAAACAGTTCCGGGCCGAGCGCAATGAAGCAAGCCGGCCGCGCGAAATCGGCAACGGGGCGACCGGCAAGGCGAATCGTCTCGCGGGGAAGAGTCCAAGCGCCGGTGACTTCGACCGCCAGTGCGATGTGGTTCCCCAAGCGCAGCCGGCCTCCGACGCCGAACCAGGGTGACCAAGCGACGTGATCGAGCGACGAGCCGAGGTAGGGTGGGGTCGCGTCTCCGCGTACGCTGAGCGTGCTCAACGACCAGCCCGCCATCAGTCGACCGGAGAGCAGCCGGTCCGGCCTCGAGCCCCAGAGCAGGCCCAAGCGATAGGTGGTTGCCGATAACTCCACCGCGCCTTCTTCGCGGCTGAGCCGGGACGCCGAAAGCGGGCTCTGAACCGCCGCGGTCAACCCGACGCCGAGCTGCGAGAGCCACGACGCGTTCAACCACAATTGCGTCGCAGGTGACCAATCGGGCATGAGGAGAAGGGCCGGGCCCGCGGCGACGGAAAGTTCACCCGCGCGCCGTCGTAGCTGTGCCTCCTCCGCGCGCCGAACCAACGCCACGACGCGCGGAGAGGGCGGCACTTCACCCCGGGCAGGGTGGTCCGCGCTCAACTCCATCAAGCTTGCGCGGAACAACTCGACCGTGCGCGTCGCGACCAGCTCCTCCCCCGCGGGATCACTGGCGCTGACTTGGGTCAGCTCCCGGTGCACCGTTTTGCCCGTAGCCCGATCGAGGACGGTCATCTCCACGCCGCCCGCGTCGAGTGGTTTCACGCGGATCGCGGCCATGGCCTCCGATTCCGCGGCCAAGCGGTCGAGCAAAGCACTCGTTTCAGCGTCGGGAAGCAGCTTGACCGAGAAGCCCAACGACTCGATTTCTTGACTGAGGCGTTGCGAGGCGGCGCGGGTGCGAGGCTGAAACACGATCAGTACCAGGCCGGCCTGCGCCATCGCGTCCGTTGCTCCCGTCGCGTTCGTTGCTCCCGCCGCGTTGGCCAGCTGCGGCGCGATGCCCAACGCGAGACTCATGATGCAACTCGACCCGGTTTGCCGAAAGCGATCAGCGAAGTACGGAACGAGCGAGATCAGCGTGCGGCCCTTCCGGATATTTGCTGAGATAGTCGCGTGCCGCACGCTGGGCTCCCACGCCATCATGCGCTCGCTGCAACGCTTCGATCAATCGTCCCGACGCTTCGCGAGCGAGGGGCCCCGAGGGCTGCTCGCGGAGCGAGGTGGAGAACCAGCTCGCAGCCTGCTCGTAGGCTCGGCGCTGGTCGAATGCGACCTTTCCCAGCGAGAACGCGGCCGCCGCGCGGCGCGGGTCCGAAGGGTAGCGTTGGCGCAAGCCGAGCAGGGCAAAGGTCGCGCGTTCGGCCTTGCCCGAGAGTCGAGCGCCATCACCGAGTAAAAGGAGCTCGGCGGGGCTCGCGCTCGCACAAGTCTGTTCGAACCCGGCCGCCTCTGCGCTGGCGAATGCTTCGCGCAGCGCGCCGCGCTTGGCAAAGGTTCGCCAGTCGCTCGGTGGAGGCTCGCGCTTGCCCAGCGTGCCGGGCGCGTCGCTCGGTGCATCCGGTGTCGCGGGGCTCGCCAGATCCAAGGAGGCGCCGTTCGCGACGCCGCGGTCTGGCGCCGCGCTCGACGATGCGGGTGAGGTTGCGGCTCCAGTGGGCTCTTGGCCCTCGCTTGCCGAGCTCACGACGAAGCGCCGCTCGAAGGCCGTCGCACGCAGCGTCTCCGAGGCTCGCACGGCCTGCGCGATCCCGGTGCCCGCGTCACCGACCAAGACGCTACCGCGCTCGACACTGACCGCCAGTTCTTGCGCGCCCGGGTCCCAACTCACATCGAACACCGTGCCCGTGACATTCACGGTGAAGGGGCCGGCCACCACCTTCCAAACCGAACTCGACGTGTGCACGACCTCGGCGTGCAGGTGCCCCCCCTCGAGCCCAATGCTCGCTCCGGTCCGATCGATCTCTTGGACGCGGGCCCGCGAGCGGGCCTCCAAACGGACTTTCGTGCCGTCCGAAAAGTCGAGGCGAAGCGCGCTGCCCTGCGGAGCCGCAAGCCAGGTCTTGGGCGACCCGGGGCCGCCCTCGACTTCGAACGAGAGCGGCGCGGGCCGTTGGCTCAGCACCACCAGCACCGCGACCGCCGCCGCCGCGAGTGCGGCGCCCAGGGCCCAGGACCAATGCGCGCGCAGCGACGCCGCGACACGCGGGGAGGGCGTGGCCTCCGCTTGCAGGAAGGCCCGACGTGCGTCTTCGATCGCGCGGGTTCGTTCCGGCGCCGCCGTGTCGAGCAGGGTGGACACGTGCTCGCCGAGTTGGTCGAGCGGGTCTAGCGACCTTGCCATCGAGATCCCTCCTTGACCCATGTTTCGAGCAATGGATGCGCGAGTGCCGAGCTTCGAAAACGCTGCTCGCCTCGCTGCAGGCGGCGCTTGAACGTCGCCAGTGAAATGGAGCACGCGGCCGCCGCCTCGGTCAGCTCCATGCCCTCGATGTAGCGGAGCGCGAACGCGATCCGTTCGTCGGAAGGGAGGCGGCTCAACTCGCCATACACCGCGCGCAGTGTCTCGCGTCCGATGGCGTCGGTTACCAGAGCGGTTGGCTCGCGGCTCGTTTCTTCGTCGGCGTCGCGGAAGAGCCGCAGCCACGCCCGGCGGGAGCGGCTGCGGAGCAAGCGACGCGTGCAGTTCGTCGTGATGCGCAGCAACCAGGGCTTGAGTGCGCTCGGATCGCGGAGGGAGCGAATCGAAGCCAGCGCTTGCACGAACACTTCTTGGATCAGATCCGACAGCTCGCGGTCTACACCGATCAGATGCGTGATCACGCGCTCGACGTCGGGCGCAAAGCGGGCGAAGAACGCCGCTTTGGCGGTGAGGCTGCCCGCCAACAGGCCCTGGACGAGTGCGGCTTCGTCCGCCGCGGGCAGCGGCAGGCGTACCACCGCCCCGAGGGGCTTGGGGCGTGCTGGCTGGGTCGTTGGGTCCACGAGGCTCACCGCGGCTAGAGTAGTGCCCGTGCGGGGTCCAAACGGCTCATGGGCTCGAAATACGCGCCGTTTCAGCTCGGAGCCGCCGGCCCCGACCGGCAGCGGCGGCTCATTCGGCCGGCCCACAACCCGTGGTGTCGCTCTGATCCATGTGCGCCCGTCGCCGGGAAGGTACGGACACGGCCGGCAGAGGTTGAGGCGCGCGCCGGGCCTTGCAATCCGGCGCGGGCCACGGCGAGCCGCTCAGGCGTCGGCCGTGCGCTGGGCCTGGGCTTTCATGTCCTCGGATTCGAGCACTGTCTTGGGGGCACCGAAGCGCACGCAGTGGATCATGGCCCGACCCACTGCGCTCAGCTCGAGTCCCGGAAAGAACAAGTTGAGCAGCGGATAGAACACGAGCAACGCCTTGTACGAGCCCTTGATGTGCTTCTGCCCCGGTGTCGGCTTCATCAACGAAGGCCGAAAGTTGTACACGGCTTTGAACGGCAAGCGCGAAAGCGCATTCTCCGCCTTGCCCTTCACGCGCGCCCACATCACCTTGCCTTGCTCGCTGCCGTCCGTGTGCGCCCCGGACACGTGCACGAGCACCATGTCGGGATTCAAACGCGCGAGCGTTTGCGCAAAGTGCAGCGGAGTATCGTAAGTGATCGCGGTGTACTCCGGTTCCTTCAAGCCGACCGAGCTCACCCCCGCGCAGTAGAAGCAGGCATCGTAGCCCGTCAGTTGCGTTTCGACGCGGCCGAGCTCTCGGAAGTCTGGCACGAGGCACTCACTGAGTTTCGGGTGCGTGTGCCCGCACGCTCTGCGTGAGACGGACAGCACGCGTTCGACCGCCGGGTTCGCCAGGCACTCGAGCAGGACGCCCTCGCCGACCATGCCCGTCGCACCCGTGATGATGACTTTCATGCCGCGTTCAGGAGCTCGAGGGCGCGACGAACACGACTTCGATGCGGGCGTTGCGCTCGCCCGCGCCGGGGCGAGCGGGGTCGAGCACGGGCAAGTTCGAGCCCGCGGTTTCGGCGGCGACGTGCGGCGCGCCGGATTTGCGCAAAGCCTCGGCGATGGCCGCGGCCTGGGCCGCGTCACGCGTCGAGGCGCTGCCCCGGGCCACGTGGACGACGGCCAACACGGGAAATTCAGGATGCGCTTTGGCCACTTTGCCCAGCGTGTCGAGCTGGGTCGAGGCTTCGCTGTTCAGTTGGTCTTTGGCGTTGAACAGCGCGCGCAAGGTCACGACCACCCCGCGGTCGTCGCGGAAGGGCAGCAGGCTCGAGGCGCTCAGTTCGCTCAGCAATGCGTCGGACACCCCCGCGGAGGGATTCTTCTGCGTCGCGGGGCGGCGCGCGAGGGTCAGCTCTTTCAAACATCCGCTGCGCGCAGCGACGGCGTCGTCAATCGGGGCCGGAGGCGTGCGGAGTTTGCCGGTCAGCTCTTCGACTTTGCCTAGCAGCGGCCCGACGCTCTCGCGGTTTGGCTCGAGCAGGCGCGCGGACATGCACAACAGTTTGGCCTGGGAGAGCAGTGCCTTGACCGCGGCCAGGCGCGCTTGCTCGCGCTCGGCCGAGGCGGGCGCGCTGACGGGCAGGGGCTCGGCATCGCGCGCGACTTTGAGGCGCGTCTCGAGCGCTTCGGCCTCGAGCGCGAAGCGCTGCTGTTGGGCATCGAGATCGGTTTGCAGAGCCGTGGCCTTGGCCAGCCGTGCTTGTTCATCGGCCAAGGCGGCTTGGGCGCGCACGAGCCGCGCTTGCACGGTGGCTCGGGTGTACGCCGCCAAGGCCTGCTCACTCAAGATCTGCGCAGATGCTTGCTTGTCGTCCGTGAACGCCTGCTCGGCTTGGCTGCGGCGCAACTCGGCATCTGCATACGCCTGCGGGGCATTCTTGGCCGCGGCTTGCACGGACGCGCTCGCGCGCGCGGCGTCGACCTGGCGCATGATCTCGGGGCGAGGCGTGGGCGCGCACGCCGAAGCCGTCAGCGACACCACTGCGCACAGCGAACACACGGCTCGGCGGATCATTGCTTCACCGCGGGTTGGCTCGGCTTGGCCGGGGAGGGCGCCGCGGTGGGTGGCGGTGCCGGCAGCTTGCCGGGTTTGCCCGCGGGGGATGCTTTTGCCGCGTCGGGCTTACTCGCGGGGGCTTCAGTCTTCAAATTCTGTTCGGCGCGGCCGCGACGCGCGATCGTCTGCTCGATCAAGGCTTGGGTACGGACCGCCTTTTGCTCGAGGTCGGCGACGGATTTTTGCAGCTCGGCCAGCTTCTTCTCGCTGGCGGCGGTGCGCACGAGATCGTCGGCGACCTGCGCCCAGGTCAGCGCCAACGCATCCAGCTCGGTGGCGTGGAGGAGGTCACCCGCGCCGCGGGCACTTTGCGCGCGCTGCTGCGCGGCCTTCGCTTTGCTCACCGGGTCTTTCGCGAGGTCCCGGCTCTCGGCGACATCCAGCTTCGTGAGCAGGCGCTGCGCCTCGGCGGCCGGGTCGGGACCGGCGGCGAGCGCCGTGTGCTCGAGGGCCAACCCAGTCACGCTCATGAGCACGGTTGCGAGGGCAGTCGAGCCAAAACCTGCCGGAAGTCGGGCGCGTTTCACGGGGGAACGAAGCCACGTGTGGGCGCCGCGGTCAAGGTGCCCAGTCGTCAAGGCTCTCGTCCCGCTTCCAGGCTCAGGCTATAGGCAAAGGCGGAGGAATCGAGAGACCATGACGACGCGCATACGGGCGAGCTGGGACGAATATTTCATGGCCATCGCACGGGTCGTCGCGACGCGCTCGACCTGCGACCGAAAGCATGTCGGCGCGGTGATCGTGCGCGAGAAAATGATCCTGACGACGGGCTACAACGGCTCGATTCGCGGCCTCGGCCATTGTGACGACGAAGGCCACTTGATGGAAGACGGGCACTGCGTGCGCACCGTGCACGCCGAAGCCAATGCCATCGTGCAAGCGGCGCGCAACGGCGTACGCCTAGACGGGGGCGACATTTACGTCACCGCGTCACCCTGCTTCGGTTGTTACAAGTTGATTGCCAATAGTGGCCTCACGCGCATCGTGTTCGGTGAGTTCTACCGCGACTCGCGCATCTTCGACTTGAGCGAGAAGCTCGGTATCAAGCTCGATCACTTGCCGATCGAAGGCGTACCGCGCGAGGCCGCGGCAGAACCGCCGGCTTGAGCGCAAGACGTCTTCAAGGCAGGGGCACGGGCGCTTCGTAATACTTCTTCACCGCGTCTTTGAACTGGCCGCCGTCGGTGTCGGGCGTGGTCTGATTGCCGGCACCGGTCCCGAACGTGGCCGCGAGTCCTCCCGCGTCGACGAACTCTTGGATGTGCGAGAAGATGTAATGCACGCGATTGTCGCGGTAGTGCTCCGCGGTACCGCCCGGGGTGGTGCTCGGCACACCGAATGGGATCTGCCACCACACGATCGGGCGGCCCACGCCGGTGCTGATCGCCTTCGACCACGCGAGGTACTCGTGGAAATTAGGGCTCGTGCTGTTGGTCTCGTCCCAATAAAAATTGCCCCCGCGCATGCAGGCGGGATCTACGGCGGCCTCGAAGCAGCCCGCGTCTCGATCCAAGAGGTCGGCGAAGATGATGTCGGTGCGATCCGCGCCCACCTTTTTCAAGAACGTCGCCGTGGCGGCCGGATCGGGATTGGCCCATTGCGACGCGTGAAAGCCGATCAGCGCTTTGGGCGCATACATGCGACCGAGCCGGATGAGGCAGTAGCCCATGCCGATCAAGTCTTCGCTCAGGTCTGCGCAATCCGGCGCGTTCGCACGCAGCGCGACTTTGATCGTCGTCGGATCTTCGTGTGATTGCTGTTCGGCATAAGCCCAAAAATCCGGCTCGAAATGCACCACCGCGGGCTTGTTGAATAGCCCGAGTCGTTGAAACAGCAACTTCACGTCGCTCCAGTAACCCTTCTCGAAGACGTCACTGCTCAGGCCCGCGAGCACGCCGTCACCCGCCGCGGCCATCGAGTAGAGCGAGATCATCGGCACGACCCCGTGCTTGTCGGCGGTGTCCGTGATGATGTTGACGAAGCTGCCCTCGGGGTTCCAGTCTTTCCAGCTGCCCCAAGACTTGTCCGCATTGAGGTAGGCCACGAGATACGCGTAGTGCAGGTCAATCGTCGTACCCAGTCGGAACGCGCCATCTTGATCGTGATCGGTGGCGAGGTCGTTGCCCATACCGATCAAGAAATTCGCGGGACGACCGAGGGCGGCCGCGAGCTGCTGCCGGGTCGTGGTCACGAGCGGTGGGATGCCACCGACGCTGCCGCTTTGCCCTGGACTCCCGCTTTGGCCCGGGCTGCCGCTTTGGCCCGGGTTGCCGCTCGCGCCCGGGTTGCCGCTGCCGCCCGCCCCGGGGGTGACGCTGCTCCCCGCGCTGCTCGCGGAGCCGCTCGCACCGGGATTCGAGTTGCTGCCTGCACTGCCGCTCGAACTGGGCGTCGACGAACCGCAGGCAATGCTGCCGCCGACGAGTGCACCGAGCACGACGCATCGTGAAAACTCGAGGCCTGAAAACCTGATCATCGAGGCATAGTAGCCCCGAGTCGAGTCGTGACGCTAGCCGACGCGTCGCCCGCGCAAGCGCGCCAGCAACGCTTCGCGATTGACGGGGGCCGCCACGGGCGAGATGGCCTTCTTGTGAATGCCACTCGCTTCGTTGGCGTCGGAGACGTCAGACGGCTCGGGCGGTGGTTGCAAATTGGTCGCGGCAACGCTGACGACCGCGGCCTCGCCGGCGTCCGGCGCCAGTGACGGAGTAGCAAGGGTGGCTACGCTGCCGTTCACCGCGCGATCGATGAACGCTTTGGTCGCGGCCCCGAAACGTCGGAAGCGAACGCGCACGCCCCCCAGGCGACCGCGCTCCGGTTCCGCCTCCGCGTAGCCGACCACACGGGCCTCCGCGCGAATCGGTTTTTGGCCGTTTTCGAGGGTGACATCGAACACGACCGCGGTGTCCACGGGCAGCGCAGGCTGATCGATGAGGATCATCGACTTGGCTTCGATGCTGTAGCGCTCGTGGGCGAGGTATTCCTCTTCGCTCGCGTACGGGCGATACATGTGGATGACGATCGGACTCGACAACACGAACCTCCCAGCAAGGGCAGAGTGAGGCTCTCAGTATACGAGTTTTTGCCGCTAACTCACGCGGTTTAGTGCTGCAGATTGCGTCTCTGGCAAGCGCGCAGGCGCGCCATCGGTAGGACTAGGTAAGCGCATTTCCCCCACTGGATTTAGGGTCGCGCGCGCCGGGATTGACAGCGAGTTTAACTGCGCGGATATCCCGCGCGGCATGACGAAGCTGAGCAAAATCCTGGTCATCGGTTCCGGCGGTCGAGAACACGCACTCGCTACGCGCCTGCTGTCGTGTGCGAGCGTCGGCGAGGTGATTGTTTCGCCAGGTAACGCCGGCACCGCGCACTCTCCACTCGCGGACAAAATCTTGCGTTCCGTGGTGGGTGACGCTCTCGCGGTCGCGGCCGATGAGCGCCCCGATTTGGTCGTGATTGGTCCGGAAGTTCCATTGTGCGACGGCATCGTCGACCGCTTGAGCAACGCCGGACATGTCGTTTTCGGACCTACTCGGCTCGCCGCGCAGCTCGAAGGTTCCAAATCGTTCATGAAACGTTTCGCCGCGCGCCACGGCATCCCGACGGGCCGCTTTCATGTCGTGACCAACGCCGAGGAGGCTGAACGCGCGGTCGAGGATTTCAGCGCGCCGCCGGTGGTCAAAGCGGACGGACTGGCTGCAGGGAAAGGTGTGGTCGTTGCCGACACGCACGCCGAGGCTCTCGAAGCCGCGCGCGCCATGCTCAGCGGCGCCGCGTTCGGTGACGCAGGTCGCACGGTGGTGATCGAGGAGCGCGTGTCCGGGGCGGAGGCGAGCATGCACGCCATCTGCGACGGCGAGCGCTTCGTGCTGCTGCCCGCCGCGCAGGATCACAAACGGATCTTCGACGGTGATCGCGGACCCAATACGGGCGGCATGGGGACCTACGCGCCCGCGCCGCTCGTCAGCGCCGCTCTGCAAGAACGCATTCGTGCGGAAATCTTCGAACGAGCGCTGCGGGGCATGGTCGCGGATGGCCACCCGTTCCGCGGCGTTCTATTTGCGGGGTTGATGATCGATGAACAGGGCGACTTTTCGTTGCTCGAGTTCAACGTGCGCTTTGGCGATCCGGAGACGCAGGTGCTGATGGCCGTGCTCGACGGGGACGTGGCCGAGGCGTTGGCGGCGGCCGCGCGTGGCGAATTGCGTCCCGAGTTGCTCCAGGTGTCGCAGGATCATGCCGTGTGCGTGGTGCTGGCGGCGGGTGGCTACCCAGAAGCCCCGCGCACCGGCGACGTGATCAGCGGGCTCGAAGCGGCGGATGCGGTGCCGGGCGTGCGCGTCTTTCACGCGGGGACCCGCTTGCGTGATGGGCAAGTCGTGACGGCAGGCGGTCGCGTCTTGGGTGTCACGGCCCGGGGCACGACGCTCGCCGAAGCCCACGCGCGCGCCTATCGGGCCGCCGAGTCGATTGCCTTCGAAGGTCGTCAGTTCCGACGCGACATCGCGGCGCGTGCGTTGGGTCCCGCGCGATGACGAATCCATTGGACAGCGCGCTTGCACAGCTTGCCGCGGGCAAGGTCGTGGCCATCGCGACCGAGTCGTATTTCGGGCTGCTCGCGGACATCGCCAACCCGCTCGCGGTGGAGGCATTGTTTGCGCTGAAGCCGCGCGGCGCGGACAAAGGCGTGCCCATCGTATTGCCGGCGCGCACGGCGTGGTCCGCGCTCGTTGCCGGATCGATCCCGACGCTGGCGCAGGCATTTGCCGACGTTTGTTGGCCCGGTGGGCTGAGCATCGCGTTGCCCGCCGCCGCGAGCGTGGCTTCGCGCGTCGCGCTCGACGGCTCGCTCGCGGTGCGCCTGCCGGGCGCATCTCCGGCGGCCGAGTTGGCGAGCCGCTTTGGTCGCCCGCTGAGTGCGACCAGCGCGAACCTGCCGGGCGCGCCGCCGACCAGCCATTCTGCGGCGGTAGAGCAGGCATTTGCCGGACCGATCGTCCGGGGCGAGCTGCTCGTGGTTGCGGGCGAAAGCCCGGGCGGCGCGCCGTCGACCGTGGTGCGCGTGAGCGAAGCCGAGTACGCAGTCGCGCGCGTCGGTGCCGTCGCGCCATCATTGCTCGAACAGATCGCCAAAACGCAGCTCCAGCGTGCTTGACGCGATGCATTGCTGGCGCTAGCTCGTCCTGCGGTGGGTTCGCCCACGTGGAGGATCATGGCTCGAGTCATCAATTTCAATGCAGGCCCCGCAGCCCTTCCGTTGGGCGCTCTCGAACGCGCTCAGAAGGAGCTGCTCGACATCGGCGGTAGCGGCATGAGCGTGATGGAGCACAGCCACCGAGGCAAGCTGTACGAGGCCATCCACGACGAAGCGATTGCCCTGCTCAAAGAGCTGCTGGCCATCCCCGACAACTATGACGTGCTCTTCTTACAGGGGGGCGCAAGCCAACAGTTCGCCGTGGTGCCGATGAACCTGCTGCCGCCGGGGAAGAGCGCAGACTACATCCAGACCGGGGTCTGGTCACAAAAAGCGCTGAAGGAAGCCAAGCTGCTGGGCACCGCGCGTATCGCCGGCAGTACCGAGAAAGACAAGAAGTTCGCACGTGTTCCGAAGCAGAGCGAACTCGAGCTGGACCCGAATGCGGCCTACGTGCACCTAACCAGCAACAACACCATCTTCGGTACGCAATGGCATGATTTCCCGGACACGGGCTCGGTGCCACTGGTCGCGGACATGTCCAGCGACATCGCTTGGCGGCCGATCGATATCTCCAAGTTCGGCCTGATCTACGCGGGAGCGCAGAAGAACTTGGGCCCGAGCGGGCTCGTCGTCGTGATCGTGCGCAAAGACTTGGTCGAGAATGGCCGCAAGGACATTCCCGTCATTTTCCAATACCGCACGCACGCCGAGACCAACTCGATGTACAACACGCCGCCCACCTTCTCGGTGTACATGCTGCGCAACGTGCTGGCCGAGATGAAAGCCAGCGGCGGTCTAAGCGCCGTGGAGAAGCTGAACCGCGAAAAGGCCGCGCTCCTGTATGACGCGCTCGATGCTCGTCCCGACGTCTTCTCGACACCGGTCGAGAAGGAATCGCGCTCCACGATGAACGTGGTGTTCACCCTGCAGAGTGAAGCGCTCGAGGCGGAGTTCTTGGCCGAAGCCAAGAAGGCAAAGATGGAGGGCTTGAAGGGTCATCGTTCGGTTGGTGGCATGCGCGCCTCCATCTACAACGCGGTTCCGCTTGAAGGCGTGGCCGCCCTCGCGGAACTGATCAAGAAGTTCAAGGCTTGATGCGCTGAAGCGAACTCGAGCGAGACGCGGCAAGCCCTCTCGCTCGAGTTCTGGCGGCCGGCCGCCGCCGCTTGCAACCGAGCCGTGGGCGCGCGCCGCTCGTGTCTTGGCGGTCGTCTCGACGCGCTGGCCGGGTTAGCGCCTGTCGGATGCCGTCGGTGCCGCGCGCGCCAGACGAAAGCGCGTCGAGAGCGAGCGCCGGTATTTCGCTGGAGTATGCGAGACTTTGCGACCGGCCCCGCCGCTAACTTTGACTCCGCTTCGCGCTAGGGCTTATTCTGAGGATTCCGTTTTCACCCCCACCTCACGGATGTCTTTGGCACGATTCCGGCTCCGCTTCCTGCTTCAGGAGATCGATTTGCCGCAGGGCGATACGGTGATCGGCCGGAGCGCGACCTGTCAGGTGACGATCGAAGATCCGTTGGTCTCTCGGGAGCACGCGCGTATCCGAATCGCCGGTGAGCGCGCCACGATCGAAGATCTGGGATCGCGCAACGGCGTGCAGGTCGGGGGCGCGACCCTGCAGAGCGTGCACGTGCTGCGTGACGGCGAGCGGGTGCGCATCGGTACGCAAGAGATGGTGTTCTGCGCTGGCGCTCCGGCCACGGTCGGCACGGGCCTGGGCGGTCGGACCACGGGTTTCATGTGCCACTGCTCCGAGTGCGGGCACCCGTACCCGCTGGAACTCGTGGAGTGCCCTGCGTGCGGCTCGAGTGACCGCAATGAAGAGGACACCATGGCCGGCGCGCCGAGTTCGTCGCGCGATTGGGGCCTCGACTTGGTGGTCGACGCGCTGCGTCGCGCAGAGTCGCTCGGCCGAGCCGACGATATCGAGCGCATCTTGTCGCACGCGCGGCTGGGCATCGAACAACGGATCGCCAATGGTTTGGCCGTGGAGCGACCGACGCTCGATGCGGTCGCCGACTCCGCCGCGTCCTTTGCGGCAACACGCGGTGACGCCACGTGGGGTAAATGGCTGCTCTCGGTGTACGCTTCGCTCGGCGGTGTGCCGCCGCGCGCGGTCGGCCAACGCCTGATAAGCTTACCGCTTTCCGAGCGTTCGTCGCTCGCACCCGCAGCGCGGCGAGTGGTCGAGAGCGTGAGCTCTCGCGGTGGGCCGCGCACCGAAGATCGCGAGAGCTTTGCCGGGATCGAGGCCCTGGGTGGTTCGGAGCCCGTCGGTGCATGAAGCACTCGCTCCGCTACAACGATCACGAAATCGACCTTCCACCGGGAGAGTTCGTGATCGGTCGGGCGGCAAATTGCCAACTTTCGCTGGATGACCCGCTCGTCTCGCGCACCCACGCGACGCTCACGGTCACGCCGGACTCCGTCGTGCTCGCCGACCTGGGTAGTCGCAACGGGGTGCGCGTGAACAGTGATCGCATCGAGGGTCGGCGGTCGCTTGCGCACGGCGATCAGATTTCGATTGGCAGTCAGCAGTTGACGCTGGTGTCACGGCGCGAGCTCGCGGCCGATACCTTGATTCAAGCGCCCTCGCAGCGCGGCGCGACCTTCGGGTTGCTCGGGATCTTGGCCGACAAAGCGCTGGCCATGGGGCGCGGCGAAGAAGCAGAAAAGCTGCTCTTCGAGCAGCTCGATCAGTTGCTGGTCGATGCCCAGCGCGGCGTGACCGTGCCGAGCGATACCCTGGAGCGGGCGTCGGAGTACGCGCTCAAATTGGGACTGGTCACGACCAATGGTCGTTGGGTTGACTACATTTTCCGACTTCACGCGGCGGTCGGACGCACTTGCGCAGGGTCTGTCGTGGACGAGCTCTACACGGTGCTGCGCAAGGTAAAGGCCGTGAATATGACGGTCTTGCGCGACTACCTCGAGGGCTTGCGCGATCTGTCTGCGAGCCTCGGGCCGGCCGACCGCTTCCTGCTCTCTCGTTTGGAAGGCCTCGAGCGAATCGCTGCTGCGAAATAGTGTGCTCGACGCCCCTCGGCGTCACGGCTATCTTTAGCGGTATTGGATTCCGATCGGAGCTCCCGCCGAACCATGCCGGGCATGGATCAAGGTCAGGATACGAAGCGCGCTGCGCAACGTTTTTGGCTCGAATACCAAGGGCGCACGTTCGAGCTACGCCCGGGTGAAATCCTGATCGGTCGCAGTTCGAATTGCCACCTCGTGCTCGATGATGGACTCGTGTCCCGGCGGCACGCCCAGATCGTGGTCACCGACGATCGCGCATCGGTAGAAGATTTCGGCAGCGCCAACGGTGTGTTCGTCAACGGCAAGCGCGTGGTGGGCAGTGAGCTGTTGATGGCGGGAGACAAGCTGCAGATCGGCAAGCAGCAATTTACGCTGTGCGCCGTCGCGCGCCCCGCCACCGCCGCCGCGCCTTCGGAGCGCTTCAATGCCGAGACGCTACACGGGCTGCGTGTCGCGCCTGATCTCTCGCTTCCGTCCAGCGTCGACCCGCGCGCCGACACGAAATCGGAATTGAAGATGCCCGAGGCCGAGCACACCCAGCGCGCCGAAGCGTTGGAACTGCTCGGCGGCGTCGCGGACAAAGTTTTGGCTTTGGGCCGTGGTGAAGAAGCGGAACGCGTGCTCTCGACGGCGCTGAACAACGTGCTCACTGAAGTGAAGCGCGGGCGCGAGCCAGCGCCGCGCGTGATCTTGCGCGCCGCGACCTACGCCGGCAAGCTCGCGGAAGCGACCGCGCGCGGCAAATGGCTCGACTACACGGTCGAGCTGTACGCGGCGCTGCGCAAGCCGTTGCCGATCGAGCTCGTGGATCAGATGTACGGCATGTTGCGTCGCTTGGATGCCGTCAACCTGTCGCAGCTCAGGGCTTACCTTTCGATCTTGCAGGCCCAGGCGACGGGCTACGCGCCGCACGAGCGCTTTGCGATTCAGCGTCTCGAGGGCCTCGAGCGCTTGGCGGCTTTGAAGTAGGCCGCGCGGTTCCGCGCGCTTTGCTCGGCACCTCGTCCAAGGCCAACCACAACGCGGCGGCCTCGCCGATGGCGTCTCGGAGCTCCGGGTCGTCGATGCGTTCCAGTTGATGGGTCAAGCTGCCGGGTAGGGCCGCCTTGCGGTAGACGGGCTTACGCGCGGCGACATCACGCGGTTGGGCTGCGATCTCCTTGACGCGGAAGCGCACGGTGTCGACGTGAATGCCGGCGGCTTTGAGGCGAGCCACGATCTCGTTCACGAGCAGCGAGAGCTCTTGCGCCCAGCTCGCCGACGCGACGTGAACCGTCAGTTCGCGACCGCGCTTGGCGCCGGGCTCGGTGCGCGCCGCGATGCGTTCGCCGACGACCTGCCGCCACTGCTCGCGATCGATCGCGGTCCCCGCGTAACGGGCGGCCGCCTCGCGCGAGCTCGCGAGCAGCGAGCCGAGCGCGGCGGGTTTGTTACGCGGGGAGTAGGAGCTCACGGAAGGACCGAGAGCCTAGCTCAGCGGGTCAGTTTCCGGGAGCGTTGAGTTCGGCGTCTTGGCCGGGGAACCAGCGGCTGGCGATGCGGATGGCGTTGGTCGCCGCGCCTAGGCGCAGATTGTCGGCGGCCATCGTCAAGCACACGCTCTTGCCGCTCGGGTCGCGCGCGTCGCGACGTAGCCGGCCGACCAAGGCGCGATCGCGGTCTCGGACGCACGAGAGCGCGCTCAAGCCGTCGCCCGAAGAACCCGGGAAAAAGCGCACGAATGGCGTCTGTTTGGCGTCCGCCAGCGCGGCCTCGATGGCGCTCAACTCGGGCGCGCTGTTCAGCGTGATCCAGGCGTTCAGGTAGTGGCCGACCGCGACGGCCACGCGGCAGCATTGAGCCGACACCGCGAAGTCCGCGTAGTCCAAGATCTTGCGGCTCTCTTGCACGAGCTTGCGCTCTTCGGCACTGAAGCCGCTCTCATCGGTCTTGCCGTTGTGCGGCACGGCGTTGCCAGCATAGTGCGTCACTTCGAAGCCGTGACCGAAGCGATTCGGCTCCGCGTAGCCGGCTTTGGACTCGGCCAAGAACTCATCCAAAGCGCCGATGCCCGCGCCGCTGACGGCTTGGTAAGTGCTCACCGTCGCGGATGCGAGACCGAAGGCGCGCTTCAGCGGCCCCGTCGCGAGCGCGAATGGGATCGTGGTGCAGTTGGGGTTGGCCACCAAGCGCACGGCGTCCGTCACTTCACGGCAATTGACGCCGCCGACGACGAGCGGAACCTTGGGGTCGAGCCGGTACGTGTTGCTCTTGTCGACGACGCGGTAGCCGAGCTCCAGCAAGCGCGGCACGTAGCGTTGGCTATGGTCGTCATCGAGCGCGACCAAGGCCAGATCACCGCGCGGGGCGTCTGCGCTCTCGAGCTGCGAAGCGCCGCGAACCTTGTGCGACTTACCCGCGTGCTCCAACGTTTGATCGCGACTGGCGAACAGCGAGAGTTCCGCGCCGGGCCAAGCGCGCTGTACCAAATCCAAGCTTTCGCGGCCGACGAGCCCGGTTGCACCAAGAATGCAGATACGCATGGCGCGGCTCATATCATGTAAAACGCGCTTACGCCGCCAGATCCGTCCGCTGCGCGAAACCCGCAGGATTTAGGCTCGAATCGAGCAGCTCGCGCGCCGACTCAGGCGACGCGCGAGACCTGCGAGACCTGTGAGCTGCTCGGCGGCGGCGAGGTCTCCAGCCTCGAATAGCCGAGACGCAAACGAACGCTCTCCGCGTATTCGAACAAGCAGGCGACCGCACCCGTCGGATCTCGATCGCGCAGCGAACTCAGATCCCATAAATAGGGCAGCAGCTCGCGGAACATCTCGAACGCGATGTCATGGCCATGCGGGAGTTCGAGCAGGCGATCGACGGCTTCCAAATCCTGAACGCAGCGACGAAAAGGATCCATAGTCACACCAAAACACAGCGCAAAAATAAGCTCAAGGTGGCAAATGGCAACAAAGCGTAGTGTTTCTTGATTGTCGTTTGATGAGCGGCACAAAGTCGCGATCATCCACTGTCGACGACCGCCATGTCCGACACTCGCTCACATCGAGTTACACTCACTCGTGAGGGGTGATGTGGCCCCGTCAGCCGCGCTTGATGCGCGCTTGCCGCCGCGCTTCGCGGTCGCTGCCCACGAAACGCCGACGCTGCACGCGCTCCGACGCCAGGCGCACCGTCAGCGTCAAATCATCCCCGTGCGCGCCGTGGACGCGCGCGATGGTCGCGATGGCGTCTTCCGCCAAGCGCCAGGCCCGAGTGGTATCCGCCGCATCACCCTTGCGGATGGCGAGCGCCAACGCCTCACGTAACTGGGTGCCCGCGCGCTTCAGCTCGCGTGCATGCCCGTGGTTGCCCCGGCTGAGCTGGAACGCATACAGCGCTCGCACGATGCCGAGCAAATCCCGCACCGTCTCGATGGGCAGCAGGGGCAGCGCGGTCGACGGCGGTTCCAGCGGCTTGGTCACGCCGGCTCAGGGGAACACGGCCGGCGCGGGGCGGGAAGGTGAGCCGCACGGCGTTCATTTTAGCGCTCATTTCTGCTGTGGTACCGAAGGTCGGACTCGAACCGCTACGATGCTGGCCGCTACATGCTGGCCGTCGGCGGTCCGACAGCGGCGATGCTCGAAGCGTTGCCGCCGACGAGCGTGAAGCGCTTGCCGCGCGCACGCGTATCAGGTCCGGTCGCTCCCGCCGGAACGCCAGAGTGGTGGTGTCGGCCGCGCGGTAAACCACAGGGTCAAATCGCGAGCAACGAACGCACCGCCGGGCTTGCGTCGTAGTGCCTCGTGAGCGACACGCGCCGCAACAAGGTCGCCCGCGTCGGGTACTGCGTTCGGTAGCGCGGCGCGCTGTTGCTTTGGCCAGCGATCTGGCCGCCCGCCTGGCCAGCGGGGAGGTTTTCAGCGGGCGCACCGGGTGGCTTTCCCGGCGCGCTTCTCGCTAAATTTGGCTGTGGTACCGAAGGTCGGACTTGAACCGACACGTTATTTCTAACAACGGATTTTGAGTCCGTCGCGTCTGCCAATTCCGCCACTTCGGCTTGTCGTGGAAGTTCCTGTAGTTGCGTCCGTTGCCCTTGTCTAGAGGGTTTGTCACTTGGGCGTTTCGAAGTGGCCTCCGGGGTAGCCCGGCTCGGGCTTTCGGGGGCTGGGGCGGGCAGGGTAACCTCCGCCCGAGCATGTTCACTTGTGAGCGCTGCGGCGCGGGTTTGCCTCCGAACACGGACCAGTGCGGGTATTGCGGAACGGTCTCGGGGCCCGCGCGGCAGATGCTCGCGGCGGAGGCGGCACGCCAAGCCCACGAGCAAGCGACCATGAACGCGCAGGTGGCCGTGCTCAAGGCGAAGCTGCTAGGCGCGACCGAGCTGGCCGCGACTCGGGCGCTGACCTGGGGGCTGCTGAGCTTCGTTTTCTTTTGTTTGCCGATTTTCAACGTGCTGTCGTTCTTGGCCTTCAAGCGGGCGCAAGCTTCGGCGCGGGAGGCGGGCGCGCCGTTGCCGACGCGGGCCACGGTGGGTCTTCTGTGTTCGGTGGTGACCGGGATTTTTTGCGTGGTGTGTTGGGTGTGGATGATCACGGACATCCGCGCGGACAACGCACGCGTGGATGCGCGCAAGGCGGAGCTGAGCAAGCAGATCGCGGCGCACGCGCCGGGGCCGGAGTTGGATCATCCGTTCGCGTGCGCGTTGGCCGAGTTGCACGTGCTCACGAATGGCTATGACGGCTCGACGAACACCGGTCAGTTTCGGGATGTAGACTGCGCGGGCGCAGTCACGGTGAAGAACGACCGCGCGGAGATGCCCGATTTCAAGTTTCGCACGTCATCGAGCGATCCGCAGAAGGCGGCGACGATTTGCTTCAAGCTGGGCGCGCGTTGGTTCGTGCAGGAAGCGCGCGCGACGGGGTGCGAGCTGAAGTGAGCGCCGAATTTGCGCGCTGAAGTGAGTGCTGAATTTCGCACTGAAGTGAGCGCTGAATTGCGCGCGGAAGTGAGTTGCTGGTCCGCGCTGCGGCGAGCCGCGCGGATCCAACCATCAGAAAACGTTAGCGCGTGGCGCTCGGCTTTTGGCACACGACGAGCGCGTCATCGAGCTCGTACAGGCTGCTGTCGGCGTCGCCGAACGATAGGTAGGGCGTGCGCGAGACGGTGATCACCTGGAAGCCGAGGGGCTCGAGCTCGCGCTCGACCAAAGCGTTGACCGCGGCCTCCCAGCCGGGCTCGGCGCATGCGAGTCGTTCGAGCGGTTCGGGCGTGCGGTTGCCGCGGAAGAAGAACGGGTTGTAGGGCAGGGCGAGCGCGATCAAGAGTCGGCCCCCGGGTGCGAGGTGTGCGTGCAAGCGGCGCAGCAACTGGCGGGGGCGTGCGGTGCGGTCGAGTACGTTGAGGCAGGTAATGAGCTCGAATGGCGCGCCCGGCACGTCGCGCTCGGCGAGGTCGAGCTCGTGGCATTCGAGGCCGGAGCGGCGCAGGCGCTCGGCCATGTGTCGCGACAGTTCGGTCGTGACCACGTGCTCGGCGAGCGGCAAGAGCGTGCGCGTGACGTTGCCCGAGCCCGCGCCGACGTCGAGCAGGCGCGTGACGCGTTGCTGCCCGAGCAGCAATTGCCAATGTTCGGTGCTGGCCACGAACAGCGGATACATGTCGAGCAAGCCGTTCACGTCGAAGTCGGACATGAACTGGCGCAGCAAGCGGTGCAGCTGAGTGCGCCACCAGGGATGACGCCCGCGGCCGGCCTGCGCGAGGAACGCGTCCGTCGCGGCGTCGCGGCTGAGCTTCACGAACCGATCGCGAAGTCGTGGCAACAAAGCGGCGACATCCACGTCGTAATACAGATCGAGCAGGGAGGTACGGTTCAGGTCGGAGACCAGGTCGGCGGCCGGGGTCATGCGCTCGGGTTCTCGAACCACTAGTTACACAAAAACGCCCAAATGCGCGCTAGGCCGTTGACAGCCAAGCCCGCTGCACCGAGATTTCCGAGCCGGAAACAAGGCAACCCAAGGAGTCAGCAATGGCAATCGAAGTCCCCCCGCTCCCGTACGCGAAAAACGCGCTCGAGCCGGTCATGAAGCAAGAAACGTTCGACTACCACTACGAGAAGCATCACAAGACCTACGCCACGACCTTGAACGGCCTGATCGCCGGCAAGCCGGAAGAGTCGAAGAGCTTGGTGGAGATCATCAAGTCGAGCTCGGGTCCCGTGTTCAACAACGCAGCTCAGGTTTGGAACCACACGTTCTTCTGGGAGAGCATGAAGCCGAACGGTGGCGGCGCGCCGCCCGAAGGTCCCGTCGCGGATCTGATCACCGGCTTGGGCGGGTACGAGAAGTTCAAGACCGACTTCATTCAAGCCGGCCTCACGCAATTCGGTTCCGGCTGGGCCTGGCTCGTGCTGTCCGACGGCAAGGGCAAGATCGTGAAGACGCCCAACGCCGAGACCCCGCTGACCACGACGGACGTGCCGCTCTTGGTGGCCGACGTTTGGGAGCACGCTTACTACCTGGACCACCGTAACAACCGGAAAGGCTTTTTGGAGGCCTTTCTCGATAAGTTGGTGAATTGGGATTTCGTAGCCAAGAACTTGGCGGCCGCGAAGTGATGAACTGACGGCGCGCTTGGCGCGCGGTCAGGGACGAAAGAGCGGCTTCGACCGCCGGGGCTGAAGCCGCTCACGTCTCCACTTCTCGAGCCGTTCTCTCGACCTCAAGCGTTGGTGTTGGCCGCCGCGGCGGGACGCACCGGCAAGATCGGCGCCCAGATCAAGCGCGCCAAGAGCGAGTCGTCGATCAAGAGACCGCGATCGCTGAAGCGCAGCACGTTCTCGTCCGCGTCTTCCGCCCATTCGCCGACGAACAGGATGCCGTTGCCGTTTTCGTTGTAGCCGAGTTGCACGATGGCATTCTTGAGCCAACGGCCCCCGCCTTCGAACTCGAGGGCCTCCGGCAGCACGTAGAAGCCCTCGGAAGGCAATTGCTTGAGCGTCTTGGCCCAGCTCGCGGAACGAAGGGGCGTGATCGGTTCGCGCCAGAACCAACGATTGCGACGGTTGTCGGCGGGGCGCACGACGAACTTCACGCCGCCGTTCGACGGTTGTCCGACGTAGACGAGCACGCCGGCGGGGAAGGCGTCTTCTTGGCCGGGCAGGGGTTGCGTGGTTCGGTACAGGCCTGGATCGGGAAGTTCGAGCATCGCCGCGCAATTTACTCGATTCGTTGCGGTCGACAAGGGCCGGCCCGGCGCAGAATACCGGCCGATTCATTCTCCGTGTTAGCTTCCGAGGCGCGAAAGCGACGATTGGGAAACGCCCGCGACGGAGATTCGGATGGCAGCCAAGAAAACCAAAGCAACAGTCAGCGCACCGAGCAAAGTGGTCAAAGCCGTGAAGAAGGCGGTCAAAGGAACGCTCAAGGCGGCAGCAAAAGCGGTCGCTCCGGTGAAAGCGCCGCCGCTGAAGGCGGCCGACGCGGCTTCCGGCGCTGCGCTCGGCGAAGGCAGCAAAGCGCCCGCGTTCTCGCTGCCCGACGAGAGCGGTGCGGTCGTCAGCTCGGCGAGCCTCGCCGGCAAACCGTACGTGATTTATTTCTATCCGAAAGACGACACCCCCGGCTGCACCCAAGAAGCGTGCGACTTTCGCGACAACCTCAAGGCGTTCAACAGCGCGAAGGTGCGAGTCTTGGGCGTGAGCCCCGACGACCCGAAGCGCCACGCGAAGTTCAAAGAGAAGTACGGGCTCAACTTCACGCTCTTGTCCGATGTCGACAAGACGTTGATCGGCGCCTACGGCATCTGGATCAAAAAGCTCAACTACGGGCGCGAATACATGGGCGTGCAACGCAGCACGTTCATCATCGACAAGTCCGGCAAGATCGCGAAAGCCTGGAACGGCGTGCGCGTGCCGGGTCACGTCGAGTCCGTGTTGGCCTCGATCTGACGATTATTTGCTGAAGCTCGGCACCCAGCTGCCGAAGATCGCGGCGAGGGTATAGTTTGCGGCTTGCTGATCGGTGAGCTGCTTCGACTGCGGGGCGCGAGAGCCAGGCTTAGCGCCTGCGCCTGTGGTTTTGTATTCCGAGAAGCGAGCCGTATCGAGCGTGTTGGTGCCCATGGGCGACCAACCGACCGCCGAGATGTGCGCGCCCAGCGTGGTGCGCAAGAAGGCGGCGGCGCCGTAGGCACCCCAATTGCGACTGAGCGCTACCGACCCGGCTTTGACGCTGGCATCGGCAGTGAGCTGACCGCCGAGGAACACGAGCCCGTAGGGCACGGATTGATCCGTGTTGGGCGCGGTAGCGGCGGTTCCGCCGCCGACGTTCTTCACCGTGCAGTTGTCGAACACGGTCGTGCCGTCGCCAAAGATGAAATCGACGGTGCCTTCGACGTAGCAATCGCGGAAGTATTGCTTGGCTTTTCGTACGTACAGCGTGTCTTGAAAGCTCAGAAAGCGGCAGTTTCGGAACTGAACCTGATTGCCGCTGACGAGCAGCGCGACCGCCTGCGAACCGCCGAGCGGCGTGCCGTTCGCGAACGTGATGTTCTCCACCGAGACGTCGTTGCCCGTCAGGTTGGTGCTGGCGCCGCCCGTGGTGCCGAGCGTGCCGCCATTGCCGTTCGAGGTATTGGCGTTGTCGCTGTAGGTGAGGATCGTGGAGCTCGCCTTGCCGGCTTGTCCGCACAAAGTGATCTTCGGCACCTGAATGGTGAGCTTCTCTTTGTAAGTGCCGGGCGCGATGCGAATTTGCGTGGGCGTCGCGTTGGTCTTCGACATGCTGTTCAGAGCCGCTTGCACGGTCGTGAAATTCGCGCCGCTCGCGCCCACGGTGAGGATCGGTTGGCCCGTCACACTGTTGCAATCGGCCGTGCTCTCGCTGCCGCCGGTTCCCGCCGTTCCTGAATTGCCCGTGCTGCCGCCAGGGCCAGGGCCGGTACCTGCCGAGCCCGCACTCGCGCCGCCTGAGCTGGTCGCACCCGCACTCGCGCCGCCCGCGCTGCTGGCGCCGCCGTCACCCGCGCTCGGGCGGCCGGCAATTGCGGACATTCCGGCGGCTGCACCACCGCCTCCCCCCTGGCTCGCGCCACCGGAGCTGGTGCCGGCCGAGGCCATGCCGGCGGCGCTATTTTGAGTGCCGGCGCCGTGCGGGTTGCCGGCGACTCCGTTCGTCACCCCGCCCGTGGCGTCGCTCGGGCTCGCGGCGTCGTCCGCGCAACCGAAGAGCAGCGGCAAGCTCGCGAACGCGAGCGAAAAGATTCGTGTCAGACCAGCCGTCGAGCGGGAGCGCGGGCTCATTCCTGACAGTTGCCTGAGCACCGTCGGAACGGTCATCGAAGTGCGGCCCCGGCGTTTTGCACGAAGTCTTTGGGCGAGGGCCCTTTCAAGCGGCCGGAGGCGGGTAGCTCGAGGCGCGCTTGAGGCCCGGCTTCAGCGCAGAGCCGGAATCCGGCGGCCAAGTGACGGCTGGCATCGGGTACGCCGGCCGCGCGAACAGGTACCCTTGGCCGTAGTGCACGCCGATGTCTTGCAGGGCGATGAACTCTTGGTCGGTCTCGATGCCCTCGGCGACGACCAAGGCGTCCAGATCGACGCACATGCGGACGATGCCCGCGACGAGCTTTTGCTGGCGGGGGTTGCGATCCAAATCGGTGATCAACTCGCGATCGAGCTTCACGATTTTGGGCTGTAGATCCAAAATGCGCTTCAAGTTCGAATAGCCGGCGCCCAAATCGTCGACCACGAGCTCGATGCGGCACCGCGCGCGCAGCTCACGCACCACGCTCATGCACAGCTCGTGTTGAGTGAGCGGCATGGCCTCCGTCACTTCTACGTACAGCACGTGGTCGTGGCTGAACAACGGATCGTCGGGGCGGACGATCCACGCTTCATGAAGCTCTTGCGGATGCACGTTGAGGAAGAGCGGGCGACCGGCGCTGAGTGGCACCGCGATCTCGCGAATCATTCGGCCGAGGCGACCGGCGCAGCCGACTTCGAGCGCTCGCTCGAAGAGCACCAGTGGGTTCTTGAGCGCCGGTACGCTGCAGCGCACGAGCGCTTCGTGTGCGAACAGCTGACCATCGCTCATGTCCACGATGGGTTGGAACACCACGCTCAGATCATCCGGTGAAACCAGGCGCTCCATCGCGGTGTGGGAAGCTCGACGCGGGCCCGGAGCCGGCATGGCTTGCGGAGCGTCCGACAGACGATTCGAGCGCGGCACGGTGCGAGTGGGGGCGTACGAGGTCAAGGTGAGCAGCTCCATGGTGCACCTGGCACACAAGCGGATCTGTAACTGTAGCCCCTTACTAACATTCACTCATCTAGGCTTCAATAGGACGAGAGGCCCGGCCTGCTAGTTATTGCCTTGGAATCGTTCTACTCCGCTCCTTCAACTCGTACTTACAAGCACGCCCCATTTCTCATTTTTCTCTCTGGACTCGCTCTCGCTCATTCAATAGCAACTCACGGGTGACATGCGTGAGGAGTCGAAAGTTGTGGGTGAGAGGGATTATTGTACTTTGGAAAAACGGACGCAGGAGTGGGCACGGGTTACGAGCTCCCATTGCATTCACGGCGTTCCGCGATTTTGATTTGCGCGCTCCGTGCATCGGCGTATGCCGGTCTTTCAAAGATGAAAGTGCGACGTTTGACTACACAGCTAAATTTAGGGCCATTCGCCGTCGCCATCGTTCTCGCTTGCGTCTCCTCGTTCACGTCGGGCTGCAAGAAGGCGAGCGCGGTGAGTGCGGAGAAGGCCAAGGTCGATGTGGTTGCGTTGGCCCAAGCTACCCACAACGACGTTGCGGAAGTTCGCGCCGGTTTGCCGCAAGGCGCGAAATTCCTGCTGCCGCTCTTCACGACCGGAAAGCCCGCGAGTGATGATCCGCATGGCGCGCGCTCGGCGCTCGAGACCGCGCGTAACAAAGTGCAAGACTTGCGCGTCTCGAAGGGAACGTTCTTCGCGGTCACCGGTACGGACGGGATCGTGATTCGCAACGATCAAGATCAGGATCAGATGGCCGGGCACGCGCTCTTGCCGGCCTTCCCTGAACTCAAAACGGCGCTCGCGGGTCAGTACATCGAAACGCGCGGTTCGATGCCGGAAGCGGCGGGGGTTCGCGGTCGTGCCGATGGGCAGTGGGTTGCGGCTCAGCCGATCTCGGCCGGCGCGGAAGTGAAAGGGCTGTACGTGACGGGTTGGTCTTGGGCGGCGTACGCGCGCCGCTTGGAGTTCGCGCTCTCGTCCAACTTGCGCGGTGCGCTCAAAGAGGGACAAAAGCTGCCGCTCGTGTACGTGTACCTCGTCGTCGGCAAGGACGTTTACGGCGCGCCGATCTCACCCGAGGTGAACGCGCGCGCGATCGCGCAGCTCTCGCCGTTGACGAACGCGTCGGCCACCACGCCCACTTCGTTCGAGCTCGAAATCGATGGGCGTGAGTTCGGGCTCGGCGTCGAGCTCACACCGGACTTGGGCAAGGACGTCGCGGTCGCCGTGCTGCGCAGCGAGACCTGAACGACGCCCGCGCGTCAGGGCTGGGATTCGACGTCGGTCGCGTCCAGGCTCTTGCGCTTCTTCTTTTTCTTCCGCGGAGGGGCCAGTTCGAACACGATCGCTTCGTCCGGGCCCATGCGCCCGAAGCGGTGCAAGCCGGCGATCGAGAGCAGAACGCCCGCGACGGCCAGCCATTTGCCCAGATCCGCGTACTCGGTGATCGACGCCGCAATGCCGACCGCCGCGCAGATTGCGGCGGCTTTGATCAAGGTTGGCGTGCTCGGGCCCGCGAAGCGGGAACGCGCGCTGACGGTCAGGGCCATTTTTCTTTGTGCGCGCGGACCAGGAAGTCGTGCACGTCTCGTTTGAGTTTAATTTCTGCCGTGAAGCTGCTGGATTCGTGCGCTTGGCCGACGTGATCGTCGAACACGTAGTCAGAGTCTTGCAAGACGAGCACGCGCGCGTCACCGTCGCTGCCCAAGCCTGACACGAGCTGCAGTGCGTCGCCCATGGCCGGGTCACGGGGCGGCAACGTGGGGCCCAGGGCGACGCGTTCGCTCGCAGTTACGTAAGCAACACCGTACTTTCGGTCCTGGCCGTTCACGTCCACGTGCAGGCTTTGGGTATCCGACAGCGTGAGGTTGCCCCCGGGCACCGCGCGGTCATGCTCATCGCGGAAGGCCTCGATGATCAATTCGATCGCGCGTCGCTCGTCGAGGGGCCGGGTGGGGTTCACGACACGAGGCGGCGGGCCGCTGCAGGCCAGCGAAACGAGCGCGGCACCGAGCGCCAGCGCCGCGCGAGACCCGACCATTGCCAACATCCGCCGCAAACAGTAGCCAAGTGGCTCCGCTTTCGCTAGCTGTCTGACGCCATGCGGTCCGCCTTTCCAGCGCCAAGCGCACTTGCCGCCTTCGCCGGCTTTGGCCTGCTCGCGGGCCTGGCGCTGGGCTGCGCAGAGGCGCGCGTGCCGGACCCGAAGCTTGCCGCCGCACAGTACGCAGAAGCCGCGAAGAGCGGCGATTCCCAGCGAATTTATGCGCTGCTCAGCGCCGAAGCGCAACGCGACTATGGGCGCCGAGGCACCGAGCGGCTGGTCGCGCAAGCCAAGGCCGAGCTCCACCGCCAAGGGGCCGCCTTGCTCGCGCCGACGAGCCGCGTCCGCGCTTCGGCCGAGATCCGCTTCGAGGACGGGGAAAGCGCGTTGTTCGATGTCGAGGACGGTGCATTTCACCTCAGCTCACTCGGCACGGTGCCGAGCCGGCCCAGGAGCCCTTCGGAGGCTTTGGGTGATTTTCGCCGCGCGCTCGCGCGCCGCAGCTACCCGGCGCTGCTCGGTGTGCTTTCTGCCGAAGCACGTGACGCCCTCGAGGGAGACCTGAAATCGCTAGTCGAGGGGCTGGAAAATCCGGACACTTTGGACGTGAAAGTTTCCGGCGACAACGCCGTGGTCGATGTGCCCGGTGGCCACCAGGTGAAGCTCCGGCGAGAAGCGGGCGTGTGGCGCGTCCAGGACTTCGATTGATGGCGAACGCATTCACACGTCGCGCCGCACTCACGGTTCCACTCGCGTTGGGCTCGGCTTGGTCCGCGCGCGCCTTGGCGTTCGGTGACGGCGCGGCGTTTCATCCGCGCCTACTCCGTGCGGGCACCCACGCTCCGCTCGGCGTGCGCAGCACGGGCGCGGGGCGCTGGTCTTGGGAGTTGGTTCGACGCACGAGCGCGCCTGCGCGCCTCGTCGCGTCCGAAGTTGCCGCCGACCAACCGGCGCTGCAGGCCGAACCGTTCGCGATTTGGGCGGGGGACGTCGATCCCGGGCCGCTGTCGGCGGCCGAGGTGCGCGGGCTGACGCGCTTCATGCGACTCGGTGGCGTGCTGGTCGTCGATGACTCGAATCCCGCCGCGGGCGCGTTCGGGCGTGGCGCGCGGCGCGAGCTCTCGCGCGTGTTGCCCGAGTCCGCGCCCGTGCGGCTGGACCCGGGACACGTCATTTTCAAGACGTTTTACATCGTCGACCGACCTGTGGGGCGCGTTTTGGGCCCGCCCGACGTATCGGCCATCGTGCGCGGCAAGAACACGCAGGTGATCTTCTTGCAGCATGATTTGCTGGGCGCGCTCGCTCGCAGCGGCGAAGGCTTCGCGCTCGAGACCGAGCCTGGAGGCCTGAAGCAGCGTGAGCACGCAGTGCGTTTGGCGGTCAACATCGCGATGTACGTGCTGTGTTCGGACTACAAGGACGATCAGGTGCACGCGCCGTTTTTGATGCGGCGTCGAGCCCGACAGAAACCATGACTCTGGCCGCGTTGGCGCTCGCCGAGGGCGTTCCCCAGTTTACTCTGTTTGCGGTTCTGGGGCTTGCCTTGGCATCCCTTGGGTTTTTGGCTTTCGAGTTGCGAAAGCGCGAAGGCGCGGCCGTCTGGGTTTTGCTTTCGGGAGTGCTCGCGCTGCTGCTCGTGGCCGCGGCCGTGCTGCGCCCCGCGCGCGTGAACACGCGCGGCGTGAGCGTGGGCGCGAAGGTGGCCGTCTTGGTCGACGAATCTCGGCGTTTGTTGCTGCCGAGCGCGGGCAAAACGCGGCGTGAGCTGGCGCTGGGCGCCGCCGACGCTTTGAGCAAACACTTCTCCGGCGCGCGCGTCTCCGTGCGCGGTTTTGGTGGCGGCGAACTTCGGCCCTTGGTCGTGGCCGACGCACTCGCGCGCACGGATCCGAACGAGCTCAGCGACGAGACCGACTTGAGCGCGGCGCTGAACGCTCTCGCGCAAGAGCCCGGTGAGCGGCCCAAAGCGATCGTGGTGGTCAGCGATGGTCGCTTCGTGCGACCGAGCGCCTCGGTCGACGATGCCGCGCTGCGCGACTCATTGTCCGCGCTGGGCGCGCCGATCCACACCGTGTCGGTCACCGAACAAGCGCCCCGCGATGCGAGCATTCGCTCGATTCGCACCTCGGGGGCCACGGTCGCGCACCAAGCATTGGCATTGACGATCGAGATCGGCTGCGCGGGCGGCCTTGCGTGCGGTGAAATCCCGGTCACGGCCCGTGAGCTGCGGCACGGGGTCGAACCGTTCGTGCTGGCTTCCGGGATCGCCAAAATGACGGGCGAAACCGCGACTGTCGAGCTCAGCATCACGCTCGAACGCGCGGGTGCACGCTTGGTCGAGGTGAGCATCGAGCCGCCCGAAGGCGACACCATTCCCGAGAATAACACGCGCATCCTGACCTTCAGTGTCACTCGCGATCGACTCCGCTTGCTGCACGTCGCAGGACGCCCGACCTATGACGTGCGCGCGCTGCGCATGTGGCTGAAGAGCGACGAGTCGATCGACTTGATCGCGTTTTTC